>Ga0209515_10000897_pt1 | contig 51726 bp, 68 predicted proteins | sample Subgroupgradi54m_FD_187454 | JGI IMG/M metagenome (GOLD analysis project Ga0209515, IMG submission 187454) | Subsurface groundwater microbial communities from S. Glens Falls, New York, USA - GMW60B uncontaminated upgradient, 5.4 m (SPAdes)... ... | reverse complement strand
TGTTGGGGTTGGAGAGATTGGTGTGGGGGTAGGGGTTCTTGTTGGAGTGGGGGTTGGATTGTTTGTCGGAGTTGGTGTTGGTGTTTTTGTTGGTGTTGGACTTATCTGGGGGGTTGGTGTTGGTGTGGTTGGTGGTGTGGGCGTTGGACTGCTGCCACCTCCTGAAAGAGGTATGGTAAACAGGTCTCCCAGATCATTTGCATTTGCCGCATCAGCAAGCCAGGGAGAAGTAACGCCAAATATCTCTTGCATACTTCGTACGAAAGAAGAGTGTGTGTAACGAACGTTGCCTGAATAACCAGTTTTTGCATAGGGAGAAAGAACAATCATCCCCACTTGACCCGCGTGCCCGGAAGAACCCCCATCCCACGTGATAAATATCGCTCCTCCATCCAAATATGCTGGCGAAGCCATGATCTTTGGTACCTCATGAGAAAGCCAGGTATCGCCCTGAGCAATCGCATCGCCCCCACAGGGATTATGCATATCATCACAAAGATTTGGCGAGATGAAGTTGTACTTGGAAACAGTACTATTGGCAAGATCAGTGGTAAGCTCAGTATATGGACGGTAGTGTGCAATACAGTTTGCTGAGTTTGGGTTATTGTTATTGGTCACATCCTGAAAAAAGATCATTCCTGAATGTTTGGGAGCGTATCCTCCTACACTGTTTAAAGGACATGTATTACCCGGTATATCTTCCTGGTAAGCCTTCCATGTTACACCAGCATTTTGAAGCATAGTGACTAAGTGAGCTGTCGAAGGGGTTGAGTTTGCTGGTGTTGCCGAACCATCTCCAGTGAAACAGTAGGGCTTGCCACCACCAGGAACAGGTGGACAGTTTGTTCCTGCCTCAAGCCACACATAGTTTGGTTCAGAAGGAGAGACACCGGTTGCTTGATAATTTTCAGAATGGGCTCCCCTAGGAAGCAGTGAAGAGATGTAGGGATAAGCCTTGACCTGACTCCAATTTTTATTTTCCATGAGGATGACAAAGACGGTTTTTATGCCTGGCGCTGTCTGGGCATTGCCTTCTGATTGAGGTGATGTGATAGAGCCTCTCGAGCTTAACAGATTGACTAATATGGCGTTAGAGAAGACCGTCACTATCGCAAGTAGGATAAAAATTGCCAGTAGTATATTTTTGTGGGAGTTTTTGATTAGAGAGTTTTTCACTATTTTCATTAAATGTATCCTCTTAAAAATTAAGTTAAAATAAGAATAACAGTAAAAAAAACAGCTGTCAAGCCTCAAAAAAACTCCTCTTGACAACTCACCAAAATTTTTTTATATTGAATAGTTATGGCAACTTCTCGAAAAAAGACGACCCGCAAAACTTCATCACGACGGTCGGCAAAACCTTCACCGCAAAGAATGCCAGAATATATGCCAGCACAATTTGGACCAAAACCGGGAACCAATCGGTTTCTTATGGTTTTGGTCATCGCCCTCGCTTTTTTCACCGGATATCTCTTCCTTAAGGTCCAAAATTTGGAAAAAGCCGGAACAACGGCAGCGGGCGACGTCACCCAACAGCTCGGCCAGAAACAACCTGCCCCAGGCACTAAGGTAGATGTGGGCACCGGTCATCTTCCATTTCTGGGAGATAAAAATGCTCCAGTCACTGTGGTTGAGTTTGCCGATTTCCGCTGTCCTTTCTGTGGAAGATTGTTTACAGACGTTGAACCACAATTGAAGAAGGACTATATCGATACAGGAAAAGTCAAATTCTATTATAGGCATTATGCTTTCCTCGGAGATGCTTCAGTGGTTGCGGCAAATGCAGCGGAGTGCGCAAACGAACAAGGAAAATTCTGGGAAATGCATGATTACTTATTTAAAAATCAACCTAGTGAGTCTGACACGTCTATGTATACTACAGATAAATTGACAGCAGTCGCGGGTCAGCTGAGCATGGATTCAGGCAAATTCAGCACTTGTCTTGATAGTAAAAAATTGGCTAAAAATGTTCAGACTGATCTCAGCGACGGTCAAAAAGCCGGTGTTCAAGGTACGCCTATGACTTTCGTAAACGGAATTATGATCAACGGAGCTCAACCTTACGCACAATTCAAGGCCGAGATCGACAAAGCCCTCAGTAAATAACTCCTCCTCCGTGTGACCCCAACCGGATTCGAACCGGTGTTACTAGGATGAGAACCTAGCGTCCTGAACCACTAGACGATGGGGCCTGCTGACTCTACTGATTGACTTTATGCCCTAACTATTGTATATTTTACCAAGAAATCCCCTAAGCAGACAAGGATAGGGGGTTTTTATTTATGATGAATAAAGTACAACTGACACAAGAAGGTCGAGACAAACTGGAAATTGAGCTGAAAGATCTCAAAGAGAACAAAAGGCCAACTACGGTAGAAAGATTGCAGAAAGCCCGCGGTATGGGAGATCTGTCTGAAAACAGTGAATACTCTGCCGCTAAAGAAGAACTTGCTTTTGTAGAAGGAAGAGTCAAAGAAATAGAGGAGATTCTCAAGCATTCCGCTGTCGTTGCAAACCATGCAAACGGCCACGAGGTGTCACTAGGCTCAAGTGTCACAGTTGAAATAAATGGAGCAAAAGACACCTTTCACATTGTCGGCGAATATGAAGCAGATCCAATGCAGAAAAAACTATCAAACACCTCCCCTATCGGGAAAGCTTTATTGGGAAAAACCGCAGGCAGTGTCGTCGAGATCGAAGTCCCTGCCGGAAAAACTACTTACAAAATCCTCGAAATAAAATAAACTTCTGCTACAATAAAAGCTACTTATGATCTGGGTCGATCGCGAAGCGAAAAAAATAATAGAACGCAAATATAAATTCGAGTGGGTTGACGATATGAAAACTCCCTCCGGACGAGTCCATGTAGGTTCTCTTCGGGGCGTCGTCGTTCATGACCTAGCATACAAAGTTCTATTAGAAAATAACCTTAAAACCAACTATACCTATGTTTTCGACGATCACGATCCCATGGATGGAATTCCGTCTTATCTCAATCAAAAAAAATGGCAAAAATACATGGGTCTTCAACTCTATAAAATTCCTTCACCTGAAAAAGGTTTCAAGAGTTTTGCCGAATTTTACGCCAAGGAATTCCAACAGGTTTTTGAGTCGATAAACTGTCATCCGGAAATCATCTGGGCTTCCGAACTATACAACTCCGGAAAAATGAACGACGTCATTAAAGAGATACTCGATCAGGCTGATAAAGTACGCGCAATTTTCAATCGCATATTTGAAAATAAAAAGCCCGGTGATTGGTACCCTTTTCAGACGGTCTGTGAAAAATGCCAGAAAATCGGTACTACATATGTCTATAAGTGGGACGGGAAAGACGTCCACTATCGTTGTGAGAAGCGATTGGTCAAATGGGCAGAAGGTTGTGGGAATGAAGGTAAAGTTTCACCCTTCGATGGTAAGGGCAAGCTGAATTGGAGAGTTGACTGGCCGGCTAAATGGAAGGTTATAGGTGTGACTGTTGAAGGCGCCGGCAAAGATCATATGTCTTCCGGAGGATCTTATGACATGGCCGTTGCAGTCTGTAAAGAGATCTTAAACTATCCTCCGACTTATCCGCTCGCCTATGAATGGTTTACTACCGGTGGCCGAAGCATGTCCTCATCAAAAGGTGTAGGAACATCGGCAAAAGAAGTGGCCGAGATCCTTCCTCCGGAAGTTCTTCGCTTCCTGATTGTCAGGACGCCGATTCAAACGGCTCTTGATTTCAATCCGTACGGTGACACTATTCTCAATCTCTTCGATGATTATGATCGCTGCCTCAACGCTTATTTTGATCGATTGGAGGACAAGATCCCGGAGGGAAAAGCTGGTGAAGTTTTGTCGGATTTTGCTAGAATCGCCGAGCTTTCGGAAGTCAGACCTCTTCCTGAGAAACGTATCCTTCTTCCCCGTTTCCGAACGATTGTCAATCTGGTTAGGACAAAAGGAGACCTGCTCAAACACTTTGAGACTCAAAAGGGTAGTCCATTCACCGCAGATGAAAAAGAAACTCTTGAGGAGCGCGAAATATATGCCCAAAAATATTTGGCTGAATATGCAGGAAGCGATGAAGAAGGGGCAAATCAGCCGACTACAAAAATCTCGCTCAATAAAAAACAAAGCGAATTTATGAAAGAACTTGCCACTGCATTAGCTAAGGAAAAAAGGATCGATCGCGATGCGATTCAAAACATAATCTTCGCTGTGCTTAAAAAAGGAGAGTATCAAGCTCGTGAGATCTTCCCCGCTTTCTATCAAGTATTGACTGGTACAGATTCCGGCCCCAAAGCCGCCGACCTGATTCTCGACCTAGGCGTGGGAGAAACAATAAAAATACTCAATAAGAATAAATAGCTTACGGATTAAGCTGATCCATTGCATGAGCTCTAATCCTCACCTCATCGTAGCCGTTGCTTATCTCAACTGCTGTTTCCGGAATCACCAATCCTTCCTCCAGGATAAACTGCAGATCAAAAGCTTTATGTATTTTAAGATGAGTGGAGAAGATATCACTCAATTCATCTTTTTGTCTGTAAGCCAATTGGCCAATTCTTAATTCACCATCACTTAAACGGTATTTTCCACTTTTAGCATCAATAACAGCATTACAACCGACGCTGTAAAGTTCAGCTCTCTGTCTGCCCTGGTCGTGGAAGAATTCGGTCAAGCGTTCTACATCTCCGCTATTTTTGTTAGGATCGGTTTTGTTTATTGCCATGGCGATTTGACCATCCTTAGGACCTACTGCCCATATGGAGTCGTTAACCACAATTCTCCCCAGTCTTCGAAACTCGGGGTGCTCTTCAAGAAATGATGTAATAGCACTTACTTTCGCCAATGCTACGGCCTTCGGTAAAGGGATTGCGCCGCTTTCATGGTTGATCATATAAGGGACGATTAAGCCGTCCTCCAGATCATTTTCCTCCGCAAACTGCTGATAAAATTGTTCTTCCACCTCATAGACTCTGTCTGCTACTCTCTCGTCTTCTAGTACCTTCCCACCGATCATCTCGATAAGACTACGTTTTACTTCACTTTGACTTGCCAGATATAAATCGGATTCTGTCATATTCAAAAAAACCCGCGGACTACGCGGGCAAAATATTAGGCGTTAAATCTATTTTTATATATCATTTTGGAAATTTTTCTCTTAAACTAGAAATTCTTTCCTCACGATAATGAGAGCTCGAATCTCGTTGCATTTGCTCAAAAGTGTGTATTTTAGCTACTGCCCTTACATGGGTCTCGCTTGGATAGAGGACAACTCTTCCATAAGCTCCCTTTTCTTGATACCAGAATTCTGCAGAATCATAGATCTCAATAGATTTACCACTTCGAATTTGCCTTACTGCTACATGTTCAACCTCAGTAAAGTTAAGAAAATCTTCTGTAAATTTTTCTGTAAAATCGGTGAATTCTTCTGTTGAAAGAGTCTTATCTCCTATGGGAGCAATACAAAAATCTGTTTCAGTGGAATCTCTTCTACCAAGAATCGCCATAGAGAATTTTTTCGTTTCTTTTAGTTCGATTAATCCAAGGGCCAGAGGATTATCTAACTCAGCTGAAATATCTCCATCTTTGAATGTTGGTCTCAACCGTTCTCTTCTTTCGCTTTCAGTTGTCATATAACAAAAAAGCCCGCGAAAAACCGCGGGGCTAAATTATCGAGAAGCTAGTTCTAAATTCTTAACTTCCATATTCAATTATACTCTTTATTTAGAACATTGCAAGGGGAATTTTAAAATCTAATCTTTGCTACGATCGAGGTTAAAAAAATCTCCTAGATACTCTCTAGCGGGTAAGATATGTCCCGTTGGAAGCTTGCTTCTCATTTGTCGTATAGTGTGCAATCTGTCAACCTCTTCTTGAGTCCAGTTTTGAGACCTCCCTAGTATTCTTTCTTCTCTTTTGATCCTTCTTTCTAATCTCCATATTTGAAATCTATGTGATCCTTTCTCAATCATAAAAACGAATTTTATCATTTTTATTTTTATAGGTCAATCTTACAGTATAATAATTATGTGAGGAGACTGCTGCTGGCTACCCATAATCCGGCCAAGGTCCATGAGCTCAAAATAGGCTTAAAACCGCTTGAGAAGGCAGGAATCGAGTTCGTTTCTCTGGCCGATTTAGGCATAAAGGATCAGCCTGAAGAGACTGGTACGACGTTTGAGGAAAACGCCCTTCTAAAGGCCGAATTCTACGCAAATTTAGCCCGTCTGCCAGTCGTAGCTGATGACGGCGGAATAGCCATAGAAAGTCTTGATGGCGAGCCTGGAGTCAAATCCCGCATGTGGCTGGGACGCGAGGCCAGCGACGAAGAACTTATAAACTATACTTTAAAAAGGCTCCAAGGCTATCCCAAGGCTAAACGAAAGGCGTATTTTGAGACCTGCGTCTTGTTCTACGATCCCAAAACTCAGGCGTCATTTTTCGAAAAAGAACGACTCTATGGGTACATAACCGATAAAACAAGCCCAAAACGTATCAAAGGCTATCCCTTCCGATCTTTATTTATCGTTTTAGATCTTAATAATAAATACTATGACGAACTCACTCAAGAGGAACACGCAAAGATCAATCACAGATTGAAAGCCGTCAAACGATTGATGCAAAAGATAAAACCATATTTGCTACAATAAAACCATGCTGTCCATAGACTTTATCCGTGAGAATAAACAGAGAGTGGCAGAAGCCGCAAAAAATAAAGGCTATAAAGTCAGAATTGACAAGCTTCTGGAAGTCGACGATAAAAGAAGACTACTTATTCAAGAGATTCAAAAACTGCGAGAAGAGCTAAAAAAAACTTCTAAAAGAGGAATTGATGAATCTTCAAGAGAATTAGCAAAGCAAAAAAGAGGGAAGATACAACAGACGGAGGCTTCTTTAGCAGAAATTGAGAATGAGTGGAAAAATCTTCTTTTTGAGATTCCAAATCTTTCAGCTGATGATGTTAAAATTGGAAAAGATGAATCAAAAAATGAAGTTATTAGAAAATATAAAGAGCCTACAAAATTTAACTTTACTCCTAAAGATCATCTTCAATTAGGAAAAGAGCTTGACATTATTGATGTTGAAAGAGCGGCTAAAATATCCGGAACGCGCTTTGGTTACCTCAAAAATGAAACGGTAATTCTTGAGTTTGCTTTAGTGCAATTCGCACTTCAAACTTTATTAAAAGAAGGATTTCAGCCCGTCGTTCCCCCAGTTTTGATAAAAAAAGAAATTACAGAGGAACTTGGTTATTGGCAAGCAGGTGGAGAAAAGGACTACTACAGCGTCACAGGGGTCGATTATGAGGGCGGACTTGGCTTAGGATTTAAGACAGAGTTTTACCTTGTGGGCACCGCTGAACATTCAATTGTTCCCATACATAAAGATGAAATTTTTGAAAAAAAAGATTTGCCCAGGAGATACGTTGGATTTTCAACTGCCTTTCGACAGGAAGCTGGTTCTTATGGCAAAGATGTAAAAGGAATTTTCCGAGTGCATCAATTTGATAAAGTCGAAATGGTTTCATTCACAACTGAAGAAGAAGATACAAAAGAACACGAATATTTATTATCTTTGGAGGAAAAGCTATTTCAAGCTCTCGAAATCCCCTATCAAATAGTCAAAATGTGTACTGGCGATCTAGGTTTTCCTATCGCAAGAAAATATGATATTGAAGCATGGATCCCTTCACAAAATAAATATCGTGAAGTCACTTCTACTTCAACAGCGACTGATTTTCAAGCTAGAAGATTAAATATAAAATATAAAGATGGAAATGAAAAAAAATTCGCGCACATCCTTAATGGAACAGCGTTTGCAATCGGGAGAACAATAATTGCGATTCTTGAAAACTTTCAGCAGAAGGACGGATCTGTGAAGATCCCCAAAGTACTCCAACCTTTTACAGGCTTTTCAGAGATCAAAAGAAAATAATTTAATAAGGAGTCGGCGTCGGAGTATTTGCAGGGCGGAATTGACAAGGAACGTTCTCTGTCCCTTTCAAAAAGTATTCGATCTTGCCGCCATAACAAGACTTTTCTACAATATCATCGGGCTTATTAAACCAAGTATTTTTCTGGCTGTACTCGGTCAGTAAATAAGTCATCATCCTGTTCCAGATTGGAGCAGCGCCTGTAATACCAGAGGCAAGTTGCTGGTTCATTGGTGAATTGTCATTATTTCCCACCCAGGCAATTACTAAAAATTCCGGAGTGTAGCCTATCGTCCAGTTGTCTTTTTTGACATCGGTCGTTCCGGTCTTAACAGCAACTTTGTATCCGGGAATTTCAAGAGCAGAATGAGTGCCAAATTCCATAGTTCGAGCATTGTTATCCGAAAGTATGTCGGACAAGATATAGGCAATTCCCGAATCCAACACTTTCAAACCCAAGGGATTTCTCTGGTAGATTGTGTTATTGGTGACATCTTTAACTCTTAATAGCGGCGAAATCTCTACTCTGTCTCCCAAGTTTGCAAAAACACCGTAGGCTTTGGCCATATCGACCATTTTCACCTCTCCTCCACCGAGTGTCAGCGAAAGACCAAAGCGTGAAGGATCGTCCCAAGTGGAAATTCCCAGCCTTCTTGCCTGATCGACAAAGTTGTTCACACCGAGGGTATTGAGCGTTTTTACCGCCGGAACATTCAAGGAATTGGCCAGAACCATTCTCAGAGGAAGAGGTCCGTGAAACTTTCCGTCGTAATTGACAGGCGCATAGGTTTCTCCAGGAGATTTAAAAACCACGGGCGAATCATTTATTATAGTTGCCGCCGTATAACCTTTTCCTAAAGCCAATGAATACATCAGAGGTTTGATCGAGGAACCCGGCTGACGAAGAGCGGTGGTGACGTTGAAAGCACCCGAGGGTGTCGCAAAGTAGTCGACCGAACCGACCATAGCTAAAATTTCTCCTGTCGAGGGACGAGTCACCACAATGCCACCGTTTGAAACATTGAGGTTGGAAATTTTGTCCAGTTCTTCTCTAAGTATCTGCCCTGCTTTATCCTGTATCTCCAAATCAAGCGTGGTCGTCACTCTTAATCCGCCTTCTTCAACTTCTTGAGGGCCAAACTGTTTGACAAGTTCATCTTTGACATAGAAAACGAAGTGGGGGGCCTTTATATCTGTTTTCGGCTGTTCTATAGTCAGCTCTTGATTCTCTGCCTCGCGATATTGACTCTCGGTGATGTATTTTTGCTCCAACATTTTTTTGAGCACGTCATTTCTCCGCGCTAAAGCAAGATCGGGATTGACATAAGGTGAATAAACAGACGGGGCTTGCGGCAGGCCGGCTAAGAAAGCGGCTTGGCTGAGGTTTAAATTTTTCGCATCTATATTAAAGTAAGTTCTGGCCGCCTCCTGGATACCGTATGCTGATCCTCCGTAAGGGACTTGATTCAGATACATTTCGAGGATCTCTTGCTTGCTATAGAGTCTCTCTGTCCACAGAGCCAAAATGATTTCTTTAAATTTCCTACTGATAGTTCTTTCGGGTGTAAGTAAAGCTGCTTTAACCAATTGCTGGGTAATCGTTGAGCCTCCCTGCAGCTGTTTATTGATCAAAGTATCCTTCAGAGCCCGGCCGATTCCACCGATCGGGGAAACGCCATTGTGCCTGAAGAAATCCTTGTCCTCGATTGCGATTGAGGCTTGATAAGTATAGGCAGGCAGACTTGTCAGTTTAACCGGAGTCCTGTTTTGCTCACGATATATTTCATACAAGAGTCGACCGTTTTTATCAAAAATATGTGTCGATAGAGGGTAATTTACTTACCGATACTTCGCGGAGAGGGAAGATTTTTGGCAAATTGATAAGTTTGATTCAAAAAAACAATCAGTAGAGCTGCAGCAAATCCGACAAAAAAATAGATCGTCTTGAGCGAAAAAAAAGGCAGTCTTCTCCTTCTGAGCTTTTTGGGAAACAGGGCTATCTGCTCTTTGGGTATTGGCGGTTTTTTAGCTGTCTTCATCCGAGAGGCTAGAGTTGCTAAAAACTCCTTCGGCTTAACCCAAAAAAAGGATTGCAGAGGCGCAGTAAAATTCTTCCAATCAATCTTTATAGGGGGTAATTTAAATTGCTTCGTTTTTTTAACTTTTGTAAGTCTTATGGGCTTTAATTTAATCCTCCGCGACAGTTGGAAAACCCTCTTTCCCAGAAATATAAGGAATGCTGTAGCGGCATTGTATAGAGTGATGAATAAGGTTAATGGAGCGCGGAGTATGATTAAAGTAAAATCTCCTACCGAAATAAAGAAACGTATCAATGTCAATAGAACTACGTATAAAACACGCTCAAAAGATGAAGTTGAAGAGTTTTTCTTGGGTTGCCTCGGCATGCAGGGCATTATAACATAATATTATAGGCCCAGCAATCACAATTCCGTGGGTAATTTGGTCAGTTTTGCCCTTACTACCAGTCTATTCCAGAAGGTTCCCGGAGGCACGCATGTGATCAGAGTGAGATAGACAGCATCATACCTGGGAGCAAGAACTGACACCTGATCCGGCTTGACTACAAACATTTCAAAAATCTCATACTCGAAATTGAGCTTTCCTACCTTGAGGATTACCTTGTCCCCTTTCTCCAACGACGGCAGATAGGTAAAAATAGTTTTATAGTCCTTAGGACTATAGAGTTGTGGCAGGGTAGAATGGCCGAAAATGACCACATTTCCGCTCTCTCCCGGCGTCGAGGTAGGCAGATAATGGATCAGACTCTTTGAAAGATCCTGTCCGCCGACTTTGACCAATGCTTTATCAATATTCAGTTTGGGAATTGAAAGAAAGTATTCTTTGACATTCAACTTGCCTGAGTTTTCTTCTTTTGATTTGGTTGGAAACCACAAGCTCGCGTCTGTAAAATCACGCAGATTATTTGAAAAGATGTTATAGTTGCCTGCAGTCGAGTTTGCCAGTTCAAGCGGAGAGGCAACTTGAGAAGAAGGGATTGGCGCAATAACTTCTCTCGGTATAAACACTCTGGAGTAAACTTCAAAAGATACCACAGGATAGAAAGCCCAAAACAAGAGCAGAGAACCAGCGGTCAAAGCAAGGTACGAAGCATAATTGATCACTCTTTTTTTTACCGTGTTCTCTTTTATATACAGATGAACTGCCATAGCGAGCTTAAATTAAAGATAGGAAATATCTAATGTAATGTTTTTTTTGAAAAGCGGCAGCCAGTTTTTCAACCAGGGAATCGGATGGCTCACCTCTAGATCCAATCCTGCCGCATGATAATCGTTTCTTACCATGTCCTGAAGACTATCGCTCTTTTTTCCTCTCATTTTGCTCAAAAGATCATCTGTCTTTATATCTTCAATCGCTTTCGTTTGGACGTCGACGTCGAGCAGGGAATGATGACCACTTTGATCTATCGATTTGATCTTGTAATTGGTCGCTTGATCATTAATATGAAATCCGGCTTTGACATCCTTTTTCAAATGTTGATCGAGAATTTGTAAAAATTCCTGTTGTTGATAAGTAGAATAGGTGATTTCTGCCTGACTCTTGCCTTCGACGCTGGCCGCTTCATCGCCAGCCCCCTTGGAATATGTTATCTTCCCAAGGTTAAAATCGGTCAATTGAGTCAACAATCTTCGTTCCTTGGGTAATTTGGCTTTAAGCTGGTTGTCGGCGTATTTTTTTGCTTTAGCCAAAAGCTTATTTTTCACTCCAGCAATGTCTTCCTCTGAAACTGTTTGAATATCTTTTTTGGATCCCCCGGAAAAAGCATTGTCGTTGGTAGCTAAATAAAGAGTTTGGGAAGAATCGCCAACCTGAAATTTTTGTCCTTTTGCCAGATTTGATTCCGAACCGATCTGCTCGGCAACGATCGCTACATTGCTCTTTCCCGGTTGCAGACTAAGATCAGGAGCAACCGAAGAGGAGGCAACAGTAACATCATCTGCTAAAACAAATTTCAAGCTTTGAGCTTGTATGGTGGTTCCTTTGCTAAACGTCTTGGAACCGCCTCTGTCGTAATTCAGCATCGCAACTGTTCCTTTGGCTTTATCGCCCACAGACCTCTTACCTGTGGCGCTGTCTGATTCGCTCAAATCTGCCGTCTCTGTGGCGACTTTGAAAGATAAGATATCAGAGCTGCCTGCAGCCCCCTCAACAGCAGCCTCAATGCTCAGATTTTTTTTTAACTCTTGAGAAGGAAAGAAAACTCTCACTTTTGCAGTATGAAAAAAATACTCCATAGAAAAAAATGCACCAAGTATCAGAATGGCTCCAATGATCGGAAGAACCGGAAAAGGCAGAGATTTAGTTTTAGACATCAAACTGCTGAATGTTTTTTTGCCATTTGCTAAAAACTTTGCCAAAAAAGCCAAGGGAATTAAGCCAGAAATAGAACTTGGTTGTTTCAATTTGGCTGTCTGAGGCGGAGTCGCATCAACGATTGTCTGTTGTACGGGCTTCTCCTTGACATCATCCCCTATCACAAACCCCATGACTTCTTCCTTTGTAGGGCCAGAAGGTCGTTCCTCTATGTCCATAGCTACCTGTTTTGAACCCATCATCTGCCCCGAAAAAATATTCAGAAAACTGTCTATTACCTGATCTTCTTTGAAAATCTGGACTTTTGGCAATTGAATAAAGAAATCCTTTCCCCATTGATGAGTAAGAATTCTTGTCGACTCTGAATCCAGGTCTTTGGAATCGTAGAGAATAATGCGAGGCGGGATCACTGTCTGCGTCTTAATCCGTTCAAAAATCGGCAATAAATCTTCTATTACGTTAGCTGTTCGAGGAACGGTTTCTGAGAAAATGAGTCGGCCAGTAGTATAGACAAAAATACTCATAGCTGTTTTATCAAACTCTATAAGATTGGTTGTCAGCGGGATTTTTTCCTTTTGCTGAAAATAATCTAGAATTGCTTCATGACATTCGATAAAACCTAGGGGTTTCAATTCTAGATTCTTTACCAATTGCTTTATTCTATGTAAATAGGGACGTTTTATCTGCTTAGTGATCTGATCTACAAGATGAGAATAAATGAAGAAAACGGTTTTCTCAGGAGATTTTCCTGTTGTTGTTTCCAATCTATTTAGAACTTCATCGACATCTTCGGACAATTTTTCCCAACCATCGCTAAAAATAAACTTCTCTTTCTTGATTATTTTTAAATTCCCGTCAGCAGTCCGATTGATATAGAAAAGCATTCCTTCGGTCTCCTTTAAAAATAGCCCCAGATAGGTATCTTCTCCCTGGGCTTTTTTATTAAAAAAATCAAATGGGTTTTTCATTGTTGGGTTTGGATCTGAAACTTGGAAAAAACTTGGTCGGCGCCAAGTTTTGCTGTTTTAAGTGCTTCTTGATAGCTCACGCCCTGCGCAGTCGCATTGATCGCGTTGGCTATATATTGAATAATATTATCATTGAGACCACCGTCAAATGTTCGGGAAATTGTGGGTACAGAAACAAAGGAATTGGCTTGTTTTATGACAGGCCCCAAGAACTGGTTGTCGGCTAAAAGCGGAGCCAAATCAACTCTGGAATAAGGCTCTCCGAACAATCTCGTTTTAGATTCCAACTCATAAAGTTTAGTCATGTTCTCTTTTTGAGACAAGAACTTCAGGAATTTCCAAGCTTCTAACTGGTTTGGGCTGGTTCGAGAAACTCCTTCTACCCAGTATGAGGCAATAGAAACAGCTTTGCTGCCCGGTATAGAAGGAACAGGAACGACCTTCAAATTGATTTCAGGATTAGTTGTTTTGATGTTGGAAACCTCCCAGGAAGGAACGATAATCATCGCTACTTTTCCTTGGATAAAAGCAGTTATCGAATTGGGGAGCGACTCGTCCCAAATATTATCCGGTACTTCGGCAAACGCTCTGTAACTTTGTAGTGCACCTACTGCCTCTGCCTGATCAAGTTTTTTGATATCTCCTCCGTTCTGAATCAGGAATAAGCCGAAAATGTCTGAGAAATGATCGATATTTGAGGCTGTTCCCAAAGCCATGCCCGAGGTTATAATTTGTCCCCCTGGCGATTTAACGGTTAGCTTTCCCACATAGTTGCTGATTATGTCATCCCAACTTACCGGTGGCGTGTTGATTCCTGCCTTTTTGAATAATTCATCGTTGTAGATAAGTACTAGGCCATCTATCTCCAAAGGTATTCCGAAATAGTTATCTCCTACTTTAAGATCTCTCTTGTGGATTGGATAGAAAGTTTGCTCAAATTCCGTATTCTTCATAACTGTTGAAGGAATAGGCGAGGCTATTTCTTTTATTTCAGGTAGCCACGTATTGTGAAATCTGAAGATGTCAGGTGGATTTTGATTATTTTTGCTGCGGGCGATAAGTTTTTCTCGATATTGATCAGGCTCCATTTTATGGTACTCGACTGTGATATTTTTATTTTGAGCCTGATATTGATCTATGAGAGGCTTCATAACTGATTCATCTTCCCACAGTCCCCAATAAACGAGTTTTGTCTGTTTCTTCTCAGCTGTTCGGCCAAGTACTATAAACAGAATAAAAATGAAGAGTAAAAAAAAACCCAGTACTGCTGCCCCGATAATCAAATATTTTCTTCTGCTGCCTGGTTCTTCCTCTGTAAACATTGGGGGTTCGCTGGGCAGGGGGGCTGGTTGACTGGGAGGAGTTAAATCAGGCGGAACTTCTTCAGGTTTAAGTTCCTGTGGAGCGAATGGGCGGTCCAATTTAACTTCTTTTGGGCGGCGTGGGAGGTCTGACTTTGATTCCTGCGGAGCGAATGGACGATCTGATTTAGATTCTTTCGGAGCGTGTGGGGCTTCTGGCGGTTCGTCTACTGGAACTGTCTCAAAAATAGTCTTGAGCTCTTCTCTGCCAAGAAAAGGTTTCGGTGCCGGATTCGAGGCTGGGATTTGATTTTTTTTGGGATTTTGATTATCATCAGCCATAGATTTATGATACCAGATCAGGCAGAAAAATACCCTTGGCTTTTCAGTGCTAGCCTAACTATTATTGTAGTCTTTTTTATAGCCGGAGTCTTGCTCACAGATTATATTGTGAATCAGGAAAAAAAACTCAACAATCAAGTTTTCCCCAATGTTTATATTGATAATTTGAATGTTGGTAGAAAAACCAAGCAAGAAGTCGTGGAGATACTCGAAAAGAAAAATTCGCCCCTCAAACAAGTACACATATCTGTTATCTACAAGGATGAACCTATCGCAACTTTTTCCGCCGCCAAGCTCGATCTACACGCAGATATAAATGAAACTGTAGATCGCGCTTATAATATTGGTCGATCTTCTAATCTATCAACTCGGCTTAGTCAGAAAATAGGCTCTCTCTTCAACTGGAAAAAGTTTTACTTAAATACTAAAATCGTTTACAGTAAAGAAAGCGTCAATGATTTTAGCGATCAGACAGAACAACGCTATAATGTACCTGCCAAAAATGCTCTGTTTGAATTTGACAACAACAGAGTTGTAAGTTTCAGACCGGAGGAAAAAGGAACTAAAATAAAATCGGAGCAATTTTTAAAAGATATTGATCAAAATATACTCGCTCTTAAAAGCAATCCCGTAGACACTGAAATAATTCTTCAGGAGACTGTTCTTGAACCGGAGGTCACACTGGCTAAAATCAATCAATTCGGAATTGAGGAAGAGATCGGTGAAGGTCAATCGAATTACAGTCATTCTATTCCCGGAAGAGTTCATAATGTACTTCTGGCGGCGTCCAGATTTCACGGGATTTTAATTCCAAAAGGAGAAGAATTTTCTTTTAACAAAATCGTTGGAGATATATCTGCAGCAACGGGTTATCAGCAGGCGTACATCATTAAAGGAGGGAAAACGGTATTAGGTGACGGCGGAGGAGTCTGTCAGGTTTCAACAACTTTATTCAGAGTTGCCTTGAACACTGGTTTATATATTACTCAAAGAATTGCCCATGCTTATCGTGTCGGATATTATGAGAACGACTCCAAACCCGGATTTGATGCAACGGTTTTCGATCCTTATGCAGATTTTAGATTTATAAATAACACTCCTGCCGCGATCCTCATTCAGAGCGAAGTCGACGAAACGAATAATATTTTAAAATTTAAATTCTATGGTAAGAAGGACGGGCGCAAAATAGAGATAAGTCAACCAACTCTCTATGATGTCCAGCCACCTCCGCCGGCCGCCTATCAGGATGATCCCACACTGAAAAAAGGAGTGATCAAGCAGGTCGATTTTGCGGCCTGGAGCGGGAAGGCAAACTTCAGTTATAAAGTTACGCTAAACGGAGAAACTCTTTTTGCCAAAGATTTTTTCTCTTCGTACAGACCTTGGCAGGCAGTCTATCTTGTCGGCACAGCAGATTAAGCGGAATTACCTGAAGAGTCTGGGTCTTCCTAGTTTATACTTCAAATCTTTGACCCGCCTCTCGCCGATTGTTTTTGCCGGTACGCCTGCTACGATTGCATAAGGGGCAACGTCTTTGGTTACTACGGCGGCGGCTGCAACAACCGCCCCTTTGCCTATTTTGACGCCGGGCAGAATTATTGCCCGTGGGCCGATAAACGCATAGTCGTCAATCTGGACTTCTCCGCTTTTTGCTTTAAACTCCACATCGTGAACATCGTGCTCCGAGTTATAAATCATTACTTCGCTCGCGATATCGACGTGGTTGCCGATTGTCAAAACAGCTCTCCCGTCAAGAACCGTCCTCTCCCCTACTATTGAGTCCTCTCCGATGATGATATTTCTGGGGTCATAAAATCTGACTCCCGTGTGAATAGTTGAACCACGGCCGATTGTCAGCCCTCCAAGTCGATAGATTAATTTTCTAAACCAATGTATGGGAACGTGACCCGCAAGATGCAGCAGGGCTACCTCTGTTTCTATAATCACATTCCAGATCCTATTTGAAACTTTCTGCCAAGCTTCCGCCAACGTCAAGACTTTTCCCATTCTATCTTTCATCTATAGCTTTATTATAAACTTCCAGAGTTTTTTTTGTCATCTCCGCGAACGAATATTTTTTGATCAGGTCTCCATAATCAAATTTTTGTTTTCTTTCTATGAACTCAGTAATTTTCCTTCTTACATCTGCGACATCGTTTGGGTTGAAAGAAAGGCACTTGTCATCTAGTACTTCTTTAAAAACATCAATGTTTGAGGCTATAATTGGCAGGTCAAAATGCATCGCTTCAATCAGTGGCAATCCAAACCCTTCGGCGAGGGAGGGATGAATTAACGCTTCCGCATTTTTATAAAAGAAAACAAAGTCTTCAATCTTGGGATTATGAAAGAGGATGATTTTCTTTTCCTGTTTTAATTTGATGATCAACTGCTGTGTTCTGTCTGCAAAGTAATCGTCAGGTCCGACCAGAACGAGCTGAGCGTCTTGATCCAATTCTGCAAATGCCATAATAAGTCTTTCTACATTCTTGTGCGGATAAAAATTGCTGACATAGAGGAAAAAAGGCTGTTTAAATTTTTCGGCCAGCAGATTATTTTCTTTTCTGTTTAGAAGTTCTCTATTCAGCCCTTCATATATGGGATAAATTTTTGCAGCGTATTGAGTGCCGAAAATGTCTGTAATTTGAGATTTTATTGTCTTTGTCGGGGCAATGATATATTTCGCTCCTTTAATCTGTCGGGTAACCACAAATTGGAAAGCTAAATGCTTCAGATAATAGATCAAGGGATTTCTGGTTGAAGATTTTCCGGTTTTAAACAAAAGAGGGGTCAAATCGTGCACCGTGGCAACAAAAGGTTTTCGATAAAAAATTGGATAGCCAAAATAGGTAAAATGCATCAAATCGAGATCGTCTTTTTTTATTTCGCTGAAGAACCCAAATTGTTCTCCAAAGGTGTGCCAACGGTCAACAACCTCTCTTTTGATGAATTGCTTATTGGTGAAAGTTATTTTGGCGCTGTCTTCTTTCAGTACATAGACGACAAAGGAAAAATCTTGTGGAGAAATCTTTTGAAGGTTGTACAGAAAATTTCGCAGATAGACACCTACGCCTGTCTGAAAATAAAGTCTTGCGTCGATTCCGATTTTTTTCATGAAATTTTTTTCTTTAGAGTAATAAAAAAGTAGACCAATTGATTAACGATCCACGAATGTTTTTTTTCATAGTGCTTGCGATAAAAAATCTTCATCGCTTCGTAAAAGTGATCTTTGGTCTGTTCTCTTATCTCACGATTGGATTTATTTAGACCGCTTGCATACTTAAGATGTAGAACTGAATAATCCGGATAATATATTATTTTATAGCCCGCTTGTTTTATTCTATAAGATAGATCTATATCCTCGCCGTAAAAAAAGAAGTTTTTATCATCAAATCCATTCACTTTATCCAAGACCTTTTTCTTCAATAGATAAAAGGCTCCGGAGGCCGAATCGATTTCATGGATCTTTTTCAAATCAAGGTGTTTGAGATGATACCCGCCAAAAATTCTATTTAAGCCCGGAACGCTCCCGAATATTTTTTCCAGTCCGACAAAATAACAGAAAGAATTCCAGACCGTAGGAAATCCCCTGTGTGAAGCTTCATCCATCTCTCCATTGGTAAGATTCACTCTGACGGTCAGCCCTCCAACCATTGGATGTTGATCAAAATAAGCAAACAGTCTCTTAAAATCAATTTTGCCTACAATCGCATCGGAGTTAAGCAATAAAATATATTTACCTTTGGCAATTTTTGTGCCTTGATTATTTGCTTTCGGATAACCCAGATTTTTCTCATTAAACAGTGTTTTCACATCATATTTTTTCAACATTTCTTTTGAACTGTCGGTTGAAGCGTTGTCTATCACAATAATTTCGTAACTCAACGATTGGTCTGTGGAAAAATTTTTAATCAATGAGTCAAGACACCGCCTGGTGATATCTTTGGTGTTATATGAAGGGATGATAACTGAAAGATCAGTCATATAAAGCATTGTATCAATTTGATTATCGCTTTGGAGATTGTTTTTGTCTTCTTGCTTTTCCGCCTCTACCCACTTTTCTTCTCTCTCTTGTTCGGGAGTCGCGCTTGAGCATGCCGGCTTTTTTAAGAGTGTCTCTGTATTTATCTTTATCTACTTTTTCAATAGCGCGGGATAAACCGTGGATTATTGCATCGAGCTGACCGTTTTTACCTCCACCTCTCACCAAAACAGAGATTGCAAAGCGGTTTTCGTTTTCGGTCAATCGCAATGGCTCAAGAAGGCTATCTTCCTTGACAGATTTTTTATTTATGAATATCTCGCCTTTTTTAATACTCGCTCCCCCGACGCTGATCGGGCCTGATTTGTCGACGACGTAGAGCCTGACCCGGGCAACTGCCGACTTCCTCCGGCCGACTGCTTCATAATATTGAGTTGTTGCTGCTTTTTTTGCCATATCGATTATTTTTCCTTTTTAACTTTGAACATTGAATCGTAGGGATGTCTTTCATCCTTATAGATATAGAGTCTGGTCAATCTTTGTGCACGGAGTTTATTTTTCGGCAGCATTCCGGAGACTGCATGCCTTATGACTTCTGCGGGATTCTTTTTAATTGCCTCGTTGAAAACAATTCTTTTCTGGCCGCCCGGAAAACCTGAATATCGCGAATAGACTTTGGTTTGGGATTTTTTCCCACTGATGCGGATTTTTGCGGCATTTATGGCAACGACGTGGTCTCCGACATCAAGATAGGAGACATATGCGACTTTATGCTTTCCCTGCAGCAACTTCGCTATTTCGGATGTTTCCCGCCCCAATATTTTTTGATCCAAATCGATCAGATGCCACTGTCTGGCTACGTCTTTCTGCTTCTGCGGTTTGGTGGACTGGGTAATTTTTTTCATGCTTTTTTGATTTTTTTAGTTCTGCTTTTTGCTTCAACAGCGGGTTTTTTATTTTCGTCTGCGTTTTCTTTCTGCTTGGGTTTTTTGGCAACCGGTTTCTCAAGAACCACCGGCAGACTCCACTGAAGTCTGGCGATGGCTGCCCCGTCTGAATCTCTCTGCGTGAGATGAATCAGCGTGGTAAAGCCGCTCACTTTATCCTTGAAGACCGGAGCAACATGTTTGAACAGAGTATCTTCGACTTTCCTATCTGCCAAACTGCTTCTCAGCAATATTCTTGACGCTTCTGTATTCTCTTTGGCAGATCGGACGGCCTTTTCAATCTTCTGTTTCACAACCTTTATTCTCTTCTCGGTTGTGGTTATCTTGCCCCTTACGATAAAGTTCTTCAGCAGCTTTCTGACCAGCATCTTATTCGCATTTCTCCCATATTTGAATTTTACTGTCCTTATCCTGTGTTTCATAATAAAAAGGGAGATTTTAATCTACCGTAATTCCCATCTTCTTCAGCTCGTCTTCGATAAGGAAAAAGGATTTTTTGCCCAATCCTTTGACACTGATGAGCTTGTCCTTGCCGACTTTCACCAGATCGGCGATGGTCTCAATATTCTCTCTCAGGAGAGCATTGATGACTCTTGAAGGGAGATTAAGCTCGTCGATAATAATATCCTTGAGCTTCTGGTCTATCTCCTTTGTCTCCTTCTCGGTTTCGATAGCGCTTTCCTTTTTGCTGGGCGCATCTTTGCCGGATAAGACATGGACGAAATGACTCTGCAAAATGCCAGAGGCCTGCTTCAACGCTTCCTCCGGAGTTATCGTACCGTCTGTCCAAACTTCAAGTACCAATCTGTCATAATTGGTCTTTCTCCCAACGCGTGCCTCTTCGATCTTGAAGTTAACTTTTTTGACAGGAGAAAAATAAGCATCCAGAGTTATATACCCTGTTTCTTTTTTTTCTACCTCATCCTTTGCAATACTGCCAACTCCTGTCTCAACAATGGCCTCAATCTCAAGTTTGCCTTTGTCATCGGTGATTTGCCCGATATACAAATCTTGATTGATTACTTCAGCTTCGCCTTTGACATCTTTACCATATAGTTTCTTTGCTCCTTTGGCATCCAGATGGATTTTGAAACTTCCATCGGCGGTTGTCTGGAATCTTAACTGTTGTAAGTTCAAGATTAATTCCAGCACTGATTCTTTTACACCCTTGAGCGTGCTAAACAGATGAGGCGATCCGCTTATTTTCACCTGCGTTATCGCTGCGCCTTTGAGGGAAGAAAGCATGGTTCTTCTCAAAGCATTTCCCATGCTGTTGCCGAAACTTAAAGGCAGTGGCTCGAGAGAAAATTGAGCATAGGATTGTCCTTGCTCTGTCTTCTTAGTGAAAAAATTTGGTTCGATCATAAAAAAATAAAATTAAAATTAATAATTAACGAGAATAAAACTCAATAACTGATATCAAATTTATCTGCTTTTCGATATCCTCGCTTGAGGGTTCTGCTACGACTTTGCCGTCTATATTCTTCCTTGATAGCCATTTTGGAATCAAAGTGTCTTGATTGGACAGACTTGTTTCGATGGCTGGAATCTTGGGTGTTTTTTCATGGGCAAAACTGATGGAATCGTTCACAGAAACTTGAAAAGAGGATATGTTTACAACTTTATCATTAACTTTTATGTGTCGATGGCTCACCAGCTGCCTGGCGCTCGGCCTGGTCGGGGTGAATCCCAGACGGAACACAGTGTTATCGAGTCTCTTTTCCAAGAGTTGACTCAATATCACTCCTGTGTTTCCTTTTATGCGTGTGGATTTGTCAAAGTACTTTTTCAATTGTGTCTCTGTTATCCCAAACAGATATCTTAATTTTTGCTTTTCCCGCAGTTGTTTTGAACGCTCCGATTGTTTTCGACGTCTTTTCGTCCCGTGCTGTCCCGGAGGAACATTCAACTTTCGCAAAAGAGACGCATGACTTTTGGATCCCGGCGTTTTCAAACCAAGATCAATTCCCTCGCGTCGTGACTGTTTATTTTTTGGTCCTAAAAGTCTCATAGATTATACTCTTCTGATTTTTGGCGGCCGCACCCCGTTGTGCGGGATCGGCGTAATGTCTGTAATTTTACTGATTTCTATATTGGATCCCTTGATAACTCTCAACGCAGCTTCGCGACCCGGCCCGATGCCTTTCACATAGACTGTCGCCTCTCTAAAATTGTGCGTTCCGATAGCCTTTTTCAGCGTAGCGTCCATGGTTATGGTCGCTGCATAGGGCGTTGACTTTCTGGTTCCTGCAAATCCATACATCCCGCATGAGCCAAGAACCACGGGGTTTCCTTTTTCATCGGTGATAGTCACCAACGTGTTGTTAAAAGTTGCCGTGATATAAATTCTTCCTTTTTCTACTGTTCTCGCTGCTTGTTTCTTTACTGCCATATTAATTTAATTTAACTTTTTGTCTCTGCTGGTTTGTTCTGTTCCAACTTTGCCCATGTTTCTTTCTTAAGAGCTCCCACTGTCTTTCTCTTACCTCGTTTGGTTCTGGCGTTTGAACGCGTACGCTGACCTCGAGCAGGCAGCCCTTTAGTATGTCTTGAGCCTCTGTAGGATCCCATTTCTTTCTGTCTCTTGATATTCCCCGTGATCAGTTCCCGCAGTTCTCCCTCGACTTGATAGTTCTTCTCGATCACCTGGATGATTTTCTTCAAATCCTCTTCGCTGAGCTGATTCATTTTTTTATTTTTGTCTATACCTGTTTGACTCAGGATTTCGCCTGATCGCGCCCAACCCAATCCATAGATGAGCGTCAATGCGTATTCGACTCGTTTGTCATCGGGTAAATTTAAACCTAAAAGTCTGACCATAATAATTTAGCCTTGTCTTTGTTTATGTTTGGGATTGGAACAAATTATAAATAACATTCCCTTTCTTTTTACCAATTTGCATTTCGGACATATTTTTTTGACTGACGACTGTACTTTCATTCATTTATATACGATAAACTATTCTCCCTCTATCTAGGTCATAAGCTGTGAGCTCGATTCTGACCCTGTCTCCCGGTAAAATTTTGATATAGTGCTTTCTCATTTTTCCCGACAGATAGCAGAGTAAAATCTTCTCCGAATCGGTCACTTTTACCTTAAACAACGTATTAGGGAGATTCTCCACAACCTCACCTTCGACCACCATGACGTTGTCCTTCATAAGCTATATATTTTATCATATGTTTGATCTAAATTGAACTGGAAAATCAGGTTATGATTATGGGTCCTTTGTGGGTAATCGCTATGGTGTGTTCAAAACAGGCCGCGAGACTGCCGTCTGCGCTGACAATCGACCAGTCGCTACCCTTTTCAAAGGAGATATTCTCCGTACTCTGAGAGTAGATGACCTCAACTGCGATCACCAGACCAGGCCGCATCTTATAGGTCTTCTCCAACGGCCGGTCCAGATATTGAAGGACAAAAGGGTCTTCGTGAAGATCCCGGCCGATTCCGTGTCCTGTCAACTCTTTCAGGATTTTATAGCCGTTCTTCTCAATCTCTTCTTGGATTACTTGGGATATGTTACCCAGGTGGTTGCCGCTTTTCACCTGTTTCAGCGCCTTTGTCAGGGTTATTTTCCCGACTTCCAAGAATTTCATCGCCTCTTTGTCTTCATTATCTCCGACGATGAAACTGGTGGCAAAATCCGTATGAAATTCCCGGTAGTATAGTCCGATATCAACGGTTAAAACATCTCCGTCTTTCAAAACTCTCTCTGACGGCGGCGTATGAACGGCTTGCTCGTTTACCGGCAGACAAGTAGCCCACCTGTAATTTCTGACCTTACCAAAAGACGTCTCGCCTCCGTATTTCTTAATCAAGAGTTCTGCCTGATCGTTGATGTATTGAGTTGTTATTCCCGGTTTGATCAAGGGCAGCAAATCCGCGACTACTTTTCTTAATTTACTTCCGGCCTCTTGCATGATCGCAATTTCCTGCGGAGTTTTCAATTTGATCATGAAAAATAAACTTCCCGATAGACCTGCTCTAACTTATCATGAAGATCCTCAAGGGAAAAATTATTCTTAAGCAGAAAGTCGGCATAAGCGATAGCAGATCCTTTATTTGCACCTACTAACTCATTTATATCTCTCTCCGCGCCAAAGATCTTGGATCTATATTTTCTCTTGGAAATTCTTTTGTATCTCAACTCCTTGTCGGCAAAAAGCGCCAATAGATAAATTTTTACGGTAGGAAAAGTTTTCTTGAGATAAGTGTATTCTTCCCATGAATACAATCCGTCTATCACGACTATTAAATTTTTTTCCAAAGCCGCTTTGATTTTATCCTTGTTTGTTACTGCCATCGCTTCCATACCGTATCTCTTCCTGAATTCTTCTCTTAGTTTTTTATGTGTCTCTTCATCGTGAGTCAGATTATTTTTATCAACATACTCGTTGATGATTTTCCCGAAAGAAACTACCGGAAGTTTTTTTTCTTTGGCAAAAAAATCTGCCGCTTCGCTTTTTCCCGATCCGGCCAGACCGACTATCGCTATGATTGATTTTCCTTTCTTCCTCCACTCCTTGACTTGATTCTCGACCAACTGTTTTCCAAGACTCTTTAATATCTCCTCATTGACCTCCTCAATTGTTTTCGTCCCGTCGATCTCTGCTAATTTCCCCTCTTTCGCGTAATGCTCTATAACCGGTTCAACCAATTTATGGAAGATCTCAATTCTTTTCCTTACAGCTTCAACAGAGTCATCCGGTCTCGTCGCCCCCTCATTTTGATAAGTAAGTCTCCACAATGCTTCCTTGACGGGAATATCTATATAGATTACCTTATCAATATTATTTTTAAATTTTCTGACCTGTTCCAATGTTCTCGGGAAACCATCGATGATGTAGCCTCTTTTATACTCGGGTCTGCTTAAATATTTTTCGACGATCTCCAATGTCAAACCGTCAGGGATCAATATTCCGGCCGCCAATATGGTTTTAACTCTTCTTCCCAATGTAGTTTTTTCCTTGGCGATCTCTCTGAAGATATGCCCTGTCGAAAGATAGGGAACTTTGAGCTGCTTTGATAATAGATTGCCCTGTGTGGATTTTCCTGAGCCGGCGATTCCGATTAAGACAAGTTTCATAAAATTTAGCCAAGTTTTTTCTTCTCTTTGTGAACTGTGCGCTTGCGACACCTGTTGCAATATTTTTTCAGCTTAAGAGCGGAGGTTGTATTGACTTTGTTCTTTTCAGTCACATAATTCTGCTTGTTGCAAACTTCGCAAACCAATCCTACCAGTGCTCTTGATCCTTTTTTTGCCATATCTCTTAAAAGTTAAATTTTACAATAGTTATTGCGAAAACTTGTCGTAACTTTTCATCACCAATTGAGCCTCAACTGTCTTGAAAGTTTCCAATATAACAGATACGATTATAAGAATACCTGTTCCGCCAATGACCAGATTGGGCAGTCCTGTCACTTTTGAAATAATCGCCGGAAGGATTGCGATGACACCTAAGAAAGCGGCTCCCACGCTGGTAATTCGATAGAGAATTTTTTCCAAATATTGTTTGGTCGCCAAACCTGGTCTGATTCCCGGAATAAATCCGCCATTTTTTTGTACCTCCTCGGCAATTTTTTGCGGATTGAAGACTACAATGGTATAAAAATAGGTAAATCCAATGACTAAAAAGAAGTAGAAAAAGTTATAAAAGAAGCCTGTAGGGTTAAACGTGGTTACTAAAAATTTAGCAACTCCTGCGATCGCAGCATTTTTTGAGTATTGCAGGAAGTTGCCGATAAGTTGCGGAAACAAGACAAAAGAAACTGCAAAAATAATAGGAATTACTCCCGCCTGATTTAGCTTCAGGGGAAGATAGTTACTTGCTCCTTGGTAGATGCGATTACCTCTGATACGTTTCGCATAATAGATGGGAATTTTTCTGATCGCCTCGTTGACAAAAACTATTGAAGCGATGACAAATACTGCCAAAGCTAAGAAAATGGCAATATTGATAATCAACTCCTGATTTATAGTCTGCACTGTTCTGCTCAAAACCACTGGTAATCTGCTAAGAATTCCCACAAAAATCAGCAGAGATATTCCATTGCCCAAGCCGAATTCGGAGATGAGCTCTCCAAACCAGACGAGGATAAATGTCCCTGCGACCACGGTGAAAATGAAGGAGGTAAATTCAATCGGGCTTAAGTTGCCGATTATATGTTGATTTTTCAAGAGGACGTAGATTCCGACCGATTGGACTATTGTCAGAGGAAGAGTCAACAGACGAGTATATTGATTGATCTTTGCCCTGCCGTATTCCCCTTCCTTCGCCAGCGCCTCAAATTTTGGCACTACTACGGTCAGGAGCTGGAAAATAATCGAGGCATTGATGTAGGGGTTAAGTCCAAGAGCCATCACCGAGAAATTGATCAGCGTCCCTCCTGAGAAAATATCCAGCAGGGACAAAAATTGATTTTGGGAAAACAAAACTCTTAATTTTTCCAAATTGATAATCGGCACAGGTAGAAAAGCAAATACTCTAAAAGCCAAAAAAATGAATAACGTAAAAATAGTTTTTCGTCTAAGTTCGGGGTCTTTAAACAGTGAAGCTAGCTTTTCTCTTATCTCTTTCATTCGTCAATAACTTTGCCTCCGGCTTTCTCGATCATTTTTTTTGCCCCCTCGGAAACCGGTAGTTTAACTGTTAATTTTTTTTCAAGTTTGCCTTTGACCAGAATTTTAACTGGCTTTTTCAAATCTCTGATAAGATTCATTTTAACAAGACTTTCATGATCAACGGTAGCCCCGTCTTTAAATTTGTTGAGCTTGTCCAAAGTTATGACCAATGCCGATTGTCTGACGGACTTGTTTTTTCCTTTTCCACGCATTAACGGATATTTTTTGACCATTCTCGCCTGCCCTCCCTCAAAATGAAGAGGGATATTTCTTCTCGCTTTTTGGTGACGAGTGATTCCGCGGCCGGATTTCGCGCCTTTTCCGCTACCTAGACCGCGACCCAGTCTTTTTTTGCCTCTTCTGCCGATTTTGGGTAATTGGGATAATATTTTCATAGTCCTTTTCTCGACTTGAGTTTACTCAGAGCTTTAATAAGAGCATATGTATTGACAATTTTGTTTCTGGATTTAATGATTTTACCCGACGCGTTTTTAATGCCGGCGAGTTCAAGTATCGGTCTGGCTACACTTCCTACCTTAAGACCTGTTCCTTCCGGTGCAGGTTTGAGTAAGACTTTTGCGGCTTTGTACTTTAATTTTACTTCATGGGGAATCGTAGATTTGACCAGATTGATTTTTATCAAATTCTTCTTGGCTCTCAAGATGGCTTTTTTGATTGCCGGCGGAATCTCGAGAGATTTACCAAAACCTACGCCAATACTTCCCTGGCCGTCTCCCACTGCGGCAAGGACCGTGAAAGTAATGTAATTTCCTCCTGTTGTTTTCTTTGATACTCTTCTGATCATCAGAATTCGCTCCTCCAGTTTTTTTTCCTCCGGCGGCTGTTGTGGTTGAGATTGTTGTTTCTGATCTGTCATATGATTAATCCTCCCTCTCTTAAGCCCTCCGCTAAAATTTTGACTTTTCCCAGATAAGCATATCTGCCTCTGTCAAAAACTCCTTTTTTGATCCCTTTTTTGATCAGTTGTTGAGCCAGTCCCTTACCGATTACTCCTGCCTCTTCACTTTTTTTTACCTTACCTTGTTCTCCTTTTTTAGCGCGGACATTAAAGCTGGAATAGGTCGTGATGGTTTTCCTTTTCTCATCATCTATCGCCTGAACATAGATATATTTATTTGATCTGTAAACCGATATTCTCGGAATTTCAGCTGTACCGAATATTCCGCCGCGTACCCTGCGAATTCTTCTGGTTTTTCGATCACGAGTTATATTTTTCATAATCTTTAGGCCGCTGCCCCGTCGGTTGCGCCCGTTTTCTTACCGGGCTTAATTCTTAATTTTTCGCCTTCATACTTTATTCCCTTGCCTTTATAGACATCTGGTTTTTTGATTGATTTTATCTGTTGAGCAACCTGCCCCACCATCTGTTTGTCGATTCCCGAGATGCTTATTTTATTGTTATCCTCTACGTTGAATTTAATTCCTGCGTGCTGGGGAAAAGTTACTGTGTGCGAATAGCCTACTTTCAAAACCAGATTTTCTCCCTGCAACTGGACGTTATATCCCGTGCCCACTACTTCCAATCTTTTCTCCCAGGGTTTTTGTACTCCGGCAATGGCATTGGCAATCAAACTTCTGTAAAGCCCGTGTAAAGATCGTGTCTTTTTATCCTCTTGCTTTCTAACTAGGGAGATCGTTTGAGCTTCAACTGTAACTTTCAGATTGGATGGAACTGTGATCTTAAGCTCGCCTTCCTTGCCTTTAATCGTACAAATATCTCCTGCGATTTCAACCTGTACGTCTTCCGGTAATGTGATTGGCATTTCGCCTATTTTTGACATAGTTTTTTGTCTGTGTTACCAGACTTCAAATAATAATTCGCCGCCTATTTTTTGTTTGATTGCTTCTCTGTTGGTTAAAATTCCTTTTGGCGTTGATAAAATCGATGCGCCCAGTCCTCCAAAAACCGATTTGATTTTTTTTGCCGGAACATACCATCGTCTTCCGGGTTTTGAATAGATTTTTACATCTGTCAAAACTGCCATTCCGTTCTCTTCATAGCTCAATTCGATGACGAATTTATGGAATTTGACGCTTTTGTCGATTCTATAACCCTTGATGAACTTCAGAGCAGTCAATTTCTTGAGGACTTCTTCCCTGAGTTTGGAATAGGGACATTCAATACTCTCCCGATTGGCTATATAACCGTTTTTTATTCTGATTACAAGATCGATTATTGTATTATTCATAGAGCTATAAATTTTTAGGTTGCTGAAATAACTTTCTTGGTAACTTTTCCATGTGAACGGAAAGTTCTGGTTGGCGAAAATTCCCCTACTCTGTATCCGACCATAATCTCCGATATCAAAACCTCGATGAACTTTCTGCCATTGTGAATTGACAGTCTGTGACCGACAAAATCAGGCGAGATTTGTGAAGATCTGGCCCAGGTTTTGATCGGATTTCGGTCGCCCGTCTCTTTCTGCTTCATGATCTTTTTCAACAGTTTTTCGTCGATGTATGGTCCTTTTTTTGATGATCTGCTCATATAATTACCATGAAAGTTTTTTAACTCCGGGAACTTCTCCCAGGAAAACTTTTTCTCTAAAACAGAGTCGACACAGGCCGAATCTTCGCAGATAGCCCCGCGCTCTACCGCAGCGGGAACAACGATTGCGATGACGCCCCGGAAATTTTTGCTTTCTTTTGAATTTTACTATGTCTGATGTTTTTGCCATATATTTTTATTTCTTAAAGGGAACGCCGATGACCTCAAACAGTTTTTTTCCCTGGTCTTTGGTCTCTGCGTTGGTGACAATAGTAATCTGCAATCCTCGGACTTTGTCAACTTTGTCGTATTCTATTTCCGGAAAAATCGTCTGCTCGGTCAATCCCAAATTGAGATTGCCATGCTCATCAATATTCACATCCGAAATTCCCCTGAAATCTCTCAAGCGGGGAATGACTATTTTGATCAGCTTTTCCAAAAAGGCATACATATTTTTTCCCCGTAGAGTTACTTTCACACCAATCGGCAGACCTTCTCTGATTCGAAAAGCAGAGATAGATTTTCGGGCTTTGGTGATGACCGGTCTCTGGCCTGTGATCAAACCTACCTGTTCCCGCACTTTCTCAAGAACGTTTTTATTGGTTGCCGCCTCGCCGACCCCGACGTTGACGACAATTTTTTCAACTTTAGGGACGGCCATTACATTATCGATCTTCAGCTCGCTTCCCAACTTGCTTTTAACTTCCTGGTTGTAATAATCTTTAAAAGTTGTCATAGGATCTAAATCTTACTTTTGCAACGTTTACAAATTCTGTATCTTTTGCCTTTTTCAATGCTGTATCCCACACGCGCCAGTTTCTTACACTTGGGACAGATCAACATCACTTTGGATACAACAAACGGTCGTGGAATCTCTACAATTCCTCCCTCTTTGTTATTCTCGTTTTTCTTGACGTGTCTCTTATAAAGATTGACTCCGGGAATAAGAACTTTGTTCTGTTTCTTGTAGACGCGATCTACAGTACCTTCCCGGCCTTTGTCTTTTCCCACCATGACTTTTATTTTGTCGCCTTTTTTGATTTTCATATGGTTAATAAATTTCCTCCGCCAAGCTGGCGATTTTACTAAATCCCATGTCTTTTACCTCTTTGGCAATCGGGCCGAAAATACGCGTTCCTCTCGGATCCGGATTGTCTATTCCCTGCAATACCACACAGGCATTGTCATCAAAGCGTATATAGCTTCCGTCTTTGCGGCGTTTTTCCTTCCTGGTGCGCACAATAAGAGCGGGCAGGATCTCACTTTTTTTGACCTGTGCATATGGCAAAGCTTCCTTCACTACGACCGTAATCACGTCGCCAATGTAAGCGTATTTGCGATTGCCTTTACCCGGCATCCCTATCATCTGGACTTTTTTGGCTCCGGTGTTATCTGCGATTTTCAGCATTGATCTCAATTGCAACATAGATTTATTTTAATTTTTTGGTGACTATAAAATGTTTATCCTTAGAGATGGGTCTGGTCTCTTTGATCTCCACCACGTCTCCCTCCTTGAGTTCCATATCCTCATTGTGTGCTTTATATTTTTTGTGCCGGGTGATTACCTTCTGGTAAAGCGGGTGGCGGAATTTGCGCTCCACTAGTATGGTGACCGTTTTGTTCATCTTTGTTGAGATTATTTTTCCGCTGAAAATTTTTGCCATAGTTTTATAAATTATTTCTTCAGTTTTTCAAGTTCTTTCTTTTCACCAAGAACCGTGAGAACAACTGATAACTCTTTGCGCTTTCTGAAAATTGCATTGGTATTTTTTGGCTGAGAAACCTTGAGTTCCAGATTCGATTTTCCAATTTCCTGCCTGAGACTGTCTTCTCTTTTGCTAAGCTCTCCGATCGATTTAGTTTGCAAATCTTTAACTAATTTTTTCATATTTATTTATAGATATATCTCGTCCGCACTGATAATTTTGACGAAACAACTCGCAAGACATCTTTGGCTGCTGCCTGATCGAGTCCGTCTACCTCAAACAGCACCCGCCCCGGCACAACCGACGCGACAAAATGAGAAACTTCTCCTTTACCCGATCCCATGGTCACCTCGGGCGGCTTTTTGGTAAACGGCTTATCCGGGAAAATTCGAATCCAGTATTTGCCATTCTTGCGGGTTGCCCGGGCCAGAGTTACTCTTGATGCCTCGATTTCCCGGTCTTTTATCCACCCTTTTTCAATCGTCTTCAAACCCACGCTGCCGAAATTGAGCTTGTCTCCCTTGACGGCAATTCTTCTCCAAGTGCCTCTGAACTGCTTTCTATATTTTTGTCTTTTTGGGGCTAACATATTATCTGCAAATCCAAACTTTTACTCCGATATAACCTGATTTTGTCAAAGCCGGAAATATGGCGAAATCAACGTCTTCTCTGATCGTTGAAGTCGGGATTGTTCCCTGAAAATATTTTTCTCTTCTTGATATCTCTGCTCCGCCGATTCTCCCACCGAGCTGTATTTTCACACCTTTGGCTCCTGACTCCATGACGCGATTCATCGAATTGTGAACAGCTGCTCTATGGGGAAAGCCTCTGACCAATCTTTCTGCCACCGATTGAGCCACATAATAGGCGTTCAGATAAGGTTTTTTGACCGGCTCTATCTTGAGATCCACTTTTGTTTCTTTGTTTTTTTTGTCTATCCAAAGATCATCCACGATAGATTTTTTGACATCGTCCAAACCCTTTCCACCTCGGCCGATGATCATTCCCGGCTTGACCGAATAGATGATCACGGTTATCCTGTTGATCGCCCGCTCAATATCCACCTGGGTGATTGATGCAAACCTGAATTTGTCCATCAGTTTCTGTCTTATTCTGGTGTCGGACAGGAGTGTTTCCCGGTAATATTTTTTATTGCTGAAAAACCACCTGGAATTCCAGTTGGTCGTAACCCCTAGCCTTAAAACTCTTGGATTGACTTTTTGTCCCATATTTATTTGTTTTGTTTCTTAACTTTTTTAACTTCTGGTTTGACGTTGACTACGGCCTTTTCTTGAGGCTTGTCGGCGACAAGAACGATCTTGATATGTGCACTCTGGCGCTGGAAAGGTTTAGCCGTACCTCGGCCCCCTGCACGATAACGCTTTATCTTCTGCCCTTGTTCAACAACCAATGATTTAAACCGCAGCAAATCATCGCCTACCTTCAACTTGATTTTGGCATTGGCGATAGCAGACCTTATAGCTTTATGAAAAAGTCTGGCGCTGCGCTTGGGCATATAGTTCAGATTGTGCAAAGCATCAACCGGATTTCTTCTCTTGATATCTGCCGCTATGAAGCGGAGTTTTTTGGCCGACGTCCTGATATTTTTGATATAAGTCTGTGATTCCATAGTTTATTTCCTGCGTTTAACGATTAATTTATTGCTCCATTTATTTCTTTTTCGACGATTTCCGCCTTTGGCTGATTTTCCCCAGGGAGTCTTCGGATGCATTCCCTCACCTGATTTTCCCTCTCCTCCACCGTGAGGATGGCTGCGGGGGTTTTGGGCTGTTCCGCGGACAGTTGGACGAATTCCCATCAATATTTTGCGGCCCGCCTTACCCAGATTCTCATCCTTGTGTTCCATGTTTCCGACCAATCCCACGGTCGCATAGCAATCCTGCAAAAACTTTCGCACTTCGCCGGACGGCAGTTTCAAATGGACATACTTCTCGTCTTTGGCTCCGACAGTTGCCGCGGTGCCTGCGCCGCGGATCATCTTGCCGCCCTGGCCAGGATAGAGCTCCACATTGTGGACTTGTGTCCCGATCGGTATATTTTTAAGAGGCAGTGCGTTCCCGATCTGTATCTCTGCTTTGGCAGAGGCTTCAACTTTATCCCCAACCTTGAGATCTTTGGGAGAGAGAATATAGCGCTTCTCACCGTCTGCATAGTTGACCAAAGCAATGTGTGCATTTCGATTGGGATCGTATTCTATCTTCATGATCTCACCTTTCATATCCTGCTTGTCTCTCTTAAAATCGATCAGTCTGTAGTATCTCTTCTGTCTTCCTCCCTGATGACGGACTGAAATTTTTCCACTGGCATCGCGGCCCGAATGCTTCTTCAGGATCTGCGCCAGTTTTTTCTCCGGCTTGCTGGTGACTTGATATATTTTTCTGCTCATACTTATGCTTGCGGGAAAATATCCAACTTACCCTCTTTCAGGGTGATATAGGCGATTTTGCTGTCTGCTAATTTTTTAGGTCTCATCTTGCGGCCGATTCTTCTGGTCTTTCCTTTGCGCATTGAGACGGCAACCTCCTTGACTTTTACCTGATATAGTTTTTCCAGAGTCTCCTTGATCTGGAATTTGTTGGCCGCTCTATGAACCTGAAACATATAGACTTTTTTCTGGGCCAACTGGGTTGCCTTTTCGGTCAAAAGCGGTTTGATAATTGCTTGATTAATTTTCATCTTTTTTTAAAAAATGGTCACGAAGCACTCCAAGTGCTTTTTCAACAAAAATTATTTTTTCACTGTTTAGGACTTCGTAGGTGTTTAAGGATGCGGCATTGGTCCAGGTTACGGCCGACAGGTTTTGCGATGCCAAGACCAGATTGCTTCTTTTTGCCTCCGGTGTCACCAGCAGAATTTTTTTGTTATCAAGCTGGGCATTTTTCAACAGGGAGGAAAAAAGCTTGGTTTTTGGCTCGATCTCCAGACTCTTGTCTTGCAGTCCTACGATGTTTCCTTCTTTATGCTGTAAAGTCAGAGCGTAGAAAAAGGCTTTTTTCTTCTGCTTTTTATTCAACTTGAGCGAATAATCCTTTGTCTTGGGACCGAAAGCCACTCCTCCACCCACGAAGATTGGTGCGCTTTTCGCTCCGTGGCGGGCGCGGCCTGTGCCTTTCTGACGATAGATTTTTCTGGTCGAACCTACCACTTGAGCTCGCGTTTTGGTCGATGCGTTGCCTTGTCTTTTGTTGGCCATGTAGACTCGCACATATTGAGCCAGAAGTTTGTCGCTTGCCTGCGTGGAAAAGATCTCCTTGGGTAGGGACGCTTGAGAGGCTTCTTTTCCCAATAGATTGAGAACAGGAATGCTAAGTCCTGCGATCTTCTTGACCACAGGTTTTTTAGCTGCCGGTGCTGCTTTTTTGCTGACTGTTTTTTTAGTTGTTGTTTCTGCCATTTTGAGTTTGAATTTCCAATAATCCGCCTTTTGCTCCTGGAACCAAGCCTTTGATCAGCAGTCCGTCATCTCGGACTTCGACGATCTTCAGGCCTTTGACCGTGATTCTGTCGCCACCCATGCGTCCGGCCATCTTCTTGCCTTTGAAGACGCGTCCCGGCGTGGTGCCCTGGCCGATTGATCCGGGAGCTCTCCAACGGTCGGATTGTCCATGCGTTTTTGGTCCGCCGTGAAATCCATGACGCTTGACTACTCCCTGAAAACCTTTTCCCTTGGAGATTCCTGCGACTGTCACTTGCTCGCCTTTTTTGAAAAATACGCTGGGCTTGATCTCTTCTCCGGCAAAGATTTTGACCTCTCCCATGGAGATGCCTCTTTTACCTTTTTCATCCAACGCTTGAACGCCTTCATATTTCTCCAGACGAAACTCCCGTAAAAAACGAAGCGGGGTTTTGATCCCCGCTTTGGTTAATTTCCCTTGAACTGGCTTGCTAATATTTTTAGCCAGTTTAAATCCGAGTTGAATTGAGAAGTACCCATTCTTCTCGGGTGTGTTGACGTAGACCAGATAGCAGGGGCTTGTCTTCACGAAGGTAACTGCGGCACGAGTGCCGTCTTCATCGAAGTTCTGCGACTGATCTGATTTCTCACCAAGGATAAAACCTGCCATATTTTTAACAAAAAAAATTACCCCAAATTGGGGCTCTCTCAAGTTCCAATCTGTGATATGTTTACCCGAACAATTTTTTCCAGTTACGGAAAAATTCCATTAGGAAGTATTATATCTGACATCCACGATCAAATCAAGGCCAAATACAATGAAATTGATTTTCTTGGTGAATATAGTAAAATAGGCGGATGAGCACGGAGAAACCAAGATTTGAAGCGTCTGTCAATCTTCTTGATACTTTAATGGAGGGTTCTCAAATCAATGTCTTTTGAGACAGATGAGGAAAACCTTACTGAGGGACTCTTTGAAGAACAAGGTAATCCTGAAAGCTGGTCACAACCTCTGATAGACTTTCTCGAACAAACAAAAGTTGAAATTGAAAAAGAAGCTTAAAAACCTATATGAACGTAGAGGCAGAATTAGAAAAAAAACTATCTAAAATTATCTCTCCAATTATGCAAGTTGCGAAAGAAGAACCACTCGCACGCAATCCCCATCTATTTGTTAGGGCAGTAACAGACGTAGATTATTTCAGAAGTCTTCTCCCGCGGGAGGTAAAAAAAATTGCAGATAATCCTCCTCCAACCATCTCATTTATTGACGGATTGTTTAGTGACGAAAAACATTTAATTGATGAGATGTTTCATCTCGAGGCACTACGCTTATGGAACAGGGGATCTGAAATTATTCGTTCATTTATCTATCGAAAATACGCCGGCGAGGCTGATCTATTGATCGCTGATTATTCTGCGACTAGTCCTCAACCGCTTATACGCCCAAAGAATTTTGCCGAGCTTTCTCCCGAGGAATCAGCCCGATGGATAAGATGGCTTGATGATCCGAAGATTAAGCGCAAAGACATCATTGAATCTTTGGAATATTTAACGCAATTGTCTATCCTGCCTACCTGGGAGATAATAGACATCCCTGAGTACCGCCCTTTATATGAAAAAATGGCAAAAGTTCCTTATCGACTGGCTCGTACATTTCTTCCTGTCATTGATATCAGAGAAGCTGCAACTTTATTAGGGCCGCTCATTTTGACGGAAAATGTAGAAACCCTGCCTGATAAAACCCAATCTTCATAACCGCAGATTGATAACTTATAGTAAATCGAGTATACTCTACCACTGTGAGTACACCGGAGAGAATTCTTCATCCCAAGATCGAAGATGGTGATCCATTAAAAACCGCGGGTTTTGAAGCCCTTTACTTAACTCGCGATATCGTCCAGGTACTGGCGGAACAGACTCAGGTTCCTCTGGATCAACGCGCTCTGACCGAACTGGTAGCTACCATTTCCGCCTTTGATCCGACGAGCATAAAATCAGTCCGAGCTGGACCAAGAACACAATTTCATGAAGGAAAATGGAAAAATCCTATCCCCGACGGCAGTAAAGAGGGACACGATGGAGTTTATATCAAATTTAAAAAACCCGACTATAGTAAAAGCGAGTTTAATCTTTATGGCGGAGAGGATAAAATCTATCTTGCCTATATCCATTATCCTCCTTCACCCGATCAGTCTATCCGCGCCGTTGCCGATTATAAATTGATCCTTGCCCATGATTGGTCCAATCGATCCCTTGATAAAATTTCTGTTGGAAAATTGGAGGTCAAGGGTTTATCTCATGAGATCAACACTGTCCTGACAGAAAATCATCCCCAATATTCGGAACTCATTACTCGATTAAGGAAAATTACCAATCAACTTCTGGAACTTACTTCAAAGGAAAAGTCGGTTCAAAAAGAAATAAAACCTGATCAATTTTATGCCAATTTATATATAAATCCGGAGATAACTAGAAATAATGGTTCTCTTTATGAGGAATATAAAGCTCTTCAACGTTTTTTAGATCAAAATCCGGAGTTAGTGGCTCAAATGATTCGTTCCTTAAAAAATATCTACGAGGCCCGCGTCCAAGCAGGAATAGATGCTCCGGAAGACTTGGTCACCGAAATATTCACCAGTCTGGGCGTATTGGTCCTTAATTATCAGGTCGAGGAAGGAAGTGGAAGCCGGAGATCTTCACCGATTGCCGAGACAGAAAATGGAAGTATAAAAAACAGACTGGATGTTTTTAGTCATTTCGCCAACAGGGCCACCGTTTTGTTAACTAAAAATAAAGGTGCTTATTATCCTTCTGTGGATATTTGGAATTATATTTTCGGACCGCAAATAGAATTCAGCCCATATATGTGGAGAGCTATAAAAAAGAGGCTTCTTGAAAATAAACAAATTAATTTTTTGGGGGGGAAGCATTTCCCTCGTCTTGGAATTGGTAAAGAAGAAAGAATAATTAGCCACCACCGCCCTCCTGTTTACAAAGAGTCAAAATATGATATTCCCGCTCAAGAAATTATAGAATGGCTCCATGAAAAGGAAGGAAAAAATGTTTCCACCGGAGAGGTTAGAAAATTTATTTTTAATAAGGGTCCGGTAAACGAATCTGAATGGACCGGTATAGTGAACCGCGTCAAAAAAAATCCCGATATCCACTTGGAAAGTGTTGGACACGCCGCCTATATGCGCTATGGTGAGGAAACAGAGCTTTTTAGACTTCCTTCTAAATATGATCAAGCTGCTGATAATATTTTCCAATTTCTTCAAGAACAACCTGGAATATATTTCCCACCGCGTGAATTATGGGAAAAAGCTTATAAACAAGCTCCTTTTGAACCAAATCAATGGAGAAGAATTTCCTCTTTACTTAAAAAGTATTACGGCGTAACTCTTCATCGCGGAAAAATCGGCACCTATGGCATAGAGTAAAACTGCTATATCTTAATTCGATCAGAAGTGAGATAATATAGATAGAGAAGAGAAAAGGAGGTGAAAAAGAGTATGAATAAAAGTAAATTGTTTGTCAGTAATCTACCTTCGTCAATGAGCGGGTTTTCCTTAAGAGCTCTCTTTACGCGATTTGGCAAAATTCTTGATGTTGCTATAATTTCCGAAAGTTCAACCGGTCGATCAAAACGCTTTGGTTTTATAACTTTCGACTCCTACGCTGATTCCAAAAAAGCCACAACCGCCATGAATAATACAGATATCGAAGGTTTAAATCTTCTGGTTAAAATAGTCGAAGAGGAAGAAGAGTTGGATTTGATCAAATTTCACCACGAAAAATTATCCGTATACGCTTAAAAATTACTCAATGAAAGTGAGAGCTGTTCCGCTTTTATGAGCTCTTCCGGTTCTCCCTATTCGGTGAATATAATCTTCATAAGTCGCCGGCATATCATAGTTTATGACATGACTGACATCGTCTATATCCAATCCGCGTGAGGCCACATCAGTCGCCAGAAGTATCTGGATTTCGTCTCTTTTAAACTGTCCGAGTATGCGTTGGCGTTGGGATTGAGTCCTGTTGCCGTGAATCGCACCTGCACTAAAACCTCTCTTCACAAGCTCCTCGGAAAGTCTTTGTACTCCCCACTTCGTTCTGCCAAAGATCAGAACTTTATCAAAATTTTTCTGGATCAAAAGTTCATGAAGCTGGTCGACTTTTCTGGCTTTGTCTGCGGTTCTGATCACTTCCTGCTGGATATTTTCCAGAGTATCTTTCTTTTTTACCGAAACGGTGATCGGGTTATGGACAAATGCTCTGATGAGCTCCTTTTCCTTATCCCCGATCGTCGCTGAAAAAAATAGTGATTGGCGTTGTTTCGGAATACGTGAGATTATAAATTTAATATCATCGATGAAACCCACATCCACCATATGATCGGCCTCATCCAGAACCACGATCTCAAACTGGGCAAGATTCAGACTTCTGTGTTTGTTGATATGGTCTTTCAATCTTCCCGGAGTTCCGATGACGAAATTAGGATTGCGGCGCAGATCATATATCTGGGCGCGTGGATTGACTCCTCCGATACACAAAGCTGAATAGACTCCAAGACCACGGGTGAAGGCCTTAAGCTCGTCCCCAATCTGCAGGGCAAGCTCGCGTGTCGGAGCCAAGATCAGAACTTTTTTAGCTCTGTTTTGCAGCACCGCCTCGATAAGCGGAATCAGAAAGGCAGCGGTCTTACCCGTGCCTGTATTGGCAATCCCGATGATGTCTTTATACTCCAGAATCAAGGGAATCGTCTGATCTTGAATCGGCGTGGGTGTGGAATAGCCTTTTTCCGAGATATTCCTTTTCAACTGGTCGTTGATCTTGAAGCTGGCAAAGGAATGTGTCGCAACATATGTCTCTTCTTTCACTGTCTGGACGACATTCCGTACCAGGCTGGATGGGTTAAAGGATTTAATCCTTCTGAAATGGTTATTACGATTATTACGACGTTGTCTATACATGGGAAAACAAATTTTTTAAGGGAGTTTTAATAATGAAGTTTGTGAAGAATCAGTATCTTAACTCTAGCTATAAGTATACCACACTAAGGGTCTAAAGTCAAATTAGAGCCACTCGATGTAGTCGCAGCCTTCGGGAGATTTTGTCTCGCGATTCCACTTGTTTGTGGAGCATTTCTTCATTTTCTTGCCTGCGGCAGTGGTGTACAAAACCAGTTTTGAGCCACACTTGGGACAATCTTCATCAAGATTCTCAGTGGTTCCTTTTGGCCAATCGACATAGTCACAGCCTGAGGCTGTCTTGGTCTCGGGGTCCCAGACATTGGTGGAGCATTTCTTGAAGTGTTTTCCGGCGCGGGTTGTGGCTTCCACAAGCGGGTTGCCACACTTGGGACATTTCTCGTCTAAAGGCTTATCTTCTTCCATATTTAATTCTACCACACTCTTTATTCATGTCTTCGTCTTGTTTCTCTGCGAAATACAATCACGAGAAGAAGCAGGGCGATGAGAGCTAGCAAATATTGAACTGTAACTATATCAAGTGCCTCACTAAAACCTTTCATAAGACTTTTCTATACTGCGAAATATTAAAGCAACTAATAATGTAATCATACCCGACATAAATCTTATAATCAATCTTTTTTTATCAACTGCCGGGTCAATACCGGGTTCGATCAACAGTAATGCGAACCAACCTGCTGATAGATTGCTCAATACATCGGACAACACTCCTGTTAACGGCCAGCGTAAATCTTTCATTTAATCGTAGATACTTTACAGCTGTTGATCCAAGGAGTCAACGGAATATAATCCACAAACCCCACAAGCTTGCAACTCACCAATATGGGAGTAAAATCACTTTGTAGCATATAAGCTACAAAACGCATATTTTAGAGCCTCCCAAAAGGATTTTTTTCACTTTATATATTCCTTTTCGTGCCTGAAGTTTAAGAAAGATTCAAGCCTGTTGTAGCTTATAATCCACAAACATCCATTAAGTCCATCGCAAAAGGATCAATTTTGAAGAGTAGTAGAAGCCCATAAGACCTATCTTTTAAGTGGATCAAACGACTGATGAAGAATAATACAAGGGATTTTATCAAGTTTCACATATCTAAACATTTTATAGTTAGCTCTTCGAGCAGTTGGCGATAATTGGTATTTCTTTATGTTGCCTTTTGCAATAAACGGATAAAATCTTATTTCTCTACATGATCCTTCTTTTGTATTCCACTTGAAGTTTATTATCAATGAGGGTGCTAAATAGCCTGCCTTTAAAACTTTGTCATAAATATCCCAGCCAGCTCCAAAAATAGTATTTTTTGGATTACTATTTACTGTTTTAACTTGAGCTCTAAATAAGCAACGAGAGCACTGAACGTCATACATAGGAAAGCCTTGAGGTAATAGTACTAATTTATTTGTGCAGTTTGGGCATTTTATTAACTCGCATACTTCACTTTCTCCAAAATCTCCCGCTTGTTTATTTGTGATTTGTTTTACTTTGTTCATATTCTTCTTTTAACTGTTCTTGTGTTTTTGCATTTCCACATCCATCGCAGTAAAATTTGTTGGTATTATCGACCCTTCTCATTCTTTCTATGAATATTTTCCCTCTTTTTTTACATATTCCACAATTTACCGCAATAGCATTGTTCCAATCAGAATAATATGTATTTTTCATATTTCTCCTTTCATGCAACGATCCAGAACCGAATCAAAAAGCTCTTTGAGGAGGATTTTTTCTTTCAGAAGTTTTTTCTTATACTCCTGCAGCGTCTCAAGTCTGTTAATAATTTTCTGTTGATATTTTATATTGGGTAATTTTATTTTTATCTCCTTAATTTTATTTGCATTAAATTGTGGCTGTCCTGAACCATTAACTAACCTGCTTGCTTGTCTCCAATATCCTTTTGATCTCGAAAATAACCAAATAAATTTAGGCACTACTTTTGAAGTGTCTGGCTGAATTCTAATCAAATAAGATGCGTAAACTGACGGAATATCCAAGTGGAAAATAAGTATTTTCCCATAGGTTGCTCCTGTTCTTGCCACAAGCAAATCACCTTCTTTAAGAATATAAGATTTAACCATTTTAAATTTATCGGAGATATATTTTTTATCATCGTCTCTAATTTCTCCGCTTTCATCAATGTCTGTAATTCTGATAAATCTATAGGAACCATTATCCTTCGCGGACTGCGTATAACCATATTGAAATGTGCAAATTTCTCCGAGTTTTTTAATCTCCCAATTCTTACCGGTCGGGTTGAGTTCTTGATGTAAAAGCGATTGGAAAAGCTCGCCGGCTTTTTTGATGAGTGTGTCATTCAGCTTTTGTGCCTCGGCAATTTTATCCATCCGCTCAATAATTTGTTTTTGAACAACTAGAAGCGGAAGAGGAATTGGATAATTTAAAATAAACTCCTTATTAAGATGAGGAATAGCTGCACCATGTGTTTGCTTGTTAAATTCCTCAAACTTCGAGGATAGAAGAAGTCTAAGAAATTGTGGATCTATCTTATTTTTTGGAGAAATTTTAGTAATAGTTGAGCCAACATAACCTTTGAGACCGCCACCAACAGTTCCTGCGTTTGCTCCATCCCAAACAATTAGCGTATCTGATGGTTGACACGCAGTTCCATTATTTACTTCTGTAAATCTTGAGTACTTATTTGTTCTTAAATCGTTAATAACGATGTAAGGAGAAGCACTTCCTTGCTTAATAGAAGAATTAGGCATCATTTTGCCTTTCTGAAAAACTGCAACCTCTCCTAATTTTTTTGTTAGCCAATCAGCATTCATAGTAATTTATAAAATTTTCGTTTTTCGTTCTTACTGGCATTCGTTAATTTAACATCATCGTAATTAGAACCCGAAATAATTTTGTAAATTTTACTTATTGGATCTGCATTTTCGGAATGCACAGTTACCAGGACGAAGTAATCGTCTCGCTGTGGATCCATCGTGATCCCTCTTGGAATAGAGTAGTCTATTGCGGCTATATGAAACCTATCGCTTTTTTCGTTGGTATTAAATACATCAAGGTATTCATATTCCTGCGAGTTAATATCTAATACCCCAGAAGAATTATAATTTCCTACCCATCGTAGCACGACAGGATCAAAATCTTGGCGTAAAGACTTCAAATCCTTATGAGCAATAACAACTAGTTTTCCTTTACAATTACGAGCAATAGAGTGACCAGCATTTTTTATGCGCAACCTTACATAGTAACTATTTAATCTACTTATTTTTCCTGTTTTAGGATCAAGGATGTTGGGAATTTTTCTGCAAAACGGCTCTTCGTTCTCAAACTCAAATGTTAACAGGGGTCTTTTACACCATCTTGATATATTTGGCCAAAATGTTGCAAATAAGGCAACAAATACCGCACCTAAAGTTCCAATAGCTATTAAAATATCAAGTGGAGAGTCTTGGATTTTTAAACCCTTCTGAGATAGCTCTCTAAGCTGACTCGAAATGGCTCCAATCTGTTCAACAACTGCGTTCTGCATTTTAAACTTCTCCTAAATTTTTATAGGCCAATTAGTTTTCATGAGCGATGTTTGCGATATTCTGCGTTCGCTAACTGATCTGCTTTTTTTGCTAACCGCGCTGTCCTTGGATGATGAAAATATTTAACTCCTTTAAGAAATCTTTGCTCTAATGTTTTAACCTGATGATATAAGGGTTTCATATTCTCGCTTTTTATGCCATAATCACCATTTAATTGACGAACAACAAATTCACTATCCATCCATACTTCCGCTTCGCCTCTACAAATTTCGGCAGCCTTATCTAAGGCAAAAATTAAACCTTGATATTCCGCCTGCGAAATTGTGACTTCTCCCAAATACTTACTATAAGAACTTATGATTTCATCATTTTCTCCAACCAGTAGAACTGCGCAAGCTGAATGACCTTTATTTCTTCTACCCGGAATATGCGCGTTTGGCACCTTACAACAAGCATCTGTAACGATTTTTATTTTTGACCTTGGCATTTCAGTCTAGAATTTTTTTTAACTTGCTCTTTAATAATTCTACTTCTAAATCTACTTTTTCTATTTCTCTTAAAATTTCTTTTGGGTTGCGATGTTTTTGAGTATCTCCTGCTCCTGCCGGTTTGTAGGCGTTTGCTGCAAGAATGAAGTCGTTCTCTTCAATCTGTTTTCGATCCACATTCCATGATTTCTCAGAGTTAGGCTTCGTCTTCCATTTCGCAATCAAATCGGGAAGATCATTTTTGTCCGGTTGAGGCCTACGCTGAGTCCCGCTTGAGTATCCATCATTTACTACATCATAGAACCAAACTTTCTTTGTTGGCTTACCAGTGCTTTTGAAAATTAGAAAGCTCGTCTTCACTCCAGAATAGGGATTAAACACACCTTGCGGAAGAGAAACTACAGCTTGGATCTCTGTCTTATCAAGAATATATTTACGAATCTCGACTGACGTTTTATTTCTTACGAAAAGCACTCCTTCATTCACAATCACTCCACAGGTTCCACCTGGTTTTAGTCCGTCAACCATAAGCCCAAGAAAAAGAGTTGTAGTATCTTTTGCTTTAATAGGAAGATTTTGCCGTAACCTCTCCACAGCGATAGCACCAGCGAAAGGAGGATTTGCGAGAATGATATCGAAACTCATCGTTTCAAATTTGTCAGAAACACCAGCGAGAGAATCTCGCCGATAAACATTGCTAGCGTCAAGCCCGTGAAGTATCATATTCATAAGAGCAATTTTTGTGATGTCTGGAGATACATCAAATCCCCAGAATGTTTCTTTCTGAAGCTTTTCCCAATCTTTTTCACTCAGATTATCTCCATGCCCTGTCAGATACTCGCTTCCATTCTCTGCCTCAACTTTTTTAGGTTTATCTGAATTTTGCGCTTTGATATGTTCAAACGCTGCAAGTAAAAAACCGGCTGTACCGCACGCAGGATCAAGAACGGTTTGTCCCAACTGTGGATCAACCAACTGGACCATTGTACGAATAATGTGCCGTGGTGTACGGAACTGCCCGTTGCGTCCAGACGTAGCGAGTTTACTTACCAAATGTTCGTATGCGTCACCTTTTGCATCGGTATCAATCTGAGAAAAATTAATTGCACTCACAATATCCACTACCTCACGCAGGGTGATCGGATCTGGAATCATAAAGCGAACTTCTCGGAAAAATCTCTGTACGTCTTCGTGTCCATGGAGATTTACCATAAACTCAAGAACTTCATCACGGACAAACTTGAACATCTTCTCATTATTTGGAATCTGACTCCAAGTAGACCAACGATATTTCTCTCTTTCACCAACAAATATCGAGTTGAATTTTTTCCCGGATATTTTTGCAGCTTGAACACCTTCGTTATCCCATTCTTCGAGCATCTTCAGAAAGAAGAGAAAACTAATCTGCTCGATATAACTCACAGGATTTGAGACTCCTGCTCCGTAAAATTTATCTGCGAGCTTGTCAACGAGACTTAATAGATCTAGTTTTGTCATGTCAATACTGTTTCATTCAACTCATTTAATATTTGTTTTAATTCACGCTCTCCAAAAAGAGAAATAGCTCTCTGAATTCCTCCCTGTTCGCGAAGAGGTGGTTTGGTAAAATCTTCAGGAGTAATCTCCATATCTCCGGCAATAAAACGATTTTTTAATTGCGATAGTAATAAAATCTGCTCTGGAGTGAAGCCTTTTTGTCGCAACCACGAATCAAAATTCTTATTCACACGCTCTTTCTTGGTAGGAAAAGTATATCTCCCAAATGTTTCACGTACAAAATCGATAAGCGATCCGGCGGGCTGATCGTACGCCTCCTTGAGATTTTCTTCGTTGAAGAAAAATTCAGGAGAATTAAGTTTTTTTGAAAGTTTTTCAACTTCTGCTTGCTCAAGCTCTTTATCTTTAATGATCTTTTGTACGACCTCGTCATTCTTCAGATCCTGAAGAGCTTCTTTGAATTTATCTCTATACTTTTTTCTATCAATGGCCATGCCTTCTGGTCCTACAAGAATCATTTGTCGTACGCTCATCTCATCGCTCATTTCATGCTCTTTTACGACTTTGAATTCTCTCTTTCGCATTTCTTCTTCTTTTTCAATTTGTTTTGTTAGATGGAGTGGTAAGGTTTTTTCGCCTGGAATGGCATTCTCAAGCATCGGGTCATTGAATTTTTCTGCATTTCCTACAAAATCGTAGATACGAAATTTTTCTTTGCCAATCTTTGAATCTTTTCTTGCTCCTCTTCCCCTCATCTGCTGATAAAGCACAACTGAAACAGTGGGGCGCATCATCACAATGTTTTCTACATTTGGTGCATCGATACCTGTATCTAACATACCAACTGAGATAAGACATACTGGAAACGCCTGCTTTTTAAAATCAAGCAGAATTTGTTGTGGATTAGGACTATCTGAAGTAATAATTTGTGCATAATTACCTTTGTATTCAGAAAAGACTTCATCAAAATGTCGTTTTAATTGTGCAGCGTGATTTTTTGTCACGGCAAAAAGAATAGTCTTTCGTAAGTGATCCCCGCCTCGCTGTGCTTCTGCTTCTTTAAGTTCTTGGACCATGAGTTTATTCCGAGATTCGATCGTGATCGTTCTTTCAAGTTCTGAAGGTTTATAATCTTCTCCTTCAAAATGCACTCCTTCGATAGTGATTCTCGATTTGGCAAGATAAATCTCATAGTTGGCAAGCCATCCATCTTTTATTCCTTGGACAATGTCGTAAGAAAATACAGGTTCTCCTGTTTGACTCGCATGATTCCAGCATTTATAGAATTCGTAAGTATTTCGAACGAGTTTTTTTTCTTTATCATTCACAAACTGATAGTGTCCTAAATTTGGCGTTGCTGTTAGTCCAATATGAAGTGCATCAAAATGATTTAGTGTATTGCGATAGACATTGTAGATAGAACGATGACACTCATCAGTAACAACTAAGTCGAAATGGCCGGGACTAAACCTTTTTAGTTGTGAATCGATAGTTGGAAGAGTACCAACCACGATTTGGCCCAGTTCTTTCGCTTTCCCTCCATACCAAACTTTTGAGGGATAATCTTTAAGAAACTCAACAAATACTTCGTTTGTTTGTTCTGCAAGTTGTTTTCTATCGACCAAGAATAAAACTCTCTGTGCGATCCCCGCCTCAAAAAGGCGTTTCATAATCATTGCGATCGTAAGAGTTTTCCCAGTTCCTGTAGCCATTTCAATAAGCATTCTTCTTTTCCCTTGCTTAATCCCCTGATCAACTGCCTTAATCGCATCCTTTTGATATGGGCGTACGTTCAGCTCATCGTTTTGGTAAAAAAATTTAGTTAATAGGGGAATGGAATCGAGCAGTACGGTTTGCTGAGAAAGAGCATATTTGCGAGTTAGATCTTCTCGGGAATAAAACGAATCAATAAGGCGGGCAGAATCATTTTTATAATCCCAAAAATATAAGATATTGCCATTTGCTAGAAATATATAAGGAGCGCTTATTGATTCCGCGTAGGCTTTTGCTTGTTGTTGTGCAAGATTCGGATCTATTGAGTAACGCTTCGCTTCCACAACTGCCAAAGGCCGACTTCGTTCATCCTTTAAAATATAATCAGCTCTACCATCAGCCGCTCCTTCTTCTGTCGAAACTTGACTTTTATCCTCGATCGCCCATCCAGCTTCACGAAGCATGCGATCAATGATCATTCTGGAATCCGCTTCACTAACTCCCTGTCCTTTAGGCAAAGAGGAAGATACTTCTTCTTTAATAGGTTTGTAGTGGGGCCGTTTCATGGGCTAATTCTAGCACTTTTAGGAATATTAGGAAAGTTTTGGAGTTTACATTTTGATTTTGGCTTCGACTCCGGCGGGAGCTTGAGATGTTGGGGAGTGTCAATTGTTTACTTTAGGTCTCCTCGATAGCCGTAGCCGGGTTTGACTTTTGTTTTCGCTTTAGTCCTTGAGTCTCTTCTTATAGACTTCCCAATATTTTCGACGTCTTTGAATCTCCCCTTCTTGTCACGGATGACAAAACGAGATTTACCTTTTACTTTAAATCGCTGTCTGGGAGGCATACTATATTTTACAACCAGAATAATTTTTTGTAAATAGTTTTGTGGATTATAGTCCGTTGACTTCCAATCTACTCTTAGTAATATTGTACTTATGAGAAATCATCAGGTAAAATACCAATATATGGCTAAATCTAATAAAGTCGATGTCCGTTTCGCTCTCCCAGTATCTATCCTTAAAGAAGGTAAATATTTTATTGCCTATACACCAGCGCTGGATCTATCTACCTCCGGGAAAAACCTCTTACAAACTAAGAAGCGCTTTGAAGAAGCTGTCCAGATATTTTTTGAGGAAATATTCGAAAAGGATACAGTCGATGAAGTACTCGCTGGCCTTGGTTGGCAGAAAGTAAAGCAGCAATGGATGCCTCCTGTTTTAATCTCGCAGGAAACTACCAACTTTAATATTCCCCTTGCTAATTAATGCCTCATCTTACTCCTGTCCCTCGAAGGAAGTTTGAAAAATTCCTGAAATATATCGGCTGCCATTTAAAAAGAACTAAAGGAGATCATTTAATTTATGACGGACCTGGCTTAAAAAGACCTGTGGTAATAACTATGGATAAAGATGTTCCAGTCTTTATTATAAGGAACAACTTAAGAACGCTCAAGGTTACACCGGAAAGATTTTTGGAAATTCTAGGAAAATCGTAGGATCTTCTCATGAAAGACCCCAAGGAAATCCATACGGCTGGAGCAGTTAAAGAAGTAAATTAGATCGATGAGTCAGAATATTACCCCATGTCATCATTTTTTCAGCCCAATCCAGCTCGTTATGAGGACCTTCTCTCCCTTCTTTTTCCAACGTCTTGAATTCAGTGAGAAATAAGGTGAAAGTTCTATTCAATAGAGGATTTTTTAGCGGTTGATTGATTATCTTCACGTACTCAGAAGTCTGATCCAGAAAAGTAATGATTCTTTTTTGTTTGGCATTGTAGTCATCAGCAGCCCAGTTGCCCACTCTATTAAGATTCATCGCAATGTCCAATAACCTCGATCTTACGTCCATAATTAACCTAACAATAGTTCTTTAATAATGGTATCAAAATCTTTCCTTATTTGTTCTGACAAAATATCGCGACTTTTATTTTGCCTCGGTCTTAAATTGATGACCGAATTATAATCGATCTCTTTTGTTTCCCAATCTATTCCACCACCCCAAAGATTTTCTTGTTGTGAGCCATCTTGCAGTAATAACTGCTCCGCATCAAAATGTTTTTCTCCTCCACCTGCGAGAATATTCAGCTTTGTATCTATAACTAATTTTATATATCCGTCATAATCCATTGCCATCTTTTTGATTTCATCGAAAGTTGCTTTCTTTCGGATTATAAGAATCATGTAGACAATTATAGCAATTACGTCTTGGTTTCGGCTTAGACTCCTAACGGGGCGTGGTAGAATCTTCTCATGAAAGACCCAAAGGAAATATATCGAATGTTTGGCGGCAAACTGGTCGGAACCAGACAGATGAAAAGATATGTCTGCGAGACACTGGCAAAAATGCCAGATCAGATAATCAGCTTCATCACCGCAAACTGCTGGTTCTTCGGCTCCATGGAAGACGCGTGGGCATTCACCTTCACCGGAAACGATCTCGCAGATCAACATATGATATTCCTGAGCGACCAGCTCTTCCTGCAGGAAGATGCAAGTATTTACTACACAATCATCCATGAAATCGGACACGTCATGCTCGGACACAGAAACTCGACTCTCGTACACCAAAGCAGGAAAGAAATACGGGAGCAGGAAAAAGAAGCAGACGACTTCGTCCGCAAAAACGGCTGGATTTAGGCTTACTGGCTGTCTGTGCGTTCTGGATAGACATTTATAAGTTCTACAAACTTATTTTCCAGTTCAGAAGCGGAGGTATCGTTAGATAAACATACGCTTCTTATCTGTTCCATCGAATCCACAAGAGCTCTTTGATGACGCGTTGCAATTTTTCTATCAATATCTCCTAATACTTCTCTCGCCACTGCCAATCCGCCTACTATGCTGAGAAATCTGACTTGCCAAGAAAGATCTTGTAAAAGATATTCGCCTGCTCCAAACGCAGTTAGTCCTACAATCGGACTATGCAGTGATCTTTGTAATCTTACGCTGGGTTTTCGGTGATATTTTTCATCGAGTAGCTGGGCTTTAATTGAAAATGACTCCTCTACTAATTCCTGCCCCAAAAGTCGAGCCATCAAGTTTTGAATAAAATCAGGGTTATCGTCTTCAAGTGAAATTGCATATGTGGCATCTATCGCATAAAGTTCCTCACCGATTGGGAATTCTCTGACTAAGTAACCTTTCCGATTAGTATCAAGATATTCAATATCCTTATCTATGGCGTTCTCTTCTTCCTTAGTTTGTGGAATGCCGATGAAGCGAAGTGCGATGCGGGAGGCGTCCATCTCATCAATCTCGAATGTTTCCCGGAGTAACTGAGTATAACCATCAACATTAAAACCAACACGATACGGTAGTTCATCGTTGCCGAAACCGAAAAACTTGACGTATGGTAAATTTGGTCGAAATTCTCTTTCCAGCGCTGTTTTTCTCAATCGCTCAAACATGTAGTGCTATTGTACTCAAACCTATAGCATAGTGCAATATTGCCTTGTGCGTTTGTGGATTATAGTCCGTTGACGTTTATCAAGATATTCCTTATTCTATCTTCGATGAAACAGAATTTCATGTTCAAACAAACTGTCAAAGTATTTTCTGCCTTCTTTACCAACCTTGCTGCTGGCTGGGTGATCGCACTTTTGGTTGAAACAGATCCCTTGAGATTTACATTTAGAAGTATGCTTTGTATAATGTTTTTGTATTTAGCAGTTACCTTTCAAGCGTATGCAACTTATAGATAACCTACTAAACCGGGCAGAAATCTCAAGCGCGCTTATCATCATTGCTTTTGTTTTGGTTTTCACACTCTACAGAAAAACAGTAAAAAAATAGAATAGAATAATCTTCTCATGAAAGACCCAAAGGAGATCTATACGGCTGGAATAGTTAAAGTTTTGTTATAATATCTCGTATGTCAGGATTAATTCTTACCATTATCTTTGCAGTGCCGATTGCCATTTTTGCAACAGAGAATACACAAAGAGTTTCACTTAAGTTCTTACAGTATTCATTCCCCAACGTCCCCCTCTACCTCGTATTTCTGCTTGTTCTTCTCGTCGGAGTCGCCTTCTCATGGATACTCCATCTTTTCGGCGTTGTTTCCCTATCCTGGGATATACGTAAAAGAACAAATATCCTCAAAGATGTACGAAAAGAAAATGTCGAGCTTACCAAACGATTGCATAAACTGGAAATCGAGAATGCAGAACTGAAAACAAAATATGACGTAAAGTCAGTCGATGAAAAAGCTTTATGAGCTCTATTCTGGCTCGCCTCTGGCGATCATCTCGTTTCACCACAAACCTTCAACTGCGAATCATGCGTCTCTTCAATGATGAATTCTTAATCGGAGTAACAGGCATCATCTTCAATAATAAGAATCAAGTGCTTCTACTGAAGCATACTTATCGGGAGATTGAATGGAGTCTCCCCGGCGGATATCTTCAGGCCAAAGAACACCCGACAGAAGGGTTGGAACGTGAGGTGATGGAAGAAACCGGACTTACCATAAGCGCCGACAAACCGCTCACCGTACGGACAGATCGTGAAACCGGCAGATTGGATATGTGTTATATAGGAGTTTTTATCGGAGGAAAGTTCAAAAAAAGCAAGGAAGTGATTGGCTATAAATTTTATTCTTTTGATACCCTCCCTCTGCTTCTACCCGATCAGGCAATACTAATCAAGGAAGCTCTGGCGAAACGGAGAATTATTACATCTTGATTTCGACCTCTACTCCCGCGGGGAGTTCGAGATGTTGGAGAGAATCAATCGTCTGGTTGGTGGGGTTGACAATATCAATGAGTCTTTTGTGAGTCAGCATACCAAAATGGTCTCTGGCGTCTTTATCGGTGAAAGGAGAAGTGTTGACAACGAAAGTTTCTTTCTTAGTAGGTAAAGGTACAGGACCAACGATAGAAGCACCCGTCTTGATTGCAGTATCTACAATCTTCTGACAAGTATCATCGATGAGACGATGATCATAGCTTTTCAATTTGAATCTAATACGACCTTTAGGCATGCTATTTGATAACCTTGGTCACGACACCAGCTCCCACAGTGTGACCACCTTCACGAATAGCAAACTTCAGACCCTCTTCAAGAGCAACAGGGTAGATGAGTTTAGCTGAGATCTTGATGTTATCTCCCGGCATGACCATTTCTACGCCTTCTGGCAGATTGGCTTCACCGGTAACGTCAGTTGTGCGGATGTAGAACTGAGGTCTGTAACCCTTGAAAAATGGAGTGTGTCGACCACCCTCTTCTTTGGTAAGAACGTAGATTTCGGCTTCAAATTCGGTATGGGGAGTAACAGTACCAGGCTTGGCAATGACCTGACCTCTTTGGATATCGTCTTTTTCAACACCTCGAAGAAGAAGACCGACATTGTCTCCGGCTCGAGCCTCGTCGAGTGATTTTCTGAACATCTCAATACCCGTGACAATAGTCTTGCTGGTATCTTTAAGACCGACCAATTCGATTTCTGAATTGACCTTTAGAACT
>Ga0209515_10000896_pt1 | contig 51740 bp, 52 predicted proteins | sample Subgroupgradi54m_FD_187454 | JGI IMG/M metagenome (GOLD analysis project Ga0209515, IMG submission 187454) | Subsurface groundwater microbial communities from S. Glens Falls, New York, USA - GMW60B uncontaminated upgradient, 5.4 m (SPAdes)... ... | reverse complement strand
CTGCACGCCCCAGAGTTGTTGCAGGAGGTCTATCACGGCATCACGTTCGTAAATGGAGTCCGCGTCATGGAGCGAATCTGGGAGGTTGCCGCCTAACTTCTTTTTGCACACCTCTTGACAAGACCTCGTGCTATTTTGTGCAGAACGTTCTTTCTACGCCCGCTGAACGTCTTCAAGGCTGGCGATCACCCGCCGCTGTAAGCGGTCGGGCACATTGGCTTATTTGATGTCTTCGCAGCATTCTTCCGGCTCCACTCCTCGATTTGCAGAAGCCGCATGACGGGTGACTTCAGCTCCTTCGTCTCCTGGGCTGCGAAGGTACGCAACTCGTCAATCGCCTGGACGAACTCCGCATTAATAACCAATACGAGCGTGATGTCTGTTTTCGCCTTGATCTCTTGCTGCAAGCGCACGAGATGCGCGAACTGATCGTACTCAGGTTTCCCGCTTGACTGACGTACAACGGGCGACCAGAGCATGTACTGAATACTGTAACCCTGAAATGCGTCATTACCGTACTGAATATCCTTGAGAAACTTCTTGATCAGACGATCGGACGTATCGGGCCGAGCATTCTTTACGTACTGAATGCCGGTGGTCAGATGAGTCACGACCTCGCAGATGAATGCTTGCCTGCTGGCATGATTGACGCCGATGATGTCGATCTCGCCTTGGGTCTTCTTCGTATAGACATTGAAGTCGACGAAGTCGCACCCCTTGATATATCGGAGATAATCGCCCACCAAGCGCTCCCCAGGGTTCTCCATTTAGCCTCCTGTCATCGAACGGCTTGGCGTTCACCGATCGCGACCGAGCATTGCGAGGGCAGTCAGGTGGCACTTCGAGTTCGGCAGCCCGCTGCGCGATCATGGTTTCAAGTCATTGACGGTCCAGTTGAGGGCTTTGAACTCGACGCGGATATGCTGAACGTCCTTGTCGAGATCGTAGTTACGCCTCTGCTTCTCACCCATCTTCCACGCGTCGATAGCGCAGGACTTGTTCGGGCGGTACGCCCGGTCGAAATGCGCCAGACTCAGAAGATACAGGTCCGCAAAGCTTGCCGTCTCCACATAGACTGCCACCCAGGGGTCGCAGGCGAACGCCTTGCAGGCCGCCACGAGCTTGTCACGGTCGTTTGGCTTTTTCCGATTGAAAAATACGTTGACGCTGTCGGTCTCCTTACCTGCACCTCTCGTCCGTGACTTTACTGTGATACCAAGCCGATGCCCCGTCCTCGGATCGTAGGCGATGAGATCGAGGCCCGTGTGGTCAGCGATCGTCACCTCGAAGCCCGAGCGCGAAAGCCAGTTACAGAGGAAAGCTTCGCCGAGCGCGCCGATGATCTTTGAGTGACGGCTGCTCTTCTCGATCTCCAATGCTTCGCTCATTGCCCTATCCTCGTTGTTCCGAACAGCCAGTCAGATTGCTGAACGATACGAATAAGCCGCGCGCCCATACGACACGATGGTACAAGATGATAGACGCACGAGCTCCATTCGTTTGTTATGCGGTTGCACCCAGCACCCTGGATGCCTCTTGGATGAACCTGGTCCGGTTGGCAATAATCCTTCCCTTCCGGCCGATTTCCGGGTGGTCATAGAAGCGGCCGCTGCCAACTAACCAGAATACCTTGTCCACATCATAGGGAGTCCTGTCGCAATGTGCGGCGATACGGACCACGGCTTTGAAAACGGCGTAGTCGCTTGCTGCGTCGCTCGATAGTTTGAGTCCCTTGATAATTGCTTTAACGTGGACATCAGGCTTGGCAAAGTTGGAAAATCCAAGTTCCTTGAGAAAGTCGCAGGCGAGCGCAAATCCGAAACCATCGATCTCCTGACTCAACAACAGAGGGAGGGCGGCTCGCTTGCGAGGATCGAGGTTGAACTCCTGTATCCACGCGACGAATTCTGGACCGTCTGCGAACTGGCCCAGGAATTGAGCACCTGAAAGGGTGGCCCGCGCGAATAAAGGCCAGAGAGCGCCTGGGGCTCGACGAAGCTTTCCTACAGGCCTGAGTTCTTTGACGATGGTATCGAGCAGATCGTCGGGTGAGGCGAAGCGCTGAGTGACGCCGAGCGGCGTGAAATCAGCGAGCACTGGCCCAAGCGAGTCCAGCCCCCCGACTGCGCCACCGATGACGGTCGTCATCATGCCTCTATTTTGTGCAGACTCCAGAAGGCGACGAAATACCTCCGGCATAGTCCTCGGTACGAGGCAGGATGGAGGGCTGAGGTAGTGTTGCAGCAACTCGTCGGTGACTCCCTGCAATCGTTGATCGAGCAGGTAGGCGCGCGCAAGTTCGTACGCCTTGCGGTCGCGGTCTTCACCCGTGAAGACTTTCGCACGTGGGGTCTTCACCCGATTAACTCCACTAGGCTGATTAGATTAGCAGCATTAGGCTGACGGCCTATTTCCCAATCGACGCCGAATGTTCCTGTAAATATTCTATGGTTAGCCAAACCGGTAAAGACCATTCCGGCCGACAGACGCTGCCAGCTTTGGTGTCCCCTGGTGTACGCCTTCTACGGGGTGAGTCACGCGCCGGAGAGGAGCGCTAGCGAATCGCCGGTCAGGTGCGCCGACAGGATCATCCTTCCTGATTCTGTTCAGCGCTTCTCCAAGAATCTCGACCTTCCGCTCAACACCACTCCGGAGTAATTCATCCTGCTCATTCATCAAACGTCTTTCCACGGACGAACCGGAGACTGGCCGAAGCAGCTTCTCTGATATCGTAGGGGTGCTTGAGGAGTTCATCCTCCATATATGTTCATCCTCTCCTTGAGAACCTTGCGGCGGAAATAGGGATTTCTGAGACCGCTGACCGTGAGTAGGTCAATCTTGCACCCCAAGGTATCTTCAAGATGCGGTCAGCCGAGTTGTCGGGTTACGCTACGCTAACCCGACCTACGACCTGATAAGACTCAATTGTGGCAATAGACACGACAGACGCTCTTCTGGGAAATTATCGACCCTGGCGTCCAGCGAGATCGCCATTGCGTTCTCCTAGGGAAGACAAGGGACCTCTAACGCTCGAGCTAACCAGTTGCCCGCTTACGGGTGGTGCGTGTTAAACGAGGCGTTAGAGGCTTTGCGTAAGAGTCGACATAGGCATCAACAAGTCGGCGAATCATGCGTTGGTATTGCGTATTGTGTTTGGCTGCCTCGAATTTGAAGAAATCAACACTTTTCTTGCTGAGAGCAATAGTAACTTTCACTCCTTGCTCTCGGAACGCGAGATCCGAGGGGGGAGGCAGGAAGTCTCGAATGACTTTGGCCTCGAATGGTTCATCGGTGTATTTGATTTTCGTGCTCATAAATAGCCTTGCCTTTCCGCCAGTAACCGGCGCCGAAGATACGAATCACGCCTCCGCGATAGGTAAAGCGGACAGTCAGAATGCCGCCCTCGACCTTGCCGAAACAGAAATAGCGCTTCTCGCTCTTACTGTGAGCGAGGTCTTCCGCGATGACACGATGAGGATCGGCGAAAGCGTATTGAGCCAGTGAGAACGGTACCCCATGCTCAAGCTTGTTTTCAGCGTCTTTGTTGGGATCCCATTCAAACTGTACCTTTTTCACTGGGCAAGCTTATCACAGGATTCGGGATTACGCCATACGAATATATGGCGTATGATATGGTTGAATCTACTGAGGGTTCATTCCAGGCGGCTTGCCGCGAGTTCGTCATACCGACGGAAGCCGGTATCCAGAAGGGTCCGACTGGATTCCGTGTCACGCACGGAATGACGAGCCAGAACAGCGGACGCTACCCCGCGGCCTGATGTCGATGCCGCGTTGGACGGCAGGAGAGAAGGGGCTGGCTCCACCTACTGATAAAAGTTCCTGGGCCAGGCGTGAGCCCTCAGGGCGGAGAGCGTCTTGGGGTCAAGCGGCTTGCCGTCGGAGACCGAACAGTTCGCCTCCACATGCTCCGGCCGGCGCATCCCGGGGATCACGGTTGAGACCGCCGGGTGGCTCAAGCAGAACTTAAGGGCAAGCTGCGCCACTGTCTTGATCTCCCCTCCCAGCAGCGGCCTGAGACGATCAACGCGCTCACACGTCTCCCGCAGCCGGTCCCCGCGGAAGTAGAAGCCCTGAAATGAATCGGGGGGAAAGGTCGTTTCCGGTGAGAGGCTTCCGGTCAGTCCCCTTTCGTCGAAAGGGACCCTGGCGATCACGCCGACGTCATGCTCCCGGCACAGGGGGAACAGGACCTCTTCCGGGGATTGGTCGAAGATGTTGTAGATCACCTGGACGGTGTCGACCAGCCCGGACCCCACAAGCTTCAGCGCGCTCCCTGGCTGATGATCCATGATGGAGACCCCAAAGAATCGGATCTTCCCCTGCTGCTTTAACCGATACACCGCCTCTTGCCACTCCGGTTCACCGAGCCACTCATCGCGCCAGATGTGGAGCTGCTGAAGATCCAGACACTCCGCCCCAAGGTGTTGGAGACTCTGCTCCGTGTGCGTGATGATCCAGTCAGCGGGAAAGGCCTGCCGCGCCGTGGTCCCCGGTTTGGGCGGCCAGTCAGCGCTTTTCAATGGAACCTTGGTGGCGATAAACACGCGCCGCCGGGCCTCCCTGAAGGCCCTGGCGATCAGTCGCTCGCTGTGCCCATTGCCATAGGCATGCGCGGTGTCGATAAAGGTGACACCCAACTCCAGCGCCCTCACGAGAGCCCTAACCGAGAGGGTGTCGTCGGCCTCGCCCCACCACCCCTTACCGATCCCCCAGGCCCCAAAGCCGACCCCCGACACTTGAACGCCTGTGCGTCCAAACCTCCGATGCTCCATGCGGGGTCCTCCCAAGACGAGATTCCTTCGAAATCCCCCCCACCTTTATCCTCCCCCTCCGAGGGGGGAGGGGTCCGCATGAGGTGTCCCTTCCCCCCCATGAGGGGGAAGGTGAGGATGGGGGGTGAAGATGCCTTCCTGCACCGTGGTGCGGCCTACCGCATGGGGTGTTGCTCCGCTCCGGCGGGCTGGTCAATTGGCGCAAGGGCCTTGCGTCACCTCCGCCCTGCCGACCAGGGCCGCGTAGGACTCTTTGACGAGAGATTGCGGATCGATCCCCAGCGCCCGTTGTATCCCTTGGACCTCGTCGGCGACCAGCGGCAGTTCCCCCGAGTGATCGATAGTCCCTTGAAGCTCAACAAAGCCGCCCAGCCCCTGCACCTTGTCGAGGTGGATCCGGACATTACCGATCACAAAGGTCTCACGCCGCTTCGCGACCACCACGCTGACACCGAGCGCCTTGGTGAGCATCGCCTTGAGACCCTCAGGGTCCTCTGCTTGGTAGAGATCGTAGTGGCTTTCCCGTGCCCCGGCAACATCATCTCGGGCATAATAGATCAGCTCGGCCCCTGACCCTAACGACTCCCGGAGCTTGAGGCGGCCATGGCTCACGCTGAAATAGGTATCGATCTGCCGCTCCGGCTCCTGACCCTCCGCCCCAAGCGACTCGCAGGTCTCTCGAAGCTTTCCGAGATCTTCACAACGCGCTTTCAGCTCGATGTTTAGCATCGGTCAGTTCCTCATCGCGCGGACCTGCCCCTCGAACCGGGCGTCCGGTTCCAGTCGGAACTCCTCCCCGCACTTGCCGCATTTCCCCCACCAGGAGCGATCCGGCTGTCTAGCCAGGGTAACGGCGCCGCAGACTATCTGGCCGGCGATCCGGTGAAGCGTGATAGCGACAAACTGCTCTTCCACTTCCTCCCTCCGGGCATCAAGCCATCCAAATTTCTTATGTTATCCCATGGGGGGAAGGCGGCTCGCTGATCGAAAGGGCGGCCCCCTCCTCAGGCGGTCGCGCCTGAGCCCCCCGGTTAGTGCGTAGCAGGCGCTTCGCCGTCGATGGCCGTGCGGACCGCAGTAGCCAGATCGGCTTGGGAAAACGGCTTCCGAACATAACCGGCAACCCCCGAGCTTTCCAGGCTATGCTGAATCTCGTCCGGGGCATACCCGGTGGCGACCAGCACCCTGATTGCAGGGTTGAGGGCACGCAGGGCCGGAATCAGGTCTGCCGCCCCCATCCGGGGCATGACGGCGTCGGTGAGGACCAGGGCGATGTCGGAGTGAGCCTGGAAGGTCGCCAGCGCCTCGACGCCATCTGCAGCGCTGAGGACGGTGTACCCAAGACCGCTCAGGAGGATCTCCCCCAGCTCCAGGACCATCGGATTGTCCTCCACTAACAGGAGCGTCTCGGTCCCCCGCGGCAGCGCCTTCTCGGCCGAGGGCGCGACTTCTGCCGGAGCGGGAACCAGGGGGAGGAAGACGTGGAAGGCGCTCCCTTGGCCTTCGGCCGTCTCCACCTCGATCCAGCCCTCGTGCTGGTGAGCGATCCCGTAGACCGAGGCCAGGCCCAAGCCGGTTCCATGGCCAGTCTCCTTGGTCGTGAAGAAGGGCTCGAAGATGCGATCCCGGATGGTGGCCGGGATGCCGGTCCCGGTATCGGCCACGGTCAGGCAGGCGAAGGCGCCCGACCGGCGCTCTGGATGCCCACCCAGGCTCGCCTCGATCAGCGTGACCGGCGTCAGCCGAAGGGTCAGGGTCCCCCCCTGGGGCATAGCGTCACGGGCGTTGGTGGCTAGGTTGAGAAGAATCTGCTGCACCTGAGCGCCATCGGCATTGACGGTAAGGGGCTCTTGGGCGGGCTCCAGCACTATCGCGATCGTCTCGGGAAGCGTTCGCCACAACATACTCGCCGCCTCTTCAAGCGTCAGGTTCAGGTCCAGCGGCTTCCGTTGCAGTGGGGTCTTTCGCGCAAAGCTCAACACCTGGCCTACAAGATCCGCGGCTTGACGGCCTATCTTTGGTACATGGCTCAGATAATGGTGTCCTTTGCCGTCCGCGGGCATCTGCTCCAAGGCGAGCTCTGCGAAACCGATGATTCCATTCAGGTGATTATTGAAGTCGTGCGCTATCCCCCCGGCCAGGAGGCCGATGGCCTCCAGCTTCTGCGCCTGGCGAAGCCGGTCTTCGAGGCGTCTGCGCTCGGTGATATCCTGTTTGATGGCGATGAAATGGGTAATGTCCCCGCGTTCGTCCCTAACGGGCGTAATGGTTTGCTCCTCGGTGTAGAGGCTGCCATCCTTGTGGCGATTGACCATTTCGCCTTGCCACACTCTCCCGGAAAGAACGACCTCCCACAGGTTGTGGTAGAACGCCTGATCGTGTTGGCCCGACCTGAGGATGCGCGGGTTCCGGCCGATGGCCTCCTTGGCGGTATAGCCGGTCAGCCGCGTAAAGGCCGGGTTGACCCACCTGATCGTACCGTTGCGATCAGTAATGATGATACCGTTCGCAGCCGCTTCCAGCGCCGCTGCCTGAAGACGAATTCGTCCCTCGGCCTGCTTGCGCCCCGTGATATCAACCATGATACCGACGACGCTGCAAATATCGCCTCTCTCGTCACGCAGCGGCGCCGTCCACAGACTGATGTCAATCGGAGAGCCGTCCTGCTTCTGGCGAACGATCTCGATGCCGGCGAACGTTTCCCCCGCCAGCGCTCGATCGAGAAGGGCCCGGTGCTCCGCACGTGTGTCTGTGGGAACGGTGGGAGGCAGGCCCCCAAGGACTTCCGCCTTCTGCCAGCCGAAGATTCGTTCCGCTGCTGGGTTCCACAACCTGACGTTCCCCTCACGATCCAGGACGGCGATGCCCATTGGCGAGGCGTCAATCACTGTCGCAAGAAGGTTGTGAGTCTTTCGCAGGGCGAGCTCCGACCGCTTGCGCTCGGTGACATCACGCAGGATCCCCCGAAAGCCCACAACCCTGCCATCCTCCAGGATGGGAACCGGCGTCACCTCAACGAACGCGCTTTCTCCATCCGGGCGCACGATCTGAGTCTCTATGACCTCAGCCGGGGCCCCGGTCTCTACCGCGCGGACGAACAACTCCTGTACGCGGTTCAGCTCGACGGGGGCGATGAATTCCAAGAAGCTGCGGCCTACGATCTGTTCCGGGCTTTCAACGCCATGAATCTTGGCTAGCGACCGGTTTGCAAAGGTGATGACTCCCTGGGCGTCCACCACAAACAGCCCATCGTGAATCTCGCTCACGAGGGCGCGATATTGTTTCTCGCTAACGCGTAGCGCCTCTGCCACCCGCTCGCGCTCGTCGATTTCGGCTTGGAATACCCTATTCGAAGTCGCTAGTTCTTTTGTGCGCTCGTGAACTTGCCGTTCAAGCGTCTGGTGGGCTTCCAGCAAGGCTTCCCGGTCGCATTGCCGCTCGGCAGCCTCACGACCGGAGATCATCGCCAGAAGCCCCAGGCCCGAAAGCACAAAGGCGATCGATGTGTTGAGGGCCATCGGAATTGTTGTGCCGCCGTAGAGTAGCGGTGATCCATAGAGGTATCCAAGCGCGAATACTGAGCCGACAAGGAGCGTGATGATGGCAAAAGCTGCGGTCCATGGTGGGCTGCGGCGTTCCACTGAACATGCGAGCCTAAGCAGCCCGAGACCTGAAAGCAAGAAATTCAGCGCGGTGAAAAAGGCCATCCGCCCGACAGGGACCAGCCCAAGATGCTCGCTGGAAAACGTAAAAAACCAACGATCAACATCTACGCGAATCGGCGTGGTGTATTCCAGGAATCGCAGGAAGGCCAATGCGATGACGAGAGAGGCCGCCAGCCTTGCGGACCAATCAGACCACTGCAGATCTCTGTTGAGAGTGGCCATCCCGGCGCCCAGCAGAAGGAAAAGGAGCGCGGTGTTCGGTGCCATAGGGATGTAGTCCGCGCGAATGGCGGTGAGCGCCCGTGACCCGAGAAACCACCCAAGGAGCGCGATGGCTCCTATACCGGCGACCGAAAGCCCCAAGCCTGCCGCGATGTTCTTGTAAGAAGAACGGCTCGTGTCGGTACCTCCGCCTCTGCGGTTGGGAGGTGATTCCGGATCAGGCTCCCTACCGGCTAGCGACTACGGTGCGTGTGGCGGCTCGGCGGCGTTGACGTGGACGCTGAGGCGGCTGAGCCGCTGGCGGAGCATGTCATGCTCCTGCCGGATCTGGACGGGCAGGCGCGCGGCAAGCCGGTCGAAGAACAGGCCCTGCTCCTCCTGCTCTGCAGACCAGGCGCCGGAGTCGATCCTCAACAGCTCATCCATGGCGCCAGCGGGCAACCTGAGCCCATCCATCTCCAACGCATCAGATGTAGGAATGAGCCCAATGGGAGTCTCAATGGCCCCGCCCTGACCTTGAACTCGCTCCAGGATCCACTTGAGGACGCGAATGTTTTCGCCAAAGCCGGGCCAGAGGAAGCGACCCTGCGTATCGGTCCGAAACCAATTGGCATGGAAGATCGCGGGAGGGTGGGCGATGCGCGGGCCCATTTCGAGCCAGTGGGCGAAGTAGTCGGCCATGTGATACCCGCAGAATGGGATCATCGCCATCGGGTCGCGCCGGGTAACCCCGATCGCGCCTGACTGCGCGGCTGTGGTCTCAGAGGCCATGCCGGCCCCGACGAAGACACCGTGCTGCCAACTATATGATTGGTAGACGAGCGGCGCCACCCGAGCCCGGCGTCCTCCAAAGATGATCGCCGAGATCGGGACGCCTTCCGGATCCTCCCAGCGAGGGGAGATCGACGGGCACTCCCCGGCGGGAACCGTGAAACGCGAGTTAGGATGGGCGGCCGTCCCCTTCCCGGGCGTCCAAGGGTTGCCTTGCCAATCAACGAGGCCGCCCCGCGGTGTCGGGTCTTTTCCCTCCCACCATGGCTCGCCCTCCGGCGTCACGGCCACGTTGGTGAAGATCGTGTTCCGACCGATCGCAGCCATCATGTTCGGATTCGTCTTGGCGCTGGTGCCAGGCGCGACGCCGAAGAACCCAGCCTCCGGATTGATGGCCCGCAGCCATCCGTCGGGCCCGACGTGCATCCACGCGATGTCATCGCCCACGGTCCACACCTTGTAGCCCGAGAGCTGTAGAGGGGCGACAAGCATTGCCAGGTTGGTCTTGCCGCAGGCGCTCGGAAAGGCGGCCGCCATATAGGTGACCTGCCCTGACGGATCTTCCACCCCGATGATCAGGGTATGCTCGGCCAACCAGCCCTCCTCTCGACCGATCCAACTGGCGATGCGAAGGGAGTGGCATTTCTTCCCCAGCAGGGCGTTGCCCCCATACCCTGACCCGATGCTCCAGATGAGGCGCTCCTCCGGGAAGTGAAGGATAAAGCGGCGGTCCGGACTCAGGTCCCCGAGTGAATGCAGGCCACGGACAAAACTATCCGACCCGCCGAGTCGCTCAAGCGCGATCTTCCCCATGCGGGTCATGAGCCGCATGTTGACGACGACGTAGGGGCTGTCCGTAATCTCCACGCCGATCTTACTGTAGGAAGAGCCGGCCGGACCCATAAGATAGGGGACGACAAACATCGTCCGGCCCCTCATGCTGCCCTGGAACAGCTTCCCGACTTGCTCGCGCGCCTCTTTGGGCTCCATCCAGTTATTCGTGGGGCCGACATCCTCTTTTCGAGACGTACAGATGAAGGTCAGGTGCTCGGTTCTGGCGACGTCCGACGGATGGCTCCGATGCAAGTAGCATCCCGGGTAGCGCTGATGGTTCAGTCCAATCAAGGTCCCATCCCGCAGCATCCCCTCAATCAGGACCTGATACTCCTCCTCTGACCCATCGCACCAATGGATGCGGTCCGGACGGGTCATTCTCGCCACCTGATCCACCCACCGCTCTAACGCTCCATGCTGAGGCATCGGGTCTCCCTAGAGTAGTGCAGCATAAATCCTTTTACATTCCGTTCGTGGTGAGATGGTCGAACCATGAATGGAACCCATTGAAATGCTTCACCCTTCGACAGGCAAGGACGAACGGAATGTGTAAAGAAGTGTTGGATACGCTACACCAGCAAGTCAATTTCCGATAACAACAAAATGGCTCCCGGGGTAGGACTCGAACCTACAACCTAGCGGTTAACAGCCGCTCGCTCCACCGTTGAGCTACCCGGGAATGGCAGAAGCTGAAGACAAGCGTTCAGCCATCAGCAGTTAGCGAAGGGCTGACTGCTGATGGCCTGGTGGTAATCTAGCGCACCCGATGGGTGCGAGCAACCACTTTCTACTCCGCGAGCGTCAGACCTCGCGTCGCCCCTCCAATGCCTTGGAAAGGGTCACCTCGTCGGCGTACTCCAGGTCGCTGCCCATTGGTAGGCCGCGAGCGATTCGCGTGACCCGAACGACTAACGGTTTCAACAGGCGCGAGAGGTACATCGCCGTCGCCTCGCCCTCGACGTTCGGATTCGTGGCCAGGATAACCTCTTTAACCTCCCCTCCCGCCAGGCGCTGTAGAAGAGCCTTGGCCGTGAGCTGGTCGGGGCCGCGTCCCTCCAGCGGCGAAAGCGATCCCCCCAGCACGTGGTACCGACCCTTGAAGCTCGCAGTCTTCTCGATGGCCCAGAGGTCGTTAGCCTCTTCCACTACGCACAGCGCCGATCCGTCTCGAGTCGGGTCGGCGCAGATGGGACACTGATCGCCCTCAGAGATGTTGTAGCAGACCGCACAGCTCTGGATCCGATCCTTCAGCTCGATGATGGCCTGGGCCAACGCCACCGCATCCTCCTTGGTGGCTTTGAGGAGGTGGAAGGTCAGGCGTTGGGCGGTCTTGGGGCCGATGCCGGGAAGGCGGACCAACTCGCCGATCAACCGGACCAGGGTAGGGGCATAGCGGGCCACGGCGTTTCTACACCAGCCCCGGGGGCAGTCCCAACCCGCCGGTCAGCCGACCCATTTCCTGGCTCAGTAGCTCGCGAGCTTTTCGGAGCGCCTCATTCGCCGCCGCCATAACGAGGTCCTGCAGCATCTCCAATTCGTCCGGGCCGGCGACCTCCGGATCGATCTTCACCTCGACAACCTCGCCCTGACCGTTACATACGACGGTGACCATCCCGCCGCCCGCAGTCCCTTCAACCCGTTTCGCCGCAGCCTCCGCTTGAATCCTTTCCGCCTCAGCCTTCATTCGCTGCGCCTGCTTCATCAGGTTCCCGAGGTTCTTCATCTCATTCTCCTATCACGCCCTATTCGGGCTGTTTCGCCCTGACCTGAACGACTTGGCCGTCAAATAGCTCTACGGCTCGCCGCACCAGGGGATGACCCCGCAGCGCCTCCTGCTCGGGCAGCGCCATCTGCTGCTCCTGGACGGCCATCTGCTGGGGGTCACTCGGCTCGCGGTGAGCCTCGCCGGATCGCGAAGGCTGACGCAGCTCGCCCTGGCCCGTGGTGAGCCCAGCCGAACCGCTTCTCGCAGGCACATTGCTTGGACTGCCGAATCGATACTCAACCGTCAGGGGCCGCCCAAAGGCTTCGGCCACGGCTCCGGTCACGAGGCGCCGGTTTTCAAGGTCGTCCAGCGTTGATCGCGCAAAGGTCGTCCCGTTTTCGAGCATAACAATGAGCCTGTCTCCCTCGAGCGTCACCCCCTTTGCCTCGGCGAGTACCGCGGCAAGAGACCGCTTCTTCCGTTCCAGCAGCAGCCGCGTGATACGGGCCCAGCCTTCCTGCGGCCCTTTGGCGATGTCGGCCGGAGGAAGGGGTGAGGCCTCAACCGGGGGGCGGGGGGCGGGGGGCGGAGTAGCGGGGGCGGCGGCGAACAGGGGGAGCGCCGAGGGCCCCGGGTCGGTTGCCCGTCCGGTCAGCAACTTCTCCTCCAGGGCGGACAGGCGCTCCAGGAGCGCCTCAAGGGTTTGCAGGGACCGGGCCTCTGTCGCCTCGACCAGCGCCATCTCCAGGACAAACCGCGGCTGGGGAGCGCGTCGCATCTCGAACTCGGCCCGGCTCAGGACCTGAAAAATCGTTTCAAGGTCTGCGAGCGTCATGGCTGCCGCCTGCGAGCGAACCGTTTCCGGCGGCACGCGGCTCAACTGAAGTAGGGGGGTGGGGTCTTTGCTCACTTTCGAGACCATCAGATCGCGCAGGTGGGCCAGCAGTTCCTGACAGAACCGCTGAAGGTCGTCCCCCCGGGCGCTGAGCGACTCAACCACCGCCAGGGCGAGACTGCTGTCACGCTCGATGATCGCCTGAGTAGTCTGCGCCAGCAGCTCCCCTTCCACCAGCCCCAACACGACCGCGACATCGACCTCGCTCACCTCGTTGCCACTGTAGGCGATGGCCTGATCCAGAAGGCTTTGGGCGTCTCTGAGGCTCCCCTCCGCGGCGCGGGCAATCGCCATCATGGCGCCGTCCGAAACGGTAGCCCCTTCCTCGCGAGCGATCTGCTGAAGCCGCGGGAGGATCTCTCCTTGTCCCAACCGCCGAAAGTCGTGGCGCTGGCAACGCGAGAGAATGGTGGGCGGGATCTTGTGCGCATGCGTGGTCGCCAGGATGAAGACCACCCCGGGGGGCGGCTCCTCAAGCGTCTTCAGTAGCGCATTGAAGGCCGGCTCGGTCAGCATATGGACTTCATCGATAATGATCACCTTGTACTTGTCGCGCGACGGGGCATACCGCACGATCTCGCGTAGCTCCCGGACCTCGTCGATCCCCCGATTGGAGGCGCCGTCGATCTCCAGACAGTCGACTGAGCGGCCCGTCGCAATCGCATTGCAGCTCGCGCACTCGCTACATGGGTCGGGCGTGCGGCCCCGCTCGCAGTTCACGGCCTTCGCCAGAATGCGGGCGGTCGTCGTCTTCCCGACCCCGCGCGGGCCCGTAAAGAGCAGGGCGTGAGCGACGCGGTCTTTGGCGATGGCGTTCTTCAGGGTCTGCGTGACCGGCCGCTGGCCCACCACCTCATCGAAGTTCTGGGGTCGCCATCGCCTGGCGAGAACGAGATATGACATCTGAAATCCAGGGTAGAGGGTTTAGGGTAGAGGGTTTAGGGTAGGGTATAGGGCTCAGAAGGTGTCTGCCTTGCTAAGCCCTAAACCCTTTACCCTCTACCCTGCATTTCTTGGCCGTGCACCCGCCGTCGATCGTGGCTGCCGGGCTGTGCCGGTGACCGATGCTCCGGCCGAGCTTCCCCGCGGCACAGGAGCCTGTTTGTTTACCGCTGCTTCCTTCCGGATCTGGCGGGGTTCACAAACTCTCCTTGCGCGGGACCCGACCATCATCACGCCGATCACAGGCCATCGCTCGAAGGCTTCGGACCTCGGGCGGGGATTCGATCCCGCTAGAGCGGATTGCGGGTACAGGGCACCGCTAACTCCCCATCTAGCACGGCCAAGTCTATTCCTGTTCATGACAACTCATGTTGCATCATGCCGGCTTCCATCAACCGCTTGGCGTATTCTGCAATCCCTCGATCGATCGGATACTTCGGAGCATATCCTAGTTCCGAACGCGCGCGAGTTACATCGGCCTCAGTGTGCGGTTGATAGAATGGGTACGGGTTATCGAAGTAGTCGGGATCATAGTCAGCCCCCAGGGCTTTGTTCAGGAGTGCAATGACCTCGTTGAACGAGGTGGGACGCCCGGAGCCGACATTATACACGCCGCTGTGATTAGCCTCTGCAGCCAGCAGGGTCGCCTCCACTACATCCTTGACGTAGACAAAGTCGCGTTGCTGCTCTCCGTACTTAAAGATCCGCGGCCGCTTGCCCGCTCGAATCTGCTCCGCCAGCTGATAGATCATGCTGGCAGCAGCGCCTTTGTGGGCTTCGCCTGGCCCGTACACATTGAAATACCGGAGCCCGACGGTTCTACAGCCTCCTGAGGTGTCAGTGTAGCGCCGAGCCAGATTCTCCAGGAGCGCCTTCGAAAAGCCATACACGTTGGCAGGGCGGGCAGCCTGGTCCTCCTGCATCCGGCCCGAACGGCAGACACCGTAGACGGCGGCCGAGGAGGCATAGATCAGGGGCGTCCCGGAAAGGCGCGCGAACTCCGCCGCCCGCCGAAAGCCCTCCACGTTACTCCAGATCATCTGTCGCGCATCGGTGACGGTTGTATCGGTGATGGAGGCCAGGTGGAATACCACCTGAAATTCACCTGGCCGAAATCGGCTGAGGAGGTCCAACGATGCGAGGTCCTGGGCCACCAGGTCGCCCCGAAATCCAACCAGATTATTGAACTCGCCGGAGCGGAAATCGTCGATGATGGTGACCTGAATGTCCGGGTATCGCCTCTCCAGCTCCAGGGCCAGATTCGACCCGATAAAACCGGCGCCACCGGTGATCAGAGCACTTTCCATGTTCAGGGTTTCGGGTTTCGGGTTTCTGAACATCGGGCTTCTTCCGTATTCCATCTCGCTCCTCGGAGACCTGATCGGGCACATCGCTCGGTTATTCGCGGTTACGGATCCCGCGTTGGCCCGAAACCCCAAACTCGCAACGCGAAACCTGTTTTTACGTGATGGCGGAGAGGCCGGGATTCGAACCCGGGGCAGAGTTTCCCCCGCTCACGCTTTCCAGGCGTGCCAGTTAAACCGCTCCTGCACCTCTCCGTGAAGCACGTTTAGAGTTTCGCGTTTGGGGTTTCGGGCCAACGCGAAACTCTAAACCCGAAACTCGGAACCTGCTTGTTTGGGTTGGCGGAGAGGGGGGGATTCGAACCCCCGGAGCAGTTACCCGCTCAGCGGTTTTCGAGACCGCCCGATTCAACCACTCTCGCACCTCTCCGTGAAGCACGTTTAGAGTTTCGCGTTTGGGGTTTCGGGCCAACGCGAAACTCTAAACCCGAAACTCGGAACCTGCTTGTTTGGGTTGGCGGAGAGGCCGGGATTCGAACCCGGGCTGCACCTTTCAGCACAGACTCGCTTAGCAGGCGAGCACCTTCGGCCACTCGGTCACCTCTCCGTGAAACACGTTTAGGGTTTCATGTTTCGAGTTGCGGGTCAACGCGAAACCCCGAACTCGAAGCCCGGAACTCGCTTTGCAAAGAGTGGCGGAGGGGGTAGGATTCGAACCCACGAGGCTTTCGCCTAACGGTTTTCAAGACCGCCGCCTTCAACCGCTCGGCCACCCCTCCGCACAGCATGTTTAGAGTTTCGTATTTCGAGTTTCGAGTCAACGCGAAACCCCAAACCCGAAACCCTGCTTTATGTGATCCGGTCGAGCCCGTCCAGGTAGGGCCGGAGGGCTTCTGGTATGACAACGGTGCCATCGGCCTCCTGAAAGTTCTCCAGGATCGCCAGCCAGGTCCGCCCCACCGCGACCCCTGACCCGTTCAGCGTATGTACAAACTGCGGCGCCGCCTTGGGCGAAGGCCGGTAGCGGATATTGGCCCGCCTCGCCTGAAACGTCTCACAGTTACTAATCGACGAGACCTCCCGATACGCCCCTTGACTCGGGATCCAGAGTTCGATGTCATAGGTCTTTGCGGCCGCAAACCCCAGGTCGGCCGTGCAGAGCACCACCACCCGGTAAGGCAGGCCCAGCCGCTGCAGGACCGTCTCCGCGTGCCGAGTCATCTCCTCCAACGCGTCATGGGAGCGCTCAGGCTCCGCGAACTTCACCAGCTCCACCTTGTTGAACTGGTGCTGCCGCATGAGGCCCCGAGTGTCTTTGCCGTAGGAGCCCGCCTCCCGCCGAAAGCAGGGGGTACAAGCAACGTAAGACAGGGGCAGCGTTCCGGGCGGCAGGATTTCGTCGCGGTGAAGGTTGGTCACCGGGACCTCTGCCGTCGGGATCATGTAGAGCCCCTCGTCTTTGGTCTTGAAGAGATCCTCACCAAACTTTGGGAGCTGACCCGTCCCGCGCATGGCGTCGGCGTTCACCAGCAATGGCGGGAGGACCTCCGTGTAGCCGTGCTCCTTTCCGTGCAGGTCAAGCATGAAACTGATCAGCGCGCGCTCCAGCCTGGCCCCAACCCCCTTGAGGACGGCAAAACGCGATTGCGCAATTACGGCCGCCCGCTCGAAGTCCAGGATCCCCAGCGCCTCCCCAAGCTCCCAATGAGATTTCGGCGCGAAGGGAAACTGGCGCGGTATTCCCCATCGCCTGATTTCAACGTTATCTTCGGCCGATTTCCCGGTCGGGACCGATTCATGGGGCAGGTTCGGAAGGTCGAGGAGGAGGTCGGGCATCTGCTCTTCGATCCTCTGCAAGGCCGCCTCTTTCTCCCCTAGCTGCTGCTCCAGGCCGACCAGCAATGGTGCGTCTGCATAGATCTGAAAGAGGGCATCGCTCACGCTCTTGCCTTGCCGTTTGAGCTCAGCAACACGCTTAGAAAGCTCGTTGCGCCTTTGCCTGAGCCTTTCCACTTCGGCGAGCAGGGTTCGCCGCTCAGCATCGAGCTGAACAAACTCGTCAAGAGTTGAGGACGCAGCGCCCCTGGCTGCAAGTCGCTCGCGCGCAAGCTCGACGTTGTCACGAACATATCTCAGGTCCAGCACAGCACCCCTCGTTCACGGTTCATAGTGCATGGTCAGGAGAGGAACTGTCTCTGCTGATTTTGCCTACGAACTACCAACTGTGAACTCATAACGTCGCACTATATCACGCCCCCCTGCATCTCTCAAGCCTCGTCGAGCGGGCCCGCTCCCTCTCCCGGTTCGGGCGGGAACTCCGGCCCCTCCGACTCCACTTCGCCATCTTCGTCGCTGACGAGCCTGGTCACTGCTGCCACGCGATCGGTTGGCTCAAGCCCCTGAAGTCGCACCCCCTGCGTGGCCCTGCCGATGAGGCTGATCTCGTCCACCCGCATCCGCGTAATCTTTCCTTCCTGAGAGATCATCATGATCTGATCGCCGGGCTGTACCTGCATCACCCCGACCGCCGGGCCGTTTCTCTCGGTGGTCCGAATGTTAATGATCCCTTTGCCGCCCCGGCCCTGCAGCCGGTACTCTTCGGGCTCGGTCCGCTTGCCATAGCCGTGCTCGGTCACCGTGAGGACCGCCGCGCCCGGCGACACCACCTCGGCCCCGACCACCGCATCACCCTCCTCCAGGGAGATCCCGATGACGCCTCGGGCCGCCCGGCCCACCGACCGGGCCTCTTCCTCTTTGAACCGGATCGCCATCCCCCGTCTAGTCCCGAGCAGGACCTCATCGTCTCCCTTGGTCATGCGGACCGCGATCAACTCGTCCCCTTCATCCAGCGTAATCGCGATGATACCCCCCGCGCGCGGGTTGTCATACGCGTTGAGCTCGGTCTTCTTGATGATCCCGCGCTTGGTCGCCATCAGGAGGTAGCGATCAACCTCGAACTGGCGGATCGGAATCACGGTCGTCATCGTTTCGCCGGCTCCGAGTTGCAAGAAGTTGACGAGGGCCTTGCCCTTCGCGGCCCGCCCGAGCTGAGGCAGCTCGTGGACCTTGAGCCAGTGAACCCTCCCCCGGTTGGTGAAGAGGAGGATGTAGCTGTGAGTGGTGGCGACGAAGAGGTGCTCCACGTAGTCCTCTTCCTTGGTCGCCATGCCGGTCGTCCCCTTGCCGCCTCGACGCTGGCTCCGGTAGACGTTGAGATTGCTCCGCTTAATATAGCCGCCATGCGTAATGGTGATCACCATCTCCTCGTCGGCCAGCATGTCCTCCAGATCGATGTCGGCGGTCTCTTCCAGAATCTGCGTGCGGCGCGGGTCCCCATACGTTTCCTTCACGGCCAGCAGCTCATCTTTGACGATCTGGCGAACCAGGGCATCGCTGGCCAGGATGCTACGAAGGCGCTCGATCGCGGCAATGATCTCGCTGTACTCGTCCTGGATCTTCTGCCGCTCAAGCTGTGTTAGGCGCTGCAAGCGAAGATCGAGGATTGCCTGGGCCTGGATCTGGCTCATCCTGAACTGGTCCATCAACCCGGCGCGGGCGTCGTCCACCGAGCGGGACCGGCGGATGAGGGCGATGACCGCGTCCAGATGGTCCAGCGCGATCCGGTACCCCTCCAAGATGTGGGCCCGCTCTTCGGCTTTCCGGAGGTCGAAGCGCGTCCTGCGAATGACGATGGTCTTCCGGTGCTCGATGAAGTGATGGAGCGTCTCCTTCAGTGCCAGCACCTTCGGCTGGTTGCTCACAAGGGCCAGCATGATGACACCGAAGGTTGATTGCATCGGGGTGTGCTTGTAGAGCTGGTTCAGGATCGGCGGGGCCGGCTGGTCCTTTTTGAGCTCGATGAAGATCCGCATCCCCTCGCGATCCGACTCGTCCCGCAGGTCCGAAATCCCCTCGATCTTCCTGTCCCGAACCAGCTCGGCGATCCGCTCGATCAGTTTGGCTTTGTTCACCTGGTACGGGAGCGCCGAGACAATGATGCTCTCCCGGCCGCCCCTGCCCTTCTCCACAAACGCTTTCGCGCGCATCTGGATCAGGCCTCGGCCCGTCGTATAGGCATCCCAGATCCCCTGCCTGCCGTGGATGTACGCGGCCGTTGGAAAGTCTGGTCCAGGCAGCGCCTCCATGAGCCGATCCAGCGTCACCTCGGGATCATCGAGCTGCAACAGGAGGGCGTCCACGGTTTCGCCAAGATTGTGGGGCGGGATGTTGGTGGCCATCCCGACCGCGATCCCGGAAGAGCCGTTGACGAGCAGGTTTGGAAGGGCCGCCGGCAGGAGCGTCGGCTCTTGAAGCGTGTCGTCAAAGTTGGGAGCCCAGTCCACCGTCTCCTTGTCGATGTCCCGGAGCATCTCCTGGGCGATCCTGGCAAGGCGAACCTCGGTATATCGCATCGCCGCCGGCGCGTCGCCATCCACTGAGCCGAAGTTTCCCTGGCCGTCGATGAGGGGGTACCGCATCGAGAAATCCTGGACCAGGCGAACGAGGGTGTCGTAGACCGCCGTGTCACCATGCGGGTGGTACTTGCCCAAAACCTCGCCTACGACGCGGGCCGCCTTCTTGTATGGGCGGTTAAAGGGGAGTCCCAGCTCCTGCATGGCGTACAGGACCCGGCGGTGCACCGGCTTCAGGCCATCTCGTACGTCCGGCAGCGCGCGGCCGATGATCACGCTCATGGCGTAGTCCATGTACGACCGCCGCATCTCCTCGTGGATGTCGGTCGGCCTCACCTCGCCAATCCGGTTTAGCGCGCTTTGTTGTTCGTCAGGCATTCACTCCTCCACGGGCCGCACAAATGAAAATGGCCCGATCGCCGGGCCTCCACGCGATGGGATTTCGTTGTTGATATTTCACAGCTCTAAGGTAACTACTCAGAGGTGTTTAGGCTGAAGGCTGTTAGTCGTTGCGCATGGACCGAATCAAGGCGCCCAGAACCTTTTCGGTCTCCATCATTGTCGTGTCGCATTCGGAAACGCCTGGCTCATCCGTGCGCGTTCCTACAGTCTACAAGCCTACAGTCTATCTACCTAAGTAGTTACGTTCTAAGAACAGTGGGGAGTTTTTGCCCCCCGATACCCTTTACGCTAAACCCTATGCCCTGTTTGTTTGTGAACTAGATATCCAGGCTGCTTACCTCTGTCGCGTGCCTCTCGATGAATTGCCGCCGCGGCTCCACCTGGTCGCCCATCAAGGTAGTGAAAATCTGCTCCGCGGCGACCGCATCCTCAACGGCCACCCGCAGAAGCGTCCGGGTCTCAGGGTTCATGGTGGTTCTCCAAAGCTGCTCGGGGTTCATTTCGCCCAGACCCTTATAGCGCTGGATCGCCAACCCCTTCTTGGCCAGTTCCATGCTCTTGCCGAGCAGGTCGCTCCAAGACTCCGCGGAGGCGCTTTCCCCCTCCGCCGCCACGTTAAACGGGGGCACCCCGAGCCCAGCGAGCGCGGCGGCTGCGGTCTCTAGCTCTCGGTACTCCGGCGATCCGATGAGCCCCTGATCTATGGCCGCGACGCTTCGCTGCCCCTGGCCGTTGCTACCAAAGGACAGGAGGATTCGGCACGCTTCCTGCTCTTCATCCCACTCCACTCTTCCCTCGGCCGGGCCTAGTCGCGCCGCCTGGACCCTCAGCGCCGCCAGCAGCCGAGCCAAAAGCTGGCTCGCTTTATCCTCGTCCTTCAGAGATCCCCTGGGCACACCACCTGACTGCACTAAGGCCACCACCGCGCCAGGGTGACGCCCCCGCCGCTCCATCGCTCGGAGACAGTGCTGCCAGGTAATCAGTTTTCGCATTATGCCATGGAGCCGCTGTCCGGTCCAGGCCGTTCCACCGTTGCTGCCCTCCACTCGGAGCGAGTCGGCGGCCGCCTCCAGGAGGAACTCCTCCATCGCCCGATCGTCTTTCAAATACCGCTCGGCTTTCCCCTTCTTCACCTTGTACAGAGGCGGCTGCGCAATGTACAGATGGCCCCCCTCGACGACCTGGCGAAGGTGCCGGAAGAAGAAGGTCAGCAGCAGCGTCCGGATGTGCTCCCCATCCACATCGGCATCGGTCATGATGATGATCCTGTGATAACGCAGTCGGCCGATGTCGAATTCGGGGTCGATCCCAGCCCCGATGGCCGAGATGAGGATCCTGATCTGCGCCGAGGAAAGCATCTTGTCGGCCCGCGCCCGCTCGGTGTTCAGGATCTTGCCCCTGAGCGGCAGGATAGCCTGGAACCTTCGGTCGCGCCCCTGCTTTGCCGAGCCGCCGGCCGAATCTCCCTCGACAATGTACATCTCGCAGAGGGCAGGGTTTTTCTCCGAGCAGTCCGCCAGCTTTCCCGGCAGGTCGTCGCCGTCGAGCGGCCCCTTCCGGCGCGCCAACTCCTTTGCTTTGCGGGCCGCCTCGCGCGCGCGCGCCGCCTCGGTCGCCTTCTCAACGATTCGCCGGCCAATCGCCGGGTTCTCTTCCAGATATTCTGCCAGCTTCTCGTTGATGATGGTTTCGACCATGCCCTTCATGTCGGGATTGTTCAGGCGGGCCTTGGTCTGCCCTTCAAATTGGGGATTGGGAAGCTTCACGCTGATGACGGCGGTTAGCCCCTCGCGGATGTCGTCGCCGGTCAGCGTCGCCTTCAAGTTCTTGAGCAGATCGTGCGATGCCGCGTAGCTGTTAATCGTCCTGGTCAGAGCCGAGCGGAATCCGATCAGGTGCGTGCCGCCGTCATGGGTATTGATGTTGTTGGCAAAGGAGAATACCGTCTCGCTGTAGCCGTCGTTATACTGGATGGCCACTTCGACGACAGTCGCATCGCGCTGGGCTTCAATGTAGATCGGTTTGGGGTGAAGAACGACCTTGTTCTCGTTGAGCAGCTCAACGAACGACCTGATGCCCCCCGTGTAGTAGAACTCCCGCACCTCGTTAATCCGCTCATCGGCTAGCCGAATGCGTAGACCCTTATTGAGAAACGCCAGCTCGCGTAGGCGATTACTGAGGGTGTCCAGGCTAAACGTCCGGTCTTCGAAAATCTCACGGTCGGGAACGAACGTCACGCGGGTTCCGGTCTTCCGAGCCTTACCAACCTCTTCAAGGTCGCCCGTCGGCTTGCCGCGCTCATACTGTTGCAGATACCGCTTGCCGTCGCGCCAGACTTCAACATCGAGCCGCTCCGCGAGCGCATTCACCACGGAGAGGCCGACGCCGTGCAGGCCGCCCGACACCTTATAGGCCGAATTGTCAAACTTGCCTCCAGCGTGAAGGGTGGTCATCACCACCTCCAGGGCTGGTCGGCCGGTCTGCTCGTGGATATCGACCGGGATGCCGCGCCCGTTATCCACGACGGTGACGCTGTTGTCGGAGTGAACTGTGACCTCCACATGGTCGCAGTATCCAACCAGCGCCTCGTCCACGCTGTTGTCTACGACTTCGTACACCAGGTGGTGGAGCCCATCGAGCCCGGTGCTGCCGATGTACATCGCGGGACGCTTCCGCACAGCCTCGAGGCCCTCAAGGACCCTGATTTGGGCGGCATCGTAGGCGTCGATTTGTTCAGCGGCATCCATATTGAGATCCTTAGGTTCTGTGCTCATGCTCCCCTTATTGTCCACTGAACGTTAGATCCTCATCGGCATAATCACGCAGGTGTAGCGCTTGTCGTCCTTGCCGGCAAACAGTGCCGGGCTGAGCGGGTCCTGCAACCGGATCGTCGCCTGCTCGGTCGTGAGTACGCCCAGGAAGTCCAGGATGTACCGTGCGTTGAACCCCACGCTCATCTCTTCATGCTGATACTCGACATCGAGGCGCTCTCGCGCCTCTCCAAGGTCGAGGTTCACGCAACTGAGCAGGAGTCTCCCGGGGGTGAGCTTCATTGTTGTGGGAAGGACACGCTCGCCCAGGACGGTGGAGGTCCGGCGAAGCCCGGCCAAGAACGCCTCACGATTTACTGTGACCTCCTTCGTTGCGTTTGCGGGGATGACCTGTTCGTAGTTAGGAAACTGTCCCTCAATGAGGCGCGCATCAATCAGGGTATCGTCGGTCTGGAGGAGGAGGTGATTCTCTGAGATCTCAATTGCGATCTCGCCGGGTTCTTCTCGCAATAGTTTGAGCGTCTCGGCCGCGGCCTTCCGTGGGATAATTGCCTCCATCGGGCTACTGTCTTTTATCACGTCACAGTCGATGGTGGTCATGGCGAGCCGATGACCGTCGGTGGCCACCATCCTGATATCCGTCGGTGTCACGCGAAAGAGGATCCCGTTCAAGGTGTAGCGAGTTTGGTCAGAGGAAACCGCGAAAAGCGTCCGTCGAATCATATCGCGGAATAGGCGGCGATCAAGAACAATCCCCCTCTGTTTGGGTTCGCGCATTAATGGAAAGTCGTCCCTCGACAGACCTTTTATTCTGAATTCTGAGCTTCCGCATGTAATGGTCGCTGTCAGATTCACATCGACTATCAGGTCCACAGATGTAGCGGGGAGTTCGCGAACGATTTCATACAGCTTTCTAGCCGAAAGCGCAATAGACCCCTCCTTCAACACCTGCGCTGGTACTCGCTTCCGTACCCCGACGTCCAGATCTGTTCCAAACACCGAGAGGCATGGCGGGGAGGTCTCGAGAAGGAGATGTGAGAGGATGGGAAGGCTTCGCTTGGTTTCTACAACAGCCTGGATCGGCCCGACACCGTTGAGTAGATCGTCACGCAACACCTTAATGTGCATGTACCCCTCACCTCTTCAAAAGTGTTATATGACTATTCTTTAAATATACTTAAAAAGATTATAAAGATCGGAGTAGTAATAGGGCCTCTGGAAATGTGGATGAACCGCCAGAACCCCTAATTCTCGCGCCCTTCAGAGGCCAACCCCATGGCGAGTATTGTGGAGAAACTATACAATTACTAGGAGCGTCAACAGGCATCCACAGGCTAACCCAAGAAAACGACAGCTTGTTAACACTGCCCACTTACACACACCTTGTCCACACCTGTTGAAAACTTCTATAGCTTTAAATATCAATGCTTAGCCAAAATTTCTATCAAAGGGAGCAAGGGGAAGATAGCGATAGTCAACGCCGTTGCCTCCGTCCGCTATTTGGACTTGACAGCAGGGACGGCGCAAGCTATATTGACGTTTGTTTTCATCATTAACAGAGGAGCAAACCGCACTGTTCAATGGGGGCTCGACATGAAACGGACATACCAACCCAACAAAAGCAAGCGAAAACGAACGCACGGCTTCCTTGCTCGAATGAGCACCCCAAGCGGCCGGAAGGTTATCAGCCGAAGAAGGGCAAAAGGCCGAAAAAAGCTCACCGTGTAATCTTGCCATACGCTTCCACCGAGCGCTGCCGCCCCAATCATTCTCAAACGCAAGAGATTGATCGGAGAGATGCGAAAATCGGAATTGGGACGTGCAGCCCGACTAAGAAGGGCTTGTAACAGTGGTTATTTTACTCTCTACGCAGGGTTTCCGTCAACTAAAAAACAAGAGCTCAGGCTAGCCTTTGGGGCACGTGCAGGCACGGCAACAGTTCGGAATAAAGCAAAACGCATGGCGCGTGAGACGTTTCGGCTGAATCGTCACCAGCTTCCCGTAGGCATTGAAATTCTGATTAGCGCCAAAAAGGGCATTGGTGCTCTTAGCCGACGCGACATGAGATGTCAGATCCTCGACCTCTTTAAGCATGCGTGCAGACTCTCACCCCCTAGGTCCTCCGAAGCGGTTCGGCCGAATGACACCAGCGAGCGTTGCTAGGGGGATTCTGCTGGCGTACAAGAAGATTGTGTCGCCGCTACTTCCCCAGTCCTGTAGGTTCTACCCTTCTTGTGCCGATTATGCCCACGAGGCGATAGGCAGATACGGACTGGCGCGAGGTCTGCTTCTCGCCGTGCATCGTCTCGCCCGATGTCACCCGTGGTGCCAGGGTGGATACGACCCGGTGAAATAGGCGGCTGCCCTTTTAGGCTTACAGCTTCGAGAATAGGAGTTACATGTCGACACAGATACGGGCACTGTTGGCGGTCGCCCTTGCGACCCTGATTCTTTTTGCCGGGCAGTACCTCCTGCCGAGCCCCCCTGAGGAGTCGCCATCTCCGTCGAAGGACGAGGCCGCCTCCACCGCAGCAAAACCCTCCACGTCTCTATTGAGTGAAACCTCTTCTCCTTTAGACCGACCTCACGGGCGGGAAGCCCCGCCCATGGCGCCGGAGCGAGAAGTGATCGTGGAGACGGATATCGTGAGGGCCGTCTTAACGTCGCGGGGTGGGGCGTTGAAGAGTTGGCGGCTCAAACCATACCCGGCCGCTGATGGGCAGGGGGTGGACCTCGTAGCGCCCCAACAGGAAGACCTGCTGGGCCCGCTTTTGGTGTCCAGCGGGAGTGCAGAGGAGCCGGCGCCACTGGACTTCGACATCGATAAAGCACAACTCAGCCTTCGCTCGTCGTCCGAGACCGGGTCGATTACCTTCTCTTCGCGCGGAAGCGGGCCCCTTCAACTCTCCAAGCGCCTGACATTCAAGGGCAACAGCTACCGCGTTGAGGTTGAGCTCTCCTGGAAAAACGTCGGCAAGAAGCCGATGGCCATCGCACCGGAACTCACGTGGGGCCCAGGATTCTATAGCGACGTCAGCGATCAGCGCTCGCAGGCGCTATCGTCCACCAGTTGGGTAGATGGTCGACGCGTGACGGATGACCTCGGAAGTCTCCAAGGCGGTGCCACCCATAGCGGGCAGGTGTCGTGGACAGCCCTTCAGAATCTCTACTTCGCCGCAGCGCTCTTGCCTGGGGACAAAGGGAACGTGGCGACGGTACACAAAGGGCCACAGGAGCAACCGATTATTGCTCTCGTCACTCCAGCCCAGAGCCTTCAACCGGGAGAGGAGCTGATCCAGCGCTTCGCCCTCTATGGTGGGCCGAAGGATGTCGACCATCTGAAGGCCGCCGGGTCGGATCTGAGCAAGCTCTTGGACCTTGGGTGGTTTGATGCGCTCGCCCGCCCTGCGCTTCACCTCCTGCGCTTCCTGCATCGCCTTAGCGGCAACTACGGCGTCGCCATTATCCTGGTCAGCCTGCTGCAGAAGATTGTCCTCCATCCCCTTACCGCAAAAAGCCTCCGGTCGATGCAAGCGATGAAGGCTCTACAACCGAAGATCGCCGCCATCGCGGAGCGGAACAAAAACAATCCACAGAAGAAGCAGCAGGAGACAATGGGGCTGTATAAGAAGCACGGGATCAACCCCCTGGGCGGGTGCCTCCCCATGCTCGTTCAAATCCCTATCTTCGTCGCCCTGTACAACGCCCTCTCGAGCTCAGTGGAGATGTGGCGGGCCCCCTTCCTCTGGATCAAGGACCTCTCGCAGCCGGACGCCCTCTTCACCTTTAACGTCTGGGGCTTGCAACACTACCCTTTTAACCTCCTGGCGCTTTTCATGGGCGCCAGCATGTTCTTCCAGCAAAAGATGTCCCCTAACGTGGGCGATCCGCAGCAGGCGAAGCTCATGCTGTATATGATGCCGGTCATGTTCACCTTCATGTTTTGGAGCTTCCCCTCAGGGCTTGTGCTGTATTGGATTGTGAACAATATCCTCCAGATGGGTCAGCAACACTGGTTGCAGAAGCAAGGAAGGCCCGCGCTCAGTGGGCCGGAGGCGACCTAACGGGGGGTGCCTTGCCAGAGCAGGCGGTCCAACAGGGCGTTGCTTGTCGCAGTGAGTTGCTGTGCCGGGGGCTCGGCCGAATCGGGATTCGACTGACGCCGGCACAGGACGAGGCGTTTAGCGTGTACTTGTCGGAGTTGCGACGGTGGGCCTCGCAAGTGAACTTGACCGGGCTGAGGTCTGAGGAAGCCATCATCCGCGAGGGGTTCCTGCGCTCTCTTAGCTACAGGGTGGCCTTCGATCCCTTACCGTTGATGAAGGCCATAGACGTTGGATCGGGCGCGGGATTCCCGGGCCTGGTCCTCAAGATAGGCTACCCCGCGATCGACATGCTGCTGCTCGAGCCCAGGCGCAAGCGAGCCACCTTTCTGCGCTCCACCATTCGACGACTGGGGCTTACCGGGGTTCGCTGTATTCAGGCGAGGGTCGAGGAGTTGCACGGGGATGCCGAGCATCAGGGCAGGTATGCGCTCGCCTTCGCGCGGGCAGTTGGTCCGGTCCCGGATGTGGCGCGCATGGTGGAGCCGCTTCTGACGCCTGGTGGACGGCTGGTCCTGCAGACGGGGCAAAGGACGCGCGACTCGCTTCCGTCCACGCGCCTGCGACTCGCTGCGTTAGGGATGAGGGCGGAGGAGCGCGAGGCCCCTGCCCCCGATGAGGGGTTTCCGCCAACCCAGTTGCTCATCCTGGATAGATCGTCCTCCCTGGCCCCCTAATGTTTCACGTGAAACCCTTCCCGGCTCGCCGCGTTGTTCCTGCCGCCGGCTATGGTACCCTTTCCGGTTAAGTTCAGTAGAGAGAGCAGCGATGCGCATCATCGCCATTGCGAATCAAAAGGGCGGGGTCGGTAAGACCACAACGGCCGTGAACTTGGCCGCCTCTTTCGCGGCGGAGGAGCGGCGGACACTCCTCCTCGACCTCGACCCGCAGGGCAACGCCACGAGCGCATTAGGGGTCGCACGCGAGGCCACACCGGCCGCCTATGACCTGCTCATGGGGGGGGCGAAGGTCGCTGAGGTGGTGCGGCCGACCCTGGCCACGGGGCTGGACTTGGTCCCGGCTGGAGACCGCCTCATCGGGGCGGAGGTAGAGCTGGCCTTAAGCCCGCATCGGGAAGCTCGCCTGAAGGATGCGCTGAGCGCCGGGGTGGAAGAAGAGTATGCCTACGTTTTGATCGACTGCCCGCCTTCCCTTGGCCTCCTGACCGTCAATGCCCTGGCAGCCGCCCATTCCGTCCTTATCCCGCTTCAATGCGAATACTACGCCCTGGAAGGTTTGGCCAGGATCATGGAGGCGATCGCCCTCTGTCGCGTGAGATTGAACCCCGGTCTTCAGGTCGAGGGGATCGTCCTGACCATGTATGACATGAGGCTGAATATTTGCGAGCAGGTGGAACAGGAGGTGCGGCGTCACTTTCCTCACGCAGTCCTCAGAACGGTGATTCCCCGAAACGTGCGACTGAGCGAGGCGCCCAGCTTCGGGAAACCGATCATCCTGTATGACAGCCGCTCGGCCGGGGCCGAGAGCTACCTCCGCTTAGCCAAGGAGATCATCGATGGCGCAACGCAGAGCCCTCGGTAGAGGGCTGGAGACACTGATCCCCGGAGATGATCCCTTCGGGGCGGTACAGGTTCGGATCGAAGAGATCGCGACGGGCTCACTCCAGCCCCGCCGCTCTATGAACGACGCCAAGCTCAATGAATTAGCAGCCTCCATCAAGGCCCATGGGGTGCTCTTACCCATCCTCCTTCGTCGAGAGGGCGGTCGGTTGGAGGTGGTGGCAGGGGAGCGGCGCCTTAGGGCAGCGCGGATAGCAGGACTTGACTCGGTCCCGGCCTTGGTGAAAGAGCTCTCCGGCAGCCAGGCGCTGGAGGTGGCGTTAGTAGAGAACCTGCAGCGGGAGGACCTGAACCCGATCGAGCAGGCCGAGGCATACTTGAGGCTCCAGGACGAGTTTGGGCTGACACAGGAAGAGGTGGCTAGTCGGGTGGGTCGGGATCGCTCCTCGGTGGCGAACGCGCTACGGCTGCTCAAGCTCCCAAAGCAGGTCCAGGCCGACCTGGTTGAGGGCGCCCTGTCGGAAGGGCACGCCCGGGCCCTGCTGGGTTTGGAGCGGGGAGCCGATCAGATCAGGGCGCGCGATGAGGTAATCCGTCGGGGTCTGTCCGTGCGCGCCACTGAAGCGCTGGTCCGGCGGCTGAAACCGGCTGGCAGCCGGGAGCGTCGCCCCCTGGTGAGCGAGCCGGCGATCCGGGCAGCGGAAGATGCCCTTCGGCAGGCGCTTGGGACCAAGGTTCAAATCTGCAAAAAGGGGGCGGGGGGGATGATCGAGGTGGAGTTTTACTCGATGGAGGACCTCGATAGAATCTATGAGCGGATTTGTGAGCGCGACTGAGCGATGGGTGTTGCACGTGAAACATCGCAGAGGCGGGTTTGCGTAATCGGGTGGCGAGGGCGCTGGTCTTCCCGTTGGAAGATCGGAAGTGGCTGTCGAAGATCGTGGTTGGCGGCAGCGTTGGACTGCTCCTGGAGGTCCTCTTTGTGTCCCTTGGCTTCCTGCTTACCCGGGAATTCGCCATCGCGGGGTCCCTGCTGGCGCAGGCGACCAACTTTCCCGCGCTCGGCTTTGTGTTGCTGGTCTTTCAAGGCGCCCTGACAGTCCCCCAGGCAGACTCGATGCCGCCGTGGAGGCAGTGGTCGGCCTTGTGTATGAAGGGGCTGCTGCTGGTTATGCTCGGTATGGCTTACGAGATCATTCCCCTTCTATTCATCGTCTCCGGCTTCGGCCTTTTGGCGCGAGGGGGTGTAGCGCTGGGTCTTGGCCTCGTCCTGATGTTGCTCGGAATGCTCGCCGGGATTACGGCCGGGTTCTTTCTCCCGATGGGCATTGCGCGCTACCTTGAGGAGCGCCGGCTGGAGGCGGCCCTGCACCCGGTGGCGATCTGGTCCCGGATCCGAAAAGTGCTCGCCGAGTACGCGGAAGCGTATCTGCTGAGCATCGGCTCGCTTATTGCGGCAGGGCTCATCGGAACCGTCCCGGCTCTGGGGGCCCTGCTGTGGCCGTTTCTGACGTTCTATCTCTTGGTGGTAGGCGCCCGCCTTTTTGGAGGGATCTGCTCAGAGGCCGGATAAGAGGTATCCCGGCCGTACTGCATGGGCGCGGGCGACGCAGGTTGCCAAGGCGCTGTCCGCTTCACCCGCCTGGCAGCGCATTGTAGAAACCAGGGTGCAGGGTTTAGGGTATAGAATAAGGCACAGGGGCCCTCTTTGCACCCTATACCCTATACCCTGTTCTCATGGTACTGTCGGTCGTACAGCAGCAACTCCTCAGGTGTTTAGACTGAAGGCTGAAGGCTTTTAGGGGTAAGTCATGCGTGATCATACAAAACTCCGAAAAGATCTTGAATCTACTGGGGGTTCATTCCCCGCGGCTTGCCGCGAGTTCGTCATACCGGCGGAAGCCGGTATCCAGAGGGCCCGACTGGATTCCGTGTCAAGCACGGAATGACGGGCCAGAACAGAAGACGATACCCCGCGGCTTGCCGCGGGGTAGTTCATTGGCTCGATTCGTGCCTTGCGAGATAATTTAGAGCCTTCAGCCTTCAGCCTAAACACCGGAGTAGTTACGTACAGCACTCACTAACGATCCGCCAACGCAGCAGCGAGGGGAGGAGGCCGTGTTTTCGAAGCGAGTAAAACCGCCCCAGGATTTTGGGGAGATTCGGGCGTTTCTAGGTGAGGGAACCAGCTTCAGCGGGACCTTGCGGTTCGAAGGGACGGTCCGGCTTGATGGGCAGTTCGAGGGCGATGTTTCTGGGGGCGATCTGCTCATTATTGGCGAGACAGCGACTGTCCGGGCGGACATCAAGGTAGGCTCGCTTGTCGTGGGCGGGCGGGTGGAAGGAAATATCGTGGCGAGAAAGCGGGTGGAGATCCTGCCGACAGCCCAGGTGTCCGGTACCATCAAAACGTCAAGCCTGGTCGTTTGCGACGGAGCGGTTCTCAACGCCAGTTGTGAGATGCGGCGGGAAGAGGCAAAGGTCGTGCACTTAAGCCAGAAGCGGGGAGACGAGGCTCAGAGCGCGGAGCGTTTTTAGGGAGTCGATGGGCATCTACCTTGACTATAATGCCACTACCCCGATGCGGCCAGAGGTGCTGGACGCGATGCGGCCATATTTCGATTCGCGCTTTGGTAATGCCAGCTCGACCCACAGCCGGGGCAGGGAGGCCAAGCGAGCTCTGGAAGAGGCGCGCGAGACCATCGCGTCAGCGCTTGGGGCGCGGGAGAAGGAGAGCGTCGTCTTTGTGTCGGGGGGAACGGAGGCGGACAACCTGGCCGTCAAGGGTGCTGCCTGGGCCGCCCGGGAGCGGGGCCGACATATCGTAACCTCGGCGGTCGAGCACCCAGCGGTGATCAGTGCCTGCCAAACCCTTGAGCAGCAGGGGTTCGAGGTTACCTACTTGCCGGTCGACGGAGAGGGGCTGACCGATCCGGAGATGGCCAAGCGGAGCCTCCGGACCGACACAACATTAGTCTCTTTGATGTGCGCCAATAACGAGACCGGGGTCATCTTTCCGATTTCCGAGATCGGGCAGTTCGCACGCGAGCGCGGAATTGTCTTTCACGCAGACGCCGTCCAGGCGTTCGGTCGCCTGCCGGTCGATGTCGAAGCCCAGGGGGTGCATCTGCTTACCCTGTCAGGCCACAAGATCTACGGGCCGAAGGGGATCGGGGTCCTGTACGTCCGCCCAGGGACAAGGATCGTCCCCCAAATGCATGGGGGGGAGCAAGAGCGAGGCTTCAGGGCCGGGACAGCGAATGTGGCGGCGGCCGTTGGCATGGCCTGCGCAGCAACACTCGCGATCGAATCGATGCAGACCGAGTGCCACCGTCTGAGGATGCTGAGAGATCGCCTTGAGGTGGGTATCCTGCATCGGATCACGAGGACGCGGCGGAATGGCGATCGGGATCGGCGGCTGCCCAACACCTCTAACATCTCATTTCAGGGGGTTCGGGAGGATTCATTGATGATTGCGCTGGACCTGGAGGGGGTCGAGGTCTCCGCGGGCGCCGCCTGCGCCTCCGGTTCCCTTGAGCCGTCGCACGTGCTGCACGCGATGGGCCGAAGGCCTGAGATCGACGGTGGCGGGATTCGGTTTTCCTTGGGCGCGGGAACGACGGAGGCCGAGATCCAGAGCGTTCTTGACCTCCTGCCGGGGGTTGTGGAGCGGATCCGCGATGCAGCGGACCTCGCACGTCGTGAGCCGGCCCAGGCATCCCAAGCGAGAAGTCATCTTCGTGAGCCGTAAGAGGCGAGTCGTCGTGGCGATGAGCGGCGGGGTTGACAGTGCCGTGGCTGCCGCCCTCCTCATGGAGCAAGGGTGTGAGGTAGTCGGGATCAGCCTGAAGCTTTTGCCTGGGGGGGCGGGGAGCGGCTTGGAGCGGGCCGATCGCTGCTGTTCCGTCAAGGATGTAGAGGACGCAAGGCTCGTGGCCGCGCAGCTCGGGATCCCCTATTACGTATTGAATTATGAGCGGCAGTTTCATCGCGAGATAATTCAGGAGTTTACGGCAGGCTATCTGGGGGGGCTGACACCGAATCCCTGCGTGCGATGTAATGAGCTGGTGAAGTTCGGCTCTCTGCTCCGGCAGGCGGTGGGGCTGGGGGCCGAGTGCTTGGCGACTGGACACTATGCGCGGGTCGAATGGGAGCACAAGAGCGGTCGCTACCTGCTGCGCCGCGGAAGCGACCACGAGAGAGACCAGAGTTACTTCCTGTACGGCTTGACTCAGGTCCAGCTTGCCCGAATCTGCCTTCCCGTTGGAGCGATGACCAAAGAACAGGTCCGGGAACGGGCTGCCGCCCATGGCCTGAGGGTTGCCACCAAGGCCGACAGCCAGGATCTCTGCTTTGTCGGCCAGGATTACCGGACCTTCCTGCGGGAGCAGTGTGGGGATCGCCTGAGACCGGGCCCGATTACAGACCGTGCTGGTCGGATTCTTGGGCAGCACGAGGGGTTGGCGCTCTATACCGTAGGCCAGCGGAATGGCCTGAGGATTGGAGGCGGTCCTTTTTACGTCGTCCGGCTTGACCCGAAGAGAAACGAGGTCGTGGTGGGGAGGTCGGATGAGCTGCTTCGACTGGAATTTGTGGCCGAGCAGCTCAACCTCGTGGCGTGGGATCGCCTGAGCCCGGAACACCCTGTCCTGGTAAAGGTTCGCTCCCACCAGGCCGCGATGCCGGCCACAATCTTGCCCCTCGGCGATGGCCGGATACGGGTCCGGTGGCAGCAGGCCCAGCCCGCTCCTGCGCCAGGCCAGGCGGCAGTGTTCTATGATGCGTCGGAGCCCGATCTGCTCGTGGGCGGCGCCACCGTTGCGGCAGACCGGGAGGCCCAGTGAGCGGCGACGACGGTAAAATTTCTCCCCTCCCCCCCTGCGGGGGAGGGCGAGGGTGGGGGGGAGACGCCAAAAAAGGCCAAAAAAGGCTTGACAAATCATGACCCATCGGGCATGCTGAACGGTCTTTGAACTTTTCAGAGCTGCCAGATCCGGTTCAAGGGATCCGGCAGCGCTCTTTTACTGGTGGTATGAACGAGCGGGAGCAGTTTGTCCGAGGCGCGCTGCTGGGCGCGCTGGGTCTCGTCGTGGCTGGGCTCATCGGTCTTGGGCTCTTCAGGATGTGGGACTGGGCTTTGGGCCTTGCCACCGGCGCCCTCGTAAGCCTGTTGAGCTTCAGGCTCATCGTGCTATCGGTGATCCGTTTTACGGAGCGTCCCGTGTCTCGGTCGCGTGGTCAGTGGATCTGGTGGGCCCGATCCCTTTTGAGACTCCTCGGAGTCGCCATCATCCTCCTCCTCGTGATCCTATACCTGCCTGTTAATCTGGTCGGGGTGGCGCTGGGTCTCCTCGCGGTCCAGCTCGGGATGGGCGGGCATCTCGTTGTTCGTTCGTCGTTTTCGCAAAGCAGCAATGTCGGGACGGAGGATCGGAAGCTATGACGAAGGATCGTATCCGACTTATCGCAGTGGCGGTCTGCTTCCTTGGCCTGGCGCTCCTCGTGGCCTTCCCTGCCATGGCTGCGGAGGAGGCCCATGGCGCGGAGCAGCCCGGGATCATCGAACTGAACAAGACGTTGATTATTCAGGTTGTGAACTTTCTCATTTTGATCGTCGTGCTGTCCAAGTTCTTGTTCAAACCGCTCACTCAGTTTCTGGCGACGCGGGCCGATGGCATCAGGCGTTCCTTGGAGGAGGCGAAGACAGCCAGAGAGGCCGCGGCCCAGACGCAGAAGGAGTACGAAGCACAGATTCTCGCCACCCGGCGAGAGGCGGCCGCGATGCGAGAGTCGGCGATCCGTGAGGTGGAGGAGGAGCGGCAGCGGCTGCTCAAGGTTTCGCGTGAAGAGGCCGCCCGCCTCGTCACAGAGGCCAAAGCGCAGATCGAGCAGGAGGTAAAAAGGGCCAAGGTCGAGCTTCGCGAGGAGGTGGTGGGCCTCTCGCTGGGAGTCGCGGAGCGCCTCATCGCTCGCAGCCTCACCACCGATGATCACCGCCGCCTGGCCGAACAGGTGGCGGCGGAGATCGGGGGCGGCCGGTGAGGGCTGGCGGCCTCTCCAGGCGGTACGCCAAGGCACTGGTGGACGTCGCGGCCGAGCAGCAGGTGCTGGAGGCAGTCGGGCGCGATCTCCACACGGTTGCGGAGACCATGAAACGGACTCGTGAGGCCACTACCTTCTTTGCGAGCCCCGCCATCCCGCTGACCGATAAACGGCGCGTCCTGCAAGCAATCGCAGGGGGGATAGGCATAAAGCCGCTCAGCGCCAAATTTCTGAATCTGGTCCTGGAGAAGAGACGGCTCCCGCACCTCGGCGAGATCGCCCTCGCCTATGAGGAGCTGACCGACGAGCGGCTGGGCCGCGGGAAAGCCACGGTGACCTCGGCGGTACCGCTACCTGAGCCGATCCTTCACGGGCTCAAGGAGCGCCTGCGGATAGCGACGGGGAAAGATATCTATTTGGAGACGCGGGTTGATCCGGCCATCGTGGGCGGATTCGTTGCACAGATCGGCAGTACAATCTACGATGGGTCCCTGAGGACGCAACTGAAAAAGGTGCGCGAGCGCTTACTGAAGAACGAGCACCACTGACCCTGAGAGGGTAGCGGAATGGCGCAGATTAAAGCGGAAGAGATTAGCGAAATTATCAAGCAACAACTGGCCGGGTACGAGGCGCTTGTTGATGTGGCGGAGGTCGGCACCGTCATCGAGGGGGGCGACGGAATCGCTCGCATCTACGGCCTGGAGAAGGCCATGGCCGGCGAGCTTCTGGAGTTTCCGCACGAGATCTTTGGCCTGGTGCTGAATCTTGAGGAGGACAACGTCGGCGCGGTCCTGCTCGGTGAGGCCGAGGCGATCAAAGAGGGCGATCAGGTGAAAAGGACGGGCCGGATCGCCTCCGTGCCAGTGGGCGAATCGCTGGTAGGAAGGGTGGTGAACGCCCTCGGCCAGCCGATCGACGGGAAGGGGCCGATCGACGCAAGCGAGTATCGGCCCATCGAGCGGTTAGCGCCGGGCGTGGTGGATCGCCGACCGGTCAAGGAGGCGCTCCAGACAGGCATCAAGGCGATCGATGCCATGATCCCGATCGGCCGCGGCCAGCGCGAGCTGATCATCGGCGATCGACAGACCGGCAAGACCGCAATTGCCGTTGACGCGATCATCAATCAGAAAGGCAAGGACGTCTTCTGTATCTATGTTGCCGTCGGTCAGAAGCGCTCCACGGTAGCCCAGGTGGTCAAGACGCTGGAGGAGTGCGGGGCCATGGCCTACACCATTGTCGTCGCGGCCACCGCCTCGGAGCTTGCGCCGCTCCAGTATATCGCCCCCTACGCCGGCTGTGCCATGGGCGAGTACTTCCGCGACTCGGGTCGTCACGCCCTCTGCATCTATGACGACCTATCCAAGCATGCGCAGGCCTACCGTCAGCTGTCGCTGCTGCTGCGCAGGCCGCCCGGCCGGGAGGCCTATCCGGGCGACGTCTTCTACTTGCATTCGCGCCTTTTGGAGCGAGCGGCCAAGTTGAATGACGAGCTAGGCGGGGGGTCGCTGACGGCGCTGCCGATCATCGAGACCCAGCTCGGCGACGTCTCGGCCTACATCCCGACCAACGTGATCTCCATCACTGATGGGCAGATCTATTTGGAAAACGACCTGTTCTTTGCCGGCATTCGGCCGGCGATCAACGTTGGCCTGTCGGTCTCCCGGGTCGGCGGATCGGCGCAAATCAAGGCGATGCGGCAGGTAGCGGGCAAGCTTCGGTTAGACCTGGCGCAGTATCGGGAGATGGCCGCGTTTGCTCAATTTGGGAGTGAGCTCGACAAGGCGACCCAGGCCCAGATCAATCGCGGCGGGCGAATGGTCGAGGTGCTGAAGCAGGGGCAGTACTCGCCCCTTGAGGTCGAACGACAGGTGCTCATCATCTATGCGGGGACGGCCGGCCACCTGGACGAGCTTCCCGTCGAAGCGGTGTCTCAATTCGAGGGGGTATTGTACAAATCTGTCGAAGGACGGTATCCAAGCATCTTGCCTGAGATCAGGGAGAAGCGCGAGCTCAACGATGCCCTCCGCGCCCAGATGGACCAGGCGATTACCGAGTGCAAAACTGAGTTCTTGGCAGCCCGAAAGGCGGCATAAAGACGAGTTACGAGTTTAGAGTTTCGGGTTTCGAGTCAACTCGAAACTCGCAACTTCAAACTCGAAACTGGTTTGGCGTAGCGCATGGCCACTTTCCAACGCCTTGAGGACATCGAGGTATGGCAGAAAGCGCGGGAACTGACGCGCGGGGTCTACACGACTTCAGGTACGGTTCGTTTGCCAAAGACTTTGCGTTGCGCGACCAGATTCGAAGGGCCAGCGTTTCGATTATGTCCAACATCGCCGAAGGCTTCGAAAGAAGCGGGACAGCCGAATTTGTGCAGTTCCTTGCGGTGGCGAAAGGCTCGGCAGGTGAGGTCGTCTCGCATATCTATGTAGCGGGAGATCAGGGGTATATCGACCCGGACCAGTGTGGTCGATTGCTAGCCATGGCCGACGAGACCAGTCGGATGATCGGTGGGTTGATGACGTACCTGCGCAAGTCGGGAAACAGAGGTGCGAAGTATAAATTGACTCGAAACTCGAAACTCGAAACTCGAAACTCTCAGTGAAGCCATGGCCACCCTACGCGACATTAAGCGGCGCATTACATCGGTCAAGAGCACACAGCAGATCACCAAGGCGATGAAGCTGGTGGCGGCAGCAAAGCTGCGCCGAGCCCAGGAGCGCATCCTGGAGGCCCGCCCCTATGCGTTCAAGATGCAGGAAGTGCTGGCCAGCCTGGCGCTTAGAGCTGATCCCCAGTATCATCCGTTGCTCCGCAGACGCGAAACCGGCAGGAAGATCGTGGTGGTCATCGCGGCCGATAAGGGACTCTGCGGGGGGTTTAATAGCAACATCATGCGCCGATCCCTGGAGATGCTTCGGGGAACGGCTGACGAGGTTACCGTCACTCTGGTGGTGGTTGGACGCAAGGCGCGCGATTTCTATCGGCGACGTCCCTACACCATTCGATCGGAACAGATCGGCTTCTTCGATCGGCTGGCGTACGACCATGCGGCCGCTTTGGGCCAAGAGCTGGCGAACGCCTACGTGGCTGAGGAGGCGGATGAGATCCATCTAATCTATAATGAGTTTAAGTCGGTCGCGACCCAGCGGGTCGTCGTGGAGCGGCTACTGCCCATCGAGCCGCTGCAGGCTTCAGAGGAGCTTGCCGCCATCGACTTCATCTACGAGCCCTCGCCGCAGACAATCCTGGAGGGGCTGTTGCCCAAACACGTCGAGGTGCAGGTATACAGAGCGCTCATGGAATCGCTGGCCGGTGAGTATGGTGCCCGGATGACCGCCATGGATGCGGCGAGCAGGAACGCCACGGAGATGATCGACCTGCTTACGTTGCAGTTCAACAAGGCGCGGCAGGAACGAATTACCAGAGAGCTGCTCGAAGTGGTCGGAGGGGCCGAAGCGCTGCGACAGGCGCGTGGGTAAAAGTAGCTGTCAGCCTTCAGCGCTTTTGCTGATAGCTGACTTTTGGCCAGGAGTGGGAGCATGAGCGCAGGAAAGATCGTGCAGGTCATCGGGCCCGTTGTCGATGTCGAGTTTGACCCTGGAACATTACCGGCCATCTACAACGCCCTTGAGGTCAAGGGCGAGCAGGCCAAGGATATCTTTTCCTATAGTGAACGCCTGGTTCTCGAGGTGGCCCAACACTTGGGAGAGGGCCGCGTCCGAACCATCGCCCTCTCCTCGACCGATGGGCTCGTCCGGGGGATGGAGGTAGTCGACACCGGCGCGCCAATTACCGTTCCGGTCGGCCGATCCACCCTCGGTCGGATCATCAACGTCATTGGGGAGCCGGTGGATAAGATGGGGCCGGTGGACGCGAAGAAGCACTACCCGATCCATCGCCCCGCCCCAGCCTTCGACGAACAGGTGACTAAGGTCGAGATTCTGGAGACCGGCATTAAGGTTATCGATCTGCTGGAGCCGTATACCAAGGGCGGCAAGACCGGGCTCTTCGGCGGAGCCGGAGTTGGCAAGACCGTTGTCATTATGGAGCTTATCCGCAACATCGCCATGGAGCATGGCGGCATCTCGGTCTTCGCGGGGGTGGGCGAGCGGACCCGCGAGGGAAACGACCTCTGGCTGGAGATGAAGGAGTCCGGGGTTATTGAGAAGACCGCCCTGATCTATGGCCAGATGACCGAGCCGCCAGGGTCGCGGCTGCGGGTCGGGCTTACCGGGCTGACCGTTGCCGAGTACTTCAGGGATGAGGAGAAGCAGGACGTGCTGCTCTTCATTGACAACATCTTCCGCTTCACGCAGGCCGGATCCGAGGTCTCGGCGCTACTAGGCCGGATGCCCTCGGCCGTCGGCTACCAACCGACGCTTGGGACGGAGATGGGTGAGTTACAGGAGCGGATCACCTCGACCAAGACCGGCTCAATTACCTCAGTCCAAGCGATCTACGTACCGGCCGACGACATCACCGACCCTGCGCCGGCTACGGCCTTTGCCCACCTGGACGCGACGACGGTCCTCTCCAGGCAGCTCACCGAGTTGGGGATCTACCCTGCGGTCGATCCGCTGGCCTCCACCTCGCGCATCCTCGACCCACGCATCGTGGGTGAAGAGCATTACGCTATTGCCAGAGCGATACAAAAGATCCTTCAGCGATATAAGGAGCTCCAGGACATCATTGCTATCCTGGGGATGGACGAGCTGTCCGAGGAGGATAAGCTCGTGGTGGCGCGCGCGAGAAAGGTTCAGCGTTTCCTTTCCCAACCCTTCTTCGTGGCGGAGCAGTTCACCGGCCAACCCGGCCGCTACGTCAAGCTGAAGGACTCTGTCCAAGGATTTAAGGAGCTAATCGAGGGGAAAGTGGACGATTTGCCGGAACAGGCCTTCTACATGGTCGGGACCATCGACGAGGCCCGGGAGAAAGCAGAGAAGCTCGCGGGGCACAAGTGATCCTGTCGCACGGGGCGCTGTAACGTCATGGCAGAGCGGCACAATCAAACTCTCAGGCTTGAGGTGGTGACGCCTCAGCGGCTGATCATCAGCGAAGAGGTCGAAGAGCTGGTGGCCCCTGGACAGGAGGGGTATTTCGGCGTTTGGCCCGGCCACATCCCCTTTATGACGACGCTGAAGATTGGGGAGCTTTCCTATAAGAAGGGGCAGCAGGAGCGGTTTCTTGCCGTCAACTGGGGGTATGCCGAGGTTCGTCCCGACAAGGCGATCGTCCTGGTGGAGACGGCAGAAAGACCGGAAGAGATCGACTTTGCCAGGGCCGAACAGGCAAAGGTGAGGGCCGAGGAGCGGCTGCGCAGTTTCGGCGACGAAACCATCGATCATGCCAGGGCCCAGGCCGCCCTGGACCGGGCGATCGCCAGAATGGCAGTCGCCGCCAGGGGAAGATGACCGTAAGGGGAAGGGCATGATTATCGTGATGAAAACGGGCGCTCACGAGAGCCAGATCCAAGACGTTATTCATCGGGTAGAGGCGCTCGGATACCAGGCCCATGTCATTCAGGGAGCGCAGCGGACGGTCATCGGGGCCGTGGGGGATGAGCGGGGTAAGGACCGCCTGCAATCGCTGGAGGTGATGCCGGGGGTGGAAACCGTGCTCCCGATCCTGCAGCCGTTCAAGCTGGCGAGCCGAGAGGTCAAGGGCGGTAAGAGTGTTGTCAAGGTGGGTGACCTGGAGATCGGCGGACAGGCTGTTGTGGTCATGGCTGGCCCCTGCTCGGTGGAAAGTGAGGCCCAGATGCTACAGACCGCCCATGCGGTCAAGACGGCTGGAGCGAAGGTGCTCCGTGGGGGGGCCTTCAAGCCGCGCACCTCGCCCTACGCCTTTCAAGGCATGGCAGAGGAGGGGCTCAAGCTCCTGGATGCCGCGAGGGCGGCGACCGGCCTGAAGATCGTGACCGAGGTGGTGAACCCCGCAGACGTCGAGCTGGTGGCGGAGTATGCGGACATCCTGCAGGTCGGCGCCAGGAACGTCCAGAACTTCGCCCTGCTGAAGCGGGTCGGCGAGGTCGGCAAGCCGGTCCTGCTCAAGCGGGGGATGGCGACCACGATCAAGGAGTTCCTGATGGCGGCCGAATATATCCTGTCGGAGGGGAACTATGACGTGATCCTCTGCGAGCGTGGGATTCGGACCTTCGAGACCAGCACGCGCTTCACCCTGGATCTGAATGCGATCCCGGTACTCAGCAAACTGACCCACCTGCCGGTGTTTGTGGATCCCAGTCACGGCACCGGCCACTGGGACTACGTGGCGCCGATGGCAAAGGCAGCGATCGCCTGCGGGGCCGACGGGCTCATCATCGAAGTCCACCCGAATCCTGAGGAGGCCCAATCGGATGGCTTGCAGTCGCTGAAACTCCAGAAGTTCCAGCAACTCATGGACGAGTTGCGCCCCGTTGCCGAGGCCGTAGGCCGCCGGCTGTAGCGTAGCACCTCCCAAGCGCAAGCCCGCCCCGCCCCACTTTGCCCTTGACCCCCGGTCACACCGAGCCTTAGCGCCCGATTTGTGCTCGCCTGTAGCGGTGCCTTCCTGACAACCTTGACAACTCCTTAGAAACCAAAGAGAATTGCCGCAACGGTGATTCGTTCATCTCAAACGCCAAGGCGCTGGAGCCGGCGTTCAAGACCCGGATGTTTGCGGAGGTCGAGGCGTGAGCGTAAGAATCAACATCCCGAAAGATAAAATCGCGGAGTTTTGCCGGCGCAACCGGATTCACCGGCTGGCGCTGTTCGGCTCGGTATTGCGAGACGATTTCGGACCGGAGAGCGACGTGGACGTGCTGGTGGAGTTCGAGCCGGACGCGCAGGTGGGTTTCTTCGAGTTGTACGATATGGAGCAGGAACTCGGGCGCCTTCTGGGAGGCCGGAAGGTGGACCTGAATACGTCAAAGAGTCTGAGCAAGTATTTCCGCGATGAAGTCATGCAAGAGGCGGAGGAACAGTATGTCCAGACGTGATCAAAAAGTGCGGTTGCTGCATATGCGCGACTACGCCCAAAAGGCTGTTGCCATGGTCGAAGGGCAAACGCGCGCTTCTTTGGACAGCGATGAAAAACTCCGACTGGCCCTGACGCATCTGGTAGAGTTGGTCGGCGAGGCCGCCGGCCATGTGCCAACCGAAATCCAGGCGCAATATCCGGAGATACCCTGGCCAAAAGCGATCAGCATGCGCCATCGCCTGATTCACGGATACGACTTCGTGGATTACGACATCTTGTGGGACACCATCACTCAAAGCCTGCCCGGACTGATTGAAACGCTGGACCGGATTCTTGGAGAGAAGGCGTAGCCGATGGCCCGAGCGCGAAACGGCACGTTGGATTGTGTGAAGATCGAGCTGCGAGCGCTCGATCCGGTGTTCAAAGCCCGGATGTTTACGGAGGTGGAGGCGTAAGCATGAGCGTGAAGATTGATATACCGAAAGAGAAGATTGCTGATTTTTGCCGCAAGCATGGCATCCGTAAGATCGCGTTTTTCGGGTCGGTTCTACGTGATGATTTCATGCCCGAAAGCGACGTGGACGTATTGGTCGAGTTCGAGCCTGGGCATACGCCAGGGCTGGCGTTTTTTACAATGCAGCGGGAATTGTCGGAGATCCTCGGCCGGAAAGTGGACCTGAACACGGTAGGGGATTTGAGCCCGTATTTCCGGGACGAGGTTCTTAGCGAGGCGCAGGTGTTGTATGACGCGGCATGATCCATTGGTACAGGTGCGACACATGCTGGACCACGCGCGGGAAGCAGCGGACATGGTTCGGGGCCGGTCCCGTGCTGATCTGGACTTGGACCGGCAGTTAAATCTAGCTCTGGTGCGGCTGATGGAAGTTGTCGGCGAGGCCGCTACGCGGGTCCCGGAGGAGTTCCAGGCCCGCCGCCCGCAGGTGCCCTGGCGCGATGTGGCAGATTTGCGCAATCGATTAATCCACGGCTACGACACCGTCGACTTCGATCGGCTTTGGGCGATCATCCGGCAGGATATTCCGCCCCTGATTGATCAATTGGAAGCTATCCTCAGGGACTTGGGTTGACTACGGCCCGAGCGCGAAACGATAAATCGAAATACGTCAAGCTCGAGCAGCGGCTGGTCCCGTCGGCCCGGCTGAACGGACTATTCGGCTAGCTGTTTCCAGGGCACGTCGGCCTTGCCATCTCAATGGTACGGTCGAGGCGGCCAGGAAGGGTCCACAGTCGTGCAGATGCCTTGCCAGGGCGCTCACGGTGCAGCCATAATGCGGATTATGCTGATCCGTGTTAGTCGGTAACGGTGCGTTCCGGATACTCTTGACAAGTCTTTGAAAACCAAGGCGAATTGCTGTTGTAAGAAGCGTGACGACCAGCGTACGACTGGATTGGAACTGGTGCAGGCAAGCGAGGTTTAGGATTCAACTACTGTGTATGGGAGCATGAGACTTGTGCAGAGCTCTATATTGACAGAGGGAAGGAATCCGATGCTGAAAACAAGCAGATATTCGATGCTCTGCATAGAAAAAAGAATGAGGTCGAGAATGAATTCGGGGACTCTCTAGAATGGGAAAGGCTGGATCTTAAGCGGGCTTGTAGAATCAGGAAGACCTTGGCCAAGGGCGGCTGGAAGGACCTGGACAAATGGGACGAGGTGATCTCAAGCACCGTTGATACGATGACTCGCCTTGAAAAGGCCCTGAAGAGCCATATTCAAAAACTGGAAATTGAAGGACCCTAACATCGGCATGGACCGCTACACGGACAGCCTCTGACTGCCGCGCAGGTCATGTCGGCGTTAGACAACGCAATAAAGGGTCCTTTCCTTGGGCGCGGTTGAAGGAGATTGCAAGGTGGGGTTGACTCGCAGGAAAGCGAATGCCGGCGGCGCTGAGGTCCTGACCCGCCGGAAAGGGCTGGGGGGTTAACCGAGCAGCAAGGGCGGCCGGAACTGACGCCGATCCGAAGCGTAGACGACTCTCCTTGAGGGCGTAAAGCCGAAACTTACAGTGTGATTGCCGCCAGGTCGATTTCGACGCTCTTTAGTGCATGACAGGATGCGTGGCTGTGATTCTGTCTACCTTGATCTTTCCGGCGTTCTTCTCGGCCTGCGCAAGGTCGTATTCCATCTGCATGCCGAGCCATACCTCGGGGCTGCTGCCGAAGGCCCTGGAAAGCCGGATAGCCATCTCCGGGGAGATGCCCGCCTTCTCATTCACAAGGTTGTTCAGAGTCTGTCGGGTCACGCCAAGGCGCTCTGCGGCTTCCGTGATGGTCACACCCAGTGGTTCGATACACTCCTGACGGACAATCCTGCCAGGATGCGGGGGGTTTTTCATGCGCATGGTGCGTTCTCCTTCCTCCGTGCTAATGGTAGTCGATCAGATCCACATCGCACGCGTTGCCTGCCTCGAAGCGGAAGACGATACGCCAGTTTGCCCGGACAGTCACGCTCCAGCAACCCTTGAGGTTGCCCTTGAGGCGGTGCAGTCTGAAGTCAGGCAGGTTCATGTCCTCGGGCCTTCTGGCGCGATTCAGCACGATCAGGATGTTTTCCAGTTTCTCGAGCAGCTCCGGGCTGATACCTTGGGCTTCGCCATGTTGAAACAGTTGTTTCAGCCCTTTGTGTTTAAAGCGTTCGATCACGGCTCACCCTACCATGAACAGTGACACGTGTCAATTGTCTGTCTTGGGGTGGGCGTCCATCGACAAGACGCAGGACCGACGAGGTCGCGTGAACGTGTCGATAGGCACCGTAGATGCGCCGGTTAGCGCGACCGTCAGACCCGTATGGGGGAGGTCTTATCGCGTTGTCGCCACCAGGTCGATTTCGACGCTGGCCCCACGGGGGAGGCTAGCCACGCCGACCGTGGAGCGGGCGGGTTTCACGTGCCCCAGGTACTCGGCGTAGACCTCGTTCATCTGAGCGAAGGTGTTCAGGTCGGTCAGGTAGACGGTGGCCTTGATGACTCGGTCGAGGGAGCTGCCCCCGGCCTCCAGGACCGCCTTGAGATTGTCCAGAACCTGCCGGGTTTGAACCGAGATGTCGCCCTCGATTAGCGTCCCGGTGGCCGGATCGAGCGCGATCTGGCCAGAGGTGAAGAGGAGGCCGCCCCATTTTATGGCCTGCTCGTAGGGTCCGATCGCCCTTGGTGCGCGTTCAGTGCTGACCGCTTCACGTGACATCTATCCCCCCTCACCCTCTCCCCGCCATGGGGAGAGGGAAACGCTACATTAGGCGCTCACGGCGCCCACGACATCGTGAATGGTCGTGGCCAGCGACTCGGAGATCCCGGCGGCGCGCCGCAGCTCCTCGATGCTGGCCTCGCGCAGGCGACGGAGGCTCCCGAATTGGGTGAGCAGCGCGCGCCTGCGCTTGGCCCCGATCCCGGGGACGTCGTCCAGCAGCGAGCGGATGGCCGACTTGCCCCGCAGCGCCCGGTGGTAGGTGATGGCGAACCGATGCGACTCATCGCGGATCTGCTGAAGAAGTTGCCTGGCCCGTGACCGTTCCGGGAGCGCGATCGGCGTGGACCTGGACGGTTGAAAGACCAACTCCTCCTCCTTGGCCAGGCCCACCATCGGCAGCGTATGGAGCCCCAGCTCCCGCGCCACGCCGAGTGCGGCGTTGAGCTGACCGCGGCCGCCGTCAAGAAGGATGAGGTCGGGAAGCGGCATCTCCTCCGCCTTGTGTAGCCGCCGCCGCACCACTTCAGCCAGCATGGCGAAGTCGTCCGGTCCTTGCACCGTCTTGATCTTGTAGCGCTTGTAGGCCGATTTCTTTGGCTTACCTTCCTCCCAGACCACCTGAGATCCGACCGCCAGCGTCCCCGAGATGTTCGAGATGTCGTAGGCCTCGATCCGCCTGGGTGGGACCGGGAGATCCAGCACCTCCTGCAGCTCCTTCAGGGCCTGTTCGCGACTCTGCGACGATCGGAGCGACAGCGCGAGGGCCTCCTGCGCATTTGTCAGCGCCAACTGGACCAGCCGCGCCTTGCGCCCGCGCCGCGGGACCAGCAACTGCACGCGGCGATTCGCTCTGGAGTCGAGCCACGCCGCAATAAGCGGGGCGTCTTCCAGGGGGTGAGACAGCAGGATCTCCTGAGGGATGTCCCGTGCGCCGAGGTAGAACTGTTTGATCAACGAGGACAGAAGGCCACCCGTGGTCTCGGTTTTCAGCTCAAAGGTAAAGGTCTCGCGGCCGATCAGCCGGCCTCGCCTGATCAGGAAGAGCTGGACCTGCCCCTCCCCTCCTTCTGTCGCCAGGCCAAAGACATCCTGGTTCTCGCCCCTTGGCGAGATGATCCGCTGGCGCTCGAACACCTGGCGCAGCGAGGCGATCTGGTCGCGGTATTTCGCCGCTTGCTCGAACCGGAGCGCCTCGGCCGCCTGATGCATCTGCTCCTCAATCCGCTTCGTTAGCTCCTGATCCTTTCCGTCCAGCAGCAGCCTCGCCTGATCCACTAGCTCGCTGTACGCGGGCCCATCAATCAGCCCCTCGCACGGACCCGCGCAGCGGCCCAGGTGATATTCGAGGCAGAGCCGTCGGCCCTCGATTGACCGGCACTTCCGGAGAGGGATCGTCTTGTTCACGAGGGCAAGCACGTCCCACATCGCGGTCGTCGGGACATACGGTCCGTAATAGAGCGCGCCATCGTCCTTGATCCGTCGGACTACCTGCACCCAGGGGAACGGGTCTTTCATGTCGAGCTTGAGGAAGGGGTAATGTTTGTCATCCTTCAGGGCAATATTGTAGCGAGGCTTGTGGCTCTTAATCAGGTTGCTTTCCAGAATGAGGGCCTCCAGCTCATTTGCCGTGATGATGAACTCCAGGTCGGTCACCTGCTCCATCATGAGCCGGATCTGGGACCGCTCTGGTACGTCCGTCGCCTCCGTAAAGTAGGAGGAGACACGTTTCTTCAGCGACAGGGCCTTGCCGATGTACAGCACGTGCCCTCGTGTGTCACGGAACAGATAGACGCCTGGCGCGTCCGGCAGGCCTTTGACCTTTTCTTGAAGCACATCGATCTGCTGCATCATAGCTGAAAGATGTCATAGGCACCCGACGCTGTCAAGGCGCGCCGCCGCTCAAGACCCTTGACAACGTTATCCCGAGGGCGTAGGCTGTTCCTTAGTTCTTGCGGCTTCGTCCGAGGCTGCGAAAGAGAAGGAAGCGATCTAAGAAAGGAGAAAGTGAATGGCGGGAAAGTTCCAACCGTACCGAGGGGAGAAGCGGCGAAAGGAGACCGCACGCAAGACCAAGAAGGAGGAGAAGCTCCGAAAGAAGCTGGGGAAGAAGGAGGGTGCTCTACCGACCGAGGAGAATGAACCTGAAGGGGGCTCGCCTCCAGCCGAAGAACCACCACCCCACCCGAGCTCATAGTGTCGGGTGGGGTCAGCGTGTCATCGCCCCGCGACTCTCACCCGCTTCCTGCCATGCCTATCTAATACCTTCTTGCGTAGCCGTAGACTCTTCGGTGTGACCTCCAGCAGTTCGTCTTCTGCCAGATACTCGACGCAATTGTCAAGACTCATCTGCCTCGGCGGTGTCAGGCGCACGGCAATATCGGAGGTCGAGGCTCGCATATTCGTCAGGTGCTTCCGCTTCGCGACATTGACCTCCAGGTCTCGCTCCTTTGCCGCCTCGCCGACGATCATCCCTTCATACGCCTCGGTCCCTGGTCCGATGAAGAGGATCCCGCTTCCCTCCGCACTCGCCAGGCCGTAAGACGTGGATACCCCCGCCTCCCACGCGACCAGCGACCCGCGGTCACGCCCGCGGATCTCGCCGACCATGGGTTCATAGGCATGAAACAGGCTGTTGAGCAGCCCGGTCCCACGCGTCGCGGTCAGGAACGCCTGCCGAAATCCCAGCAACCCTCGCGTGGGGACAATGAACTCATAGTGGACGAAGCCCTGTTCACCCGTCCGCATATCCTGCAGACGCCCTCGTCGCACCCCCAACATCTCCATCACCAACCCGGACTGCTCCTCCGGTACCTCGATGCTGACCCGTTCGAACGGCTCCAACCGCTCCCCGCTCTGCAAATCGGTCTGAAAGATGACCTCGGGCCTAGAGACCTGTAGTTCATACCCCTCGCGCCGCATCGTCTCGATCACGACGACCAGATGTAGCTCGCCTCGTCCGGCCACCAGGAAGCTGTCGGGGCTCTCTGTGTCATAGACTCTCAGGCTGACATTGTGCTCGAGCTCCTTAAACAGACGCTCGCGGAGGCTGCGGCTCGAGCTCCACTTCCCCTCCCGTCCCGCAAAGGGGCTGGTATTCACGCTGAAGGTCATCTGCACTGTCGGCTCGTCGACCAGGAGCGGGGGAAGGGCCAGAGGGTTATCCTTGTCGGCAATCGTCTCCCCGATCCCAATCTCCGCAAGGCCAGTCACCGCCACAATTTCGCCAGCCTCCGCCTCCTCTACCTCGATTCGGTCCAACCCCTGATGCACAAAGACCTGAGCTATCTTACCGGGGTAGCAGGTTCCATCCTTCGCGATCCGGATGACCTCCTGAGCTCGGCGCAGACGGCCGGCGTACAGGCGGCCGATGGCGATCCGGCCCTTATAATCATCATAGGCCAGGAGGTTGACCAGCATCTGCGTGGGACCATCCCGCTCGACCATGGGGGGAGGCAGGGAGCTGAGGATGGTCTCGAACAGGGGCTGCAGGTCAGGGGCCAGTGAGGTTGGTGAAAGACCGGCCAGTCCACGGAGGCCGTCCGTATAGACGATCGGGAAATCCGTTTGGTCTTCTGTTGCGCCAAGATCGATGAACAGATCGAAGGTCGCGTTGGTCGCGTAGTCGACTCGGGCGTTCGCGCGGTCGATCTTGTTGACAACCACCACAACCTTGTGATGGAGCTCCAAGGCCTTGCGCAGCACGAACCGGGTCTGAGGCATCGGCCCCTCCACGGCATCCACCAGCAGCAACACCCCGTCCACCATGTTCAGGACCCGCTCGACCTCGCCCCCGAAGTCGGCATGCCCTGGCGTGTCCACGATGTTGATTTTCACTTTCCCATAGGTGACGGCGGTGTTCTTGGCCAGGATGGTGATGCCGCGCTCTCGTTCCAGAGGGTTCGAGTCCATAACCCGTTCGATCATCACCTGGTTGTCCCTGAAGATACGGCTCTGCTTCAGCATGGCATCCACGAGCGTCGTCTTGCCATGGTCCACATGCGCGATGATGGCCAGATTCCTGAGATCGGTACGCTGCTGTGCCATAATGTGCCTTCTTCGATACGGTTATAGACTGCGACGTGCCCGGCTGTGGGCAGCACGAACGCGGAAAACGTAACGTACGCTCAAAACTCAGTGTGGGGAGGTGCGGAAAGGTCAGAGCCCGAAGGGAAACCGGCTGCGGACCTGCTAGGGCCGTTCTAACAGAAGTGGCGTAACAAATTGCAACGGCACGAGTCAATCACCTCATGAATTCATACCACTATATCTCAAAGGGGCGGGTTCGTCAAACAATTCCAGCGTCGACAGGGGCGAGACTTTTCGGTTGCGCCGCGCGGCTCGGAGGCGTACTATGCCCCGGTACGCGTGAGCGGTTCAGTTGACTGTATCGCACCCATGGAGGATGATAGCATGAAGAGGACCCGATACGTATCGATGCTTACGACTACCCTGGTGATGATCCTTGCCCTGACGGCGAGTCTTTCGGGATGCAGCCCAGGTTCAGGCAGCCAGACCGTGCCGCCCGAAACGGCGCCGGTCAAGGCCAAGACTGGCGACCTCGCAATTGATAACGGCTCCACCGTGAAGCTGGAGTACACACTGACCGATGACAAGGGCGCACTCCTGGACACCAACAAGGAGAAGGAGCCTTTGGTGTACACCCACGGACAGAGGCAGATCATCCCTGGGCTGGAGAAGGCGCTCATCGGCCTGCGCACAGGCGACGCAAAGCACGTCGTGATCCCACCCGAAGAGGCCTACGGACCGATCAGGCCCGAAGCCGTCATCGAGGTTCCCAAAGAACGAATTCCGGAGAAATTGCAGACAGTCGGCGCCCATCTTGTGGGCCAGAACAAGGACGGACAGCCCCTCCAGGCCTTCGTGAAAGAGGTCAAGGAGAAGACGATCGTCCTGGACACCAATCACCCTCTGGCGGGCAAGGCCCTGACCTTCGACGTCAAGATCGTCGGCGTCGAGGTCCCTCGGGCACCCGTCGCGGATGGACGCGGGCAGTAGATGCTCTGGTTGCTTGTGAGATGAGGCCGCGAAAGCTCCTCACACGCATCGTGATCTCGCCGCACAACGTGCGGTTTCGTGACCTCGTTGCCCTCGCGGAAGCCCTCGGCTTTCGGGTTGCGAGAATTGAGGGAAGTCACCACGTCCTCACGCATCCAGAGATGCCTGAGCTCCTCAACCTCCAAGAAGTGAAGGGTGAGGCGAAGCCCTACCAGGTCAGACAGTTGCTCCGGTTGGTTGAACAGTATAATCTTCAGTTGGGGGAGGACAAATGAAGGATTATCACATCAACATCTTTTACAGCGACGAAGACGGTGGGTATATCGCCGACATCCCCGACCTTCGACATTGCTCCGCCTTTGGGGCAACGCCGGAAGAGGCGCTCATCGAAGTTCTTAAAGCGAAGGAGGCATGGCTCAAGGCGGCGAAGACAGCCAGAAAGCCTATCCCATCTCCGTCGTTTCGGCCAGCTATCTACCAGGTCGCGTAGTGTGGCGCCAACGCCTCGCTGAGCGCTGCGGCCGTCGGCTGGTGGGACCAGTCCTCCTGATTCGCCAGTCACCCAGCGAAAGTCTACCGGCCCTCCGGGGCAAGCGAAGCCCCGAAGGGCCGTTCTGTTTCCTGGAAGCCTGATCCCGCGAGCAAGGGGCCGTTCGAGGCGGCCATGATGTTCCTGGAGCCCCTGGAGGAGACGCTGTCATGGGGAGGCCGCTGCCGACCCCTAACATGCTCATCCTCGTAGCCCCCACTTCTCTTTTATCCGGCCACTTTTTCGTAACCAGCACAATGCTTGACCGCCTCCGAGGTTTGGAGCAAGTATCGCAGTAACTCCTGCCTCTCCGTGGCGAGGGAGGACGGCAGGGGCGTTCCCCATGGCATGAGGCTCATCCAACCCGGCCGTCGTCCACCCTCCACCAGATTGTTGGTTATCATCCATAGCTAACAACAAGGATATCTAACAGTTGATTCCTGTGCATGCGTTGTTGCCAAAGGTATTCCAAGGAGTGTTTCACGAGTATCGTGTTGCATGTCACGCCCCAATATCGTAGAGTCCGTCTAAGAAGTGTCGGCTAATATCTGTTGGGCAGACGAAGGCCGATGGAGGAACTGGAAAGGCTCCTCTAGCGAGGATGCGATGACCCAACCATTCGAGACGACGTTCATTCTGTTTGTGGACATGCTCGGCTTTGCAGCTCTCGTCGAGAAGGAAGGTGACGAGCTCAACGAGCTCAATCCGATCTTTACGGGCGTTGAACTGTATTCCCCATCCCATGCGGAGAGCCTGCTCGGGTACCGGTTTATCAATTTTCATCGTTGCCTCAACCAGGCTCGCGTGCGCCTCCAGGAAATGGGTACCGGCACAGCAATCGTGTTTTCCGACTCGGCATTCTTCCGAACAGACACGCTCGAGAATGCGATTCACCTCGCGCGCACGCTGATGTTCGAACTGGTCACCAGCGACACGCCTGTCCGCATGGGGCTTGCCCGCGGCTCGTACCGCATGCTGCGATTCCTCACGGACTCGTCCGCCAACGTGTCCTTTCACATGTCGCAGTTCCTGGGAACCGGTATCGTCCGTGCATACCAGACCGAACGCTGCGGTGTCCCAGGCCTGAGAATCCTGTTGCATCCTGACCTTGAGCCCTTGCTGGATAAAGAAGCCTTGCGAATCATCCCAGTAAAGCCCAGCGAGAAGATGCGGTTGAACGTGCAATCTGAAGTCAACTACTTGGAAACAACCGATAACCACTTGGGTCCAGATTTTGAGGATTGCATTCAGTTCGATTGCTTGCGGTGGATGACCAGCTTGACTGATGAATCGCTTCAATACCATTACATCGAGACATTCAACGCCTGGAACGTGATGCGCGCACAGCTCGGGCGCGCTCCGTATCCATGGGAGAAGTTCTTGGATCGTGACGAATACGACTACACGCATGGAATTCGCGAGCGACCTTCGGCAAGTTAATGACGTACGGCCGGCTAACAACGGCTTGCACCCGACGGCGCTGGACGCAGTCGCGCAGCGCCGCGGGTGAAGCCAATCGTGTGTGCCAGGCATGACACAGAGCGAGCGGGGTGAGAGTCCCCGCGCCAGGTATTCGCGGAGCCGAAGGCTAGGAGAAGGGCAAGGGCGTCACCGCGAGGTGGGGTCTGGAGGAAGCCCAATCCA
>Ga0209515_10000895_pt1 | contig 51742 bp, 49 predicted proteins | sample Subgroupgradi54m_FD_187454 | JGI IMG/M metagenome (GOLD analysis project Ga0209515, IMG submission 187454) | Subsurface groundwater microbial communities from S. Glens Falls, New York, USA - GMW60B uncontaminated upgradient, 5.4 m (SPAdes)... ... | reverse complement strand
CAAAGGATACATCTTCAATGCCATTATGGGAGGAATACTTCTTCTCTCAGCTTATGTGATTCTATATACAATTAACCCTGAATTAGTGGGAGGAGAATTTAATTTGAAAGGGATACCGATTGGACCCAACAACTCAAGTGGAACATCAATTCAAAGTTTAGTTGCTTTCGATGAACCACAAGCCGCTAGCGCAATTACAGCCGGTTGCACTATTAATATAGACCGCCGTGAATTTACGACGGTTGATTGTCCATCAGATGTTGCATCTACGCTAAACTTGGTTCGGGATCCGACCCTAACAGCTACCGACATTAACGCTAATAGCCAGATTGGGGCCACGGTTTTACAAAGTACCGGTAATCAAGGCGCTGGAAGAAAAATAATTATTTTGGATACTGGCTACAATTATACTCATCCGGAGCTAAGCTCAAGTTATCTAGGCGGTAAAGATTTTATAAACAACGATAGCGATCCCATGGATGATCACGGAACAGGTATGGGCGCTCCGGCCCATGGCAGTCATGTAGCTGGTATTATCACTGCTGACGGTATTGACCCTAAAGCTCGTGGCGTTGCTCCTGAAGTTGGAATAATCGCCGGTAAAATTCTAGACAAAGATGGTACGGGAAAATGGAGTTATATGACTAATGCTATTTATTGGGCAGTGAACGGTCCTGATGGAACATTCGGAACTGCTGATGATTTTAAAGCTGACGTTATAAATATAAGCGTAGGCGGCGGATCTTACACTGGTATGTGTGATACGGTTGATGAGACTACTCGGCTATTAGCCAAAGCGATTCAGTATGCAAAGGATAACGGGGTCTTAGTAGTAATATCGTCCGGTAATGTTTCCAGCGGTGTCTCAATGCCTGGTTGTATAGACGCGGCTTTGACGGTAGGAGCAGTAGATGGTTCTGATAGAATCGCTAATTTCTCTGGTCGAGGTAGTCCAGTTGATATAGTTGCCCCTGGAGTAAATATCTATTCATCATTACTCGGGAACAATTATGGAACAAAGTCCGGTACAAGTATGGCCACTCCGGTAATAAGTGGAATAGCCGCTCTTATTAAAGCAACAAATCCAAGTCTTACAGTTTACGAACTTGAACAAAAGATAACCAGTACTGCCTGTGATTTAGGACCGGTAGGAAAAGACGCTACTTTTGGCTGGGGTAGAGTTAATGCCACTTTGGGTAATTGTACTTCCTCACCAGTAGCACCGCCTTCTAATATCACCGGAACACTGACAGCTTCACCTACATCTTGTACCAAAGGGTCAATATCCGCTAATCCTAATTGCAATATTACATTGAGTTACAGAGTCAATGGAATAACTTCTCCAACCCAACTTACGGTAAGAAAAAATAACGCTGTCTTTCAAAGTATCCAATGTAACGGTGGAACTTGTACCGGCCAATTAAGTGATCCTGATCCAAATCCCGGTAATTACCAATATACGGTTAGCCTGCTAAATAGTTCTTTAGTAGCTACAGGTAATTCCTATATTTATACAAACGGAGCGATAACCGCAAACTTTGGTTCTTGCACAAAATTGGCAAATACCAATAACCCAAATTGCAATGTTACTCTATCCATAAACGCACCGGGAGTATCTACCTCCTTAATCGTGACTAGAGACGGGGTAAATTGGCGAGTAGCCCAATGCACTAACTCTCAATGCAGTACTTCGATAGTCGATAACAATCCAAATGTTGGTACCCATACATACACTATCAGCGATTCTTCTGATAATACTGGCAGTAAACTCAGAAGAGTAACTGTGGTAATATCCCCGCCTAATTCCGGTACTCCGACTTGCAATCCCCAGCTCCCAACGAACAATACAAATAATACGATAGAATTATGTACGGGCACCAATTACACAGGTACCTGCTCTACGTTTAGTTGTTATGAAATAGATAATTTTAGAGGCACTCAAGTCTTCGGCCAAACTATTCGATCAGCCAGGATTTCCGGAGCAGTAGATGCGAAGTTATATACTTGTGATACCCCTGGAGTACATCCAAATCCTTCTGCCACCGAACCAACACCATGCTTATGGTTAGAATTTGGTTACCGGACCCAAGTTCCAGATATCTGGAATCCGGCTAACAACAACTGGTGTTATTGGACTTGGGTAGGAAGTACCGCCACAACTTTCTGCGGACAACCGGTACCTACTGGCGCTGGTATTAATATAAAATCATACGGCTCTCTCTAGAATATTAGCTTGAAATAACTATTTGACCTTCTATAAACCTTAATAAAACCCCCAATAAACTTTACATGGTTTATTAGGGTTTTTATATTTATAGCAACTAGGAGTAAAATTTCTTTATTCCCTCTATCCAGCCGTTTATTTGTCTAGCCAGCATCGAACTTGCCCTTACTCTTACCCTTAAAAAACCAAACTTACCTTTAGTATCTGACTCCTTAGCACCCTTCATTTTTAAGTAGTAAAAATGTTTAAATTTACCGCTGGAAAGACCCGTCATCCCAGACCAATAATCTACTAATTTATCCCTATATCTTTTCTTATCTTTACTCATAAAAATATCAAAATATAGCTCCTCATTGGTAACCCCTCCGACATCCTCTAGCCATTTCAAAAATAAATTAATAATACTCGGATCAGCGCTTGAAAATGAAACACCATTTTGAAAATTATTTTTAAAATTGCCCTCTTTCTTGCCTGATGATTTCTGACGCCAATATAATGCTATCCCCATTAACCAAAGCTCTCTCTTAGAAATTTGGCCGATACTCTTCATTGACGCTTCTCGAATTTCTTCGATTCGTTTTAGTAATTTGACGACTCTTTTTTCAGAATTTTTTCTTGCCACCTCAAGTTTTTTATTTTTTAACTTTTGGATCTGAGATTCTTCCAGTTTTATATTTTTTACCCAATAGACCACCGTTGATTTAGGAATATTTAATTCATTTTTAATATCATCATAGGAAAAACCCTTCTTCCGAAGATCAATAGCAATCCCTTTTTTGTATCCTCCAAGGTATTGTACCACGGTACTTATTTACTAATAATATAGTACCAGAGTATAATAAACCTGCCAAATACCCATATAAACAGGCACCTACTTGTCTCGCATAGCTTTTGAGCGCTCTACTTCATTTAAATATTGCTTTCTGAGCCGAACACTTTTGGGAGTAACCTCGAGATATTCATCTTCAGCCATTATTTCTAGCCCTCGCTCAATACTTAATTCAATTGGCGGAGTAAGAGTGATTGATTCATCTGAACCAGAGGCCCGCATATTAGTAAGCTTTTTTCCCTTTGTTGGATTAACATACATCTCCTCTCCTTTAGAAGTATTTCCGATAACCATTCCGCTATAAACTTCCGTACCCGGACCAATATAAAGCATCCCCCGATCCTGAAGATTCCATAGAGCAAAACCTAGGGCTTTACCGTCAGCCATTGAAACCATTGAACCAACAGAGCGCCTTTTTATTTCCCCGGCATAAGGACGAAAACCCGTTACTCTAGCTGATAGGATACCCTCTCCCTTGGTATCAACCAGAAACTGATTACGATAGCCCAAGAGTCCTCTGGTCGGCCCTTCAAAGGAAAGGCGTACAATCTCATCACTATGAGATATATTTGTCATTATAAACCCCCTAGAACCTAGCCGTTCTATTGTTAAACCACGATATTCGTCGGGCGTATCAATTATAACCTCTTCAAAAGGTTCCTGCTTTATGCCGCCTACCTCACGAATAATAACTTGGGGCTGAGATACTTGGAGTTCATATCCGGCTCGCCTCATATTTTCAAGCAATATCGATATATGAAGCTCTCCCCTGCCAAAAACCTTAAAACGATCGGCATTAGTAAAGTCGATCTTTAATCCAACATTTACTTCGAGCTCCCTCTCCAAATATTCCCGAATCTGTCTTGAGGTTACAAATTTTCCATCCCTACCTCCAAAAGGAGAATCGTTCACTAGAAAAGTAAGAGCAATGGTCGGCTCATCAACAGCAATCGCCGGCAGAGGTTTAACCTCTGGATCGGTAGTTATTGTTTCTCCGATATCAATACCGGGTAACCCGGCAATCAGTACTATATCCCCCGCCATCGCCTCCTGAACTTCTACTCTGTCCAAACCATTGAAAGTAAAAAGTTTTGTTATTTTGCCGGGATGAGTTTCTCTATTTGCGCCTTTTAGAAAAACGCTCTGGCCGACACGGACAATACCCTCATAAACCCTGGCTACCGCCAGTCGTCCTAAAAAATTATCATAACCAAGATTAAATGGCTGCACCATCAAAGTTTTCTGAGATAATTCATCAGATGATACACACGGCACATGCGAAAGTATCGTATCGAGGAGTGGCGTAAGATCTGTTGATTCATCGGTAAGCTTGAGTTTAGCAATCCCCGCCCTTCCATTTGCATAAACAACTGGAAAATCGGCTTGTTCGTCGTTAGCTCCAAGTTCAAAGAATAATTCTAAAACTTGTTCTTCGCATCTGGCAGGATTAGCCGCTGGTTTGTCTATCTTATTAATAACAACGATGGGTTTTAACCCGAGCTCAAGAGATTTCTTAAGAACAAACCGAGTCTGAGGCATCGGCCCCTCTTGAGCATCAACAATCAATAGTACCGAATCGATTGAGCGCAACACCCGTTCCACCTCAGAACCGAAGTCGGCATGACCGGGAGTGTCGACGATATTTATTTTTGTTCCACGATAAGATATCGCCGCGTTTTTAGCGTAGATGGTTATACCTCGTTCGAGTTCAAGGGTATTTGAATCCATAGAAACACCCTCCTTGCCAACCCCGGTCTGTTTCATTAGGGCATCGGTAAGAGTTGTCTTGCCGTGGTCAACGTGAGCTATGATTGCAATATTTCTTATCTCCATAATTAAAACTTCCGTGCGAGTGCCTTTATTAAGCATTAAAGGCGAGCTCGCCCTACGGGGTTGGCTAATTTTTTCGTTAAAAGATTCCGTTTCGTCCTCACCATACTAAAGTATGGCTCGTTCGATACTCATCTTTTGCCTCAAACTTAGCTCAACCACATAAGTTTTCATAAAAAGCCCTACAAAAATAAAGAGGCCTCTTGGCCATTAATGTAATTAGATGAGTCTTAATGATACTATAAAAGTCGAACTGAGTCAAAGCAAAACCGAGACTATTTACAAAGCCTATCCCTTCATGTTTTTGAGTAAATTATGATAGTTCTCGAGTTTATTCTTAAGATACTGTTCGTCCGAATGTAGCCTCCTATGGTTTTCGATTCTATTGAGCAGGTCTAGCTCGCGTTTAAGATCATCTCGTAGTAACTTCAATTCAACCCTAGTTTTATTATCAAGTTTTTTTAGTTGTTTCAAGGCTCGGTATTCAGATGCAATGTATCGGATTTTACGAATTTCACCCATGAGAAATGGTACAATCCTTTTCATAATCAGAGCGGTCGTTACAATGATTAAAATTCCAGCCGCTATTAAGAACCATCCTTTGTTCAAAAAATTAACTAAACTTTCAAAGCCGCTTAGAATTGCGCCGGAAACCCATGTGGCAAATTTGGCAAAAATCGACTTGCCAGCAACTTTTAATATAACATCGCTAAAAGCATCCGAAATTACTCCACGCTCATCTTTACCATAAGTGCGGATAATATATGTGCCAGCTTCCAGCTCATTAATCTTTGCTTCAAAATTACCTTTTTCATCTACCGGTACCTCAACGGTTTTAATCAGCTTCTCCTCGGCATCTTTTACAGATCCCGATATCTGCCCAAAGCTGTTACTACTTTCTAATTTCAACACATTTACTACTATAGCCGCTACCTTTACTATCACACCTTCTTTTACTACTACCTCTTTCGCTATTAATCCTTTTACTACTACCTCTTTTACTACTACCTCTTTTACTACTTTAATGATGACTACTTTATCTGCCCCTATCCCTGGCAAGATAACTTCTTTTATAATCGGCGCCGGAATGGGAATAGGATTAATAACAACTTCTGTCTTTGAGCTGGTAGAATTTCCAGCTTTATCTATAGCTTTCACCCAAACTGCGCGAGTACCAGACACTTGAAGTGGTAGCTCATACGGCTTACCGAATAGGCCGGGAGAAATACTAAACCACTCGCCCTCTCCAATTCTCATTTCATAATGATCGATGCCAGATAGCTCATCAGAACTTTCAAACGACAACTGTGGCCTTGGATTAGTTGGATCATCCGCATCCAAGCGAACTACATTAAAATCCTTCGGCGGTTGAGTATCAATATTAAACTTGAAAGATGTGATCGGCCCTAAGCCGGCTAAAGTCCTTAATCTGCCATTTAAATACCAGGTACCATCCTCAAGGTCATTTAAAATCTTTTCCGAAATTGGTGGGACATAACTAATGATTGGTGGTGAATTTTCTCTCTTACTCAAAACCAATATGACTTCCTGCACTCCCGAAGGTAAATCCCACTTAAATAATGGATTTTTATTGGAGTACCATTTGGATTGGTCGGAATGTGTGGGAGAAGTAATGGTCATGGCCTGACCCACAACTGGTACCATAGAAGCTTTTGGTACCGAGACTGGTTTTTGTTCTGGTCCTGCCGCCGCCGCTCCAACAAAATAAGTCGCTTTACCCAAACTTGCAAGAATATTAGTCCCCTGTCCGTCATTCGCCAGAATAGCTCCAGAAACAAGAAGAATTTCCGTATAACCTCTTACCGTAGTGGCTGCCTTAGCCATAAAATTAACAGTCAAAACAAGACCGTTGGAACCGCTATAGCCAGGATTTGGAACTCCAGCGGCAAAATCTATTGTTCCTTCGGCATTTGAAAATTTTGGTTCTGATGCCCAAATTGAGAAAATTGAACCAGATTTAGAGACAGAAGTAACAGAGAATTTTTGCTGATCAAATACTATTGAACCCTCGGCCGCGTTAATAGCTGTTCCTCCAGTATTAACCCTTAGAACGATCGAGAATGTTTGTCCCACGGAGACATTACCAGAAGAGGGTGATAGGTATAGAGATCCATTCTGAGCTTGAGCCGAATTATTTAAAACAAAGATAAACGCTAAGGCAAGAAAAGCGCCTAGAAAAACTATTTTAAAATCCCTCCTTGAATTTCTCATCTATACTTAAATTATAGCAGAAGAGACGACGCGAGTTATCAGTTGAAAAATAGTGCTCTTGCCCGCACCATTCTGACCCATGATAGTCATTTTTACTCCTCGGCGTATCGAAAAGTCCACCTCGGTGAGGATAGGTTTATTGTGTCCATATTCAAAGGACACCTTTTCAAATCTAATTATTGATTCTCCTTGTGCCATATAGATAGTAAGACACTAGAGTATACCACATTTACTCGATATGGTAAACATGAAGCACCTTGGTCTTTAATAGAAAAACCGATCGCCATGGGCGATCGGTTTTTCTTACAGTAGCTTACCTGCTAAAAGCAGACTAGGCGCGCTGTACATTTGAGGCCGCTGGACCTCTTTCGGTGTCGACAACTTCGAAGGAGACGCTATCGCCAACCTTTAATTCATCGAACATTACACCGACCAAACCTTTGGAGTGAAAGAAAAGATCCTTTGTTTCGCCTTCGCGAGCAATGAATCCAAATCCTTTCTCCGTAAGAAGCGTTTTGATTGTTCCCATGTGATTTTATTATTTTTATTTTATACCATACCCAACTAGTATTGAAAGAAGCTCGACTTTGTTTCTACAACTACTATATATACATTATACACTAGTGTTTCATTTTTGTCAACTAAAATAAAAGTCCGCTAGGCGGACTTGAAAATCTACTTCTTCAAACAACGATATAGAGAGGTGGCACCCTCTTTCTTAATTTCAATCTCAAAATATGGTTTCAATATAAAGGCAAGATAATCCGGAGACAACCAGTGGAATGATGTGGCGTGACTGGGTAGTCCTTCTCTAATCTGGATATGATGAACAACGTCATCGACTAACCAACCAACCTCTACATAATGCAGCCCTTCAATCTCATAGTCTTTAACAGTGGGTTTTTCACTGGGCTTATTATGAAAAGTATTGAATACAAAAATTCCATTTTCATTTAATGCTCTGTGAACAAACTGAGCGGTCATATAATTCAACCAATAGTTAATCGCCTGTTGGCACAAAATCCGATCAAACAGAAGTTTATGACCCTGAAATCCTCGTAGAAAGTCTTCAACAGAGCTGATAAATGTCGGGATCTCTGAACGCTCTACGGTCATATCTATTTCTTCATCAACCAATATAACCGACTTCGCTCCGTATTGCTTAGCTTGAAGAGCTAATCTTCCATCCCCTCCACAAAGATCAAGAACTGTCATCCCATGAATTGGATAAGCCAGTTCCAAAAGATCTTGAGTAGAGCGACCTTCATAGAATCTTCTATAGAGCTTTCGGTAAGTATCATGATCGGGGTATTTAGCCATTACAGTCTCCTCCAATTTTTATCAAACATCAGCATACAGCCATGCTCTTTAATATTGAAAGAAGTATGGTTGGGCCGATTTGTATCTCTTACTGTACCCGGGGGCGCATATGAAGAAGTGAGCAGACCGGCTTCTTGCTCATGGTAATGAACGACATAATCAACTTCGGGATTTTCGAAAATTCTTGCCAATAGTGGGGAGTTTAGACTTGCTTTCCTGGGACCGGCAACTATTACCTGCCTCTCATTGTGATCAACATCTACCACATGGACCACGTCGTTCAACTCTCTTTTACCCCGCCCAGTAGTCAAAAATCCGTTCCCATATCTGACTGCTACTGTTCCAAAAATCATGCCATTTTCAACAGTGGTAAAATGACCCCGATATCTTTCTATGATTCCCTCCAGTCGAAAACGAGACTCTGATGGAATAAATCTACTTTCGAATAATAATGTTTGATAATAAGTATCATTGATCATTTCCCAGATCCACCCAGCCAGATTATCTTGAGTTAACGGATGAACGCCCCGCTCTTTGGTAACGGCGTATTTTTGTTTTAGATCAACTGTGTCATTAGCGAAAACAGCAGTCGCACCTGAATCAAGAACAATCTCGTATGCCGCCCGAATAAGCTCGTCATGGGTAACATCAGATAATAGCTTAAAGCCGAACACATGAGTACGGGGTGCAACTTTTTTAACCTCATCGATAACCCTAGGGGCAATAGTAAAATCTATGGGAATAACATCACCGGGCTTGTACTGATGACTTGGAAACTTACCCTTAATTGGATTCAGAGGAATCAAGTTAGCCACAGCAGCACCGAGAATCACGGCATCCATCTGGGGTGCCAATTCAAGAACAATACGCTTATAATCATCAAAGCCATTATGTCCGCGTAAGATTAGATTCTCATACAGATTGGGCTTTTTTACATCTAAGCTTGCTGGATATACATAGGAGATAGAAATATCATTAGCGAGCAATTTATTTACAAGATCGGCGATCAGTCCGCCCTTAAAACGATTAGTTATAATCTTTACCGAGTCCAAATAAGCATGGACCGGACCACCGGTAACAAGGATCTTCTTCATAACCACCTCGGATTGTTAAGTTTCTAGAGTGCCAACATTATACAGCTAAAAATATGTGTGGTCAATGCTGACCGCCTGAGAGCAAGTCAGAACTATTTGTTCAGAGACCTTCTTAGGTCCTCGATATTGAGTTCGATACGAATATCTTTTTTAAAACTGCCGTCATCATTCTTCTCCTCACCATTTATCCAGATCTTCTGTGGCGTGAAGCGATACATTTTGAGTGTACCCTCGTACTCATCCAATTCCTCGGCGAAACCTTTCATATAAACCCCTTCACCGGCTCCCTCTGGAGCTGTTGAATCATATATAACAACAAATACCCTCTTTTCGTTTCTTACATTCTGAGAATGAATACTATCCTCATTGGAGCCCCAACGAAAAATGAGATCTTTACTCGGAGTAGGCGCCAAAGGCGTATTCCATGGCGAACCATCAGCGCAGATCGTAGCGAGAGTCATATACTTAATATTTTGAAGTATTTTTGTCGCACTAATAATGTGTTTGTCTTCCATATTTTAATTATACCAAATTTGCTGCCGGGCCAGGGATCGAACCTGGAGTCTTCTGCTTCAAAGGCAGACGTGTTACCGATTACACCACCCGGCAATTTTTACAAATTCCGCTAACCCAACCTCTAATCTTTCTATTCAGTTCAGAACTAGCAGTCACCCTCACTTTTACGCCGCCGAAATACTTGTCACCAATATTTTTCCGATTAGGATTAAGCTTATTCTTTTTATAATAAATGTGACCGAAAGAAGCAATAGGAAATCCCGTATTGGAAGACCAGAATTTTATAACGTTTTTAATATTTGGCTTCCTATATTCATGAATGTAGATATCAAATCCTATACGCTCTTTCTCAATTTTACAGATATTTATTAACCATTGCAAAAATAATTTAACCATTAATGGGTCGTGATTCATAAACTGAACTCCGGAACCGGGTCGACCCTCTTTCTCTTTTGATCCTTCGGCCCAATATAAACAAACACCGATAAGCCATAACTCTCTTTTTGAAAGCACCTTAATATCCTTCTCTGATTCGGAAATAATTTTTTCTACCCTGACTAATCTTTGGCTCCTTTTTGCTAGACCACCTCTTTTTGCAGACGCAAGCTTCTTTTCAGTTAATCTTTGCTTTTGCTTTTTAGATAAATCCACTGATTGGAGCCACAAACCTAAAGTCGATTTGGCCACAGGAACATGTCTAAGAATTTCTGAATAAGATAAGCCTGTTCTCCTCAAGTCTATTGCCCTTATTTTTTCTTTTTCTTTTTTTATCATTCGGACGTGGGTTATATTTAGATTAAGCATACGCTTGTTGTCCATAAAAAGCAACAAAAATAGCGTTTATTCAACGCTATTAATCTATGCAATTCCGCCCGTAAGCCGACGATAGATCGCCTGTCGACGCTCTTCTTCATTCTTCATATCATGAAGCTCCCGTTGGGCATGCTGACTGGCTACAACAACCAATAAACGCGCCGTGTTTCCGGCAAGCTCTTCATCATTCACGGAGTCATACTTTTTACGAAACGAGAAAACTTTTTGAAAAGGTTCTTGGATATCAACTACTCCCAACCCCAGAGAAGTGAGTCGAATAACTATTCTTGCCGCTGGTCTCGCCTGAACACTTCCCACATAAACTCTTACACTATTCGGTCCCTCATTTAGATCGGTAAAATACATGCCACTGTCTTTCCGTCGCCACTCGATACCTTTAGGCCTTTCGGTATTTTGTAAAAGCCACTTCACAATATAAAGATCGTTGAAGGTGCCCATAATGCCACCCCATACCGCTCCAGAATGTTTGATCTAAAATCAGAGTACCACTCAACTCTAGCCAGTCAACTCCAATACGGCTAGTTCAAGCGGGAGCTGGGGAATGGGAGAAGATTTCATCCCCTCTTTGGTCGAGATAAAAACATTAAGCATCCCTATAAGCCGGTCAGCGGTTAATTGCTGAGAGTAAGCCGCCACAAGTTTTTTATCATGATCAAGTAGCTCCTCACCCACAGAAGCAAGGACAGCTGGATTTATTGAATTTACCAATATCTTCCGAAGATATTCTATAAAACCGTTCGTAAAGCGTTCGAGATCTATTCCACCAACATGAATCCGATTTACAAAATCAATGGCCAAGTTCTTATCACTTGATATTAGATAGCCCAAAAATTCAGGATGGTAATGAATGGGTATTAGTCCGAGAGTATTATAAACATCATCCCGGCTTATGATTTGATTTCGGTCATTTGCCGCAATTACTTTAGATAAGGCCACTTCGGCATCACGCAAAGCACCATCAGAAGATATAGCAATGGCGGCTAATCCAAGATCATCTATCTTTATTTTCTCGGCCTTGGAAACTTCCTTTAATTTATAGAGGATCTGAGCCGGAGTTAGTCTTTTAAAATCAAACCTTTGAACGCGCGACAGCACTGTCGGAAGTATCTTGTGAGGTTCAGTGGTGGCAAGAATAAAAACTATATGGGCTGGCGGTTCTTCTAGTATCTTAAGGAGAGCATTAAATGCATCTTTAGTAAGCATATGCACCTCATCAATTATAAAAACTTTGTATTTACCTCCGAATGAGGCAACCGATGCTGATTCTTTTAAACTTCGTATCTCATCAATACCGCGATTCGAAGCCGCATCTATTTCTATCAGGTCAAGGGAGTTATTTGCTTTTACCGACGCACAGTATCGACACGAATCATCACAGTCTCCATCTTTAGTTCTTTTCTCACAATTAAGAGATTTGGCAAATAAACGGGCAAGGGTCGTTTTCCCTGTCCCCCTCGGTCCAGTAAATAAATAAGCGTGGCCTATTCGGCCAGTGGTAAGTGCCCCTTCAAGCGTCTTAACTACATGTTCCTGCCCCACAACTTCACTAAAAGTTTGAGGGCGGTATTTGCGATACAACATTGTCTTTTGTCTTAAAAACAATTAATTTAAAACCAACAAAACTGAAGATTAAGGAAACCGCCGAACCAATAACAACTCCGACATTAGCCCAAGTTTTAGGATCAAACCCATATATTGGATCAACATAATTTACCACAAAAGAAGCCACTCCAACATTAACTGTAATCGCAACCAAATTGACGGTCATAAATTTAATAAACTCTTTTTTCTGTCCCTCTTGCGATTCAAAAACCCAAAGTCTGTTCCAAAGATAACTATGAGTTACGGCAACTATAAAAGAAAGGGACTTAAAGACAGAGAACCCGACTCCAGAAGCAATTCCAGAAAAGGCAATTAGAAGATTGACCACTCCGGTATCAACTACAAAATTAGTGAACCCAATGGCGGCATATTTGCCAAATTGGTTAAAAAACCCCAGCCATCGGCCTAAAAAATAACCAAGATTAACGCCCAAAATCCAAAGAACGGGAATAATAAGAGGTAACCAGTTCCAGGAAATATGATACTGATACCAACAAATTGGAGGAACAACAGCTACAGGAGAACATACCTGTCCAAAACCCAGTTCTCCTATTCGAAGATAGATAAATATCTGCCAAGCAATAAGCCCAGTATAAAAACCGGTAACTGAAGCAAAGAATAGATCTTTTTTTGTGAATCTGTTCATTCGGTTAGAAATTATAAGACTGATTCAGACGATGAAGGTGGTTTGAGAGCCATTACCGCAGACACCCTTTCCTGTATTTCTTGTTCTACTTCCGCTCGAGGACGACCATATTTTAATCTGGACATCTGTTTAACCATCTCGCCCATTTGAGGTGACCCGGCATCAAAAACTTGTTCCGTATTAAGTTTAATATTAAACGCTCTGACCGTCTGTCCATTTATCAATAAGCTAGCATAGGCGTTCAGATTGTCTATGTTTATAAGATCTTGGGGTGTGAATACCGGTCCAAACTTATTCTTTAAGAACTCGGCGTCATCGGGACCAACTCGAAAAGATACAAGAGAACCGACATTACCAAATACGGCATCACGAATACTATCTTTAAGTTGTTTTATAAATTGGTGAGCAACCACCAAATCTAAGCGGTATTTTCGGGCTTCGGATAAAATAATACCAATACTATCGGTAGTGAAGTTCTGAAACTCATCAATATATAAGTAGAAATCCTTTCTCTGGTCTTCGGATATATCCACCCTCGATAAGGCCGCGGTCAAAAGTTTGCCGACAACAACCATTCCCAAAAGATTAGCATTTAGATCTCCGATCCTACCTTTTGAAAGATTAATGACTAAAATCTTCTGCTTATCCATAACCTCCCGAAAGTTAAAAGCGCTGTTTTTTTGATTTATAATAGGACGCAGAAACTCGTTGAAAACAAAAGATGTTACCTTCGATGAAATATACGGCGCCATGTTAGCCAAGCTAGCTTCACCGCCGGCTTTCTCAGCTTCCATCTGCCAAAATTCTTTAACCAACGGGTTGGTTTCCCGACTTAACTTGTCAGCCCGATATTTACTATTAGTCAAAACTCGGGATATATCGGCCAAGGTTGGAATCTCGTTTTCATAATCATCCAACAGAAGAAGAGCTGAATTTTTGAAATATTTTTCAAACATCGGTCCACCCGTTTCTTTCAAATCGTATAATTTATCAAAAATTCCAAAAAGTTCATCAATAACCCGGGTCTTCTGTTCCGGATGTTTCGGATCTATTTCCAGCATATTCAATCCCATCGGTCTGTCTATATCACCGGGATCAAAATAAATTACATCCTCAATTCTTTTATGAGGAACTACCGATAAAGCAAACTCGGCAAATTCACCATGAGGATCAATAATACACAATCCCTTGCCCGCTTCCATATCCTGCCTGATCATGGCTTTCATCAAAGTAGATTTACCGGTACCAGTCTGCCCTATGATATAGAGGTGCCTTTGCCGATCAGAAGTTTGCATTCTAATGACCCTTTCTTCGCCACGATAAAGGTTCTTACCAAGAATAATTCCTTCGTTCGGAAGATTCGATGGCGGTTCAGCCGATTTGGATTTAAGATATTTAAGCTTTGGTGACTGAGTAGTTAAAAGAGGAAAGTGATATAAGCTGGTAATCTCCTCAACGGATAAGACCGAGGAATGGGAATCTTCGAAAACCCTAAAAGAAAAATTAAAAATTAGTCTCTGTAAAAATCTTGATTTGACCTTCGAAATATAAAAATTATTAATGTCGGGGGCTGAGAATTGAACGAAAGATTCAGTTAAATCATTTAGCAGCTGATCAGCCCTAACTTGGCTACCAGCCGAAACAATCAAATTAATATTAGTATCGAACAAGGGTTTAGATACCTTAGACTGAATGGCCTTTACTATTTCTTCTTCATAAGGAGTGACGACTCTCGGTGGTTGAGATTTCTCTGCATCTTTTGAATCCTGCTCTTTTGTCGGCGGTTTTTTAACTCTTTTCACGGCCGCTTGAAAATCGAATCCAGATTGCATCTCTTTGGCGACTTTCTGAGCTAAGGTTCTAATTTCCGTGTGATGAGATGGTCTTATAATTATCTGGACAGCCGCCCCCTCACCTTCTCTTTCCAACTTTGAAAGAGAGTTTGCGATAGCGCCCAAGGGATCAGCCTCAAGTTTTTGGTAAGTCCTGATTGGCAAAATTGAATTTTCTTTCGTTTTTAAAAAGGCAGCGGCTGAAAAACCCTGAGGATTAAAAATATTATAGTCCTTGATCTTATCTAGATTGGCCTGGGGAAAAATTCCATTAAGCTGTTTCTCAAATATATGTTCGTAGCTTTTTGGAACACAAACATAGAAGTGTATCTCCTCACCAAGGTGATGGACTGCCATCTCTAAAGAGACATATGGCTCGCCGTAGAGGAATTTATTCCAGCCAGAAGCGTGAAGACTCGATAATGAAGAGTAGAGTTGTTCCATAATAGAGATCAGCTCTTTCTCCGGCCTTTGATTTGCCCCCTCTCCATCTCCCTTGGGTAAAGTAATAAGAAAAAGAGACATGTTGAGAGCTCTGGAAATCCGGCCCTTCGATCTTAGGCCATCTACTAAAACAAAGACCGCGATAACCATTATCGCAAAAGCTACTAAATATGAGATAAAGAAAAAAATATTATTCAACTTTGGCTATTTTTCTTTTTTCTATTAACTGATCATATAGCTCATCAACTAACATATCGTGAAAAGCATCAACTAGAGCTGGATTACCAGATTTTCCAGCTTCCTTGATCCCCTCATCTAAATTTTTAGCGAAAACCAAATCTATTATCTCTTTGACTTTATTTTTTAGCTCTTGGGATAAATAGCTAGGCGGTTCAGGAGTTATGGATATTGGCACTTGGGTGGTAGGTAAATATGCTGGGATGTGCTCCTGAATCTTCTGACCAACTACATCGTGAAGTATCTCTTTTTCCGAAGGCCCACCTTCCATGCCAGTCTCTGTTTTGTCATGTTCTAAGGCAGCCTTCTTGGCTTCAAGTTGTTTCTCTAGTTCAGCTATGTCGTGCTCAATTGTGGATTTAGATTCCATACAATATAGAATAACTATACCTGTTAATGAAATTATACCATATCTATGGTAAAATAGTCATATGCTAATTTTAATGCTCTATTAAATGTCATTCCTCAATAAAAATACAGCAAAAACTGAGGTAATTATTTTTATACTAATTATCTTTGTAGCTAGTTTTTTTAGATTATACAAAATCAACACCATTCCTCCTGGTCTATGGCCAGATGAGGCAGCAAACGGTGTAGATGCCCTGAAAGCTATTGATAGCGGTAATTTGAAGATATTTTATCCTGCCAATAACGGCCGCGAAGGACTATTCATAAACCTACAAGCAGTTTCAATAAAAGTTTTTGGAGCTGAACCGTGGGCCCTGCGGATAGTTTCGGCTATTATCGGTATATTAACCGTTGCTGGACTATATCTTCTAACCCGTTACATCTTTAATTGGCGAATAGCAGCTATGGCCAGTTTCTTTCTGGCGATTTCTTTCTGGCATGTTAATTTTTCTCGCATTGGTTTTCGGGCCATTATGCTCCCGTTTATTCTAGTGTTTATTTTTTATTTTCTATGGCGAGGACTGCGCAATGGCCATTTAAAAGATTTTTTTATCACTGGCATCCTCAGCGGCGTTGGATTTTATACATACTTTTCTTTCCGAATAGCTCCCTTGATAGGTTTAATACTTTTTTGGAACTACGTATCGTTCATAAAAAAAGATTTCGGCCATTCAAAATATGAACATGCTAAGAATCAAATTTTTCGAGGTTTTGCTCTCTTGGTAGTTACTACCATTTTAATAGCGCTCCCCCTCTTGGTTTATTTCTATGCCAACCCAGGAGATTTTTTGAAACGCGAGGGCAGACCAATATCAGTATTTAACCAAGAACAACCGATGAAAGAACTTGGCTTAAGTACTGTCAGGACATTAGGAATGTTTAATTTTACCGGCGACGCCAACCGACGGCATAATATTCCTGGCTCTCCTGAATTAGCATTACCTATCGGACTTTTCTTCTTGGTTGGGTTTCTTAAAGAATTCATACACTGGATACGAAGAAAGCACGGCCATTTTTCAGTAACCCACACATTACTTTTTAGTTGGTTCTTCGTAATGCTCTTGCCCGGATTCTTATCAACAGAGGCGCCTCACGCCCTTCGGGTCATCGGAGTAGTGCCGGTAGTAATGATCTTTGCCGCCCAAGGATTTTGGTGGTTCATTAATCTCGTTATTCGCCTTTACCGAACTGTAGACCCGCACTACCGATTTGATGAAATGTCCCATCATCGCGAGGCAAGTCTTTTAGTTACTATCACAATTTTAACTTCACTGATCTCTCTAAGTTTTTGGGAATATTCGAGATATTTTAATATCTGGGGCAACGACCATGCGACTCAAAATGCTTTTTCTCAAAACTATATCGATATCGCTGATTATCTTAATCGGGCTAAAACAAATTTATCAAAATATATTCTAGTCAATGAAGGCGATGTTTTGGTTGATGGGGTGCCGAATAATGCTCAAACTATAAAATTCCTGACTCGCACTCATAGCTATGAATGTTCTGAAAATAGTAAAATATACTATTTAACCATGGAAAATCTAGATTCATATCCATTTCCCGATCATTATGTACTAATACCTATGCTCACAAACAAAAGCTTAGAGAAATTACTGACTGAAAAATATTATCTCAACAAGAAAACATATGACTTATTTACAGTCTTTAGCAGATAAGAAGGGCATTATAGATATTTTAGCAGTCATCATAGTGGTGACTGCTCTCGGTTTAGCCATAACCAGTGTCTGGAATGATGCGCCAATCGTTGATGAAATACCACACATCGGAGCTGGTTATTCTTATATTGCCAAAGGCGACCACAGACTGAATCCAGAACATCCTCCTTTAGCTAAAGATCTGGCCGGAATCTCTCTTAAAATATTTGGCATTAAAGACCAGGCCGCTTTTGACGATCAATCTTGGCAAACAGATTTAAACGGTCAGTGGGAATTTGGCAGAAAATTAATTTTCAATTCAGGCAACGATGCCATCCGGCTTGTCAGATTCGCCAAAATACCGGAATTGATATTCTTCGTCTTATCGGCAGTAATAATCTTTATCTGGACCAGAAAAATATACGGCTACCTAGCTGGCCTGCTCGCAATATTCCTTTTCTCATTCTCGCCTACGGTCATTGCCCACTCCAGGTTTGTCACCACTGATATGCCCGCCCTTTTCGGAATACTTATAGGAACTTTCTTTTTTCTTCATTATCTGGAGAGACCGACCAAGAAAAATCTATGGCTGGCCGGCTTGGTGTTCGGAGTAGCCCAATTGACCAAATACTCCATTTTTCTCCTTGTTCCATTCTTTCTCGGATTGGCAGTAATATATGCTTTTCTTAATTATCCTAAATCAAAGATCAGTAACACTTTGCGCTTGCTACTTTATACTTGCTGTATTATCGCTATGGGTTACATCTTCGTCGTCTGGCCGGTATATTATTTCCACACCTGGAATTACCCAGCCGAGCTACAGCAATCACAGACTACAACCCTGCTTCAAAGTTATGGCAATAGAAATTTTGCCGATCCCGTCATTTATCTATCTGGGAAACCAGTAGTTAGAGCTCTAGCCGAATATGGTCTAGGCCTATTAATGGTCACCCAAAGAGCCGTCGGAGGAAATACTACATATTTCTTAGGAGAAGTAAGTAAGGAATCTTGGCCCCACTATTTCCCAATTGTTTATTTCTTAAAAGAGCCATTGCCATTCTGGGGGATGATATTAATAGTAATGTTAATTGGAGCAGCACGATTCAAATTTTATAATGTAAAATCCAAGATGCGTCATTGTATAAATTGGTCTAAGGATCATTTTGCCGAACTTACAATGCTCCTTTGGATATTTGTATACTGGTACACAAGCATCCGAGCTAATCTTAATATCGGAGTGCGTCATCTTATGCCTGTTTACGGATTTACTTTTATCCTTCTCGCTGGTGCATTAGTAAAAATTGCCTCTTCTCTAGATCGAAAAAAACTTTATACTTTTCACTTTGCACTTTTTGCTTTGCTTGGCTGGTATTCATACGAAAACCTTTCTGTTTATCCATACTACCTGACTTATTTCAATCAGGTAGCCGGTGGACCATCAGGTGGCTATCGCTATGTTGTTGATTCGAATTTAGATTGGGGACAAGACCTCAAACGGCTTGCTGATTGGGTCAAGGAAAACGATATTAAAAAAATAAGTCTCGATTACTTTGGCTGGGCTGATCAAACTTATTACATAAAAGAAGGGCTCGTATGGATACGAGCCGGACAATATAAGAGTGTTGACGATTTCTTAATAGATAATCCGGAGGGTGGATATATTGCCGTCTCGGCTAGTTTCTTCATGGGTTCACGGGAAAAACCAGAAACATCCTACGCTTGGTTAGATAACTACAAACCAATCACCGTCATAGGCAACTCTATATTTGTATGGTATATTTCTCCGAGGTGATTAAGAGTAGTAGGAAATCCTTTGAGATATGCTGTTTTCGGTTTATTAGCAGTTATAACTATTTTTATTATTCTTCAGTTTATTGACAAGAAGGGCACTCGAGCTCATATCACACGCGGATATCTTATTGGAATTTTTAGTTTAATTATAGTGATCATCAATACGGTTGAATTTTCCATAAAAAGAGGTGGATTAGTTTGGGACAGTCCTTTTATTATTCATCTCCTGTTTGGAATTACCGCTTTTAGTCTATTTACAATGACTGTCATAACGGGCAGTGTCGCTAGAAAAGAAAAATCCATGGTTGAAGACCATGGGAACAAGGCGAGACTCCTAAGAGGATTTCTCATCTTGGCTGTAGCAACTGGAGTACTGATAAGACTTTTTAGATAATAAGGACCTGATCTCAGGTTCTTTTTTTATTAAAAACAAAGACCCCAGGGTCTCGTTCGCGCTATGCGCGATTGAGAACCCGAGGGTTAGCAGACCGGCTCTAATGTTACGAGTGTGCCGGTTAAGTGTACTGCCAGTGCTCTGCCATCTGCACTGGAGATCAAGGTTTCCCCTGAAAGGCGTCAGCGACGCAAGCGTGCAACCTGCAACGGACTGGGCATTTTCGCCGCGAGCTCCGTTGGCCCATGCACTGCCCTTGCGCCGCCAACATTTTGAGCCCATAAAAAGGGTTCGAAGAAGCCAGCAAACAAGAGACTTACTATTATGTAGAGATCCCGAAGACCTTTTGAGGGTCTTTATGTACAATCTTTCAGGCCTAAATTTCTAACTTGAGTGCCTAGATTTGTAGAGTTTTGCTGGCTTTTCCGAGCCCTCATCCAGTTAAACTGGACTAAAGCTCGTTTATGTAAAGTACTAGTATAGATACATTATATCAAATCCCACTCTAAAAGTCAATACCCCCATAATTTTGCCGGATCTCGTCAAAAGTATTACCCTCTCGCTACCGTTCGTCCCGCCAGCGACGGGACTCACTGTTTTTCGTCGCTACCTCTGGCCTAAGAAGGCCAACCATGCCCGTTCGCTCCTCGAAACGCGCGAGAAGATAATACCTTTGACTCGAGATGAGAGCAAAGGAATCTATTTCTCTGAAACAGTAGAAAGACCCGAAGCGGCCATGGATCCTGAGGGTTCTTACCCGAAGGAGAGCGAGGGTCTGGAAAAGGCGAGAGCCACCCGGCGGGTGGTTCGGAGCCGCTGTTGAAGAGGGATTGATTCCTTTGCGATGATAAATTATAAGATAAGCGTGAGCGACTATTTAACCTTTAGCGAGATCACCAAATCCCCCGCCGGTTGGCCGTCTTTCCCGGCATTGCCGGCTTTAGGGACGATAACGGTATAGGCACCTTCTAAATCGTGAGGAATATGAACTTCGAATTTCCTCTTGGATTTTACCCGACCAGAACCAGAGCAAAGGTGACATTCTTTTTCGGGCAGTTTTCTTTTACCACGACACTTGGGACAAATGCCGATTCTCGTGAACACCCCGAAAGCACTCTTTGATGTCTGCTTGACTTGACCGGCTCCACCGCAAGTTCCACAGTTCACCATCTTGTATCCTTTTTCCACGCCATTGCCATCACATGAATCGCATTTATCTAAAATCCCATACTCGAAAACCCTTGCTGTCCCAAGATCTTTTTTACTTATCCCCGCTTCCAGATAAACATCCTCGCCCTTATGAGACTCTTCTTGATAGCTCGGCCGAGCATAACTCCCTCCGCCCATCATATCCGAGAAAGCTTCAAAGATGTCTTCAAATCCACCGCTTGATCTCCCACCGCCGAATCCTCTAAAAATATCAGAGAAATCTGCGTATTCCTGTCCGCCCTGGAATGCGCCGTCATTATACGCAGAACCAAAATGATCGTAGCTATCACGCTTTTTAGGATCAGACAAAACCTGATAGGCCTCATTAACCTCTTTGAATTTAGCTTCGTTGCCCCCTTGCTTATCAGGATGATACTGGTGGGCCATCTTGCGATAGGCCTTTTTTATCTCATCCTCCGAAGCTGTTCGAGGCACTCCTAATGTTTGATAAAAGTCTTTACTCATATTGTAAGTCTTTCTGCTTTAATATCATATTCTTCAATTTTGAAAAAATTAATTTTCTTTAATATCCAGAATATAAACATTCCGAAAAATACCGCTAACCATACAAATATCCAGCCGACGCTCCATAATAACAAAAATAAACCGAAGGCCAAGGCCGGCGGAGCATACTGGAAATATGGCTGAAGAACTCGATTGGCCTCTCGGTTTATTTCGTGAGTAACTTGGTTTAATACGGTTTCTTTTTGACTAGGAGAAGATTCGTTTAATTGACCACTCAGTGTCTGGGCAACAATCGTTTTTATAAAAACACTCGAAGAAGACGGCAACTCTTTAATATCCTTAAAACTTTCTATGGCAGGACTCTGATAAGCGGCAAATGAAATTAACACAAAGAATGCAACTATAAAATTAGATAGTCCTTTCCTTATTAATACTCGTGAGCTCATCTTTATTCTTTCACTCATCTCCCCGTGAACAATATCTTGAGCATGATAAAATAGCATAATAAGAACAAAAATTCCTACCAAATTTAAACTACTTATCTTAAATAACAACGAGTATGTAATACTAACAATGATACCGAGATAAGTACTCCACAAACGATTTCTAAAGATTACGATACCGACCGATAAAAGAGTTAGGAGAATAATGAAAAGGAAACTTACTATGATGAGATTGGTTTGATTTTGTATCTCAAGAAGTGATCCCCTGAACCAAACCTGAACTCCAGCCCACATCCAAAAACTGGTTATCGCAACCAGCACACACCACACTATAAATTTATTCGTTTTTGACATTTAATTCTAAAATTTGTTACAATAACTGGGCTATCAATACTGGAGGTACGTGATGAAGAATAGACAATCATATCTTAATAGATTAGCAGATACTGGTCTGGTGATAGAATTCTCTAATATTATTGTGACAAAGATTATTTTCCCCCCATCTATATCACGTGAAGTAATCATTGATGCAACCATAGGATTAATGCACACCTCTGATTATGATGGCCATGAGATAGAGACCCTTCCTGATGGTAGCGTTCGCCTTACTATCCATTTGGACTCATAGCCCTAAATTAATTAATTTAGGGCTATTTTGTTGGCCAGGAAGTAAAATCATGGAGTGAGAGTAATTGCTTTTGAGGAACATCTCGCAGTCCCGCCGTGCTTGGTCTCAAAGAGATGGCGGGACGAGGGCGAAGAAATTTTTGCCGCAGGAGCAAAAATATTCTGCTTCCGAAAAGGCGGTTACTCGAGCGACTATTTCTTTTCTTCTTCCGAAGGTTTAGCTTCCTCCGCCTTCTGCTCCTCTTGCTTCGGCTGATCGGCCGGCTTTTCGGCTTTCTGAGCTTCGTAGAGCGATGCCCCGACTCGCTGAGCAACTTTTGAAAGTTCTTCTGATGCTTTTTTTATCTCTTCTAAATTCTCTGATTTCAGCTCAACTTTTAACTTTTCGCTTTTAACTTTTAACTCCTCCTTATCTTCCTCTTTTATTTTACCATCATTTTCTTTAACCATTTTCTCGGTTGTGTATATCATCGTTTCAGCCAAATTCTTAGTCTCGGCCATTTCTTTTCTCTTAGCATCTTCGGCCGCATGTTTCTCAGCATCAGCCGTCATTCTCTTTTTCTCCTCATCGGTCAGACCTGATGAACCCTCAATTCTTACAGACTGCTCTTTGCCAGTTCCTTTATCTTTAGCTTTAACATTTAAAATCCCGTTGGCATCAATGTCGAATGAAACTTCAACTTGGGGCACTCCACGAGGCGCCGGCGGAATACCATCGAGAATAAATCTGCCTAATGTTTTATTATCGTGGGCCATTGCCCGTTCACCCTGCAAAACATGTATCTCTACTGATGGTTGACTATCAGCCGCCGTTGAGAAGACTTGTGATTTTGAAACGGGCACAGTGGTATTTTTATCTATCATTTTGGTAAATACCTGACCCAACGTTTCAATACCAAGAGACAACGGAGTTACATCGAGTAACAACACATCCCTCACTTGCCCCTGCATAATTCCACCTTGAATAGCTGCTCCGATAGCCACAACCTCATCTGGGTTTATATCTTTGTGCGGTTCTTTGCCAAATAACTTTTTAACCTCCTCCATTATTAACGGCATCCTTGTTTGTCCGCCTACCATAACAACCTCATTAATATCGGCCATTTTGAATCCAGCCTCTTCAACGGTTTTCTTTGTTAATTCAATCGACCGATCGACTAAATCCCTAACTAAATCTTCGAGTTTAGCCCTAGTGAAGGTCATGCTAAAATGTTTTGCTCCGCCAGCATCAGCAGTTAAGAATGGGATATTTATTTCCGTCTGCATCGTACTTGATAATTCGTGCTTTGCTTTTTCAGCTGCATCTTTCAAGCGTTGAACCGCGAGCTGATCTTTTGAGACATCCACGCCCTGTTCTTTCTTAAATTCCTCTACCAAGTACTGGATTATTTTCTGATCAATATCGTCTCCTCCCAAATGAGTATCGCCGCCAGTACCTTTTACTTCGATGGTGTCATCCCCTATTTCCAAAACAGAAATGTCAAAAGTTCCTCCGCCAAAATCATAGACAACTATCTTCTCGTCTTTCTTCTTATTCAGACCGTAAGCCAAAGCCGCCGCCGTAGGCTCATTGATAACCCGCTTAACAGTTAGACCGGCAATTTCTCCCGCATCTTTGGTGGCTTTTCTTTGTGAATCATCAAAATAAGCCGGAACAGTTATAATCGCTTCGGTGATTTTTTCTCCTGTTTTATCTTCAGCATCTTGTTTTAATTTTTGTAAAATCATCGCCGAGATTTCTGCCGGCTTATGATATTTCTCCCCCATTTTAACCTCAACGTCCCCATGAGCACCATCTTTGATCTCATAGGGTAGAAGTTTCTTATCTCTCTGAACCTCGGCATCACTAAACCGACGTCCGATGAGTCGTTTTACTGAATAAATAGTATTGGCCGGATTAGTTACGGCTTGCCTTTTTGCTGTTACTCCGACATATCTCTCGCCGTTTTTGCCAACGGCAACCACCGAAGGAGTGGTTCTCATTCCCTCTTTATTTTCTAGAATCCTCGGCTGACCGATCTCGACCACCGCCATCGCACTATTCGTAGTACCTAAGTCAATTCCTAATATTTTTGACATGTTTTTATTTTTAATTAATTATTTTATTATTCTTACCCTTACTGGCCGGATAACTTTGCCATGCATTGTGTATCCTGGCCTTATTTCTTCTATTTTATCACCGTCTTTATCCTGAACTTCGACCGCTTCGTGCAATAATGGATCAAAACTGCTATCTGCAACATTTATTTTTTCTACTCCGAACTTTATTAAAAATTTATGTAGTTTATCTATAGAGCTATCAAATCCTTCAGTCCAATCTTTTAATCCTTCAATCTTCGGTAAATTATTCCTAGTGACCACGATACCGTCTATCACATCTATCAGCTCCATTATTATCCCTTCGGTTGAGAATTTGAGAAACTCTTCCATCCTCTTCGCCTCATCTTTTTTATAATTTATAAAGTCTGCTCTTTCCCTCTTCCAATTATTTAAATATTCTTCGAGCTCACTATTCAATTGTTTTATTTGTTCTTCTTCGGTCATATTCTTTGAGATTTAATTTTTAGTTCATCCATCACACATTTAGCTAATCCTATATTCTTCTCGTAATTCATCCTCATCGGCCCAATAATAGTCATTGAACCAGTTTTTCTATTTGGTAAAGGATATCTGACAAGGATAACAGATTCTTCTTTCATATTTTTGACTGGGCTTTCATCGCCTACTAGTATGGTAATGTCATCGTCATTGATTCCAAAAAATTCATTATCTATCTGGCCAAATACTTTTTCAAAATGGTCAAATACACTTGCCATATTAAAAACTCTCTCAAATTCTCTGAATTCTGGAAGCTCAAACAAGCTCGAGAGTCCGGTTTTGTAAAAACGATCACTGTCCTTAATATTGGTAACGACTATATTGTCTGATAGAACAGAAACAATATTGGCCACGACCCTATTTAATTCTTCCGGATCATCACCTGCATCAGTTATCGCTTTATGTATTTTTCTCTTTGTGGCCTCTGGCACATAGACACCGGGATCAGTCATAAGATTATCCACATAGAGCCGATAGGCTTTCGTAGTAGGAACCCTTCCGCTCGAAGTATGCAAATGAGCGAGGTAACCGGCTCTTTCAAGCTCATTCATTTCATGCCTGATTGTTGCTGTACTTAAGCTAAAAGGGCCAGATTTTACAAGAGCTTTTGAACTGACCGGTTCTGCCGTCTTAATATAGTTATCGATTATAATATTAAGTAATTTTCCCTGTCTTGAATTCATAACAATGCTATATTATCAAATTGGCAGTCTATGGTCAAGAGTGCTAATCTGATATTTTCTAAAATTAAAAAGGGCTCTTGGCCCTTTATTTATAAATGTGACGAGGATACATACTTACATCATCTAAGAGTTCCTGATTAGAATAGCGTTTTCGCTCTATTCTTCGCCAGCCATAATCGCCTTTCAAACCATGATTACATACTGATCTAACGGCAACGAGTTTAGAACTTTCAACTTTTCCGCTATCAGGGTCGCGTCTTGTGTACCAGAGGATCTGACAATTAAGCATCATGTCTGCAGGTTCTGTCGACGAATCCAGTCTGATGAAATCATCATGGCCCAAGTCTTCAAATATCATTTGAAGGCCGCGCATCACATGACCATGGCAAACCGCTATGACTCTTTTATCGGGGCACTCTCTTGCCAGGTGAGCCACCCAATCGGTCTTCAAGCGAAGACATAATGTCGGTATGTTTTCTCCGCCTCCAGCCGGATAAGAAAGAAACTTGTCTATTTCAAACTGACGACGCTCAAGCTCAAATAATCTCTCCTTCTCATTCTCGGGACAATTATCCATCAACGCCATATCACGCTCTCGAAGCTGAAAATCAACTCTCCATTCAGCTTGAGGCAGGTCCAGATAGAAAGCCGTTTCTTTAGCCCGTATATAATCGGACACATAGAAGCGATCCAACGGCATTTGGATGTTATTCCTCAACCACTCACCTGCCGATTTTGCTTGGCTAATACCAGTATTAGTTAAGCGGAATGCCCGACTATGCCGATTACGAAACTCTGGAGTAAATAAACTGTTATCTCCTTTGCGACTAGCTTTACCGGCTTTGTTGCCCTCAGACTTACCGTGCCTGACGAGAATGATATCTACTGGTAGCATTGGAACTCCCTTCCCAAAGAACAATCGTATTGGCTATATTATACAGTATTTTAATAAATTTACAATAAAATTTCTTTTATAATTTTATTAGTATTGCCATGTTTTAATAACCCCAAATAAGAGGCCCGAGCTTCTTGGTTCTTATTGATTTTTAACTTATGCGTCATCCGTCTCTTGGTGGTAGTTCTTAATACTCTGTGATTCGGGAAATGAACCCAGCCGAGAAAATCCACACCGGAAAAAATAGTTTTTATAAAAACCTTATCTGGGTGCAAATCCAATCTTAGCCGTTCCAATAAAAAATCACGGATTTTGGGTAATACCTCCTCAAGCCAGGACTTATCTTGAGATAAAACAACAAAATCATCGGCATAGCGGATATAGTATTTAACCTTCAATTTATGCTTAACAAACTGGTCAAATTCGTTCATATAGATATTCACAAATAATTGAGAGGTTAGATTACCAAGGGGTAGTCCTTTCCCTGTAGTTTTAGAAAAACTATAAATCACCTCCTCAAGAAGCCAAAGAATATTTTGGTCAGGTATATATGCATGTAAAATTTTGAGTAAAACTTTATGGTCTATATTATCAAAAAACTTCCTGATGTCGCATTTCAAAACCCAGCAGGTTTTGGTGTTGTTCTTGCTTACTTTCTGAAAAAACTCTCTAAATCTGTTTATAGATCTATGTGTGCCTTTTTTAAGATAATAATAAATATATCACCCTGTCTGAACCAATTAATGAAGTAGGCAGGATGGTTGGTGGATGGATTCGTAGAATTGAAAGCGAAACTCCCGTCAAAACGGGAGAACGATTATAGTAGCGGACGAAAGCAAACCAATCGTTGGAATTGCCGACATTGCTCACCCAGTTCAGGTTAGCTTCACGCTTAGCGCCATTGAACCAGACATTGCAGACTTGGCGATTGCCCTCGAAATTATGTACCAAACATCTTCTTAGTCGTCACTGCCCATCGAATACTCTCCGGGCTGTATCTAATGCGGGATATTAAATCCACTAATGTTCGGCACCGAGTATATTCGTTTTTAAGAAAATTAGATATTGCTCTGACGCCAAGCTTACCCGGCATCAATCTGAATATTAAATTTTCAGATTTCGACTGTCCAAAGCCTTGACCGTGGACGTTTTAGTCTATAATCCAAGATTAATTTATCACAAAATTACGAAATTAAAAACCCCCGCCGAAAGACAGGGATCAAGGGTTCCAGGGAACCAGGAGTCCGAAGACTCAGGGTTCCCTGGAACAAAGTACTACTCGCGGACGAAAGCAAACCAATCGCTGGAATCGCCGACACCGCCCACCCAGCCCAGGCCAGCCTCACGCTTAGCGCCACCGAACCAGACATAGCAGACTTGGCGATCGCCCCCGAAAAGGCACTCCGTGGTCGCAAGGACGTACATCGGGTTCATTTCGAGCTCGGCGTCGAGCTTGGGTCGATATTCGCCAACAGCGAATACCTGACGGGGAGTGGTTAGCTTCAGATTGTACTGCTTAGCCCACTCAATTGCCTTTTCGAGACTCCCGGCGCCGGATGGACCGAAGTTCATGAGCGTCATATCTGCCCAGACACGACCAGCACCAGTCGGCTGATGAAGATTGCCGACCTTTCTGACGTTATATTCGGCCCCGGTGGCCGGACCAGCGACAGTGATTGCTTCCTGCCAGTCGCGGTCGAGAATAACCGGAATTCTGATATTGTAGATGCGCCCGCCGGTTGGTGGGACGATCTCGAGAGACATGCCGGCCAGGACATCCACCATTTTGTCGAGGTGTGCCTCGCCATCCGGTGTTGCCAGCCGATAGATGTTGCCGGCCAACCCACGTTTGTGAGCTTTCCTTACAAGATCGGACATGATGCCCGAATGGACACCCAGCGCCGTCTCGATTGCCCTCACTTCATCCGAACTCCGTGCTTTCGCCATCTTCTCGTCTCCTTGGCTTGCCCCTCAACCCGACAAAATTATCAGGTTTCCCAGGCTTACCAGTCCGCTTAATTGCGGTGATTTTGGTAAAACTTTGCCCAAATCACCGCAATTAATACTCGCAAGTAGTATATAAAAGTACTACCACTTATTGTTTAATTATATCATAGTTCCAATCAAAAATCAAGGCCAGAAACCTTGATTTTTAGCCATTATTTAATGACTTGTGTGCTTGGGTTGAGTTACTATAATGCTTTATAGCCTAGTTCTTCTATCGCTTTTATGAGTTGCTCCTTCGTCACTTTCGTTTCATCAAACTCAAATGTTCCAAATTTCTTTTCATAATCTACAAAAACTTCTTTTACTCCATCCATGGACGAAGTGAGCATCTGAATACCCGTAGCACACGCTCCGCAATGCATCCCCTCAATTTTCATTTCAATTTTAGTCATAATAAAACTAAGCCTTTACTTCTAGAGCGATGACTCTTCGTTCCAAACCTTTATGTTCTGACCTATCAACCTTATTATCCAACTCCATTCTATCTCCGGTAAGTTCAACTTTGATATCGGCTACAGTTTCTGTTAATAGATCTATTTTATTCTCAACTCTTTCCAACCTTTGATCCATCCCGTCCTGTCTTTCAATAACTAATTTGATATCACCATGAAATTTCTCATATATAGTGCCAACATGATGCTTAAAATCCTCATTTATCTCCTTTCTAAACTTATCAAACCTATCATCAACTCTCTCAAACCTATCATCAACTCTCTTTGATTCTTTGACTATCATATCTGCGATATCGTTCACGGTAAAGTTTTTTGTTTTACTATTAACCATAAATCAATATTACTAAATTAGATCCTGATTGCAAATTGATAGAAAAATTAAGTGTGATGATTTTAAATCCTTTGAACCGCTTCAATACAAATTCAAACTAACTTTTCTCTGACAGCTTCTCCATTGGTGGGATGTATCTTCTCAACAATAGCGAATTAGTCACCACCGAGACAGAGCTGAAGGCCATAGCAAAGCCAGCGATTTCAGGACGGAGTGTGGCCTGAGAGAAGTTGAAAAATATCTGACCTAATTGTCCCCCGCTTTGAGCAATATTCAATACCCATTCTGCCGGAACGCCCAACGATGACTGAGTGAATATCAGGTGGGCCCCGGCCGCAATTGGAATTGCCACCACATTATATATAAATGCCCAGAATAAATTCTGCCAGACCTTTACAATAGTTCTGCCGGAAAGCTGGATTGCAGTTACAACATCGCGCAGATCATCTTTAATTAAAACTACCTCACCAGTCTGCATTGCAACATCGGTCCCAGAACCCATAGCAATACCCAGATTCGATTGAGCAAGGGCTGGTGAATCGTTTATACCATCGCCCACCATCGCCACCGTCCTGCCTTCTGCCTGTAATTTTTTAATAACTTCGACTTTTTGACTTGGTAAAACTTTAGCAAGCACCCTGTCAATTCCGACTTCTCTGGCTATCGCTTCGGCAGTCTTAGCGTTATCACCGGTTATCATAACTATCTCTTTATTCATTTTTTTCAATGCGGCGATAGCTTCTTTAGCAAAAGGTTTCAACGTATCGGCCATAGCAATGATGGCTATCGGCCTCCAACCATCGCCCTGCGATGGTTGTCCTGAGCTTGTCGAAGGACCACTATGAAGTGCCAAGAAAACAACTGTCTTTGCCTCGTTTTGAAGCTTCTCAAATGTTGCAGAATGTTCTTCGACATTAATGCCTAAATTTTTCATAAATCCGTCATTACCCAAAGCAACAATAGACCCCGACACATTGCCCTGAACCCCAAATCCAGCAACTGCTTTAAACTCCTTAACTTCCGGTAACTCACCTACTTCGGCCTTTCCTTTTTCTATAACCGCCCGAGCTAGTGGATGCTCCGAACCAACCTCAACCGCCGCCGCAAGTTTTATTGCCTCCTTGGCATTAAATCCGCCCAAGGGAACTAGATCAGTCACCACTGGTTTACCTACAGACAGGGTACCTGTCTTATCAAAGGCAATCGCGTTTATTCGATATGCTTTTTCAAGCGCTTCGCCACCCTTTAATATAATTCCGAATTTAGCCGCCCGGCCGATACCGACAATAAGCGCCGTCGGTGTAGCAAGACCCATAGCACACGGACACGATATGACCAACACCGCGATCATACGAATCAATCCGGCTCTAAATGGCAAAGCAGCAAAGAAGTACCAACCGACAAAAGTGAGAACGGAAAGCACAACAACTGCTGGTACAAAAGATTCGCTTACTTTATCAACCAAGTCTTGGATGGGTGCTTTCCGAGCTTGAGCTTCTTCAACCATTGCTACAATCTGATAGAGTAGCGTCTCTTTTCCAACTTTGGTTGCTTTGAACTTAAACAATCCTTCCTGATTCACGGTTGCACCAATTACCTGGTCGCCAACAACCCGTTTGATTGGGAAAGATTCCCCAGTAACTACCTTTTCATCTATATGCGACTCGCCTTCGACTATTATTCCATCAACGGCAATTTTCTCTCCGGGTCGGACGATGATGATATCGCCAACAACCAAATGATCTAGGGGGATGGTAACTTCTTTTCCATCACGCATGACATGAGCTTCTTTTGCTTCAAGTTTTAATAATTCCTTGATTGCTTCTGATGCCCGACCCTTAGCTACTGCCTCAAAATACCTTCCTAATAATATGAAGAACAAGAGTGCTGCCGATGATTCCCAGAATGGGTGGTCAATATTGAAAAATAAAAAACCAATTGCACTATAAAAATAAGCTGCTGAAGTACCCAGAACAACAAGTACATCCATACCAGCCGAACCAACGCGAATAGAAGTAAATGAGTTGCGATAGAATGGCCAGGCGATAACAAATTGGATTGGTGTCGAGAGTATCCAATATATATAATTAAGATCAATTCTAAAAGGAGGATTGGCAACATTAACAAATAATCCGGTAATCAATCTTAGAGGCTGGGCAATTAAATAAAAAAGATACCCAACGGCGTAAGCACCATAAGTCATAAATCCGCTTCCGGATAATAATGGAGCCCTCTGATTTAAAAAATCAAAATACTCATGCACATGGGTCACATTGAACATGTGAATAAGCATGTAATAAACAATTATCGGAAATGCTAGAACAAATGCCGCTCGGACACGGCGCTTAGCTTGCTCTGTAGCAATTGCTTCTTTTTTCTCTTCTTCTTCGGCCGAAAATCCCGCCTCGCCCGGTCGCATCAAATCATAACCCAGTTTATTTATGAGCTCGTCAATTTTCTCAAGAGTTATTTTGGTTTCATCAAACTCAATAACAGTTTTTTCAGAACCGTAACTGGTTTTGATTGACACAACTCCTGCCTGTTTGCCAACAAGCTTATCGATAAGAATCGAACAGGAAGCACAATGCATCTTTTTTACTTTTAGTACTACCTTAGTCATAGATTTAATTTAAAATGTAAATATCAAAAATCAAAATGACAATGTAAAATTATAAAATTTTCTGATTATTTTAAGATTTCTAGCTGTTATTTTACACTTTGATTTTTTCATTTTGAATTTAAAGGTTCGACTGCAGGACGAACCTTGATCACTCCTATCATGTCGAAATGGGTTCGCTTTTTGCCGTTAACTATTCCTTCTCCGCACGGAACCGAACAATAATAAGGGAAGTCGCCCAATTGTGTTGCTACAAATTCTATATTTATCGTACTTTTGGCCGGCATACGCTGGGAAACTCCAAAAGCATCAATAGCAAGTCCGTGGTCATACTCATCTTCGTTAATAACTTCCAACTTGACCCTGTCTCCCCTATCAACTTCGAGAACTTCCGGAGTCCATCGCCATTCATCTTTATCAGCAACAATAGTAAAATTTCTAACCACACCTGTCTCAACTGGCACCGAACTCTGCGGTAACAGAACAAGGCGGTAAAATATCCCTCCGCCAAGAACTAAAATCACTATTCCGATTAAAATAAAATACTTATTCATCCCGTTAGAAGTAGTGCAAAGCACCCACTACCACCGTGCGGTGCAATTTACTATTAGTTATTGTTTGGTTTATGTTCATACTATATCAACCCGTTAAGGGTACTTCTAACGGGATTCATTATTTCTTTATCTGCACATCCTCTGGTTTAACTTTTAAATAATTATTTACCCACCAGCTTAAGCCAGCTATTAATACTACCGAAACCAACAACAGCATCCACCACTGCGAGATTGGCAATGCTGTTTTTTCTTCTACCTGTATCCAAAATTCAGCGATTAACGCTTGCTCGGCTGGCAAATCTATACCCTTGGGCCTGAATTGGGCAAAGGCCTTATATAATCCGGCTTCGGGAAAAATAACATTAAAATCTATTGTCTGATCACCGGTAGTCGTTTGCCCTGAGCCCATTGAAGGAGTAGTCTGATGTTCATCAGTTGCCCCGGCCGGCTCTTCTCCACCATGAGCTAAGGCAACGTTTATTACTTGCGGAGCCCGAGAATGACTATGCTCGGCTTCACTACCACCTGGATGAGTCCCGTACGAAGTAGCCCTGCCGAGGTCCTCCGGACTCGCGCCCTTGGCGCGAGCGTGACTTCGTACGGGATGAGTATGGATAAACTGGCTCAAATCATCCTTGATAATAGATAGGTGCATATCAGCGCCAAGATACTTCTCCACCTCAACTTCTTGTCCGGTTAAGGTGTGAATATCGAAAGACAGATCAACTGCTTTTGCTTTAACAACTGTATCGCTTACCTTGAGAGAAACCTGATAGTTTCCGGTAATAACATTGCGTGAAAAAGAGACTTTCTTCTCTTCCCGAAGACCAGAACCATTCACGCTTATTTCCGGATGGCCAAAGACATAATTAACTCCATCTTTTTTTACTTCTGACCAAATTTTATAAAGACCCGGCCCTTGGAAGGTGTGATCGATACTGAAAACAGATGGACTATCAGCTAAAAACTCAGGATGGATATGGAAAAACTCATTCATATCTGAACGGACACCAATAACATGCATTAACTTTTCATGTTCGACTTGAAGTTTATTAGCCAGAACTGGGATGCCTGCCTGACCAGTAGGCAGGTTGCCAGGCTTTTCATTAACAAAGAAATTCATACTCAAAGGAACTCCAACATTATACGGTACTGGACTTATGTTTAAATTAACTGCAAGGCCTTCTTTAATATTTGCTTCCTCATAATTCGTTGCGGGTCCCATCATCATGTTGTGATCCATAGAGCTAGAACCATCCCCAGACGATCCGACATTCATCATCTTCATAACGTTTTCCCCGCTTGCAGGGTATGGAGCATTTGTATCACAACCGGAAAAACGCTTGCCAATTGAAATATGCACCAGTGTTGAGTTATCTTCGCCCATCGTCTGAGTCATGTTTACATTCATGGATTCATGAGATGCTCCCATCATTTTACCCATAAAATAATCGCCAAGAACGTCAAAGTCATCATTAGAGAGGTCGGCACATGTCACCTGCTTAGCCTGCAGTTTTTCCCATATCATTTTTCCTTCCGCCTCTTCTTGGTTAGTCTTGCTTGCAGAAGAAGGAGCCATAGTTGATGATGCAAGCGGTATAGCATTTCCTGTGGCATCGTGAGTATGAGACTGGTTTTCATTAAACATGGGCATTTCGCCAGGATGAGTATGGGGCATACTCTCAGCTTTCTGCGCTTGCTGTAAAAATTTAGTCGGCAGATAATAAACAAATGTCATTATTAGTAAGAACGAAAAGACAACCAGCCACCAAAAGTGCCATTGTCGAAATTTATCTAATGCTATTTTTTCATTAAACTGTTCGGACATAAATTTTAAATTAAGATAGCCGGTTTTGCCTGCCTGCCGGCAGGCAGGTGAATTGCTGTTCCTCCATTAATGTTTATCTACTTCCACTTCTACTTTAACTTTATAATGTTCTCTGAAGAACCACCACCACAAAGGTATGAGCCATAGAAATACCAGGGCCCAGTTGCCTACCCACAAAGGAAGTCCGAACAAACCAATTCCTGTTTCTATACCGTGATGATGGGCATTGCCAGTACCAAATTTAGCACCTAAAATATTCAAAAGAGATTCTTCCTGGGTTATAGATTCGAGCAATGTATGCTGACCTGAATTAACCCACCAGGCATGAGTAAATAATCCCAAGGTCAAGATAAATCCGGCGACAAAGACCATCAGCCAAGCCGTGAGCTTCTCTACTTTTTCACGGTTAGCTGTAAGCCATTTTAATCCGTTCACACCTAGAATTCCCAAAAAGGCAAGCAACAGAAGGGGCAATACCCGGCCTAGGGCATGGACAAAGAATAATGACCAGCCGTAGAAAATATTACCAGAGCGGGCTATCTCAAGAAAAATAAGAGGCGTGGCCGGATGAGGACAACCAACACCGATATTGCCTAAAAATAATCCCAGCAAAAGAGCTTTGACATAATCCTTCTGTTTCTGAATGATCGCCGGAGCAGCACCGGCATAGGTCGGCATCCTTAATTTGATAAGCCCTAATTCTCCCAAAGCAAACAAGTAAGCGATTATACCAGCAACAAAATAGAGCCAATTCTTTAATCCCTCTCCCTCGAGTCCAAGTGTGGTTATGAAGGTTCTACCAATAACAGCGGCTAGAACCCCATACATGCTCAATGTCGTCGCTACACCTAAACCAAAAGCCAAAGCAATGCCGAGTCCCTTTACCGGACCTTTGCCCATCGAAAGTGGCACTATCACGAACGCCAAAGGAAAAGTGCAGGGGAGAACTATCATCGTTAATCCCATTGCGTAGCTGAATAAATACCAGCCAAAACCATCCGGTGATGCCGTTCCAAAGAAAGCAGAAATTAAACCTAGGACTATCACTGCCGCCAAACCAAAAACCAAAGCCAAGAGCCAATAATGGGCCTTGTCACTAACAGGAGTAGTTACCGTAGAAGCTGGTTGTGTTGTTGGTAATTCTTCCATTATTTATTTCCTATAAACTGATCAAACGTTTGAACTAATGGCTCTCCTCCCAACTTTATCTCCGGTTTCGGAAAAGAAGAGCTTTGCTCAGCTGGAGGTTTTGTTTTTATGAAATTGGAATTTCCATTCAAAAGCAAGAATAAGGCCAACCCCGCTCCTAATAATCCAAAATCCCTGAATGTAACCGCATCTATTGGAATAATCATCAGTATTCCAGCCATTTCAAGTACCGTAAGCCCGGCAACCCACTGAGTACATTTATTGGGTAAAAACCAAGCTAATAATATAAAAGCAAATAATAGTTCCGCGACCCCTTGAGCCATTAGAAATTTGGTCATTGTAGCCGGAACAGTTAAAGTACTTTGGACACTGATAGGTAAAAATCTGAAAACTGGTCTTAAGGCCCAAAACCAAGCCGTTGGATGACGAAGAATATCTATCCCAGAATAAAAATACATAACCCCAAGACCAACTCGTAATGACCATTCGGGGGTTAGTTTTAATAAAAATTTGCTCATTCTTTAGAAAGTTCTTTTAATTTTTCAACAAATTCTTTTTGATTTACGCCTCCCGTCGAAAAAAGCTCACCATTCAAAATAATTCCCGGCGAAGCAAATATCATAAATTTGCTCACCATCTTTTGGCCTTCGGGAGTAATCAAGCTTACTTCTTTATATGTAACATTCGGCCAATCTTTCTCTATCATATGCCAAAAAGCGCGAAATGCCGCACAGTGCTGACACCCGGGAGATGATAATTCCTCCAATACGATGGGTTTAGCCATTGGTATAATTATAGCACTTATGAGAAACTTATCTCCGTATTTGTCCACACCAGGAAGTAGATTTTTGAAATGCGCCAAAAGCGCAAAGCCAAAGGCAATTCTAAAATTCACTTCCTAGCACAAAACTAGTGACCGGCGTGATCACCCAAACCACCACAACCATCAGATAAATTCCAAACTTCCATGACTTGTTCTCCGGTAAACTTGTAATTTTTTATTAGGTATTTTCCCAACCCGCCATAAACATACCACCGCCAACATTTACAGCAACAAGGCCCTTTTTCCATCGAATTGGCCATAGCATAGTCGTATGCCACTTGTTCTTCTGGAGTTAATTCCACGTCATGGTAAGTAATAAGTCTTTTGGCCAAACTTACGTCTATATCATATGGATCAGATGGTATCTCCGGTATATCTTGATATTTCTTAAGTCCTTTTACTTGCTCCGTATAACGATGAAAGTCCATCGGACTGCAACAGGAACCTTGAAGACGAGCATCATCGGCCATCGTAATTATAGAATCTTTGAATCCGCCAGAGCAGGAAGAGTTTCCGTTTTTACTAAGTTCGGCAAATTTAGTAGCCAGTGTTTCATCTACACTTCCCATCATAAGACCATGTTCATTACTTTTCGGCAAAGTCCAATAAAATGCTCCGCCAATAAAAAGGGTGGCGATAATCATAGACGTCATCACTTGCTTAGTCATATAGTTATCCTAGCAAACCAAAATTTAAATTGCTTTGGAATTGTCCACAAAATTGATATAATTCTATCGATGCTAAATAAGCTGAGGAAAATCTGGAAATCTATGGGGCCGGGGTTGATAACCGGTGCTTCAGATGATGAACCGTCGGGAATTGCAACCTACACAATAGCTGGAGCAAAATTTGGTTTAGCCAGTTTATGGATGGCTCTTTTTACTTTGCCCCTAATGATAGCAATCCAGGAAATGAGCGCCAGAATCGGCCGAGTCTCAAATCAAGGATTGGCGGGCAACATGAAAAAGCATTACCCCAAATGGTTATTATTCAGCATTGCTTTTCTGATCGTTACCGTTAACACGATAAATATCGGAGCTGATATGTCAGGCATGGCTCAATCAGTTGCCTTAATATTACCTTTTCCTGAGAAAATCACGGCCATTATAATGACCGTGGTAATTCTTCTGCTAACAGTACTTCTCCCCTATCAGAAAATATTCAATATTTTTAAATGGCTGGCTTTGAGTTTGTTTGTCTATGTATTGGCTATCTTCACCGTCCATGAAAATTGGCCCGAGATCTTAAAGAACTTGGTCGTACCAAAAATCTTATTTACTAAAGAATTTTTCATAATGATGACGGCTTTTTTTGGGACTACAATTGCACCATACCTTTTCTTCTGGCAGGCTAATCAAGAAGTCGAAGAAAAAATAATCCATCAATGCAAACCGGGACGAGTTTGTCATTTAAAACCAGTAACCCAAGAAGAGCTTCATGATCTCAGAATAGATACGCGGATAGGTATGACTTTCTCAAACCTTATAACTTTCTGCATAATTATCCTAACTTCTTCAACTTTATTCAGGGCTGGCCTCCACAATGTTGAAACTCTCAAAGACGCCGCCGAGGCCTTAAAACCAATCGCCGGAGAGTATTCTTATTTATTATTCACTATTGGGATAATAAGTTCTGGGTTTTTAGCTATTCCGATTTTAGCTGGTTCAGCCGCTTATGTAATAGCTGAAACATTTGGTTGGTCGCAGGGATTAAATAAAACCTTCACCAAGGCAAAAGAATTTTACGGGGTAATAATTGCTTCAACACTTATCGGCTTGATAATACCCCTTCTTGGTTTTCATCCGGTTAAAGCTTTGTTTTACACCGCTATTTTATACGGCCTAATTTCACCGATAATAATCGCCATGATAATTCACATGGCCAATAATCCCAAGATCATGGGCCAACATGTTAATTCTAGAAACATGAATCTAATCGGCAGATTCACTCTTGTAATTATGTCTATCACCGCCATAATATCGTTAATCGTAATTTAAACTTAAATGAATATCTATAACACCCTAACCAAGACAAAGGAAAAGCTAATCCCCCGTCATGACAACAAGATCCAGATGTTCGTCTGCGGACCGACGGTTTATGATTACATCCACATTGGCAATGCCAGAACTTTTGTATTTTTTGATGTGGTTGCAAAATATCTCCGATCACAAGAATACGAAGTTGATTATATCCAAAACATTACCGACATTGATGACAAAATTATCGCCAGAGCAAAAGAGAATAATCAGGAACCGCTTGAGTATGCAAAAGAATATTACGAAAAATTCAAGGAAGATATGAAGGCCATCGGAGTTGATTCGCCCAGACATATTCCAGCCACAGAGCACATTGAACGAGTGGTTAAGCAAGTAAAAACTCTGATCGACAAAGGCCATGCTTACTTAATTGAAGGCGATGGTTATTATTTTGATCTCTCGACTTTTAAAGACTATGGAAAACTTTCCGGACGAAAAGCTCAAGCGGCAGACGATGCGGTGAGTCGGATAGATGAAAATGATAAGAAAAAAAATAAAGGCGATTTCTGTCTCTGGAAAATTTCCAAAGAAGGAGAACCAGCTTGGGATTTTGAAACAGGGAAAATGGCAAGGGCCGCCCTTGGTAATAACGGCAGGCCGGGTTGGCATATTGAAGATACGGCCATTACTGAACACTATTTCGGACCCCAATACGATATTCACGGTGGTGGACAAGACTTGATATTCCCTCATCACGAAGCTGAAATCACTCAGCAGGAATCGGCTTCTGGCCTCAAGCCGTTCGTTAAATATTGGATGCATGTTGCTTTCCTTATCAATAAAGAGCAGAAGATGTCCAAATCGGTTGGAAATTTCGAAACAGTTAATGAGCTTCTAAAAAAATATCCGAAAGAGGTTTTGAGATTCTACTTATTAAGCGGCTATTACCGCCAGCCTCTCGAATTCGGCGACAAGATGCTGAAACAATCACAAGCAGGAGTAAATAGAATAAAAGAATTGGCTGATAAGCTGGAATTTATTGAAGGGGAAAAAGAAAATGAACCGTCTGTTTATGCATTTAAAGAAGAGTTTGATAATGCTCTAGCTGATGACTTTAATACCCCTCGGGCTTTTGCCGCTATATTTGAACTTGTAAAAAATATAAACTCGGATTTAGCCGTAAACTCAATCGGTAAAAGTGGGGCAAAAGAAATTAAAAAAATGCTGGAGTATGCGAATTCAGTTCTTGGCATAATTCCTACTGAAAAAAAAGAGATTCCCGCCAAAGTACAGGAACTAGTCAAAAAACGCGAAAAATTTCGTGAAGAAAAAAATTATGAAGAATCAGACAAAGTACGGATAGAAATTGAAAAGCTTGGTTTTGAATTAGAAGATACGACTTACGGGCCATTAATCGTCCACAAATAAAATAAGACCCAGCCGTAGTTTTTTGAAAAAACTACGGCTGGGTGGGAGATTGAAGACACGGTGTATGGACCGCTGGTTAGTAAGTAAGAACGGCTAGTTGCTATTACTATCTTTCAAGGTACCCCTATAGAACCAATGATATATGGCGGCTAACACAGTAAAAACTAAAACTGAAATTTTTAAATCTCCTGACTCGGTATATCTAAATACGATAAGACCTAAGACAGCAAGTGTAATTAGGCCATAGCTTGTGAACTTCAACACTTCTGGTTTTGTTCGATGGAAAAGAGCTAGAACAAAAAATATCCCGGCCATTGCCAACATAGTCAATGCCAACAGTAATCCCCAATCCATAAGCATCCTTGTCTAAGAATCTATTTTTGATTAAACTATACCACATATGAAGAAAAAAGTCTACTTTCTCGGTATCGGCGGAATTGCCATGGCTAATCTGGCCTGCCTTCTTAAAATCCTGCCCACCGGCAGGCAGGGAAGGAAATTTTTAGTTTCCGGCTCAGACTTAGACATCTTCGGTCCATCGGCTGTTCTATTAAAGAAACACGGCATCAACTACTACAAAAATCACAATCCGAGCCATATCAAAAAATTCAAGCCCGATATGGTAGTTATCGGCAACGCCATGTCCAGAGGCAACCCAAGCTTGGAGTATATCCTCAATAAACGAGTCCCCTACTGTTCAATGCCGGAAATCATAAAAACAGAACTTCTTTTCGGTAGAAAACCTATCGTCATAACCGGCACTAGTGGAAAAACCACAACCACCGCCCTACTTACATGGATACTTCACAAGACAGGCCTCAAACCAACAGCCTTAGTCGGTGGAATAATGAATAACTTTAATTCTGGATTTGTGAGTGGCAACAGTAGATATGTTGTCGTCGAGGGTGATGAGTATAATTCTTCTTTTTACGACGCCTCGCCAAAATTCATGCATTATCAACCCTATATCGGCCTAATAAATAATATTCAAGCTGACCATCTTGATATATATGGAAACATTGAAAATATATTAAGCGCTTTTAAGAAGTTTGTTAATATCATCCCATCTTCTGGTTCTTTAATATTGAACAAGGGCAATCGATACACCCCCAACCTTATCAAGAGTTCAAGGGCAAAAGTAACTACCTTCGGAAAGGGTGGGAATATTGAAGCAAAGAATATCCGCTATCACGAGAATGGACTATCTTTCGATGTAAAAAATGGGTCGGGACCATTTTTAGGAAATATTTCTACCAATCTTCTTGGCGGCCACAATGTCGAAAACATACTCGCCGCCATCACTGTTAGTCTTGAATTAAAAATACCGTTTAAAAAAATTAACCAAGCCATGGCCAGCTTTAAAGGAGTTAAGAGAAGATTAGAGATCATCCATCAAAAAGATAACACGATAATTATTGACGACTTCGCTCATAACCCAGATAAGGTCTTAGCATCGCTATCAGCTTTACGAAGCCATTTTCCGAAACATAAGATTGTAGCAATTTTTGAACCACGGACTGGTTCATCGAGAAGAAAGTTTTTTCAAGACGCTTATCCCCTATCTTTCAAGCCAGCCGATGTAGTCTATATTGCCGAACCATACAAAAAACATGCTCTGGATAAAAAAGAAACCTTCTCGAGCTGGCAACTTGTAAAAGATTTGAACAAACAAGGCACAGAGGCATATACCCTCAAAACTGCAGATGATATTTTGAAAAGTATCAATAAAAGGCTCCCCTCAATTCTCGCCCAGCCCACCATCATCATCGTCATGACCAGCGGCGACTTCGACGGCATCCACCAGAAGCTGATTGACCTCTTTCCTTAATTTCCCGCTCTCGCCCCACTCATTTCTCATCCGACTCGCCGCATCAACAAATTGCTACGATATTTATTCATTTTCTTGAATAAAAATTGGGTCCCTTCCTAAGAATACATCCCAATGTTTGTATTCAGTAAGAAAATATCATAAATATCTTGAATTTGTGATGAAGCGGCTCAAAGGATTCGAAATGAACAGGGCTACGCGGGAAATAAAAAAACCTAGCTTATTTAGCTCGGTTTCAATACTATTTCTCAGACTTAACCTTATGATGTCTTATTAAATCAAGACACCAACCCAGAAATCCAAATTCAATTGCTCCTACAAATATGACCTTAACCATTCCAAAACGATCGGCAGGACTTCCAGAATGATAGAATCCTAGAGCTGAATCCCAGTTCAGCAGTTTGATAATAGGAACTGTAGGTAACAAGAAAACTAACGTAGGATACATCATCTGTGCGGATACATATCCAAACCAAGAAAGAAGTATTCCAAGAAGTGCAAATTTCATCGTAAAGCTCCATCGACGCATAAACTAGCTCCATTTCCATGTTTAAAGGTACGAATTACTGTTACCGTATCAAACCATCATAATAAAGTAAAGGGTTTATTTATTCCCGCGTAGTCCCACTCTATGTGAATCATTTGACGAATCGAGTCGATAGCTGAAGGTTGATGGCATATATTATCAAATCATAGATCGAGCGCTGAGTAGCGAGCAAAGCGAGCGTAAAGCGAGGAGGCAAGAGAGGGTTACCTGCGATTTTGATCCCAATATCATGCCATCATACCAAAGCTGGAGAGGAAGATGAGGAGCATGATGAACGGAGAGTGGGACGGAAGCGGGAAATGCACAACTAATGAACAATTTTTCTTGCTTGTTTATCAAAATTAAAGATATAATTCGGTCATCCAGGTAGTAGAACTTCCGACTGCGACCTGGTCGCCTATTAAATTAATCGGAAGTTTCACTACCTGGCATGCAAAAGATTTCTCCGAACCAGCTTCCTCCTCAAAGTCTCGATGCTGAGAAATCAGTCCTTGGTTCGATAATTATTGACAAAGATTCACTCCATAAAGTTGTAGATTTTTTGAATCCGGAAGATTTCTATCACCCTGCCCATCAAATAATCTACGCCACCGCCTTAAATCTCTTTGAAAAACACGAGCCGATAGATATGCTGAGTTTATCTAACCGACTCGAAGAAATGGGACAACTGAATGAAGCTGGCGGGATAAGTTACCTAACAGCTATAGCCAACTCCGTCCCTACTTCAAGCCACATCGGAACTTACGGTAAAATAGTCCAGAGAAAAAAGATGCTTCGTGATCTAATCGGCGCCGCTCAGCATATTTCGAATCTAGGCCACAATGAAGAAGAGGACGTTGAACATTTATTGGACGAGGCAGAACAGAAAATATTTTCCGTTTCTCAGCGTTCATTAACTCATGCCTTTGCCCATCTAGGATCCGGCCTGAGTGATGCTATGGAAAGAATAACCAATCAGGATATGGGAATCCTGCGCGGATATGCAACAAAACATAAATACCTCGATAATCTTCTGGGTGGACTCCAAAAATCTGACCTCATTATTGTGGCGGCCAGACCATCGGTTGGTAAGACATCATTCGCAATCGATCTCGCCCTAAGAGCAGCCGAGCAAAATATACCCACTGGCATATTTAGTATGGAAATGTCCATTGATCAAGTTGTTGATCGTTTTATAGCTAATAAAGCCGGAGTTAGTATGTGGAAATTAAGAACTGGCAAGCTCTCTCATAACGAAGATGACTTCCTACGCATAACCACGGCTTGTGATGAATTAAAATCAGCACCCATCTATGTCGATGATGCTTCATCGCCTAATATTTTACAAATGCGAGCAATGGCTAGACGCTTACAAGCCAACCAAGGCCTTGGACTCCTTATAGTTGATTACCTTCAACTAATGTCAGCCAAAAGAAGTTACGACAGCCCTGTCCAGCAAGTTACAGAAATATCGAGAGGTCTCAAGGGTTTGGCCAAAGAATTAAACATTCCTATTGTCGCTATTTCTCAGTTATCCCGAGCTGTCGAACAAAGAGAGGGCCATAAACCAAGACTATCGGATTTAAGAGATTCTGGCTCAATCGAACAAGATGCGGACGTTGTTATATTCATCCACCGTGATGACAAAATAAATTATGAAAGGGCTAAGGAACAAAACAAACTTAACTACGCCCAAGTGGTTGTTGCTAAACATCGAAATGGACCTACCGGTGAAGTCGAGTTCCGGATTGACCCCGATAGTTTAAGATTTATGGAAGTAGATAAGAGCCGACAAGAAGAAGTGCTGACGTTTTGATGAACCAAAAATTTAAGAACACAATCAAACTACTTCAGAAACTACCCGGTGTTGGGCCGAGACAAGCGGCGCGTTTTGTTTTGGCTTTGCTTGAAAAAGATGAATCGGAGCTAAGAGACATTGGTCAAGCCATCACTAATCTTAAAAAAGAAATCCGCTTCTGTAAAGAATGTTTTAATGTATCGGACAACGGCGCATGTCACATATGTACGGATCCAAAACGAGACAAGAATAAATTACTAGTCCTTGAAAAAGTTACCGACTTAGATTCAGTTGAAAAAACTGGATTATATAAAGGGCTTTACCATGTTCTTGGCGGATCAATAAATCCCCTGGATGGAGTAACCCCGGAAACATTAAGATTTAAAGAATTAGATAGAAGGATAGACCAACTGGCTGATGGAAAGGAGTTGGAATTGATAGTCGCCACCAATCCAAATACAGCCGGTGAAACAACCGCTCTCTACATTAAAGACCTTTTCGGAAACAAAAAGGGCGTGGTTTTAACACGCCTCGGCCGTGGCCTCGCCTCCGGCTCAAATCTCGAATACGCCGACGAAACCACTCTTCGTAATGCGTTAGAGTATAGAAAATAACCCCCGCTTTCGCAGAAATTAAAACGCCGACTATTCAGTCGGCTATTATAATATTAAACGGTAACTGCTTTTGGCTTTGTAGGATTGCCGTGCCAATCAAATTCACAAATTATTTCCATGGTGAGGTTTAATTTTGGAGTTTCTCCTGCTTTAGGCCCCCTCAGAAGAATTCCGTCATGATCAATAACACGATAGAGCCTTGTAAGGCGAGGCGTAGAATCCATCGGACACTGATTCTGAGATTTTGCTATATCCTTCAACTCTGACACGATTTTATCTTTTACTCTTTCGGGACAATCTGATTCAGTAAGACATTCAAATTCTTGCCGATACCTATGGCCCTCCGTACCCTCAACGGTGATTGTAGCAAGCTCCCTATTGAAATGATCCCAACTCCATTCAGATTCAAGGACATAAATGGCATAGACAGGTTTCATTGCATTTCTCCTATTGTAAACTAACCTATAATAAAATAGCATATAAAACACTAGCAGTCAATATGTCATAAATCTAGCAAAGCCCCGACTAAATCTTAATCATGCTGAAGGCTGTCGCGATGGCTATCTGCCTTATCGCGCGCTTCGAGGAGCGAACGGGCATGGTTGGCCTTCTTAGGCCAGAGGTAGCGACGAAAAGCAGTGAGTCCCGACGCTGGCGGGACGAGCGGTAGCGAAAGGCAGTAGCCATTGCGATAATTCTTGATGAAGATTTAGTGGGGCGAAAGCAGAGAAATAATAGAAAATAAAAAATCCCGCCTAGGCGGGATCGTTATTCTTCAAAAACTTCATCCCAGAACTGGGGCTTGCGTTTTCCGACAACACAAACAAAAGTGATGCCGTGGTATTTTACTTCGGCTACCCAACTTTCTCCGACCTGCTGATATATTTTTGAGTTTTCTGGAATTTCTTCCAACATCAGATTCATCAGCTCTAATCCTACATCAAACTTTTTATCAGGGTTATTTTCCCTTTCCATACTCCCCTGGGCAAAATCAACCAGTTTATCTAATTCATTAAATAGCTTATCCACTCGATCCGGCCCAAAGTCGTCGTCATTCATCATGCCCTCCTTATTTTAAAACCTTATCTATTGCTTCTTTAACTTTTCTTACCTTTTCGTCCCAACCACCATCATTACTAATGAAAACAAAGTTAGGGTGATTCTGCCAAACTTCTTTTATTTTGTCGCCTAATTTCCTGGCCTGCCGATAATCTTCCGAACGAGCTGGATTATTAGTCCGGCGCACTTCGTAAATATCTTCCGGTGGAATATCTAAACAGATCACCAGATCGTATTGAGAATATTCATGATCTATCTTGGTCCTAAGAGTGTCTTCAAATTCTATAACTCCGCCTTCAAAATAAGCAGCCCCATCTACCGTACCTCTGTCAAATAATATTCCCAGTTTCCCATCAATAGCCGCATATTGGATGGAAGTTGCCTCAAATAATCTCTGAGTACTGTGTACCAATCTCTGAAACTTTTTGTTAAAACCTTTCTTGGGTTTAATACCTAATTGGCCGATAATTATCGTGGCCACCTCTGGAACACAGTGTAAATCATCCACTAACCGCATTGAGCCCATAATGGTACTTTTACCAGAGCAGGGGCCGCCAGTTATTACTATCCTCGGTATCGAAGAAAAGGCATAAGCGTATACAAACTGCAACGCTGATTTACCACTACCCTCAAGCTCGCTGGCTAGCCGAGCAAGATGATGACTAGTTAAAGAATTGGTGACTTCAACTGCTTCTTCTATGTATTTTGGCATTTCAAATTTCTCATCAACTGATTTTAATTCTATTTCTGCTATCACTAGGCCATCGAGCGGTCTGCTAAAAAAATCTATTTCCCAGCGTCCATCCCTATGACGAACCTTCTCTAAACGATGACTACATAATCCAAAAGCCTTTTTACCAAAATCTAATGTCTCTATCTTGGATTCTATTTCCGGCCGTTTAATTCCCTTGCCATCCTTGATGCATAAGATAGCTTCCCGATTATCTATGATCCGAACTCGAAAACTACTGTAAACTGTCGGCAGTTCAAAATATCCTTGCCGGATATGAAACCTAGGCAAATCAAGAGGAAATGGAAAGTCAGTCGAAAACTTCTTAATCAAAAAACGTCTCTCTATCTCATCCACTAGTTTTCCATTTTGTTAAGGTCCTTGATTGCTGTATATTCTACAATATTTAAAAATAATTGCAAGCAGTGATTACAATCTTGATTTTTTAGAAATTATGATTTAGAGATTAGAGATTGATTCAGATTACTAAAATAACCGCTTAAGCGGTTATTTTAGTAATCTGAATCTTTGTATATGGTTGGCGATGGCCTTTTTTCTTCCTTCGACGAGTTTTATTTTTATACCGAAAAACCATCTTTTTCTTGCCCTTTCCGTCCTCAAGTACTTTGGCTTCTACTTTGGCTCCTGGAATAAGCGGTTTTCCAACCTTTATATCCTTCGCCTTGACCCACAGTAAAACCTGATCAAAAACTACATTATTATCCGCATGCTCTAATTTTTCAATGCTTAAAGTATCCCCTTCCTGGACTTTATATTGTTTCCCGCCTGTTTTAATTACTGCGAACATAGTAGGTAGCATATTATCATTTATTAAATAAAAATCAAGGGCATTGAAATGGTATCCAGGGTAATGTTGTAGAACCAGTAACAAAGAGGGAAACACTCAAAATAATCGTATATACACCATAAATTACAATGCCGCCAATGACAACATATAATAGATTCTTCTTGGCATTAGCAAAAGCGGTTGGATTACCACGAGAGAAGATAAAAATGATGCCAGATAATATGACAGCAATACCAACCAGGATCAAGGCAAATCTGACAAAGTAACAAGCTAAACCTGATAGAATTTTAGGAACTGATTGAAGTCCAAAACCATCAAATATACTCTGCGGAGCCGGTCCTGGTGGTGGTGGTCCTGGAGGCGGAGGACCGGGCGGAGGAGGAGGTGGGAGAGGTGAAACTGAAGCCGTAGGCGTGGGTACTGAGCTTGTCGAAGGAGTGGGTTTATATAAACCAAAATTGTGAACAACATCGTTACTGCCGATTGTAATCGAAAAGGGATTAGATCCGGTGGTTACAGAGTAACCGGCCGGAATATCTGAAGGCTCAAGGGTTAGGTGGTAATCCCCAGGAGGGATACCAGCCATAGCAAAATAACCCAAATTTATTGGCCCTGGACCAGTAGTGATGTTAGCTACCATAGGATCCCAATCCCAATCATGAATATATATCCTCCTCCCACCAAAGCCTGGCTCACTAAGGGGACCATCCCAAATCGCATCACCATCTACGTCATCGAAAACCCAACCATTGACGACATAAGTGGGCGGAGGTGGTGGTGGACCGGGCGGTGGAGGTGGTGGAGGTGGTGGAGGTGGTGGAGGTGGTGGAGGTGGTGGAGGAGCTACACAGCCAGATATCGGTACCAGGGTTAATGTTTCTCTTGGACCAATAGTTGTGCTTTGCAAATTCCAGTTTCCACCGCCAGCTTCATTGGAATAAAGACCGGTAACGGTACTTTGAATCGCAAAACCACTTCCCCCTAAATTAATAAATGTGAAGGTTTCCGCTGGACCGATAGATGTACCTTGTAGATTGAAGTTTCCGCCACCAGCGTCATTTCCGTAAAGACCAGCGACTGTGCTTTGGATCCCAAAATTATTTCCCCCTAAATTAATAAATGTGAAGGTTTCAGCTGGACCGATAGATGTACCTTGTAGATTGAAATTTCCGCCACCAGCGTCATTTCCGTAATGGCCAGTATTATCTCGAATCGCCGCTTGGCAAGGAAAAGTTAATGGACCTCCGAATGGTGGTGGAGGTGGCGGTGGCGGTGGCGGTGGCGGTGGCGGTGGCGGCGGACCGGGCGGAGGAGGTGGAGGGGGTGGTGGAGGCGGTGGAAGTTGAGAGCCCGAACAAGAAATTGAAGCAGGTTGAGCTGTACCGGATATTGCTCCCCACATTCGCAAGTGTTCGGTTCTAATACAACTATTGAGGCTTTTGGTTCCTCCAGGACGAGCATAAGAAAAAATTAAAAAACCAATTACTCGCGGATCGCTATAAGCCTTCAGGTAAGCTGGGGTTTGTATTGATTTGAGACTTTCTAGATTAGCCCAAGCCCCATTTCTATCATATCCCTGAACGACTATAAATATCGGCCGATTACTTATTATGGCTTTCTGCTGATCAATTTTATTATTCAGAATGTTTACTAGGTTCGGATCGTTTTGTAGAGAAGGATCAACGTAGGCCTCTAACCCTACATAGTCTATATTCGTTGCCTGATAACCAGTCCCGTTCAAGATTTGGCCATCTGTAAAATTAATGGCTATTGGTTTAAGGGGTAAGCCCCTTGCGGTAACCTTGCTATTAAAATTATTAATAAGCGCCTCAACTCCTGCCCTATTCATGCTAGGTTCGTCAAAATAAATCGCAACTATGTTATTCCAATAGTTTCTGGCCACATCAAGTCCGTCATCCACGCTTGGTCTTAATACCGTATCAGCTGGACTAAAGTCCGGACCAAAAATTATATTTTTTCCCCTAGCAACGGCATCCTGGAAAGAAGCATCTAGCACAGCCGGACCAGCATTCATATAGTAGTGCCAGATCAGATAAGTATTAACAGTATTACCAAGTTCACTTCTAAAATTTCCATAAAATGAATCGTCGAGATAATAAGTCAGCCACATCGGATGAGTCGGGTCGGGAAGAACTGTTTGAGCTCGAGCCAAGGACCCAATATAGATCCCCAAACTTATTGAGGTTGCAACAATAAGAACAAAAAAGAAATGAAACCTATGGTGGTGTTCTTTGATATGATCTATGAGGGATTTATTAGAAGAAGACATCCTTACTATTATACCAAAAGAGCTAAACTATTAAAACAAAGTGTTTAACCAAAAACATACATAAGGCCACATATAAACCGTTGCCAACCCTTACTACGCATGATAATCTACGATTATGAATAAAGAACTTTTAGAAAAGGGCGCCGACACGCAAGATACTCCGGAAGAGAATAACTACCAGCGATACCTAGAACTAGGCGGTATTGTTAACGAAAAGGATTATAATAGTGCCTTAGCCAGACTCGAAGAAGCTGAGATAGAAAAGAAAATGCCCAATAGAAACCAGGTGATACAAGTTAAAAACATGACAAAAAACGCAGGCATTGAATTAGGATCTGATAAACACGCCTACCGAACAATAGAATTATATTCGATATTGCGTAGTGATAGGCCACCCGAAGAGGTTAAGCAATCCCATGCCCACGACCAGACAAAAGATCAACATACGAGTGTATATCATGATGGCGTACCAAAGAATGATGCTAAGCCAGAAGTTAAACACCACCATAGCGAGATGACTGACCAGCGTATACTCGTGGAAGCATTGAGAATGTTGGGAGATGTTGAATCGCGAGATAGAATAATCAATGCTCATCCAAACATCTCTTTTAAGTATGAGCGGGGAGACAGCAAATAGAGAAAATATCAAGATTTTTACTAGTATTTAGACTGCATAAAGCAGTCTTTTTTTGCCTAAACCCTTAATAGCCTCTTGATTACGATAGCATTGACTATGTATTAATAGTGGAGTATAATACTGGCTTAGAGTTCTTTGAAGACCTGGGTGGTGACGATATAATGCGTTCGGACATGGATAAGGTCATAAATGAACCGGCTAGAGCTGGATCTTCCAATCCCAGCAGAAAAATGGGTTTAAGCATCCATAATTATAACGAATCAGAATACGAAGACTCGCCAAAGAGGGTGCCAACCTCTCACTGTAGACGCCAGAGCGGTTTTTCAAAAAGTTCTGGAATTACGCTAAATCCATTGCGCCGATTCTTACACAAGAAGATCGGCCAATGTTGGAATGATATTTACAGTGAAATCTTCCGAAGGATTGATAAGAGATCTCCTAGGGGAAATGATTTCATGGAGTACCTAGAAGGGGAGATTTACATCAACTGCACGATGGGAGACGATGGTAAAATCTACTCCTACCATTCTTATGGACGACGCCTTCCGGTTGATGGATTTTATGTTCATCCCAAAACCGAACTCCTCGAATGGGTAAAACCATTCCGATATCAGGCCAAAAAACCAACCATAACAAAAATTGAATTCATTTCTTCTGTTGAAGTAGTCTTCTGGGGACAATATACTTCCGGTCTCCGGATTAAACTGGGAAAAACTAGACTTCCCTCTCCTTGTCCACTTTTCTCGCGAAGGTACGGTCAGACTATCCTTCGAAAGGAAAACAACGGCTGGAGAATTGATTACGATGAGTTCTACGATCCAGAGGAAATCATTTGGGTCCAGATGCCTTGGGGCATTACAATAAAGCGAAGAAAGGATTCCCCAAGTTCACCGACCACTTTCGCTGTTAAAACAAAGATGCCGAATAAAAAGGAACTTCGCGAGATCAACAGATTGCTTTCGCTCAAGTTCCGAAAACAGTCACCGACCGCTATGCGGTCGGTTTTAATTTGGCAGGGCCAATAGAGAACATTGGAAAACTTTGCTTAGAAATATCTACCAAAGTTTTATCAGTAAACCTCTGTTAATTCCCGATTCCTACGTATTCAGTCAATAATGTTGGAAATGATGGCATGATGGTAGAATCATTAAGGACCTACTTTTAAAAAATGTAACTTATGAGTACCCCGTAAACACCAAACTGAATAGCCAAGTAAACAGTTTCCATGGTAAAAAACTCAAAATGCCTTATGGCAGAGCTTTTTCCCATCGCCGCTAAGACATGAACACTCCAGAGGAATAGCCCCATCACTAAAGCATAGCAAACACCGACAAGCATAGATGAGTGGTCAACAGCAAGAACAGAATAGCCATACGAAAGCACGATACCCTGAACAATCATTGAGCTAAGACCAAGTATTGGTTTAACATCCTCTCCAAAGTATTTCCACTGCATATACTTTGTCCTAAAATCTTC
>Ga0209515_10000894_pt1 | contig 51756 bp, 53 predicted proteins | sample Subgroupgradi54m_FD_187454 | JGI IMG/M metagenome (GOLD analysis project Ga0209515, IMG submission 187454) | Subsurface groundwater microbial communities from S. Glens Falls, New York, USA - GMW60B uncontaminated upgradient, 5.4 m (SPAdes)... ... | reverse complement strand
GTCGACTTATGTCGCCATAAGGAGGTAGTCAAGCTGTCTCCCTACAGAAAATTGTTCTCAGTTTAACATTAATTCTTTTACTCGTATATCGGGTGAAGATAATACCAGGAGAAATACTATGGATTATTCGATACTTACCGACGAAGAATTGCGGAAACTGCTCTTTAACGAAGAAGACCGCTTGTCGCGAGCGGCGGTGGATGAATTCATCCGCCGCGGGGAAAGGATGACGCCGATGATTGCGGAGATTGTCTGCGACCAGTTGAATTGGGATGAAAAATTTCCGAGATGGTGGGCAGTGATACACGCCACATACATTCTTGGGGCCATCGCCACGGAACAGACTATTATCCCGCTTTTGCGCGCATTACGATTGGCGGATGCCTTTGATTGTGATTGGGTAACCCAGGAGATGCCTTCTATTCTCGGCAGGTTGGGACCCGCGGCGGTCGATCCGCTCAAGGCGATGGCTGCGGATCAGACAAACGGCTGGTTTATCCGGGCCGTGGTCATGGAAGGACTGACGCTCATCGCCTGGCGCAATCCCGCCTTGAAAAAGGAAATCAGCGCGTTCATTGATTCGATATTTTCAGACACGAAAACCGAGCCGGAGACAAAGAAATTCGCCGGCGGCACACTGCTTGATTTTCGGGATGAGGAATATAAAAAGAAACTGCTGGCTTTTGGGAGAGAAGAAAGAAAACGCAAGGATGAGAATTTTTTTTATCCGGCCCATTTTTTTGAAAATGATGTCCTGGAAGCGTATTCCGCTGACGGAAAGTATATGGGGCGTTATGAGCGGGACTGGTTGACGTTTTATGATAAAGAAGCAATTGAAGAAAGGCAAAAACGGTGGGAAGAGGAAGATAAAAAGGATTCCCTAAACGCGGACGATAACGGAACGATTACGCGGACAAACACGAAGATTGGCCGCAACGAACCCTGTCCCTGCGGCAGCGGAAAGAAATATAAAAAATGCTGCGGAGGATGAAAATGAAAATAGACTCTTCGAAGTTTGCTGCGAGCTGCAGCGAATGAGCGTCGGGGCGGATGGTTGGTAGAATCGTTGAAATACAGAAACCATATGAAGTTAAAATGAAAATCTCCGGTGCGGCGGGGATGTTTGCACGGGTAGATATGGAGGCTTAGAGATAAAGGATATGGATATACAATTTATAGCACATGTTCGTAAGGATGAAAAAAATGGGGAGCAATGGCTTACCCACGATTTAAAAGATCACTTGAATGAAGTTGCCGAGAAGGCTGAAAGATTTGCTCGAATATTTGGGAACGGTGATTGGGCGCGCTTGGCTGGATTATGGCACGATCTCGGTAAATTTTTATCTGATTGGCAGAAGTATTTAAGAAGACAGAGTGGGTACGATGAAGATGCTCATATTGAAGGGTATGGAGGTCGTCCGAATCATAGTACTCTCGGGGCTGTTCTTTCCTTCGAACGGTTTAAGAATCATCCAGCAGCACGTATTTTGGCTTATATCATTTCCGGACACCACGCTGGACTTCCAGATTGGTATCACCAACTTGGAACGGGAGGCGCTCTTGAAAGTCGACTTTATGAAAATACGGTTGATGTTGATCGAAAACTTGATGTACATGAGTTAAATCAAATCAGACTGTTACTAGAGGTTCAAGATTATTTGTCGGCTTCTTTGCCAAAATCCGCACCGCTTGCAATTAAAGGGCCTCATGAAATGGAGCGCAATCGTGAACATTTTCATCTTTGGATTCGGATGCTTTTTTCATGTCTTGTAGATGCCGATTTTCTAGATACAGAAACGTTCATGAATTCTAAAGATGCCGCGCAACGGGGACGGTACCCTTCAATTAAAGAACTTTCGGAAAGGCTTGATCAGTACATGGAAGTAAAACAGTCCAAATCAGCTGATACTGTTATTAATCATCAGAGACGAAAAATTTTGGAGCAATGTCGGATCAAGGCGGATTTATCTCCCGGTTTTTTTACGCTGACTGTTCCTACCGGAGGGGGCAAAACACTTTCTTCCATGGCCTTTGCTCTTCGTCATGCGTTAAAGCATGGTAAACAGCGGGTCATCATGGCCATTCCCTATACAAGTATCATTGAACAAACAGCTAAAGTTTATAAGTTCGGAACTGATAACGATGGAGAAATCAAGCAGATGCTTGAAAGGGGTGAATCTCTGTTTGGCGAGGACGCTGTTCTTGAACATCACAGCAATATTGATCCAGATAAAGAAGACCACAAAAGCAGGCTTGCCTCGCAAAATTGGGATGCTCCGGTTATCGTCACGACAAATGTCCAGCTTTTTGAATCTTTATTTGCCAGCCGTTCTTCCTCCTGCCGGAAACTCCATAACATAGCCAACAGCGTCATCATTCTTGATGAAGTTCAGATGCTCCCTCCGGAATACTTAAAGCCAATTTTTTCTGTTCTTCGCGGGCTTGTGGAACATTTTGGAGTTACGGTTGTATTATGTACAGCTACCCAGCCAGCGCTTTGCGGAAAAATTGGACATGGGCAGGCGGTATTTGACGGATTAACAGGAACCACTGAAATCATTGAGAGCCATGACGAATTAAAACATTCATTTAAAAGAGTAGAAATTGTCCCTCCAGACTTTAACGTGCGCATGGGATGGGATGAAGTTGCTGACAATCTAAAGAAATATAAACAAGTTCTTTGTATTGTTAACACCCGTCAAGATTGTCGTGATCTACATTCATTAATGACCCCGGACACTGTTCATTTATCAGCTAATATGTGCGGAGAAGAGCGTAGTGAACGTATTTCTTTCATTAAACAGAAATTAAAGGCCGGGGAAGAGATTCGTGTGATCAGTACCCAGCTTATTGAGGCCGGAGTAGATATTGATTTTCCAGTTGTTTATCGAGCATTGGCCGGAATGGATTCGATTGCGCAAGCGGCCGGGAGATGTAACCGGGAAGGGAAATTAAATGAGCAAGGTCGTTTGGGGAAAGTCGTCATTTTTCAACCGCCTAAGCCGGCACCAGTTGGTTTGCTTCGAAAAGGGGAGGATGCTTCAAAAAGTATTTTTCGAACAAGGGATATTAATGAATTATTTCCAGATTTATACTCTGAATATTTTAAAAATTTTTACGCATCGGTAAACGATTTCGATAAACCTAAATTTATGGAACGCCTTGTTCAGGAATCCAATGATTTTAAATTTCAGTTCCGTACCTTTGCCCAAGAAGTAAGGCTTATTGATGACACGGTACAGCAAGGAGTTATTGTTTGGTATCAGGGAAGAGAGAGTAATAGTCTTGAGCTGATTGATTATCTGCGAAGGCATGGGCCTGAGCGATGGATTACAAGAAAATTGCAACGATTTCTTGTAAATATCCCGAAACGTTTATTTATTTCTTTGAGTGCTGAGGGCCACTTTGAAGAAGTGCACGGCTACTGGGTTCAGCAAAGCTCAAGGCTTTACAAGCCAGGATTAGGATTATTAGCCGACAGTACAAAATGGGATCGGGAGTTATTTATTGTTTAATCTTTGCAGGAAGGAGATGCTATGCCGAAACCTTTTTTTGACAAAACGTTTTGCCTCGATGTGTGGGGAGATTACGCGTGCTTTACCCGCCCAGAAATGAAGGTGGAGCGGGTCAGTTATGATGTAATAACACCGTCTGCCACGCGCGCAATATTTGAAGCTATTTTCTGGAAACCGGCGATACGATGGCAGGTTAGAAAGATTGAGGTGCTTAATCCGGTTAAATGGATTTCGGTGAGACGTAATGAGGTTGGTTCTGTTATGAGTGATCGTTCGGATGGACTCTTTATCGAAGATCATCGCCAGCAACGCGCAGGTCTATTTTTAAGAGATGTCAGATATCGTTTGCATGCGGATTTAGTGTTTATACCGTTAGGCAAGCGGAACAAAACATTTAATCCGGTTCCAAAGTATTTACTCGATAAAGAAGAACAGTTGGAATTTGATCGTGACCCCAAAGACGAAAATCCTGGCAAGTATAACGGTATGTTTGAGCGTCGGGCAAGAAAAGGCCAATGTTTCAATCGTCCTTATCTGGGATGCCGTGAATTTTCCTGTATGTTTCAATTTATTGAAGACGCTGAAAAAGAGCCAGATAAGCCGATTAACGAGACTAGGGAATTGGGATTTATGCTCTATGACATGGATTTTACAGATGTGAACGCCCCCAAGCCTACATTCTTCAAAGCAAAAATTGAAAATGGTATTGTTACTGTCCCGGTCTGGGATAGCGAGGAGGTTCGGCAATGATCTTGCAAGCATTGTATGAATATTATCAGCGGAATAAAGATAGGCTTCCACCCAAAGGTTTTCAAACTCAGGAAGTGAAGTTTGTTATAGAAATAGACCGAGCGGGTAAGTTTCTCAATTTGATGGATAAAAGGGAAGGCAAAAAGGGGACAGAGTATCTGTTGCCGAAAGCGCATGGAAGATCAGGAAAGAATGCCTGGCAGACAGTGAATTTATTATGGGATCATTATGGTTATGTTTTAGGGCATCCTAAAGAGGATGCTCTTGATGCTCTTGAGATGGCGGTACGACAGCAGGATGCGTTTATAACGGCGATAAAAGGTCTTCCGGAGCATGTTTTGGCTGATGAAGGAGTAAGAGCCGTTTTATTTTTTTATGAAACGGATCAATGCAAGAAAGTTAAGCAACATGTTGCTTGGACAGATTGCGCACATATTAAAGGTTGTAATTTATCGTTTCAGCTTCAAGCTGATAAATGCTTGGTACCTGAACGAGAATTAATAAAACAATATCAGGCCACCGTTGCTGATAACGATGAAAATGATGATGAAAGGCACGAGTCTAAGAATGTCAAGGGTGTAGAGGCGCGATGCTTGATAACAGGGGATCGAGGAATTGTTAAGCGTCTTCATACAGCAACGCCGATTCTTGGATCAAAAAGTAATGCAAAAATTGTCGGATTCCAGAAGAATTCTGGGTTTGATTCGTACTACAAGGAACAGGCATTCAATGCTCCCGTTTCTTCAGATGCCGAGTTTGCTTATTCGACGGCATTAAAATATTTGATTAAATCGGGATCAAATAGGATTCTGATAAGCGATGCTACGGTCATTTTCTGGGCGCAAAAGCAATCAGAAATGTACAATCTTGAGGCTGATTTTCCGTGGTATTTCCGGACGGAAAAAGATGATCCTGAAAAGGGGATTCAGGCTGTTAGGAATCTTTACGATGCTCTTCACACTGGCAAATTACCGTTGAACGAAGAGAACCGTTTTTATGTGCTTGGTTTGGCACCTAATGCCGCACGCATCTCCGTGAGGTTTTGGAAAACGGGAACAGTTAAAAATTTCGCCGAGAAGATCAAACAACATTTTGATGATTTCAGCATTGTCCATGGGCCTAAAGAACCTGGGCATCTCGCTTTGACGCAGATTTTAAGCGCTACAGCCTTGGAATATAAGATGGACAATGTCCCGCCCAATCTCGCTAGTGCTGTTGTGACGAGTATCCTCGATGGAACCCCGTATCCGCAGACATTACTTCATCAGTGCGTGCGGCGTATCCGTGCGAAGCAGGAGGTCAACCGTTCGCGCGCAGCAATATTGAAGGCTTGTATTAACAGATTTAACCGGTTTTATAACAAAAATGAAAAGGAGGTGCTTGTGGGCTTAGACAGAACAAATATAAACACAGGTTATCGGATAGGACGGCTTTTCGCTGTTTTGGAGAAGATTCAGGAGGAAGCCATTCCGGGGATCGATGCTACGATCCGTGACCGGTTTTATGGCGCGGCGTCAGTCACGCCGATTACGGTCTTTCCGCAACTGCTTAAATTAAAGAATCACCATCTGCCTAAGATACCGAATCCAGGTAGAAGGGTGAATCTAGAGAAGGAAATTCAGGAAATTTTTGATGGGATTAGAGTGTTCCCTTCTCATCTGTCATTGGATCAACAGTCCTTATTTGCGATTGGCTATTACCACCAACGGCAGGATTTCTTTACGAAAAAAGATACGGATAACAAATAATTTAAATATAAGGAGATATCATCATGGCAGCTATTACCAAAAGATATGATTTTGTTTTATTTTTTGATGTCCAAGACGGAAATCCCAATGGTGATCCAGATGCTGGAAATCTTCCCCGTATTGATGCCGAGACGAGAATGGGGCTCATTACGGATGTATGTCTCAAGCGTAAAGTTAGAAATTATCTGCAAATCACTCAGTTTGGAAAGCCCCACCTTGATATTTTTGTTAAATCAAAAGATTTCTCAGGTGTTGAAACAGTTTTGAATAAGTTGATTCGAGAGGGTTATGAAGAAGTTGGTATTGATCTTCAGTCTGCACAAGATGCTGCAGGGAAGCCACGTAAGACAAAGGGCGTTGCTCAGGGCGGGGAAGTTGATAGCGGGCGTGCCCATTTATGTAAGAAGTTTTTTGATGTTCGTACTTTTGGAGCGGTGATGAGTACAGGTCCCAATGCAGGACAAGTGCGCGGTCCGGTACAAATAACATTCGCCCGGTCAGTTGAACCTGTGGTGGCATTGGAACATGCCTTAACTGTTTGTGCTGCTCGCATGGAAGAAAAATCTTATGAGGAACAAGTAGGTATTCAAGGGAGAAAGACCACCGTTCCTTACGGACTTTATCGCGCTCATGGATTTGTTTCAGCGCATCTTGCCGCCCAGACAGGCTTTTCTGAAGAAGATTTAAAATTATTTTGGGAAGCATTACAAAAAATGTTTGATCACGATCATTCATCTGCCCGCGGCCTTATGAGTACCCGGGCATTGATAATCTTTGAGCACGGCTCCGCATTAGGAATAGCAAACGCGGCAACTCTCTTTGAACGGGTTACATTTAAACGTATTACCGAAGGCCCCGCGCGCAAATTTTCAGATTATCAAATCCTGCTTGATGGTCGGCCAGTGGTGGAGTTGCCGAAAATAGCGAAATTATAAGGATTCTTTAAAAAGAACCCAAACCATCCGACACCCCTGATCCAACAACTGCAAAATCCTCGTCGGAAAAATTTTAAAAAAACCCGCAAGGCTGGGGGGGTTTGTTCAGCGGAGGATAGCGTGAGGGTGGGGCGGCAGTCGGCGAGCCCATGTTCCCAACGAGCGCGGGATGAACCATAGCAATTCCACCGACATCGGTAGAATTGGGATGTCCCCCCTGCGAACGCAGAGATAAGCCGCGGAAGAATTTGCGCGATGGCAAAGGGATAAGAAGCAACGGAAGCTCGGCACGCAAATCGATTTTGCCGATTTAAGCAAATAAATTTTAGGGTATTTTCAATCAAGGAAGGAGCTTTACATCATGCAACCAAACACCCAAATCGCAATATTCAAAGGAAAGAAAATCAGGAAAACTTTGTACAATAACGAATGGTGGTTCTCTGTTGTGGATGTGGTCGGGGTTCTTACGGAGAGTGAAAATCCTCGAGACTATTGGTATAAAATGAAGATCCGCGAAAAGGAGGAAGCAGGTATTGAGTTGTCGACAATTTGTCGACAAGTGAAATTGGAAGCCGCAGACGGTAAAGAAGTATGAAACCGACTGCGCCGACACCGAAGGGATGTTCCGCATCATCCAATCCATCCCTTCCCCCAAAGCTGAACCTTTCAAACGCTGGCTGGCGAAAGTCGGGTATGAGCGTATTCAGGAAATAGAAAATCCGGAATTGGCGACGAAAAGAACGAGAATACTTTACAAACTCAAAGGCTACAGCGATGACTGGATCGAGAAGCGCATGCGGGGTATCGCTATTCGTGAAGAACTGACGGACGAGTGGCAAAAACGCGGAGCGCAGGAAGATAAGGATTATGAAATTTTGACCGCAGAAATATCAAAGGCAGCGTTTGGCATGACGCCCGGAGAATATAAAAATTTCAAAGACTTAAGCGGGAAAATCTGCGCGATCATATGGATGATTTTGAATTGATCTTTACGATGCTGGGCGAACGTTCGTCGACAGAAATACATCGTACGGAGGATTCTCAAGGGTTAAAGAAACTTAAAAGCGATGCCCAGGCCGGAGGAAAAATCGCCGGTAACGCCAGAAAGGCTTTGGAAAAACGGCTAAAAAGGCCCATAGTTTCTGCTCATAATTATTTGAAAGAACCGGAATCTATCAAAAAGATAAAATAATAATGTACTCCGAAGACGACCTATTGCCGATCTCAGCCCTCCAGCATTTGATTTTCTGCCCGCGCCAGTGCGCCTTGATTCATATTGAGCGGGCTTGGAGCGAAAATTTTTTCACAGCACAGGGGAGGGTTCTACACGAGAGAGTACATCAGGAAAACGCCGAACGCCGACGGGACATCCGGGTGGAATATGGAATGCCGCTTCGGTCTTTGCGGTTGGGATTATCCGGCAGGGCGGATGTGATTGAATTTCATCGTTGGACGGAGGGAGGCTGGCGGCCGTTTCCGGTGGAGTATAAGAGAGGCCGGCAAAAACCGGACAACCGCGACGCGGTGCAGTTGTGCGCCCAGGCTTTTTGTTTGGAGGAGATGTTGAACGTTTCCGTTGCGGACGGCGCCATTTATTATGGAAGAGAACGTCAGCGAAGCGAAGTGAAATTCGATGAAAATTTGAGGAAAGAAACCGAAGACACCGCCGGACGTTTACACCGGCTGATTGCCTCCGGACGGACTCCGCCTCCGGTTTATGAAAAGAAGTGCGACACCTGTTCTTTGCTGGATCTGTGTCTTCCTAAAACCATTCAAAACAAAAAATCCGTGAGCGGTTATCTGAGTGCCATGGTCAAAGAATCATGAAAAAACATCTTAACACGATTTTTGTCACAACACAGGGTTCGTATCTTTTCAAAGAAGGAGAAACCGTCGTCGTTAAAGTGGAAGACGAAATCAAAATGCGCGTGCCGGTGCACACGATCGCCGGGATCGTCTGTTTCGGACAGATCAGTTTGAGTCCGTACCTCATGGGATTTTGCGCCGAGAACGACGTGGCGATCAGTTTCCTGACTGAGACCGGAAATTTTCTGGCCAAAGTTCAGGGCTACACCTCCGGAAACGTTCTCTTGCGGCGGGAACAATACCGCCGGGCGGATGATGAAAAATTTTCCATGCGATTCGCCCGATCCGTATTGACGGGAAAATTCGCCAACTGCAGAAGTGTTTTGCAAAGGACACTGCGGGATCATTCGGAAAAGATCAACGCCGAAGAGATCAAAAAAGCTTCACAAAGGATATCCTGGTCTTTGAAAGAGCTCGAAAGAGATTTTGATCTCGACGCTCTTCGCGGCTTAGAAGGCGACACGGCGCATTCCTATTTCAGTGTGTTCGATCATTTGATCGTTGGGCAGAAAGAAGATTTCTTTTTTAAAGAAAGAAGCCGCCGCCCGCCGTTGGATAACGTGAATTGTCTTTTGTCGTTTTTGTACACGCTCTTGATGCATGATGTCCGTTCGGCGCTGGAGACGGTGGGGCTCGATTCCGCCGTCGGATTTTTGCACCGCGACCGTCCGGGGCGGCCTGGACTGGCTCTGGATTTAATGGAAGAATTCCGTCCGGTTCTGGCGGACCGGCTGGCGCTTTCCTTAATAAACCTTCAACAAGTGAATAAAGACGGTTTTAAGAAAAGCGATTCGGGAGCGGTTTTAATGACGGATGAAACGCGCAAAGGAGTGCTGGTCGCCTATCAAACCCGAAAACAGGAAGAGATCACACATCCTTTCCTTAATGAAAAAATGAACGTTGGTTTGTTGTTTTATATCCAGGCGCTGTTGCTGGCCAGGTTTTTGCGCGGGGATTTGGATGGGTATCCGGCATTCATTTGGAAATAAATTTTCCCTGTCGCAGGAAAGAAAGGAGGGGAGGTGTTCGTTCTGATTACTTATGATGTCGCGGTGAGTGAAGAAGGAGGCGCCCGGCGCCTGCGTCGAGTAGCCCGGGCCTGCTTGGACTGGGGTCAGCGGGTTCAGTATTCTGTTTTTGAATGTATTGTGGATCCGGCGCAGTGGACGATGCTCAAAAACAGGCTGCTCAAAGAAATGGATCCCCAAAAAGACAGTATGCGGTTTTATTTTTTAGGTTCCAACTGGAAACGCAGGGTGGAGCACGTGGGCGCTAAAAAGACGCTCGATCAAGAAGGACCGCTCATCGTTTGAGCGGGACGCGCGAAGTTGTTTCAGACATATTTCAAAGGAGAGGTTCGCATTGATTATAAACTTAGAAATGGAGGGTGATTATAAAATGATCGGCTCAAGATTACTGGAGAAAAATTCATTGTATGCGACGGGTTCTCATAAAACCCAAAATAAATATCTGAGAATTAAGAAGTAACAAGCGGTAAGTCGCCCCTCGCACAGGGGCGTGGATTGAAACTTGGTCAGATCCGCGATCACATCCACGGACAGCCGTCGCCCCTCGCACAGGGGCGTGGATTGAAACCTTATACTTATCAGTAAAGGAGAAACAGTAATGTGGTCGCCCCTCGCACAGGGGCGTGGATTGAAACGATAAAATGTTTGGCTATGGTTATTTTGTTAGTGGTCGCCCCTCGCACAGGGGCGTGGATTGAAACCAGTCGAGATATTAGTTACTATCCAAGTAGATAGGTCGCCCCTCGCACAGGGGCGTGGATTGAAACAGCGAGGAGGCAAGACGTGTTTCCGACTGAAATGTCGCCCCTCGCACAGGGGCGTGGATTGAAACTCAATCGCAAGCTCGCCAAAAAATACTATCGCACGGTCGCCCCTCGCACAGGGGCGTGGATTGAAACTTCTCTATCCAAAAAATATTGTTCTTATCTGGCGTCGCCCCTCGCACAGGGGCGTGGATTGAAACTCCCACACATCGGATTCGATACGTTCTTTTTTATCAGTCGCCCCTCGCACAGGGGCGTGGATTGAAACAATTATTACATCTCCCTGTTGATACCATTTCATGTCGCCCCTCGCACAGGGGCGTGGATTGAAACGTCGGTGATGACGGCGATAAATATTGTGATATGGGTCGCCCCTCGCACAGGGGCGTGGATTGAAACTATTGGCCTTGTGGGAATGAAAATGCGATACTTGTCGCCCCTCGCACAGGGGCGTGGATTGAAACAAGTTATCCCAATTGGTGAATGGGAAATTGGGAGGTCGCCCCTCGCACAGGGGCGTGGATTGAAACGGCGTCTGACCTCAGAAGCGCAGAGTATTCGGCGTCGCCCCTCGCACAGGGGCGTGGATTGAAACTACGCTATTTAGCCAGTTAATAACAAATCGTTGTCGCCCCTCGCACAGGGGCGTGGATTGAAACTGGGAATCAAGTCAACCCCAGATGTGGCCAGGGTGAAACATGATCGTTTGTCCGTAATTTTTTTGCGTTGGCGTTGCGCCCCTCAAAGCTTTATTGCGTTCAAACAAATTCTTCCTTCTAATATAAGTTAACATAACATATATTATATGAAGTAAATAGGAGGACAAAAAATTGAGTTTTATTTATACAGATATCCGAATCATCTCTGCAAAATACGCCATATTATCTTGGGCTCTATATTTCATTGTACGATTTTTTATTTTATGCGGTTGTAATCATCCTCGAGGCGAAAGATATCATCTTCTTCCAAATAACTCCCGCAAGCCACCTCAATGAAGACCAGCTGGTCATCCCCAGTGTTGCCGATACGGTGTACGGCTCCGAGCGGTACATCTACGACCATCCCCGGGGCAACGGCGATCTGATGATGATTCACAATAGCCAGACCGCTGCCTTTGACGATCACCCATTTTTCTGAACGTTTGACGTGTTTTTGCAGGCTGAGACGACAACCGGGATTAACTTCTACTCTTTTGACCCACACCCCGGGTTCCTGAAAAAGTTTTTTATAATTTCCCCAAGGCCGGCGTGCAAAATCTTCTTCTTTTTTTTGCGACATATTCATGTGTCCTCATTGTTAAATTTTTTGAAAAAATTTTTCAGTTGGATGGATAACTTTCCTAAATCTTTCGGTGTGTGAGTGCCGGATATAAAAAATGCCTCCAGATCCGCTGGCGGCCAATAAATTCCATTTTGTAACAGCATTTGAAAAAGCTTGGCATATTTTTTCGATGAAGAAGCTTGCAGGGCATCGGTGTAATCAAGCATAGTTTGCGCGTTGAAACGCAGGCTCATCATGGATTTATAGTGGGACAAGGAAGCGGGAATTTGGTATTCGACAAAGAAACGATTGATCGTATCGGCAAAGTTTTCTGACAAGTTGTTAAGACGCTGATAAAAAGGCCGATCCAAATTTTTTAAGGTGACGAGGCCAGCGCTCATCACAATCGGATTTCCGGAAAACGTCCCCGCCTGATAAACCCCGCCCAATGGGGCTAAACAACTCATGATGTCCTTCCTTCCTCCGTAAGCGCCGACCGGAAAGCCTCCGCCGATAATTTTTCCTAAACAGGTCATATCCGGAATAATATTGATTTCTGATTGAACACACCCTAAACTCGATCGAAATCCGCTCATGACTTCATCGAAGATTAAAATGATGTTATTCCGTCGGGTTAAATCCCGTAGAATTTTTAAAAATTCTTTTTTTGCCGGAATAACTCCCATGTTTCCAGCAACGGGCTCAATAATACAACAGGCAATATCATCGTGATATTGGGTGAATATTTTTGTGATCGCTGAGGTGTCATTAACATTAAAAGGAAGACTAATGGTATTTTCAATGTGACTTTTGGTGATTCCTAAACTGGAAGACTCTTTGAGATTGGCAACACCTGAGCCGGCTTTTGTTAAAAGATCATCAAAATGGCCGTGATAACATCCATCAAATTTGACCACTTTATTTTTTTTAGTAAATCCTCGGGCGAGACGGATCGCGCTCATCGTGGCTTCTGTGCCAGAATTGACAAAGCGCACCATTTCGATGGATGGAACATGACGCACAATGAATTGGGCGATTTCAATTTCTGGCGGCGTGGTTGTCCCAAAACTGGTGCCGCCAGCCAAAGTTTTTTTTATGGCCGATAAAACTTCCTTGTTGGCATGTCCCAAGATCAAAGAACCCCAGGACAAGCAATAATCCGTATAGCTATTGTGGTCAACATCAAAAAAGCGGGATCCATTTGCGGATTGAATCACTAAAGGATTTCCACCCACTGATTGAAATGAGCGTACCGGACTGTTGACTCCGCCGACCATGACCTGTGCGGCTTGTTGAAATAATCGGATAGAGTTTTTCAGAGCCATTTCAAAACATCCTGCGCATGATAGGTAATGATGATATCGGCTCCCGCTCTTTTGATGGCGGTTAGACTTTCTAAAACAATATCTTTTTCATTGATCCATCGCGCCTGGGACGCGGCTTTAATCATTGAATATTCTCCGCTCACACTGTAAGCCGCAATAGGAACATTCAGTTTTTGCCGTAAAAGCGAAATCACATCTAAGTACGCTAACGCCGGCTTAACCATAACAATGTCTGCCCCCTCCTCTACATCCTGTTTAGCTTCTTTGAGCGCTTCGCGCTGGTTGGAATAATCCATCTGGTAGGTCTTTCGATCCCCAAATTGAGGAGCAGAGTCGACCGCCTCTCGGAATGGGCCGTAAAACGCTGAGGCATATTTGACGGCGTATGACATGATCGCCCTATCTTGAAAACCATTTTTATCTAATTCTCGACGGATATGCTGGATGCGTAAATCCATCATATCGGACGGAGCAATCATATCCGAACCCGCTTGCGCGTGACTGAGGGCAATCTTTCCTAAGACTTCGAGTGTTTTATCATTATCAACTGTTCCCTTATGGATAACTCCACAATGACCGTGGCTCATATAACCGCATAGACAGACATCCGTGATCGTAAAAAATTGCGGAAATTCTTTTTTGATTTTGGAAACCGCTTTTTGCACAATGCCATGAGAGGCGTAACTTGCCGTTCCTTTTAAATCTTTTTGCGAGGCGTCGGGAATTCCGAATAAAAGTCCGGCTTTCCCTCCTGATTTATGGTATTGCTCAATTGTTTTAAGCAATAAATCAACGGAATAACGTTTAATGCCAGGCATTGATGGAATCACTTCCTGACGCTTTTTCCCTTCAACCAAAAAAAACGGCTGAATGAGATCCTTTTTATTTAATCTTGTCTCACGAACGAGACTGCGGATCACATCATTGCGGCGAAGTCGTCGAAATCTATGCATCGATTAAAACCTCCGTTTTATAACCTGCCTCTTGAAGAGTTTGGGCAGTCCGCGGCCCTTTGCTTAAGATGTGCCAGTGGCCGGGAATCGTACCAAAGGCATCAAGAAAATTCTTGACGGTGGAAGGGCTGGAAAAAAATACAGTGCTGATCTGCTGAATTGAAAGGTCTGAAGTTACAACACCTGGGACCTTGTTGTTTTCATAGACCGTTAATTCCCTGACCTGTGCACCAGCCCCACGGAGTTCTTCCTTCAGATAAGGATTGGGTAACGATGACCGAGGAAACAAAATCCGTTTTCCGGCTAAATTGTATTGCCCGCCAAGGGCGTTCAATAACCCTTCACTTGTCTCAATGGAAGGAATAACTTTTGGTTTGATTCCATATTCCTCAAAGGCATGGGCTGTTTCTTTCCCAATCACAACACAGTCGATAGAATTCAATTTAGAAAAAGGATATTGGGCGTCGGTGAGAATTTTCATAAAATATTTAATTCCATGTCGGCTGGTAAAAATAATGAGGTCATATTGATTTAATTCCTGAATGATTTTTTCTTTCTGCCGCGGTGACAATTTTGCTTCGGTGATTTCAATCATGGGAAGGTGAATGATCTCGCCTAAAGATGCGTACTTTTGTGGATTTGTGCCAAGATATAGAATTTTTTTATTGTCACCCCCGAATGTTTTTGTCGGGGGTCTAGTCATAATCTCGTCTGGATTCCCGACTAAAGCGTTCGGGAATGACAGATTTTTAATAGCTGGCTGATAAAAATGAACCGTCTCACCAACGATAATCAACGCAGGTGGATCTAATTTTTCTTTCAAAAGTTTATTTTCAACTGTGTTGAGGGTTGCGCTGAGGATTTTTTCCTCGGGGGTTGTGCCTTTGGAGATGACCATAATGGGGGTCTCCTCCCTCCATCCGGCCGCATGAAGAGATTGGAGAATAATTTTTAGTTTGGTAAGTCCCATGAGGAAAACAAGAGTATCCGCTTGAGGGATTTTGATTGGTTTTGGCTGGGTTGATTCTTCTGCTTCTTCATGCGCGCTTAAGAACGCAACCGAGGAAGAAATCCCGCGGGCGGTTAAAGGAATTCCTAATGCCGAAGGAATGCCGGTAGCCGAACTCACCCCCGGAATAATTTCAATCGGAATATGATACGCCCGTAAATACGCGATCTCATCCGCTCCCCGTCCGAAGATCAACGGGTCTCCGCCTTTCAAACGCACAACCTTTTTCCCCTGAAGGGCACTTTCTTTAAGCCTCCGGGATAATTCAGCCTGGGGCATGGTATGGGCACCTTTTCTTTTTCCGACATAAATTTTTTGGGCACCTTGGGCGTACTCTAATATTTCTTTAGGAATAAGATAATCATAAAAAATACAATCAGCGGTTTCCAAGGCCTTCACCGCTTTGATGGTTAGTAATTGCGGATCTCCTGGACCGGCTCCCACTAAAAGAACACGCCCATATTTTTTTCGAACATCAATGGCGGCACACAAGTCTTTTAACGCTTGATCCTTCACCCGCCCGACGATCGCCAACTGACCCTGTAAAGGAGTTGTTTCCCATGGCATGATTTCAGCAATTAAATGCTCGAGCTTCAGTCTTTTAAGGGCACAGGTGGCAACGATGACACCCTCGAGCTGGCCTTTTGAAAATAAATCAATGCGTTCTTCAATGGTCCCGCGGATATCAACAAGTTGAACACCCGGATTGATCGTCTTAACTGCTTCGCTTCGAAGAAGACTGCTGGTTCCAATGCGGGCCCCGGGCTTCATCTGCGATAATTTTGTGCGAGCAACCAGACTATCTGTCTCATCGAGGCATTTCGTTAAGGCAAAAAGTTCCAGCCCATCACGCAGATTCTTCGATAAATCTTTGGCGCTATGGACCGCTAAATTGATTTCTCCTTTTAAAAGCGCTTCATCAAGGGTGTTGGTGAAAAAATCTTCTGCTGGATTTTTTGAGAGGGGTGTGATTTTATCCTGATCTCCGCTGGTTTGATAGAGCCGGTGATCGCACTCCACCGAGATACCGTCACTTAAGAATAAGGAAACAACCTCCTCAACTTGCCTGAGGGCCAAAGGACTACCTCGAGAACCAATTTTAATTCTTTGAGGTCTTGGACCGTTAGCGGATCTCATAAACGAGTTAAAAACTCTGAATGGCGGGAGAGACTTTGGTTGTCATGGTTACTTCCGGATTATCCTGGGAAGAAGCCGCTTGGGCGGGGTCAAAACGATTCTTAATCGAGATGGCAATGGAAGAATTCTGAGCAATGCTATCCGGGGTGAATAATATACTCAGCCCTCCCGCTACGGCCGTTCCAAGAATAAAAGAACCTGCAGGGCAGTCGGAAGGGATACCGTTATTGCATTTAGAAATATTGGTAGTAATCTGCTGATAACAAATCCAGTGGTCATCCTTATAATCATCCGGGGTATTATTAAGCCCTCCTGAGCTATTAACATCTTCACGGAAACAAAATCTATCAGGATTAGTCAGAGGATTGCTATTAAACCCTAAATTATTCTGATCTCCCGTCATGGCTGCCGCATTCTTGGCCATATCCAGCATGGCCGCTGAAGTGCGCATAGTAACAAACGTATCTCTTGATACATTTTTTTGCATCCCCCGAATCGCAAAGTCGACCGATACAATACCAATCATGACGATCCCCATGAGAATCGTGGCAACAAGCAGTTCCGTAAAAGTCATGCCTCTAATATTATTTTTGATCATTTTATTTACCATGTGATATTTAAAACTACATTCCGTCCAGCCCCGTCATCGGTCACGTTGTAAACAGCATTGTAAATGTCGTTGGGTGGTAAGGTATGTGTGCCAACAGCCAATGGATTAGATGCGTTCATCCAATTGCGTTCATCTACCTTGGCCCTTAAATCGTCCAAAATATTTTGGCCATAATAGGCAGCCTGAAGATCTTTCTGGGAAGTTGCCGAAGGTGTTCTTAAAGACGAAACGGTTGAGACGATTCCAACGGCCGTGAGGGCAAAAATAAGAGCAGCGATCGTGACCTCAATGATTGAAAATCCCGCTGATTGATGTTTTTGTATCATATTTTTATTCTCTTTCATTTCTAAATTTTTTAAAAGTGTTTTAACATTTTAAAAAAATTTAAGGACAATTTCCGGTACAACTTGGATTTATACCATCAACAATCTGGGCCTCATTCACTATAATAGTAAAAGAAGGCGGCGCTGGATCGCGGGCCGCGGTACAGGTAAATGTATCAGTGAGAACGCTATTACAATTATAAGTCATTCCATTGGGAATAATACCTAAACCAAGATTGCTATTGATCGCTGCAATATCATTGCTTGCTGATACTGGCGGCCAATACCTACCATTCTGGGCTCTATAAATTTGATCGGCAGACCAAATAGTCTTTAACTGTGTTTCTGCATCCTTTCGATGAGACCGTTCAATCGATCTGGTATAATTGGGAACAGTAAAAGCCGCCATTACACCGATAATGATCACAACAACCAATAACTCCGTCAAAGTAAATGCATGATCTCTTCTAGAAAATCGCATAGCCTAATACCCCATTTTACTGCAAACTGATGCCCCTCCCCCGGTGCAAGAAATAACTCCCGTTGCCGTAATATGCAGAGTATAGTTAAAAGGGGCCGCAGCATTTCGCCGTATCTGAACAAGCTCACTATTCACGCCCACAGCTGGCAATGGATTAGCAAAATCTGAAACAGCAATAGCATTAAAATTTCCCCAAGTGCTATAACTCACATCCAAATTATTGATATCGTTGGTAAAAGTATTATTATTATCCGCTGCCCATCGCCGCTCAGAGTTTAGAATATTTTCAAGAACATTTACGCCTTCTGCTGATCGGGTCCGTTCAATAACAGTATAGAATTGCGGCACAACGATTGAGGCTAAAGTACCAATGATAATTATAACAATCAAAATCTCTACCAAGGTGAAAGCAAACGTACTTTGAAATTTATTTTTTTTCACCATAAAGATATCCACCAAATTTAAACGGCAGAGCCCTCAGGGGCTCCCATGGACTCTGCCGTCGAGTGTAAAACTTTATTCTTTTTTAAATTACCGGATACTGGTGAAGTTGCCGGTACCAGCTTTAGTCCCTGCTTGGTTAATTGTGATTGTATCAGTCGTCACCCCGTTATCCACCGCTGTCCGGGTTGCGGTAATCGTATAAGTATTCGCTGCCAGGCCGCTAAAAGTATAACCCCAATGAGCGCCTGCCATAGCTCCGGGATCCTCAACGGATAAGGCAGAGAAGCCGTTACATGGTGTAAAATCGCGGGTCGGCTGATAACAAATATCCATCGCCCGTCGAATGGCGCCTAGACTACCCAATGCTTCTGTGGCTCTTGAATACTCAACCGTCTTAAAAAATTTCGGCATGGCTAAACTCGCCAGAATACCGATAATGATGATAACGATAATGATCTCAAGCAGTGTAAACCCGCTTTTGTTTTTATCTAGTTTCATATTTTTTATCTCCTTAAAAGAATAATAATATATTATAGTAGTTTTTCATTAGCTATCTTAGATCAAAGCAATTCTTCCAACTCGACAACATCACCTCCTTTTTCATTAAAAATTCAATTTTTCATTTAACTTTTAAAATCTCTATCTTGCTCCACCGGCTGTAACAATATTTAATAACGGCAAAAACATAGCAATAATGATGACCCCAATAATTCCTCCCATAAAAACTAGCATAAAAGGCTCAATCATCGTTCCAAATCGTTTCAGAAATGTTTCAACGCCTGTCTGGTAAAATTTCGCGACGTGTTGAAGCATTTTACTTAATTCTCCTGTTTCTTCCCCCACCATAATCATCTGAATCGCCATTGGAGGGAAAAAGTTGCTTTTGATCATGGGGGCAACGAGTAAAGCACCTTCGCGAACGCCGTTTTTGATATCCGCAACAATCAACTCACAGGTTCTGTTTCCCACCAGACGTTGAGTAATATCAAGCGACTGCAAAATAGGAACTCCACTCTCCACCAAAACTGCCATTTGTGACGCAAACCTCTCTACCACAATAAGTTTTATAACCCGGCCAAAAACCGGGAGATTAAATAGAAATTGCTCTGCTTTTAAACGTCCTGAATCTGTTTTTATGTATTTCCATATCACAAAAAGTATAACACCTAAGATGCCTAATAGCATGAAAAATTTTGTTTTTATGAACCTAAAGATACTCAATAGAGCGACTGTAATCCAGGGCAACGTTGCTCCCATTGATTTAAACACTTCTTCAAACCGCGGCCCCACAAAAAAAGCAAAGAAAGCAATCGCTCCACAAGCAACAACAAAAAGAATCGCCGGATACACGATAGCTGTGACAATGCTGGAGGTAAAAGCGGCTTCCTGTTCCAGATAAAAAGACAATTTCTCCAAAATCTTAGGCATATTTCCCGAAGCCTCACCAACTTCCACTAAACTCACCCAGAATTGATTGAAAGTTTTAGGATATTTCGCCAAACTTGTACTGAGAGAAGCTCCTTGCTCAACTTGTTTCTTGATATCCATTAAGACCTTAAAGAGTTCTTTACTTTCCACCTGGGAGGTAATAACATCGAGGCTACGCATTAAACTTACCCCCGACTCAAGCATCGTCCCCAATTGACGGGAAAAAACCAAAAGGTCATCAAGCTGAACTTTATTATGTGTAAAAACCCTTTGTTCTTTGATTTTTTTTTGCTTTGGCTGAACAGCAGCAAGGGTCTCCGATTGAGGTTTGATGTTAACGACAAAATATCCTTGTTTTTGCAGCTGTTCAACCAGTGTTTCCTGATCTGGAGCCTCAGCGACATCACTGATGGTTTGTCCACTTGAATTCTTCACGACATAAATGTATTTCTCCATCGGAGTTATTCCTCTCAAAAACTTAAAGATTTTTAAGAAACAGTAACACTTAAAATCTCATCCCAGCTGGTAATCCCCTCTTCCACTTTTTTTATTCCGGTTTCTAAAATCGTGTCCATCCCATTTTTACGGGCCGCGTCTCTAATTTCAAGATACGTCTTTTTTTGACTGATGAACTGACGGATAAGATCATCCACAACTAAAAGTTCTGACACAACAACCCGCCCTTTATAACCGGCCTGATTACACTCAGCACATCCCTTGGCACGATAAATAATGTCGCTCTTGAACTTAATTCCCCCATGTTGTTCCGGACGAGGTTCATAGGGTTCTTTACATTTAGAACATAATCGCCTCGCTAAACGCTGCGCAAGGACAATCGACAAAGAAGGTGTCAGCAGGTAGGTTTCAATTCCAATATCTAAAAGTCTGGTTATCGCAGAGGCCGCATCATTGGTGTGCAAAGTGGTCAAAACAAAATGCCCCGTCAAAGCCGCCCGGATGCATATTTGGGCAGTTTCTAAATCACGGATTTCCCCAACCATGATGATGTCTGGGTCCTGACGTAAAAACGCCCGCAGGGCGGTGGCAAAGGTTAGGCCGATATCCGGTTTAACCGCCACTTGATTGATTCCTTCCATACGAAATTCAACGGGGTCTTCAGCGGTCATAATATTTTTTCGGGGATCAAGTGTCTCCGTTAACGCAGAATAAAGAGTGGTTGATTTTCCGCTGCCGGTTGGACCTGTGACCAGGAATAAACCATACGGGGATTTGAGAGCTTTTTTCATAGGTTCAATCTGTTTTTGATCAAAACCCAACTGACTCAATTCTAAGGGAACTGCTTTTTTATCCAGAATCCGAATAACGACTTTTTCTCCCCAGACCGTTGGAACAGTGGAAATTCTTAAATCAACCACTCGGTCTTCTAGCTTTGCGGCAATAGCCCCGTCTTGAGGAAGACGTTTCTCGGCAATGTCGAGTTTCGCCAAAATTTTTATACGTGAAATAATGGGAACCTGCAAATGCCGCGCGGGCGGTGGAATTTCGTATAGAGCCCCATCAATACGGTAACGCAAACTCATTCGATCTTTACACGGCTCAATATGAATATCACTTGCCCGTTCATCAATCGCCTGGCGAATAATTAAGTCAACTAATTTCATGACAGGCGCTTCTTTTGCCTTAGCAATAAGTTTATCTAAGCCCAACTCTGTTTCTGTAGTTGAAAAACTGCTTGTGAGCACTGCCGAAGAAAGAGCACCCGTCTCCTGTAAGAGATCATAACTATCTTCCACCGCTGATTGTAAGGTGGGTTTAAATTCGTCTTTACTTCCAAAATAAAAACGCTCGATCGCGTTGATAATATCTGAACGAGTCGCTATAATTAAATTGATATCACAACCACTGATTTTTTTCAGATTATCCAGCATGATAAGATCGAAAGGATCAAAGACGGCAACCGTTAAGGAATTGATGTGTTTTGAAATGGGTAAGATTAAATTTTGTTTCGCAAATTCATAGGGGACGAGTTTGTCCAGGGCATCTTCAGTTTTAGGAGTTAATAATTCAGATCCTTCGGTGATGTAAGGAATTTTTAGTTGGGAGCCCAAGGCCGCGACAATATCTTTTTCTTTAACTATGCCCAATTTTAACAAAAGTTCGCCAATCCGACCTTTTTCATGCTTCTGGACAGAGATGGCTTCCTTTAACTGAGCTTCAGTGATCAACCCTTGCTGGAGGAGTATTTCTCCTAATCGTAAATTAGACACGTTATGGCTCTCGCTTTTCAATCGTTGATAACGCCTTATCAATCTCTTTTTGCCGGATCGATGTGGTCTGTTGTTTCATCGTTTTGGGTCGTTCCTCCTTTTTGATCGGGGCTTTGACCTCTTGATTATTAACAACCGGCTGGGGATTACTGGAAGTATCAACAGAATTTAGAGCATTTGAAACGATATATTTCTTAGAAGTCGATTTTGATAAACTGTCTTCACGCATAATATGAGGTGTAATAAAAATAATCAATTCTCGTTCACTACCACTTTTATCTTTATGCCGGAATGCCCCTCCGATAAACGGGATATCTCCAAGGATAGGAATTTTGGTCGTCGTATTTGAATAATCGGTTCGCAAAAGTCCACCCAGCATAATGGTATCACCGCTATCAACCTTCAAGATGGACTGGGATCCGCGTTCTTCAGGATCTTTGAAACTTTTTCCATCAAAAGTCCCTCCTATTCTGGCCTGAATGACCTTGGGAACAATGGCCATAGTGATTTCTCCGGTCAAAATATTCGCTTGTGGAGTAACCTTTAGAAAAACACCGGTTTGCACCCGTTCGGCTTCAATAGCCGAAGTTGACTGCGCTTGCGACGAACTGGTTGAATTTCTGATACCAATCGCTTCATTCGTTGAAATTTTTATTTCTGCTGTTTCATTGTTTAAAGTTAAGATCCGCGGGCGTGCCAAATTTTTGGTGTCTGTTTGTGTCCGAAGGAATTGTAGAGTCGCCGTTAGACCAGAAGCATCTATTTTTCCCACTGCATAGGCGGGACGAGTGACTAAACCTTTAGTTATCAATTGATTTTGGTCCCACGGATAATAATGATCTCTCTCCGCACCTTTAAAGGTCAATGGAGTATCCCCATACTTAACCCCAATTTTGTCAGCGGTTGTTTTTGATACATCCAGCATTTCTACTTCAATAAGAATCTGTGGAATAGGGACATCAAGCCGAGAAAGAGTTTGCTCGATAATTGGAAACTGAGTTGGTATATCCGTAATGATCAGGCTGTTCGTCCTGGAATCTTCCACGATCTTTCCAGAAGAAGAAAGGACTGCTTGTAAAGCCGTCGCAATCCCTCCCGATGAAGAGGAATTCGTCCCTGTCGAAGAAGCACTCCCTCCCGAAGGACTGGAAGAACTGCCTGTTGAAGAACCAGAGGACGAAGAAATGGAAGACGAACTACTAATCGAGATCGTTGAATTGATTTTCGACAAAGAAGTGCTCGCATACTTCAAACGATAAATGCGTGTCAATAATTCCTCCGCTGCCTTTTTCAATGGTTTGACAATAAAAATGCCGCTTCCCGGTTCCATATCATACGTTAAATCGTTAGCATACAGAATTCGTTCTAAAGCTTCGTCAACCGAAACTTGATTGAGGTATAATGTTATCTTTTTATTATTTACTTCCGTTGCGGCAATAAAATTCAAACCGCTTTGTTGCGACAATATTTTTAAAACATCATTTAAGCTTGCGTCCCTAAACTCCATAGAAATTTTTTTGGAACGATCTGAATCTAGCGATCGTTTACTATCTTGTGTCTGCGCCCAGAGACTGGCGGGAATTGAAACGAACGTTAATGCCAGTGTTATTATTACAAAAGATATAAAATTTTTGAACACACATGGAAAGTTGCCCAAAAACCATTTTCTCATCTCAACTCCTTTGTTTATATTTATAAAATAAAAATTTTCTTAAATTTGTCTTCCAGAACTTTGTTTCTTAGGATTCACCGGTTCCTTCACGGAACTATTTTGAACACTAAGATTCGTTGGAATCAAAATCTTCTTCCCCCGAGCTGATATCTCAACGCCGTCTTTGTCGATTTTCTGAATTGTCCAGTCTTTGATCTGATCTCCAACTTCGACAATTTGATCATTAATGATCGCCTGCGGTCGGTCCGTACTCCAGATTAATCCAGAAATTTTAATCTCCGGAGGCTTCAACGGCTCTTCCACAATGGGCATGGGAGTTTTCTGTGGAATAACAGTATCCTGTGCCGTGGGAGATGCAATCCGCTGAGAAGGTTTTTGTTGTCCCACCGGTTTCTGGGTTTCTTCCCCTGGTGGTAATGGAAGCTGTGGTGTAAAAGGGTCCCGCAACGAATCTAAATCCTCAGAATCTGGCGGAATACCCTCCGCAGAAAATAAGATAATTGGATTAACCACCAAAAACAAAAAAATGATCAAGAAAATTTTTATTTTCATATTTTCTTAATAAAATATATTGAACTAACATTCAATAAAACTTTTTGGGATCCTTCTTGAGGTGATTTTTTATCTTTTCCCATCGAAGATTGCGCGGACTGCGAAGGAGATTCCAATGATTCCGACCATTTATCCACCCTCAAATTGAATGGAGAAGTTTCAATATCACGAACAAGACGCAGAAAATCTTTGTAATGGTCTGCCGAAATCACTAGAGAAACGCGGCTATTTTTATAGAACTCATTTTGTTCCGTTTCCATGGGATAAAACGTCATAATATGGATATTCGATTTTTCGGCAAAGTCGGTGACTTTATCGATCAGCTCGGATTCGGGAATTCCAGTGGGCAAGGACTCAACAAGCGCATTTAATTCTTTTAAAGCCTGGTTGTGCTTCGCAATGACGGCAATCTTTTTTTCCATCTGACTCACCTGGATTTTTAAATTTTGCGTCTGCTCTTGCTGACCGGAAAAGATTTTAAACATAATAAAAACTGTTAAAAAAACGGCGACAGAGTTAATCAGAATGTCCTGGCGCTTTAAAAGATACGAACGTATCTTCGCTATATCAATTTTTTTAATATCTATATTTTTAAGATCCACAAGATTCATAATTACTCACAATTTATTTTGAAATAAGTTACGGTATAACCGTCTAGATCCATCGTCTCGGTTGTAAAATTTACATTCTTAAAAAACCGCATAAATTCCTTATCGTTTTTCATATTTGAAATTAAATTTTTCACTAATCGCAGCTGCTGATTTACATTTTCTACAAACGCGTAGCCGGTAAGATTGATTTTCACCTGCTTTTCTTTTTGAGATTGTGATAGGGTCGTGCGGGATTTCCCTGATTTGGAGAAACTTGTTGAATCAGTTGATTCTGGAGAAAAATTTATCGTCAATTCTTTAAGCCACGTCCCTTGTGGAAGAAAGCGAGGAATAATATTCAAGAAAAAAGTGACGTCGCTCTTAACCGGGGTGTTTTTGTACATGGCCTGTTTTTGGATAATTTCTTGGACCTTTTTTTCTATACCATCTTCATTTAAATCCTGAAAAATTCCCGCCTGTTTTTTAAAAGCTTGCAGTTTTCTTTTTTGGTCCTCGATAGATAAATTCGATAAACCAAAGGTCATTGCAATCAAGACAAGGCAAACAATCGCTATTTTTGCAAAAGAACGATAATTGACGGGGGTTATTTCTTGGAGGCCGGACTCCTCAGACGATTTTCCTTCTATTTTTCGCTGTAGATCAAAACTAACCGCCAGAGGTACGGTATTTCTTAACCCCATCCCATAGGCATTGAGAAGGTCAATGGTGTTGACGGATTGTGTGTTGAGGATTGATTTCGCATTCAATGTGGTCACCGGAATTCCCAACTCTTTCCTAAAGCTTTCTGAAAACTCATTCGTTTTGTCTTCGGATTCAGATAACGTAATGATTCCACTCACCTTATCCCGAGTATTCTGGCGGCCATAATAATCTAAAGAAATTTTTACTTCATTGAATAATTTAAAATTGCTGGAATCTTTGTTTTGGGCGGGTTTATCCGGTTCATTGGCAACAGGGCCAAGCTGAAAATCTCGGATAAACTGCGGAATACCCTGTTCGATGATAATAATCTTCCCTTCATTTTCATCAGCCTGCACAACGGCGATCCTTTGGCCTCGTGGAATCAATTTTTTAAAAGTTAAAACACGGATTAAACTGATCGGTGCCGGTTCAATATATTTGACGCGTAATCCCGCGTTGACCAAGATCTTGCAATAATTTTCTAAAACATCATTTTTTACGGCGGTGAAAAGAATTCGGAGGGCTTTATTAATTTTATCGGGAATGGTCACCGGATGATAAATATAGGATAATTCGGATAGTTTAAAAGGGACATATTTGCGCGACTCAAAATCAACCACCTGTTTTATTTCATTGGCAGGCATCCAGGGGATGGGAAAAGAGCGGAAAATAACATCTTTGGAAGGAAGAGATAACCCTGCTTCGAGCGATGTGATTTTTTGTTCGCGCAGGGTCTTTTGCAAAATAGCAGTTAATTTGATCTCAGGAGAAACGCTCATTGGGGAATTGCGTCCGGTTGAGCCCTGCTCAAATAGATCATAATCTGCAGTAAAAAATTTAATCGGCTCTTGCTCCTCCGTTTCCACAATGCTTAAAGAATTCTTGCCGAAGAAAACACCTAAATATTTTTTGCCTGGCATACCTATTTTTCCTAGGAGAAAAGGTTTATATCAATAATATTACATATAAATAATATCTAATTAAACAATACCTGTCACACTTTGTCAACGAGATTCACAACTAATTTCTGGTTTAAATTCATTTGGTCAATAAAAGTCAGTAGAAATACTGCGGGGTTAATAGGAAACGGTTACATCGTAGCGGCCAGGAGTGGGAGTAGTTGTGCTGGCAGAATAGCTTTTTGAAAAAGTAGATGTTCCTCCGCTTTGAGTTCGGTGGTTTTCGGATAAAGTAAAGATCTGGGGCCCCGCTGGGGTGCCGGTCGTTATTAGAGAAGAATAATTTTTCCAAAATTGCCCTTTAGCAATTTGCTCTGCTTTAATACGGTCAATCTGACGCTGTCCGGAAAGCGTCAAGTTGACATTGGAATTAAGGACACCGACAGCCACAATGATCATCACAATAGAAATCGCTAAAACAGAAACGAGAACTACACCCGATTTGTTCTTTTGTATCTTTTTCAACATATGATCGGGTTTAGGATTGACCGCAGTAATATAACTTTGACATTTTGGACACATCTTCAGACCCCCCTCTTCATAATTAAAAAATATATGCGTGCAATACGGGCATTTTTGAAAAAATTTCGTATCATCAAAAACATCCTTCTCCTTAAAAAAAGTATAGAATGTCCAGTGCCCAATAACAAGGGAAATCATCAAAAAGGTATATATTGAAATAGCCCAAGAAAAATCAATCCTGATCATTTGGCATAAAGTTTTAAGGGAGCATAGGGTGGAATTTTTGACTCAAGCCCTGAATTCTGCTTAATCATTTCAGAAGTATTCTTATCCTCTGGTTGATCGGCAACGGAAAAGGCCTTCATTTTTAATAGCGTTTTTCCCTGATTAGAAATATTACTTTGAACAGACGGTTTCAAGATCGGTGCCGGATATAACGGATGTTTGGAAACCATAAGAATCTGCGGGGAGGGTTGGATATGAGTGCCTGTGTGTGCGTAGTTTCCTTTGGGAAATATAAAATCCTGTCTCGATAAGATCGATCCTAAAAACACAAAGAATGGTCTGGGCTGTCCCCGTGAAATGGTAAAAGAAAAAACAACGGTTCCTAAAACCGCCGCATGGAAAAAAAACGAAATAAAAATGGCTTTAACAACGGCCGGTTTTTTGCTTAAGGAAATTCCCCCCATTATTTCTCTTGGTCCGCTGCGATATTGATTTTTTCTATACCCAATTCACGGCACAAATCCCAGATATCAACGATTCTGCCCAAAGAAGATCTTCGGTCCGCTTTGATTAATACGGGACGGTTTTTGTTAATATTTTTCCTTAATTCTCGACGTAATTCTTTAAAAGTGATGATCTTATTATCGAGATAGATCACGTTTTCGCTGGTGACGGTAATCGTGAGGTTTTCTTCTTTGATCGTATCACTGGTAATCGCTTTCGGTAATTTTACATTGATCCCCGACTGGGGAGTAAGTGAAGACGATAAAATAAAGAAAATAAGCAGCATCAAAATAACGTCAATCAACGGGGTGAGATTGATCTGTTCTAACGTCGTCAAGGCTTTAGAATATCGCTGAAATTTCAATTTAAAAATCTCCTTTAGAAACCGATTTTGATTCGGACAGTTGACACAAAAAATTCACCAATTCCGTTGCCGCCCGTTCCATCTCAAGAATGATGTTTTTCACCCGGCTGACACAGTAATTGTAAATAACAAATGTCGGGATCGCGACCAGCAAACCCGCCATCGTCGTAATCAGAGCCTCTCCAATCCCTCCGACCAATTCCCCGGGTGCCGCAGGATTATTGGTCATGGCTCGAACCTGAATCGTATGAAAACTTCCAATGATCCCGGCCACGGTTCCCAATAACCCTAAGAGGGGCGTAATATTGGCGATTGTTGCCAGGGCCGTCAATCTTTTTTCTAACACGGGGATTTCAAAACAACTCACATCTTCGATAGCTTCCTGGATATCTTGTTTGGATGAACCGAATTTCAGAATCCCCGCTTTAAAAATTTTGGCAATCGGCGAAGGATTGTTCTGGCAAAGATCCAAGGCCTCTTTAAATTTATTTTTTCGAATCAATTCCAAAATTTCGCGTTTAAGCCGCAGAGTATCGGTTTTCACAACAGAGAAATACCAGATCTTCTCCAGGGCAATCCCAAACGAAAATATCGAACAAAGTAAAATCGGCCACATGACCGGCCCGCCGGCCAAAAATAATTTCCAAGCATTGACTTCCCAAATAGACATCGAACAAACCTCCTTTGAATTTTTGTTTACTGCGATGATTGTGTTTGCGCGTTACTCTTAATCCATTCCAGCCGTTCCTGGGCAAATTTCATTTCATCGGTTCCTAAATTAATGACTTTTTGATAAACGGTCTTGGCATTCTCGAAGTCTCCCTTATCCTCAAAAATCCGCCCGAGGCGCAAATACGCTTTCGTGCTCCAGGAAATTTCTTTCGGATAAAGATAAGGAATTTTTAAATACGCCTGTGTCGCCTCATCGAGTTTATTAGCCATCTCATAAATATCCGCCAGATCAAACTGTAGCTGGACGTTTTGGAATTCACTTAATCCAACCTGTGCGTTTAAAGCATTCTGATAAGCTTCCACCGCTTGATCATATTTTTGATTGTTTTTATAAATGGCCGCGATTTTTACGTACGCATCCCGTTTGAAATCCGGACAACTCGCGGTGATATTTTGGTAAGTCACAATGGCATTCTCCGGATCGAGCTCTTTGGAAAAGATGTCCGCGATCGCCAGCTTCGCCTTGGCATACAATTCTTTATTGCTGGGATCGTCAATTAACTTGAGCTGATTAAGCGCTTTATCGTAAGCCCCCTGCGCCTGGTAAGCCTGCCCCAGTTCTAGATGAGCGACGCTCACCTTTTCGCTTCCCGAGAAATCATTAAGAAATTGCTGATAATACAAAATGGCATTCTCAAAGTCGGACGCCTCAAGAGCATGATCCGCCAGCCATAAAATAGCATCGGAGGCGGTTTCGGTTTTGGGATATTTATAAAGAATGATTTTAAATCTTTTAATCGCCTCCTTGCCCTCGCCTAAGCTATAAAAACATTTGGCAATTCCCATCTCCGAGTCTTTAATCATCGCGGATTGATTCGGATAATTTGTTATGATCCGTTCAAACAACTCCATCGCTTTCTTGAAATCTCCTAAATTAAAAATCGATAAAGCCAGAATATAATCCGCTTCCACCGAGAATTCATTGGTTTTAGGTAAACCTTTCATAAACGTTTCGATTTGATCACGGCTGGCCGCCCAATCTCCTTTTTTGAAGTACGCCACACCCAGATAATACTCGGCTTCGTTCAGATATTTACTCTGCGGGAAATTCGCTTTCAAACTTTTAAAAGAGAGCGTTGCAGCTTCACTCTTTTCCATTTTCAAAAGAGCCACTCCCTGACGGTATTGAACGTAATCCGTGTAGAGACTGTCGGGATAATCGCGTAAAATTTGATCATATACCTCGAGGGCTTTTTCCGGTTTTCCCGCGTCTTGATACGCATCGGCGATTTGAGTCAGAGCGCTCACCTTGACCACTTTATTTTGACTTTGATCCATGATATCCTGAAAACTTTTGATCGACAGATCAATATTCCCAGCTTTCAGGTAAGTCCACGCCAAACCGAAATGGGCTTTCTCAATGATATCTTTCGATTCTTCCTGATTCGAAAATTTATCAATGACGGTTTGATAAGCCGCGATCGCTTTATCATAATTTTTAAGAGCATAAAGAATATTCGCTTTCCCCAGATGCGCCTCGGCGAGTCTGGAACTTTTAGGAAATTTTTTGATGATTTGTTCATAGGCCTCAAGGGCTTTTGCGTCGTCATTCATTTCAGTGAATAAACTGGCTTGGCCTAAATAAATGTCATCGGAAAGGATTCCCGACTGGGCAAGGGTCAGCGCCTCGTCGAAAAATTTTTGTGCCTGTTTATAATTTTTTAGTTTCAAAGCGCTCCAGCCTCGGCTGACGTTAACCGTCACGCGCAATTTCGGATCACGAGAAATTTCCGCGATTTTTCCATAATACTCAAGGGAGGAAGTGAAGTCTTCGGAATAATAATAAGACTCGCCGATATAAAAATAGACTTGATCATTGCGGATGGATTTGGGATAGTTCAGAATATATTTTTTGAAATATTGAATCGCGTCGTCATAAGATTTTGAATTATAGAAACATTCCCCTAGTTTAAATAAAGCATCTTCACTTAAAGTATGCGCGGGGAATTGTTTGATGAGCTGTTGAAACTGAGCAGCGGCCTGATCATATTTTTTCTGCTCATAAAACGTCCAGCCTAAAGAATAAAAAGCCTGTGGAGTATACAGGGAATCGGGATAAAGCTCAATCAATTGCCGGTAATATTTTTCGGCCTGCGTGTAATCGGATCCCTTCAAGTACGTCTCCCCCATCCAAAACAAGGTCGCGTCCTTGAATTCTGAATACTTCAAAAGATCCTGGAAAATATTAAACGCTTTAAGATATTGGGTTTTAAAAAAATAACACTGCCCCAAAAGCAGATTGGCTTCAATACGTTTTTGTGTTTGAGGATATTTTTCTAAATAGTCTTCAATATATCGAATCGCCACGTCGTAAAAACCGTCATCAAAGGCCTTTTGCGCCACCAGAAACAATTCCTTCTCGCTCGTTTGGGCAAGAGCGGCCAACGAAAAACAAGAAAAAAAACAAAATAGAATGGCAATCACGTACCATCTTAACCAGTTCTTTTGAAATTTGAAAATCATGGGGGATATTATACCTTAAATTCTAAAAGTTTGTCATTCCCGAATGTTTAGTCGGGAATCCCGATGAAATTATGCCTGGACCCCAGACAGAAACATTCGGGGGTGACAATTTTGAGATAACTTCTAATGCTTCAAAAAATCTTTCAAATACCATCCAGTATGTGAAGTTTTATTTTTGACCAACTCCTCCGGCGTTCCGCTAAAGACCAGCTCTCCTCCCTTATCGCCGCCATCGGGTCCCAAATCAATAATGTAGTCCGCATTTTTAATGACTTCTAGGTTATGCTCAATCACCAAAACCGTGTTGCCGCGATCCACCAGCCGCTGAAGGACGTTTAATAATTTATCCACATCGGCAAAATGCAAGCCTGTCGTGGGTTCATCTAAAATATAAAATGTTTTTCCCGTGGCCGGCCGGCACAGTTCACTGGCCAGCTTAACGCGCTGGGCCTCGCCGCCGGAGAGGGTCGTGGCCGACTGCCCGAGTTTCACATAACCCAACCCCACCTCGTGTAATGTTTTTAAAATGCCCTTAACGCGCGGGATGTTTTCAAACACCTCCATCGCCTTGAGGACCGAAAGACCAAGGACCTGCGCGATGTTTTTTCCTTTAAATTCCACATCGAGCGTTTGTTCATTAAACCGAAACCCGTGGCAGACCTCGCACTCCACATAAACGTCCGGTAAAAAATGCATCTCAATCTTTTTAATCCCATCGCCCTGACAGGCTTCGCAGCGTCCGCCTTTGACATTGAAACTAAACCGTCCGGGCTTGTACCCGCGCATTTTGGACTGCGGCAGCTGACTAAAAATATCGCGGATGTGGCTAAAAACTCCCGTGTACGTCGCCGGATTGGAACGCGGGGTCCGGCCGATCGGAGATTGATCCACGACAATCACTTTATCCAAATGCTCAACGCCCTCAATTTTCTTATGCTCTCCCGGTTTTTCCCGGGACTGATAAAGTTTTTGCATCAAGGCTTTGTAAAGAATATCATCAACGAGCGTTGACTTTCCCGAGCCTGAAACTCCGGTCACGCACACAAACGTTCCCAAAGGAATTTTGACATCAATCCCTTTCAAATTATGCGCGCGAGCCCCAAGGATTTTGATTTGAGGTGTCTGAAGGATTTCCCGACGCTTCGAAGGGGTTGGGATTTTCAGATGTCCCTGTAGATATTGGCCGGTTAAAGATTTTTTGGATTTTAACAGTCCTTCCACGTCGCCGGCATAGATCACTTCGCCGCCGTGTTCGCCAGCGCCGGGCCCTAAATCAATCACAAAATCCGCGGCCCGGATCGTTGCTTCGTCGTGTTCAACGACGATCAACGTGTTCCCCAAATCCCGCAGCGATTGAAGCGTACTCAAAAGCCGTTCATTATCTTTTTGATGAAGCCCGATGGAAGGTTCATCGAGAATATAAATCACGCCAACCAAACCCGAACCCACCTGAGTCGCCAGACGAATGCGTTCCGCTTCCCCGCCGGAAAGCGTTGAGCTTTTTCGATCCAGCGTCAAATATTCTAGCCCGACGTTGATACAAAAATCCAGACGCCGGAGGATTTCTTTTAGGATCTGTTCGCTGATGAGCTTTTTTTCCATCGGAAGATTTAAGCCGGAAAAAAATTGCCGAGCCTCTTTGATGGAAAAAAAGCTCACTTGCGCGATATTATGCTCGTTGATCTTAACCGCCAGCGATTCTTTTTTTAACCGTGTTCCCCGGCATTGCGGGCACGGCAAGACCGACATGAATTTCGAAATTTCATCTTTGAGCCAGTCGTTGTCGGTTTCTCTAAAAAGTCTTTCCAGGTAACCAATCGTTCCTTCAAACGTTCTCCCCCAGATTTGGTCATCGGAGCCGTAAAGGACTAAAGTCTGAAATTTTTTCCCCAAATCCTTGAACGATTTCTGCGGGTCAACGTCGTAGAGGTTCCCCAATTCCCGTAAGAGGGCCCGATGGTACATCATGTATCCGCGACCGCCTTTTTTCCACGGAGCCACCGCCTGAATCCAAGTCTTTGAAGGATCCGGTACAATCATCTGCGGGTCGATTTCCATTTTTGTTCCCAATCCGTTACAGCCGGGACAGGCGCCATACGGAGAATTGAACGAAAAAATCCTGGGCTCCAACTCAGTCAAACTGATCCCGCAATCGACACAGGCATACTTCTCGCTGAAGAGCCGATCCGGCATCTTAGCGTTAAAATCAATAATGACGATCCCTTGCCCCGTTTGCAGGGCGGTCTCAATCGAATCGCTCACGCGTTTCCTGATGGCAGCTTTGACGTTCAAACGATCAATCACGACTTCGATATGATGGATTTTAAATTTATCCAGCTTTAACTTCTCCTGAACATCATAAATTTTTCCATCCACTCGTAGACGGGCGAAACCGGCTTTGCTGACTTGCTGCTGAATATTTCGGTATTCCCCTTTTCGCCCGCTGATAAGTGGTGCGAGAATATTGATCGGCGTGCCTTCGGGAAGATTCATGATGTGTCCGGTGATTTCTTGAGCCGATTGTCGTTCTATTTTTTTACCGCAGTTGTAGCAGTGGGGAGTTCCAACCCTCGCGAAAAGCAAACGCAGATAATCATAAATCTCCGTCTGTGTGGCAACGGTCGAGCGGGGATTGTGGCTGGTTGTTTTTTGTTCAATGGAAATGGTGGGAGAAAGACCTTCGATATATTCCAGATCAGGTTTTTTCAGCTGATCCAAAAATTGCCGGGCATAGGCGGAGAGGCTTTCCACATAACGCCGTTGTCCTTCGGCGTAAATCGTGTCAAAGGCCAAAGACGATTTTCCCGAACCGCTTAGTCCCGTGATAATGACGAGCTCATTACGCGGAATCTTCAGACTGATATTTTTTAAATTATGCTCTTTCGCCCCGCGAATTGTGATGTAATCGGTTTTCATAGTTAAAGGGATACTCAATCTTTTCAACTTTAATATCTTAGAAGTTATCTCAAAATTCTAAAAGTTTGTCATTCCCGAATGCTTTAGTCGGGAATCCAGACGGTGCTACAACTGGATGCCCGATAAAAACATTCGGGCATGACAATTTTGGGATAGGTTCTAGAATATGCGTCTCCAACGTTTAAATGCTTTCACATCAGCAGTGCTTAAATCAAACCATTCTCCCTGCAATCTTTTCATCTCAAATCGTTTGTGCCAGTAGGCTTCGATACCACTTGTATCATCAGTTTTGATTGAATGAATCAACTGCGTTTTTTCGGGTAATTGGATTCGAAGTTCACTCCCACGGCGTACAGTATCATTGGTCTTTCCGATCTTGTAATAACGGCCCGATTTGAAAAGATATACTTCACCAACTTTGACATCAGAGTCATCTATAATTTTTTCTTCATTAGAATTAACAAGAATGGGCCCACAAAGCTTAACAATATCGTCGTAGTTGGGTTTATTTTTACAATATTCCAATACTTTTGCTACAAATTGTTCTTTCTTACCCCAACGATTAAAAACAAGTTTATTGGGAAAGTCTGTATCTATATTTTTTTCTAATCGAATCTCGAGTTGAGTTGGGAATTTTTTAATTTTACGTGCAAGACCGATTATTTTCTCAAAAAGGAATTTATCGTCATACGCACCCGTAAGCTGGTTCGGCGTAAATCCAGCTTCTTTTTGTGCGTCACCAAACCTTGCCCAATATTTGCCCCAATCGTAAGAGTTTATCCCCGTTTCTTTTTCAAATTTACGTGCGCCTAATGGCCTACCGCCATTCTCTTTCGCAGTTTTGCGTATTGCCTCAATAATGTCTTGTTTTGTTTGTATACCCATAAATAATTTCCCCTAAATTTTAAAAAAACGCCCCTTGTTTGCGAACATACTCAACAAGGGGCGTTTTAGGTTTTGATAATTACTTTCTCTTCTTTTTCTTTTGCCCGCCTCTGACCATCTGGGCACAGGAAATATCACCGTTTTTGTCGATGAAGTACAAGAATCCCTTTTCCTTTTTAATGCCGACCTTCGCAACTTTCTTTGCCTTACCGCCTTTTCTGTTACCGCGGGCCATCTGAGCGCAAGAAACGTCGCCATTCTTGTCGACAAAGTAGAGGAATCCTTTTTCCTTTTTGACTCCGACCTTCGCCACTTTTTTTGCAGCCATGTTTTCACCCCCTTCCTTGTTTGTTAAGTTCCTACCTTTACTTCTTGAAAAAATTGTTTCAACGTTTGAATCGCAGACAAGACCGCCAAATAACTGGTTTTCGGATTATCCGGACACACAACATTTTCGGTACGGCTCGTCATGCGGCCAAAATCTCCAATCATTTCAATTTCATGGGAATTCGTTTTATATTCGGGAGAGGTCACGATGCGCACCGTCATTTTATCTTTCACCCCGCAGGCGAGAGCAATTGTGGCTGCGACATTGATATTTTTGGGAAACAGTTCAACCGCTTTATCCACATCCCCTTCAAAAACAATTGTCTCTGAAGCGACGTTTCCAACAGAACTATCGGATAAACCCGACGGGGGCTTACGGGTGGTTAACGTGATGCTGGTGATCTTGACCAAACTCGCGGCTTTGATGGCATCAATCCCGGCGACCGCACCCGATGGGATAAGGAGAGTGCGTTTATTTTTTTGGGCCAGAGAAAAAAGATCCTTGCGGTTTAAAAGCTTTCCCACGCTCATCGCTAAAACATTTTTTTTTGATAAAAGCGCCTGACGGATAATCGTATATGTGTCCGCGGCATTCACCGCTTCAATCACAAAATCACAAGTCTTCAGTAAATCGACGAAAGACTTTTTAAAAACTTTTTCCTGACGAATCCCTTCTGAAAGTTTTTTGGCTTTTTCCAAATCAATATCATACAAAGCGCTTAACACGCAGGTGTCTTTTAATTCTTTCGAAAGACTCCGGGCGATCCTTGAACCAATCGCCCCGCAGCCCACAACGCCGACTTTTACTTTTTTGTTCATCTAATCCGCACCGTCAGGTTATCGATCAATCGTGTCTGGCCAAACCAAACCGCTAAAGCAATCAAAACAATTCCTGAAGAAACTTTCAATGGTTTTAATGTACGGGCATTCACACACTCGATGTAATCAATCCGTCCGTTTGTATTTTTGGAAATCATCTGAGAAATGGACTGAGTAATTTTTTGAGAATTACGTTCGCCCTCGAGGATCATGGTCTTTGCCGAACTTAATGCCTGAAAAAGAATCGGGGCATCTTTTCGCTGTTGCTCTGTGAGATAACTGTTACGAGAACTCATGGCCAGACCGTCTCGTTCTCGAACCGTTGGCAAAACTTTAACCTGCACGGGGAAATTTAAATTTTCCACCATTTTACTTAGAATGACCGTCTGCTGCGCGTCCTTTTGTCCTAAATAAAGCACATCGGGTGAAACGATATTTAATAATTTAGAAACAACAGTTGCGACGCCTTTAAAATGTCCCAGTCGAGATCGTCCGCACAAAACTTGACTTAACTCTTCGACTTCCACGTACGTCCGATATCCCTGAGGATACATCTCCTCGACCGACGGATAAAAGATTATATCAACTTTTTCTTTTTTTGCCACTAATTCATCTTTTTTAAAGTCTCGAGGGTATTCTTTAAAATCTTCCTGCGGGCCGAATTGTTTTGGGTTCACAAAAATACTTAACACAGAAAAATTATTTTCTTTTTTAGATTGGCGAAGAAGCGCGGCGTGGCCTTCGTGCAGATATCCCATCGTCGGAACAAAGCCGATTCGTTTCTTCTGTCCTCTGGCCCTTTGGATCACGCCGCGCATCGTTTGAATGTCTTGGATGGTCTTCATAAATTTGTTTTATCCGGCAATTTATCCACCGTAGGGGCACACGGCCGTTTACCCCTACATATCTCCGGCGAAATTTCTTTCAAAGGCCCCATCACAAAATCCCGCTCCCACATCCCGGGATGCGGGATAGTTAAGCGCGGCGTTAAAATCTTTTCTTGATCGTAGAGAAGAATATCGATATCGATTGTGCGCGGGCCGTTACGAACGGTTTTGATCCGTCCGAGTTTCTTTTCAATGGATTTGGTTTGGGCAAGAAGATCAAAGGCGGAAAGTTCTGTAGTTCCTTTTAAGACGGCATTCAAAAATTTTCCTTGGTCTAAAAATCCTACTGGTTCTGTCTCAATAATGGTTGATATCTTTTGAACCGCTACACCGTTTTTTTTTAGCAAAGTAATAGCATTTTTAATATTTTTTTGACGATTGCCTAAGTTAGAACCCAACGCTAAATAAATAATAGCCATTTTAAAAGCACGTAGTTTTAACTCAAACTTTTATTCTTCCAATGCTTTTACAGAAAACAAAAAGAACTGATTTTCAGGAATCTTGGTTACGCTTGCGTTGTGTACGCTGACACAAAATTCATATTTTTGCCTATCTCAACTTTATCCAAATTTGATCCCACAACCACTTGTTCTGCTTTTTTATCAAATTCATCAGCTATGACGATTTCAGGAATATTGCAGTTAATATAAGTACCGCCTACTATTCTGCTATTAACACCCCTATCATTGTTGATTTCTTTATCAGCAGTAGAAGCACCCATGTCTAAATTCTTTTTTTCAAATATATTCTGATTATTTGGAAAAGCATCCCTTAAAAAAGGACAGGGGTCGCGAAGATCTACCACGAATGCTCGAGTATAAAACATTCTACCATTTCGACAAAGATTGGAATTTAATTCATGGACCGTATATGTACCACCTATAACTAAATTATCTTGAAGATTTGGATTACCACTGATATCGAGATTAGAACATCCATTCCATTGTTTTCCCTGAGTATTAATACCTGAAGCTTGTTGTATCTCCTCAAAGGATTTATACGAATTGTGGTCAGGTCCAGCTCCATAGGCAGCATAGGAACATATCCAGAGGCCTAAAAGAAACATTACTCCCATTTCTTTACATCTTTCTATTTTCATTTTAGTGACCTCTTACAAAACCTTGCGTAACCTTTCAACCGCTTCATTGATTCGTTCTTTCGAAGCGGTTAATGTCATTCGGATATAACCTTCCCCGGATTCACCGAAACCAACACCGGGTGTAGCCACGATATTGGCCTCATCCAGAAAAATTTTGGCCGCTTCCATCGAGTCTTTAAATTTTTTTGGAATTTTTCCCCAGACATAAAAAGATGCTTTTGGTGCGGGGATTTTCCAGCCGATTGAACGCAGGCCATTAATCAACAAATCCCGTCGTTCTTGATATAACGCGCGTAAATCATCCAACTGCACATCTGGAGTTTTTAAAGCCGTGATTCCGGCGATCTGAATCGCTTGAAAGATTCCGGAATCCACGTTCGATTTGACTTTGGCTAAGGCTGAAATGAGTTTGCTGTTGCCGCACGCCCACGCGAGGCGCCAGCCGGTCATGCTGAAAGTTTTTGAAAAGGAATGGAATTCAATCGCTACATCTTTGGCGCCGTCGATTTCCAGAATACTCAAAGGTTTTTCGCCGTCGAAATAAACTTCCGAATAAGCCAAATCCGACGCGATAATGATCCCTTTTTCCCGGGCGATTGAAACGAGCTTGGTATAAAACTCCCGCGTGGCGGTTGCAGCCGTCGGATTATTTGGATAATTGATGAACATAAATTTTATGCCGTTCATCTTTTCGATTTTAGAAAGATCGGGCAAGAAACCGTTCTTCTCTTTTAAAGGAACGTAAACCGGTTTTCCACCGGCGAAGATCGTTGAGGCGCGGTAGCCCGGATAACACGGTTCGGGGATTACCACTTTATCTTTTGGGTTTACGACACCGAGCGGCAAATGCGCCAGGCCTTCTTTCGATCCGATGCACGGATAAACTTCCATGTCGGGATCAAGCGTTACTTTGAAACGTTTTAAAAACCATTCGGAAATTTCTTTGCGTAAAGCCGGCAATCCAGCATCAAGGGCGTAATGATGATTCGCCGGGTCCTGCGCGGCAGCATTCAATGCATCAATGATGTGCTGAGGCGTTCCAGAATCCGGATCGCCGATTCCTAAATCAATGATGTCACGGCCTTCGGCCTTGGCCTTGCGCTTGGCTTTGTCGATTTCAACGAAGAGATATGGGGGGAGTTGTTTGAGGCGGTCGGAAAATTCAATCTCAATAGACATCTGGTTCCCTCATTTAAATTTTTTTATAATCCCAAAACATCCTGCATCGAAAACAATCCCTTTTGTTTTTTGGCTAAAAATTTTACGGCGACGAGCGAACCCTTCGCAAAAATATCGCGGGTCTTGGCGTGATGACTGATGGTTAAAATATCCACGCCGCTTTCAAAAATAATTTGGTGATCGCCGATGATTTCGCCTTCGCGGATGGATTGGATGTCCGAAACTTTTCGTTTGGAAGTCTGTTCAATCACTTCGGCAATCGTCTTGGCAGTTCCCGAGGGCGCGTCTTTTTTGTGCACGTGATGGGCTTCAATGATTTTCACTTGATAATCCGGCCCGAATTTCGCAGCTGCTTCCTGGGCCAGTTTAAAAAGGATATTCACCCCAACGGACATATTCGAGGAGAAAACAATCGGTAAGGTCTTCGAAGCCTTTTTGACTTTTTGAATCTGATCGCTGGAAAATCCGGTCGTACCGATGACCATTTTTACTTTATATTTTTGGCAAACTTCCAAATGCTCGATGGTGGCAAGCGGCGTGGTGAATTCAATTAAGACTTGAGCGCCTTTAAGAGTTGAGGAATCTGTATTGACGGGAATATTAAGAAAGGATCCACTGAGGTTCGGATGATCTTTATTTTCCAGAAGCGAAACGATTTTGAAACTTTTATCCTCAAGGGCAAGAGAAGTGATTCGCTGGCCCATGCGTCCGAGGCAACCGCTTACTGCTAGTTTGATCATTATCGTCCTTTCAATAATCCATAATCCTTTAACGTCTTCTTCAATTTTGCCAAATTCTCCTCGGCCATCGAACACAAAGGCAGACGAAGATCGCCCGAACAAAGTCCCATCAATCCCATCGCGGTTTTGACGGGAATCGGATTTGTTTCAATGAACATGGCTTTGATCAACGGCAACAATTTATAGTGAAGCGCCTGCGCTTTTTTAAAATCTCCTCGATTGAATGTCTCAACCAACTGCGCTACCGCATGCGGGACGATATTCGCCACAACCGAGATCACCCCTACCCCGCCGATACTCAAAACCGGCAACGTCAAGGCATCATCACCGGAAAAGAGCAAAAAACCTTCTGGACACAAATGTTTGACCATGCTCATTTGCTCGAGTGAGCCCGAGGCTTCCTTAACTCCGATAATATTTTTACAATCCTTGGCGAGCTGGGCAATCGTCGTCGGTTCAATATTAACACCAGTGCGACCGGCGATATTATAGAGAATGATCGGGATATCAATGCTCTGCGCAATTTCTTTAAAATGCAAATACAATCCTTTTTGCGTCGGGCGGTTGTAATAAGGACTCACAACCAAAACCGCATTCGCGCCCGCATCGGCGGCGTGCTTGGTTAATGAAACCGCTTCTTCGGTCGAGTTCGATCCCGTCCCAGCAATCACCGGCACTCTTTTATTGGCGGCCTTGATACAAATTTCAATAACTCTCTCATGTTCCGCCGTCGAAAGTGTGGGAGATTCGCCGGTTGTTCCGCAGGGAACAATTCCGCTCGTTCCATTTTTAATTTGAAATTCTACTAACTCTTTTAATTTCGTTTCATCTACACCACCGTCGTTAAACGGGGTGGCGATCGCAACGATTGAACCTTTAAACATCATAAAAATATTCTCCTTGCGCGATGAACTTCGCGCTTCCCTTGAGCCAGACGTTGGAAATTTTTCCATTCCCTAAATCAAAAGAAACGTCGAGGATTTCTCCACTTTTGGTTTTGACCTTCATGGACGCGCCCTTTTTTGTCTCAATCGATGGATTCGCCTCAAGGTATCCGATCAAAGCCGAAGCCACAGCCCCCGTGCCGCAGGCAAAAGTCTCGGCCTCCACCCCGCGTTCAAAGGTACGGAGTTCAATAAAATTTCGATCCAACTGTTCGACAAAATTGACATTCGTGCCCCGCGGCTTAAATTCATCGTGCGTACGGATGGTCCGCCCCAAACTGTCAACATCGATTGTTTTTAAACCATCGACAAAAACAATGGTGTGAGGAACGCCGCTGTCGATATAGCTGACATTCAGCCGGCGGCCGTTGACATTCAAACAAATTTTTCCTCGATAATCTTTGGGATCGCTTAAGCGCACACGGGCAGTTTCGCCTTTAGCTTCCGCCAAAAGAATTCCCGCTAAGGTTTCGATACTAAATTGTTTCTTCTTTTCTCCTCGATGACGCACGATGTAAGCGGCCAAACAGCGGGCGCCATTGCCGCACATCTCAGCCTCGGAGCCGTCGGAATTGATAATACGCATTTTGTAATCGGCTTTTTTTGAAGATTCCAAAACCAAAACGCCATCCGCACCGATTCCGGTGTGGCGTTCGCACATCTTGATGGCCAGTAGAGACAGTTCATGAACTGTCTCTATATTCTCGACAACCAGAAAATCATTTCCAGCCCCAACCATTTTTGTAAATTGAATCGTTTTCATTTTTTTAAAAACCCCGGGATATGTTCCCCGCGCATCAAATCCTCATACGTCTCGCGTTCTTTGACGATATAAAATTTGTTTCCCTTCACCATCACCTCTGGAACCCGGCAGCGGACGTTATAATTGCTCGACATCACATAACCGTAGGCCCCGGCGCTCATGACGGCCAGCAAATCGCCTTTCTTGACTGTCGGCAATTCCCTGTCTTTCGCAAAAAAATCTCCGCTCTCACAAATCGGCCCGACGACGTCGAATTTTCCCGTGGATGCGGCGGGATTTTTTTTCAAAGGAACAATTTCGTGATACGCCTGATACAAGGACGGACGGATCAGATCGTTCATCCCGCCATCGACGATGAGAAATTTTTTAAAACCATTGTCCTTGATATACAAAACCTTCGTCACAAAAATCCCCGCGTTTCCAACAATAAACCGTCCCGGTTCCATAATGATTTTCAAAGTTGTTTTTTGCAGAAGCGGCAAGATGCTATCCGCGTACTGCTGGGCGGTCTGGGGCTCCTCGTCTTTATATACGATCCCCAGACCGCCCCCTATGTCGAGATATTCTATACCAATCCCTTCCTGTTTCAATGACGAAATAAATTCAATGACTTTTTGAATGGCTTTCACAAACGGATCTTTGGTGGTGAGCTGGGATCCGATATGAATATGCAGACCGCTGATTTTGACAAACGGATAATTTTCCCTGGATTTTAAAATCTCGTGAGTCGATTTTAAATCAATCCCGAATTTATTTTTCAAAGTCCCCGTTGTAATAAAATGATGCGTTGGGGCCTCGACATCCGGATTGATCCGGATCGCGGCCTGCGTTTTGATTTTTAGCTTTTTGGCGACGCGGTTGATTTCTTCCAGTTCAGGAACGGATTCCACGTTAAAAAACAAAATTCCTTTTTTAATGGCAAACGCGATTTCTTCTTGGGTTTTTCCAACCGAGGCGAAAACAATTTTCTTAGGGTCGGCGCCAAGCTTGAGCGCTTTTAAAAGTTCTCCCTGCGAAACGATATCAACACCCGCGCCTTCGTTCAACAAAGTTTTGACGACGGCCAGATTGCCGTTGGCCTTCATGGCAAAACAGATCAAAGGCGAAACCGGCGCAAAGGCCTTTTGAATCTTCGTGAAATGATCGACGAGCGTGTGATGGCTGTAAAGATAAAACGGCGTGCCGACGGCTTTAGCAATCGCCGAAACCTTCGCCGATTCGCAGTGGAGTTCATTATTTTTGAATTGGAAGTCGTGCATAAAAATTCCTCAATTGGTGCCCGCGGGCACCAATCTCATTTAGCGGTTCGGTTAATTGATTTCTTTGATTCGACGGAGACTTTGGGATCAAACAATTTATTGAATTCTTTTCTAACAATTTTTTCGCAGAATTTTTTTTTCAAAACATCTTCCGGCATATCTTGGATTCGAATTTTATTCGAAATGGAATAATTCACCAACTCTCCAATAATCGTATGCGCCGTCTTAAATGGAACACCTTTATCAACCAGATAATACGCCAAGTCCGTCGCGTATAAAGATTCATCTTTAAGATGATCTTCAATTTGGGGACGATTGAATTTAAGGGTTTTTATCAACCCTTCCAAAACCTGCAATTCTTCTGAAATCACTTCAAAAGAATTGAACAACGGTTCCTTATCAAGCTGCATATCGCGATTGTAGGTTAAAGGCAAGCCTTTCATCATCGTCAAAACGCTGATGAGATTTCCGTATAACCTTCCCGTATTCCCACGAATCAATTCCAGCACATCCGGATTCTTCTTCTGCGGCATGAGAGAACTTCCGGTACAAAAAGCGTCATCAATCTCGATAAAATCGAATTCTTTGGTCGACCAAATAATCAAATCTTCGGATAATCGGGACAAGTGCATCGCGATAATCGATAACGCGCTGATAATTTCGATGACAAAATCGCGATCGCTGACGGCATCGAGAGAGTTAGACGTCGGTTCAATATTAATAAGTGCCTTGGAGAGAGAAGAAAGGCTATTTAAATATTCATCAGCTTTCTCATTATATAAACCATGCAAAATTGGAGTCCCGGCGAGAGCGCCCGCCCCCATAGTTATCTTCATATTCTCTGAAATGTACTTCAACCGATTAGAATCGCGATCAAGCATCGATACATATGCCATCCAATAATCTTTCAGATAAACTGGTTGGGCATGTTGTAAATGAGTAAATCCGGGGACAATTATATTTTTATTTTCTTCTAACTCTAACAACTGACCAATAGAATAAATTAATCGCTCAATATTTTTTTGTAATACCTCAAGAATATGATATTTGCAATAGCACTTTGTAGCAAAAACCACTTGATCGTTACGAGATCGGGCCGTGTGAAGTTTTAAAACTAAATCCCCTACTTTTTTCTCTATCCGTTTTTGTATATCAGAATGAATGTCTTCACAGGTTTCATCGGCTTTAAATGAACCATTGGATATACTACCTAAAATTTCAGTTAAACTTTCTCGAAGCTTGGACGCCTCTTCCGCGGTTAAAAAGTTACTCTTTTCTAATATCGTCACATGTGTCAAGGAACCTACAACATCGTATGCGGCAATTTTATAGTCGTAATGAATCGATTGAGTAAATTTTTCAACCAATGGATTGGTCTCTTTGCTAAATCGTCCTCCCCATAGTTTGGTCATTGTTTTATCCTTTTCTACCGCTCAAAACGGCATTCCCCAGATTTTAATGAATCCTTCTGAAAGTTTTTGATCAAAAACATCTTTCTCACCGTACGTGGCGAGTTCTTCTTTGTATCGAGAGAATTTTGATTTGCGGCTGACGACCGTACAGTTTCCTTTGTAAAGTTTCAAACGGATCGTGCCGCTGACGCGTTCCTGCGTCTTCTCTATATAAGCATCGAGCTGTTTCTTCAAAGGTGTTTCCCATAGTCCGTAATAAATCAGCTCGGCGTATTTCAGGGAAATTCCTTGTTTGTAATGCATGGTCTCGCGGTCCAAGACGAGCGCTTCCAATTCCTGATGCGCGGTGGTGAGGATCGTTCCTGAGGGGCATTCGTAAATTTCTCGGGATTTGATCCCGACCAGTCGGTTTTCGACCATGTCCACGCGGCCAACCCCGTGGGCGCCGCCCAGGGCGTTGAGCTTCGAAAGAAGCTCAACGCCCGAGTACGCCTTTCCATTTATTTTTTTCGGAATCCCTTTTTCAAATTCAATCTCAACATAAACCGGCGTATTGGGTGCTTTCTGTGGACTCACCGTCATCTGATAAATATCTTCCGGCGGCTCGATCCACGGATCTTCGAGAATACCCGCTTCAATACTCATGCCGTAAACGTTCTTGTCGATGGAATACGGTTTCTTTTTGGTGACATCAATCGGAATCCCTTTTTCTTTAGCATAATCAATCTCTTGCTCCCGCGTCTTGAATTCCCAAATCCTAACCGGCGCGATGTTTTGCAAGTTCGGATCTAAAATTTTTGCGGTCACCTCAAATCGAACTTGATCGTTGCCTTTTCCGGTGCAGCCGTGGGCCAGTGCATCGGCTTTTTCTTTGTGCGCAATTTGAACTTGATATTTAGCAATAATCGGACGGGAAAGCGCTGTTGCGAGAAAATATTTTCGTTCATACACCGCGCCGGCTTTAAGCGCGGCGAAGACATAATCTTGAACGAATTCTTTTTTCAAATCCAAAACATACGCTTTTTGAGCACCCGTTGCCAGCGCGCGCTTTTTGATCGCCTCAAAATCTTCATTCTGCCCAACGTCAGCAATGAAGGCGATCACATGATATCCTTGGTCTTCCAGCCACTTAATAGCGCATGAGGTATCGAGTCCACCAGAGTAGGCTAAAACAATTTTTTTCATGAAGAACTCCTTCTCACTTAACTAAAAACTCCAACACCGCCTTCTGCACATGCAGACGATTTTCGGCTTGGTCAAAAATAACCGAGTGTTTGCCATCGATCACATCACTGGTCACTTCCAAATCGCGATGCGCGGGCAGGCAGTGCATGAAGATATAATTTTTGTCAGCGAGCTTTACTAAATCCCTGTTGATCTGAAATCTTTGAAAATCCTTCAAACGTTTTTGCGACTCTTCTTCCTGTCCCATGCTGACCCACACGTCCGAATAAATGACGTGAGCGCCTTTGACGGCTTCCATCGGAGAATTGGTCAAAAAAATTTTCGTGCCGCTTCCCTTCGAAAAATCTTTTGCCAAAGAAACCATTTCGGACAACGGCTCGTAATTCTTCGGCGAGGCAATATGAATGTTCAAGCCAACTTTCGCGCAACCGAGCATAAGAGAATTGCAGACATTGTTCCCATCACCGATATAAGCAACCGTAATCCCTTTGAAACTTTTAAAATTTTCCTGAATCGACAATAAATCCGCCAGCCCCTGACACGGATGTGTTAAGTCTGACAAGCCGTTGATCACTGGAATCTCAGCCCACTTTGCCAAATCTACAACATCCTGGTGCGAATTGGTTCGGGCGACGATACAATCCAAATACCGTGACAACGTCCGGGCCACATCAGCGGCGGATTCGCGCTTGCCTAAATCAATTTCTTCCGGGCTCAAATAAATACAATTTCCGCCCATCTGCCAGATGGCGACTTCAAAGGAGACGCGCGTGCGGTTGGAGGGCTTTTGGAACAAAAGTCCGATGGATTTTCCTTTTAATTGAGACGTACATTTCCTTCCCTGCTTTTTAAATTGCGCAGCACTTTTTAGAAGAAAAAGAATCGTCTTGGGGGTTAAATCTTTGATGCTTAAAAAATCGTTTTTTTTCATTTTGAATTCGTGCCCTTCTCAAAAAATTTCGAAAGGATAAATACAGCCTTATCGATTTGTTTCTTGGTCACGTTCAACGCCGGCATAACACGAAGAACATTCCCTTGCGTGCAGTTGATGATCAATCCGTGATCAAAACATTCCTGCACAATTTCTTTCCCTTCGATCGTCAGCTCGAGGCCCAGCATGAGGCCGAGTCCTCGCACTTCTTTAATAACTGAAAATTTTTCTTTGAGCTCCTCGAGTTTTTTCTTTAAATAAGCGCCCATAATTTTAGTGTTGGAAAGCATCTTGTCTTTTTCAATGGCTTTGAAAACTCCAAGCGATGCTTTACACACCAAAGGACTTCCGCCGAAGGTCGTCGCGTGCATGCCGGGCTTGAAGGTATCGGCGATTCCTTTTTTGACAACCAACGCCCCGATCGGAAGTCCTCCACCGAGCGCCTTGGCCAGCATCATCAAATCCGGCGCCACGCCATAATGCTTAAAACCAAACATCTCACCTGTTCGCCCCATCCCGGTTTGGACTTCATCGAAAATCAACAAAATATTTTTTTCATCACAGATTTCCCGAATGCGTTTCACGTACTCGGGTTTGGCAACGTGGATACCTCCTTCTCCTTGAACTAATTCCAACATAATCGCCGCCGTACGCTCGCTGAGGGTTTCTTCCAAAATTTTGATATCATTAAAGGAAATCGTTTTGAACCCTTCGAGCAAGGGAAAAAATCCTTCCTGATGTTTCTTTTGGCCCGTCGCGGATAAAGCGCCGAGTGTCCGGCCATGGAAGGAATTGGTCATCGTGATGATTTCGTACCGCTTCCCCTGTCCGTAGGCGCGTACAAATTTGATCGCGGCCTCCGTGGCCTCGGCTCCGCTGTTACAGAAAAAAACTTTAGATGGAAAGGCGTGACGAACAATTTCTTTCGCGAGTTTCGCCTGCTGGGAATGATAAAAATTATTCGGAATATGGATGAGTTTATCAATCTGATCGCGCACCGCCGCAACGACCTTTGGATGACAGTGTCCGACGTTGTTGACCCCCCATCCCGGAAAAAAATCCAAATATTTTTTGCCATCGACATCGATCAAGGTCATGCCTTTACCCTTCACAAAAATAGCCGGTGTGCGGGCATACGTCGAGAGAATATAATCTTTATAATTCGCGAAGATTTCGTCTTTTTTCATTTTTTAAGGATTTGGGTGCCGACACCGAGATCTGTAAAAAATTCGAGAAGCAAAGCGTGGTTCAAGCGGGCATCAACGATGTGTGTCTTACCAACGCCCCCGTTTAAGGCTTCGATACAGGCGTTGACTTTTGGAATCATTCCAGACTGAATAACATGATTCTTAATGAGATTATCGACCTCGTCAATCGTTAAGGTGGAAATGAGCGAGGATGGATCCTCCGGGTGGCGCATGACTCCGTGGACGTTGGTCAGAAGAACCAATTTTTCTGCGTGCATTGAAGAGGCAATCGCCGAGGCCACTTCGTCGGCATTCACATTGTGCGCCTGCTTTTCCACGCTGATCCCCATCGGAGAAAGAACCGTGATCCGTCCTTTTTTAAGGTGCGCTTCAATCGCCTCTTGATTGATCGAGGTGATCGTCCCGACAAATCCGAGTTCTTTGTCCGCACGCTTTTTCTCGACGCCAATGATATTCTCTTCGCCTTTTAAACCGGTCGCATCGCCTTTGAGCTCTCTGATTTCGCTGACAATCTGTTTATTAAGTTTGTCTAATTCTTCGCTAACGATTTTGAGAGTTTCACGATCGGTGACACGGATGCCGTTATGAAATTCGGATTTCATTCCGGCTTCTTTAAGACGGGTGCTGATGTGCACTCCTCCACCGTGCACAAGGATGGTGCGAATGCCGACATAGCTTAAGAAGACAATGTCTTCTAAGACATGTTTTCGGATGGTCTCGTTATCCAGAATACTTCCGCCGTATTTGATCACGAATATTTTTTTTCGAAACGCGTGAATATACGGAATCGCTTCAACGAGGATGTCGGCTTTTTTAATTATATTTTCCATTGATTTTTACGTACTCCAAGGTTAGATCACAGGTGTAAACCGTTGCTTTTTGACGGCCGCAATTAAGATCCACACTGATCGCAATATTTTTTTTAGCGAAAGAACTGAAGCGGATCTTTAAATCTTTTTCGCTCACTTTTAAGCCCACTGACCCAACGGCAGCCGCGACCCTTCCCCAATTCGGATCACAGCCATACGCGGCCGTCTTCACTAAACTGGAATTGGTAATCGCCAGGGCGGCTTGTTTGGCTTGGTGGTGACTGGCGGCGCCAGTGACTGTGACTTCAATAAATTTGGTCGCCCCTTCGGCGTCCAAAATAATTTTTTTAGCCAGATCAAGGCAGACAAAATTAAGGGCCTGGCAAAAAATTTTGAAATCTTTTCCTGGTGCATCAATCGTTTTGTTTCCCGCCAAACCGCTGGCCAGAATAGTGACCATATCATTGGTGCTCATGCAGCCATCGACGGTGATGGAATTAAAAGAGGGTTCAACGGCTAAGCGCAAGCCCTGCGCCAGCAGAGGCTGCGCGATCGCGCAATCCGTTGTAATAAATCCCAGCATCGTGGCCATATTGGGCTGAATCATCCCCGAGCCTTTGGCGCAGGCACCGATCGTCACTTTTTTCCCGCCCAAAAAAAACGTGACTGCGGTTTCTTTTATTTTCTTATCCGTTGTGAGAATCGCTTGAGCGGCCTTTTTCCCGTTCTTCGCGCTTAATCCGGCGACTAAACGCGGGGCGGCCTCTTCGATTTTTTTGTACGGAAGAGGCCGCCCGATAATCCCCGTTGACGCCACCAATACATGATCGCTATTGATATTCATTAATTCCGCAATCAATTCCGTTGATCGGCGGGCATAAAGCAATCCAAAACTTCCGGTGAAACAATTGGCATTGCCGCTGTTCACAATAATGGCCTGCGCTTTTTTGGAGCGCATCTTTTCCTGAGAAACAATAATGGGCGCGGCTTTAATGGAGTTTTGAGTAAACACACTCGCGACGGCCGAGGGAACATCACAGGCAATGAGCGCGAGATCCGGTTTTCCGGATTTTTTTATTCCGCAGGACATTCCATTCGCCTTAAACCCTAACGCTGCACTCACGCCGCCTTTAATAATTTTCATACCAGCCCCTTATCTTCCGCAAAATGACACATGAGATTCATGTTCTGTACCGCCTGTCCCGCGGCGCCTTTCATGAGATTGTCGATCACGCTGGTCAAGACAATCAAATTTTTGTCTTTGCTAACCGCCAGCCCCAGATCGCAATAATTGGTCGTAGTCACATCTTTTATCTCAGGCTGAGAACCCAAAGGAAGAACCCGCACGAATTTTTCGGTTTTATAAAATTTACGATACAGATTAAAAAGAACGCTTTCTGAAATTTTTTCCTTCACCTGAACGTAGATCGTCTCTAAAATACCCCGATTGATGGGCAAAAGGTGGGTGACAAAAGTTGCCTTAAGCGATCGACCGGCCATCTTTGATAAGTATAAATTGATTTCCGGCGTGTGCTGGTGATTCAAAACTTTATAGGCCTTGAAATTTTCATTGACCTCGGTAAACATCAGGTTCTGGGTCACCTTGCGTCCGGCGCCGGAGACACCGGATTTGGCATCAATAATAATGGATTGAATGATATCGGTGCGCGTACTGATCAAAGGCGCCAACGCGAGCAAAGCTGCCGTCGGATAACATCCCGGATTGGCGACTAAAGAAGCTTTCTTAATGTCTTCTCGGTAAAATTCGGGCAAGCCGTAAACGGCTTGGGAAAGATTTTTTGTATCTGTATGTTTCACCTCATACCAGCGTTCGTACGCTTGTTTTGATTTGAGGCGATAGTCGGCACTAAGATCAATGATTTTCTTTTGGGCTTGCAGAAGTTTCGGGGTGATCTTCATGGAAGCGGTATGGGGAACCGCCAGAAAAAATAGATCAGCAGCTTCAAGGGCTTTCTTTAAATTAAATTTTTCGCAAGTGAGATTCGTTTTTCCTTTAAGGTGCGGCCAGATTTGATCGAGGCGGCCTTGGGTACTGTTGGCCCCTACATAGGTGAGACGAACATCATCATGTTTCAATAACAACTCTAAAGTCAGCATTCCCGAATAACCGCTGACGCCGATAATTCCAACCTTAATCATTCTGCTCCTTTGAATCTCACAAAAAAATAATGGTTTATATTAAAATAAAAAACCTATCTCGTCAACTTTTTTATCGAGGGAGATAGGTTTTTGTCCGACTGAAAAAATCTATTTTTACGTTTCTTATCGTTTAACCCACTGGAATTTCTTACGTGCCCCCTTTTGTCCCGGTTTTTTTCTTTCTTTCATTCTGGGATCACGGCTCAAACAAGCCGCTTTCTTTAATACAGATTTATGTTCGTGATCGCACGCCGAGAGTGCCCGCGATAAAGCGAGGCGCAAAGCCCCGGTCTGACCACTGACTCCGCCGCCCGAAACTTTGGCGATGATATCAAATTGATTGAGCGTGTTCGTTAACTTGAGCGGCTCTAAAATAATAATCCGATCCGTCTCGCGGTTAAAAAATTCTTCGAAAGGGCGTTCATTGATTTGAACCACCCCTGTCCCGGGAATTAAATTAACGCGGGCGACGGAAGTTTTTCGTCGGCCGGTCGCTCCATATTTAACAACTTCTACCATATTTTTTCTAACCTCCTAATTATACTTCTAACGCAATCGGTTTTTGAGCCTGATGCGGGTGTTTATCCCCGGCATAAATCCTTAATTTACCTTTGACACGATTTCCAAGCGGCCCTTTTGGAATCATCCGGTTAATCGCCAATTCTAAAACCTGCTCCGGCTTTTTCTTGAGCAAGTCCTGCAGCGCCAAGAGTTTTTGTCCACCCGGATAACCGGTATACCGCTGATAAATTTTGTCCGTCAATTTCTTTCCAGTGACTCGAATTTTCTCGGCATTGATGATAATGACGACATCACCCGTGTCCACGTGCGGCGTAAAAATTCTTTTATGTTTCCCTCGCAGAATAGCCGCAGCTTTTGTTGCGACCCGGCCCAAAATTTTGTTGTCGGCGTCGATAAGATAACAATTACGCTGAACTTCCTCTGCTTTGGCAAAATAAGTATTTTTCATCATGGTTTGACTTCTTTCGTATAAAAATTCTTGAGAAATTTCAATGGGAACAACAGAGAGAGGAGTATAACATTTTCTCTTAGATTGTCAATAATGAACTTCCATCATGTCATCTACAAATTAAAAGTGGACACTTTTTAACGAATCTTTGATTTAAAAGTGGACACCTGAATTGGTCTAGAAATAGGCCATACTTGGAAGAAACGAAAGGATTCCAAGATGGCTGCCCAAATC
>Ga0209515_10000893_pt1 | contig 51759 bp, 54 predicted proteins | sample Subgroupgradi54m_FD_187454 | JGI IMG/M metagenome (GOLD analysis project Ga0209515, IMG submission 187454) | Subsurface groundwater microbial communities from S. Glens Falls, New York, USA - GMW60B uncontaminated upgradient, 5.4 m (SPAdes)... ... | reverse complement strand
CGGAGCGTATGGAGAGGTTCAGAGCCACCACGCGCTCCGCGCGTGCGATTAGTCGTCAGAATCCTGCGGATTTTGCCCGAAATACATTCGAACTTCGTCCAATACACACCGCACATTGGTTTCTAAGAAAAAATTGGAGAATTGGGTGAGTGGTTTAAACCAACGGTTTACTAAACCGTCGAACCTTTACTGGTTCCGTGAGTTCGAATCTCACATTCTCCGCCAACACGTTTTAGTATCGGAGTCAACCCGTTTACTTAGGTAAACGAAGCGACCCGAATGCCTAAAACTTTAGATAAAACACACGACTAATCTCGTGTGTTTTATCTAACCATTCCCGTGCTAAACTAACATCAATAATTAACTATATGGAAGATCTAAATAAACAAGAGCAAACTCCTCAAAAGCTAGAAACAGGATTAGACCCAATGATGGAAATGCACAGACAACAAGTTATCGAATCTATCGGGGTTAATGGAGTTGAAGCTAGTATGGAACTCATTGGGAAGTGGTGTGATAAAGCTGAAAAGTGGGCAGAGGAAGATCCTTTAAATAGAACTCAAGTGACCAGAAGAATGGTTATTGTTAACTTTTCTAAGTATGATTTCTACAAAGCAGCAAAAGATGATGAAGGTGCAATAGAGTGTGCCGAAGATGCAATATTCATGGCTGAACAAGAAGGACACTTAGATTTGAAAGCACACATAGAATCAAAACTTAGATAAAAGGAACTCGACGGACATTACATAGTGATCTTCTTTTTTTGTTCAGGAATCAACCATTAAAGTTTCAATTCTACTTTTTCCTGTAACTTGTGAGATGTCGTCTAGCGAAAAAGCTTCGAGTGGTTCTAATGCTAAAGCACTCAGTTGAAGTGTTCTGTATAAAAAACCAATGAAGGTTCCTGAATATCTATATCTAAAGATACATCCCTCAAGTAAATCAACCATTTCATTTTCATACCCTCGCCACCTTCGTAAAGGTTTACTTTCCTCAAGCCACTTGTTTAACATAAAAATATACAGACTTTTGAGTTCTCTAACGGCAAGGATATTACCTTTCTGAGCAAGTCTTACCAGTAAAATACTTATCCTGTCGCATACCAGTTCGTCATCTTTACTGAGTTTACTCACAAACGTATACATCTTGTCTCTATAGGTGGTAAGTAGGATATCTAACTCATTTTTATCTTCGTATAGAATGAGATTCGCATACCGTTTTCGTTTAGATGTTTTGTTCCACCTTGCTTGATACGATCTCTCAATATGTAGTGTTACTGTATCCCAGTCAATGCTATTTTCCGTAATAAACGCATACGATACAGGCGAGTTTTTCTTAATCCAGTTTTCATTAATAACTGGTGGATTTTTCTTTAAAATATGGAAATTGATTTTTCTGATGACTTGGTCAAAAGATTTCATAGTGATTATATAAATAATATCGCAAAATAAGTCATTTTAAGTTAAAATGATAATAATATTTTCAATATTATTTATGAGTAACACAGCTATTCTAATCACCGTAATGTTTCTCAACTTAACATTTTCAACAATCATGGATGTTCTTGCTAAATATTGGAACGTGACGAACAATATTCTTTTTTTCTACTTGAGTATGGGGGCGAGTATTTTTACGATGTTCTTCTATATATGTATGATTAAGTACGGGAGTTTAACTATTTCATCAACTATTACACTGTTGCTTACTATGATCATAAGTGTTTCATTAGGTTATTTTTATTTCCACGAAGTAGTAAAACCCATTCAATGGGTTGGAATATTTTTAAGTTTTATATCTATGATACTTATGCTTGATATCTTTCATTCAGCATAGAATGGATTAAGTTTTAATTTATCTGTTGTTCTCTTTTAGAATTACGTTAAAAGAAACCTATATTTTGTTATACTAGATCAATGTTAGAAAAGATAATGAACAGTCTACTAATTGGCTTTGCTGTCGCAGCAATACCAGGAGCTGTTTTTATAGAAACAATAAGAAGAACTCTTACGAAAAACGTGATCTCTGGAATTCTTTTGGTTCTTGGTGAATTTTTTGGTCACGTTTTACTGTTCCTTATACTATTTTTTGGAGTTTCTCACTTTTTTACAAATGAGCTTATAAGTAAATTTTTATATTTAACGGGATCTCTTCTTATGTTATGGCTCGGTCTACAAGCTTTTAAAAATCCAAACCAAACACACCAAGAGAAAAGTTTAACACTCGAAGGCTCTTCTTTTTTAGTTGGGTTTGGTTTATCAATAACAGACCCATATATCATTGGGTTGTGGGTCACTCTTTCAGGGGTATACCTTTCTCACTTTTCTAAGTTATATGCAACATTTCATATTATTTTGATATCACTAGGATTTCTTCTGTTCTTTATTCCCTTAATATATATTACGTACTTTATAGGTAAAAAAATACCAGACGTATACTTGCTATGGCTATCAAGAATTGGAGGGGTGGTTCTTATTGGCACAGCAATCATGTTTTTCTGGAAACTAATACTACTTTTCTAGTTATATGTTGATATTTCTTGCAGTAATTAATAATCTTCTTGCTCCGTATTGGGATACCTACAAAAAATATCTCAGTAAACGGGGGTTTGCTTCCCTTACGGTAATATCTTCTCCAAACCTTATTGAACACTCGATTGGTATTATTGTTCTCCTTTCTCTTGGTCTTTTTGTACTACCAACCGATCCACACTTTTACTTCTATTGGTTTCTAATGGTTATTATTTCAGCGGTAGAGCTTACTCTTAATATTTGGGGGTTAGTTAAAAGTAGTTTCTTTGGTGTGCGTGTTATTGGTAGTCTTAGTTTTGTTGTAAGTAGTATATCGGCAGTATTTTTCATTGGAGAACATTTAAGCTATGTACAATATCTCGCAATTCTAACTGCTGTACTTGGTGTAGCACTTTTTACATGGCCTAAAAACCAGAGTTTTAGTTTTAAAAATATTGACAAAGGTATCGTATTTGTTTTTGTCTCAGTTATCTTAAGTGGTATCTCTTTGATACCATACAAAATGGCAACATTCTACACACCTAACTACACGACATTTTTAACAGGCAGAATAGTTGGTGATTTAATCGCTTGGAACCTTGTTTGGATGATTAGTTTGCTCTGGATAAAACGATCACCACTTATAGAATTAAAAAGACTGATTCATACAAAGGAAGCCCTCTTTTTGATTGCGGGTGCATCTGGTGCTAACTTACTCAGTTCTTGGCTTATTTACAAAATGCCAGTGACAGAACTCTCAATATTAGGAGTGCTTGGTATTGTTACTTCCTATTTTATAGATTCATATAAATATAATAATCGATTAACAATGAGAATGTGGACGGGCACAGTTTGTGTTGTTTTTTCAATAGCAATATTTTTCATTTTGCAATAAACAAATGACTATTCAACAATCAAAGTCAGTTCTTTGTCTTTATAAATAATTCTTGATCGTAAATTTGCTAGTAGCTCTCGCTTTTCCATAACCGTACCTTCTTTCAAAATGTACTTAGCATAGTTTCGTATATCGGTATCTTTTCTATTATCAACTTTATCTGTGCTTCCAAGTACTGATCTTTGGAAGATATTAAAACGCGCGATTTCATCCTCGAGTTTCTGTCGCATACCAAGTTCATTGATATCTACCTTGTCGAGAACTTTCAGTAACTCTGTAATGAGCTCTTCTTCACGAATATATTTGTTCTTGCAGTTTCGGTCTCGTGCTCGACTACAAGAGTAGTAGATATACTTGGCATGAGTTCCATCTTTCAAGTCCTTCCACTTTTCTTCGGCAGATATACCACTAGAGCAGTAACCGCAAGTAAACAACTTGGTGAATGAGAACTCTTTGTTCTCACGTTGTATGTTATCTCGTTTAAGCTGAACTTGAGCTTTCTCAAATAGTTCTTGAGTGATCAGTGGCTCGTGTTTTCCCGTATACCAGTTACCACTTCCTTTCGGATGTTCAAAGAGTCCGTGATAGAACTGGTTATCGAGTATTCGATAGACACCACTAAGTGTTAATGGCTTATTGCCTCTGGTATAAAAATTTGCTTCAAAACGAAGCCAATTATATATCTTTCTTCCGCTTAATTTTTCGTACGCCACCTTCTCAAACATTTTCTTTACGATAGGTGCTCTCTCGGGATCAGTTATGAGCTGACACTTTTTATCTAAGTGTCTTTGGTTAAGATACCCAAGTGGTGCTTGTCCAGGCCATAATCCCATTTCTACTCGAGTACGCAATCCACCCTTTACGTTTACTCCACGGTTGTCGTTCTCGAGTTTCGCTTGTGATCCAAGAATCATCAGTAGGAACTTCTCATTTGGATTGTTGCCGAATTTCTGTCCGAATGTTCGTATCTCTTCTAAATATCCTGCATCCATTAGGTCTACTATCTTTCCAAGGTCACCTGCGTTACGACTTATACGGTCAGGTGCCCATGTCAGGATTCCGTTGAATTTCTTAGCTCGTATTTCATCAATAATTTCATTGAATATTGGTCTCTGCCCAGTTTCCTTTGCAGAGTGAGATTCTCGCTTCATGGCTACTATTTCAAGCCCTTCTCGTTCTGCTAGCTGTAACATCTCCTTTATCTGTGAATCTATAGAAAGAACCTGCCTTTCTTCTGATTCTGTTGATTTACGAGCATATAAGCAATACCTTGTCTTTATTGGCTCTGTTAATGATTTGGCTAGTTCGTAGCCCTTTGGTGCTGTTGTTTTCATATACACCATTGATGACGCAAATCAAGGGAAGTATCAAGAGCGTCCCAGAAGGCATATTGTTGGTAACTTTTAGCCCTTAAAAACAAGCTAATTTTGTGATAAAATAGCAAGTATTATGAAACTTAAGGAAGTAAAAATTAGCAACTACAGAAGCATTGAGAGTGAGATTTTTGCGGTTGAAGAAAAGGATGGTAGTCACACTTTTACTCTCATTGGTGTTAATGAGTCAGGCAAGAGTAGTTTCCTTAACGCTGTCGCTCTCATTGATGATGGAATCGTCGCTCATCCAAAGGATTTTTTTGATGATACAAAGCCGATTGAGATAAGTTTAAAATACACAGTCGAACCTGCCGATCTTACTGCACTCGTAAAAGAGTTGCAGACAAAAAGTGTCGATAGAGAAATCACTTCAAAAATGGAAATTGATCAGGTAGAGGTAGGTGTCACTTTCCAAAAAGAAACAGCATACGTACGAAAGAATTTTGAAAAGATTAATTTTAAGAATAAAACCCTACCAGGATATTTTTTGTCTGGAAACCTACCACAAAAGAAAGCGGAAGGGCAGACTGCTGCAGACCTTAACTATGAGGACTTTCTTAAGTTAGTATTACCTGATTATTTTTACAGAAATTCACACTTCATAACATTTTGGAAGTCTGATGCACGACATTTGATAAATGAGAAGATAAATCTAGATACATTTGCAGCTAACCCAGAACAGACATCAGTTCCTCTCTATAACTGTTTCAAGTTAGCGAAAATAGACGACATAAAAGGTGAGATACTAGCAATAAAAGCAGATAGTGCAAGAAGACAGAATCTAATTGATAAGTTAGGTGATAGTATTACTGCTCACATCAAGAAAGTATGGCCTAATCATGCTGTTATTATTAAATTCAACATCGACGCTATGGTGCTTGAGTTTTTGATAGAAGATGACAACGTTAAGTATAAAACGAAAACCACAAATCAACGTAGTGATGGCTTCAGACAATTTATCTCTTTTCTGTTGACTGTATCAGCCGAACACTCTACCAATGTTCTATCAAACTCCTTGCTTTTACTTGATGAACCAGAGACTCATCTTCATCCAAAAGCTCAAGAATTTTTAAAGGATGAATTAATTAAAATAACAAAGAATACTAAAAACAATATTGTATTTTTCGCTACCCATTCTAGTTATATGATTGATAAAAGTCTTATTGGTCGTTGTTACAAAGTTGAGAAGGTTGGAAACCTTAAAACGAAGATAACAAAAATAACTGGACCGACAAAAACATATGCAGAAGTAAACTATGAAGTGTTTGATGTTGTGTCATCCGATTACCATAATCAGCTTTATGGTGCTGTTCAAGAAAAAAGTGAGATATTCACTGAGAAAGAATTTGAGGATTTTCTGGAAACTAAAGGTGTTACAAAAACAAAAGATTACATAAGAGTCTACAAAGATGGAGCAGTTTCAGCTCCATATAAAGCAACCTTACTTACGTATATTAGGAACATGATTCATCACCCTGAAAATACCAATAATAAGATCTATTCTGAAACTGAGTTAAGAGAGTCAATTAAATCTTTGATTTCTCTCACGAAACAAATTTAAGATTATTTAATCATTAGTCCTCCTGAAATAAGAATTATCATAAATATACTTTTCCAGATTAGGTTTTTACGATCTAGTCGCTCTTCAACTGAGATTTTGAGTATTCCTTGTACAAAAAAAGTAACACATAGCAGAGTAAGTGGTGCTAATGCTCCCATAGAACGTACTTGAGAAACTGATGCGAGAATGAGAGCTTGAGCTGTGAAAAGTGAGCTCGCGGAATCAAAAGTTTTACCGAGGATGGTTACTCCTAAAAATCCTTTTAATTTTGAATAGGAGAGTAGTGGCAATTTTCTTTGAATAAGAACAGAGATGAAAAGAAACAAACAGGCAAACATCCACACACTTACAAAGAAACTAACACTGTTTACTCCTTGTTCGTGGTTAAAAAACTTAAATAAGTATGCTTCTACCCCTCCATAAATAAACCAAAAGATGAAAATCATCCAAACTTTTGGTGATATTTCTTTCTTAAACTTATATGTACTTCCATCAAAAGAAAAAGCTGTCCCACCAATTACAAGTAGTAAGATACCAGCAATCTGTGAAATAGAAAACTGAGTATGTAAAACAACGGAGTCAATAAAAAGAAATAGAAGTGGTCCAGCGTATGAAATAATACCAATATTGGTAACTTCTATCCTTTTTAGTGCATATGTATACGAGAAAGAATTAAGAGCACTTACTAGACCAAATAGAATAATACTAGGATAGAAAATTAGTTTTATGTTTCCCACAGTAAAATATCCTACGATACACATCAAGAGAACATAAAATAAAACTCTTACAAAAGTAGCAATGGTATTATCAATAGATTTTACTTTAACGAGAGCCTTTTTATCTATTACATTTTCAATGGCATTTGATAGTAGTCCTAAAACAGAGAAAATTTGCCACATAGTTTAGTAATTATACACGAACATGGTAGAAACTTGTAACCAAGTAAAGTTGGTAACTCACACCTAAAGCCCTTTCCTTTATGGGGTTTTTATGGTATTATGTCCAAGTATCCAACTAAATATCGGTTGCACAAGAGTGCTTATTTTTACCTAATCGCAGGCAAAAACGGGTAGCTGAGCAACTACGATTAGGTATTCCGCAAGGAGCCGAATTTAGTTGGATACAACTCGGCTACCCTTTTTTATTTTTTAATAAAGTGTAGAAGATCATAAGTTTTGTATCCTTATGAATCAAAATAATAATTTAAATCAAGAAAAACTTCTTTTCCGTATTGGAGAGCTAGAAGCTCAAATAAAAACTCTTAAGACTCGTAAACGGTATGGCCTTGTTTGGGAAGATAAGCCTGAAGAGATTGTTTTGCAGTGTATTGATAATGTTCCTGTCTTAAAAGAAGTTAAAAACAGAAAAGTTTTTGAAGATAATTTGTTGCATAGTAATTTATTAATTGAGGGTGATAATTATCACGCCCTTTCTGTTTTAAACTACACTCACAAAGGTAAGGTTGATGTTATATACATTGACCCTCCATACAATACTGGAAATAATAGTTGGCGGTATAACAATGACTATGTAGATAAAGACGATAATTTTAAACATAGTAAGTGGCTTTCTTTAATGCATTCACGTCTTAAATTAGCAAAAAACTTGCTATCAAGTAATGGATCATTGGTTTGTGCAATAGATGAAAATGAACTTAATACTTTAGGACTTTTAATACAAGATGTTTTCCGTAACTATGCGATTGACTGTATTACAGTAGTTCATAATCCTGGTGGAATTCAAGGAACCAACTTTTCATATAATCATGAGTATGTTTATTTTGTTTATCCACGACAAAGTGGATATATAAAACCAGAACAAAGATCGGGAGACGATTTAACACCTTTTAGAGATTGGGGTAAGGAAAATTCAAAACGTGAAGGTTCTCCAAATTGTTTTTACCCAGTTATGTTTGATGGTGAAAAAGTTATTGGTTTTGGCGATATACCTTCAGATTCATTTCACCCTAAATCAGTGAATGAAACCAAAAAAGGAAACCTAGTGTATATATGGCCAATAGATGCGAAAGGAACTGAAAGACGTTGGAGATTTGCAAGAGACACCGTGGAATCAATTGCCGGGGAATTAGTTGTTAAAAAACAAGGAGATCAGTATCAGGTTTTGAGAGGAAAAATAAACTATGTTAGAAAGACTGTTTGGGATGACGTTAAATATAATGCAAATATTTACGGTACACAGCTGTTGTCTCAAATTCTTCCAGACAAGTTTCCTTTCCCTAAATCGCTTCACTTGGTGAAAGATTGTATTACCGCAGTCGACCAAACTAAGGATAGTATTATTTTAGACTTCTTTGCTGGCTCAGGTACTACAGGTCATGCTGTTCTTGAACTTAATAAGCAAGATGGTGGTAATCGTAAATTTATACTTTGTACCAATAATGAAAATAAGATTTGCGAAGAAGTTACTTATGAACGTGTTAAGCGAGTAATGAAGGGATATAAAAATAAGAAAGGAGAAAAAGTCGAAGGACTCGGTGGTAACTTATCGTACTACAAAACTGACTTAGTAAATATAGAGAAGCTTCACAAAGTGTCAGATGAGGCAAAAATAAAGGTCACCTATCAGGCAGGAGAAATGATTGCGGTTCGTGAAGATACTTTAAATGAAGTTGAGAAAAATGACTGGTGGCAAATATTTGCTGGCAACGGAAGGTTGTCTGCTATTTACTTTAAGGAAGATAAAATAAAACTTAAAGAACTCATTGCTCTGCTTGAAAAGAAAAACCTACCAACTGTTTTGTATATTTTTGGTTGGGGTAAGAATGAGTTTAGAAATGAATATAGTACAAAGCATATAAAGATTGAGGATATTCCTGAACCAATATTAGAAGTCTATAAGGAAATTAATCGCCTATAATTATATGTTTACACTTAAACCATTTCAAGAATCTGCTATCTCACATTTAAAGGAGAAGTTTCTTACTCTTTGGAAACTTGGTGATCATAATCTCAACCTAACTTTTAAGTCTCCTACTGGTTCAGGTAAAACAATTATGATGGCACAGTTCCTGCGAGATATTGTTGCTGATCCAAGATTTTCAAATGCAAATGTTGCATTTCTTTGGATAACAAACTCTGACAGCCTTGCAATGCAGTCAAAAGAAAAACTTTTTAGTTACTATGGTGGGGCGAGTGAGAATGTGCTCTTAGATATGAACGATCTACGGGATGGATCAATTCCTAAGAATGGAATCTTCTTCATTAACTGGCAGAAACTTGTATCAAAAGCAAAAGATAATAGAAAGCTTCGTACTGAAGGAGAATCGAACACCACTTTTGACGAATATCTAGAAAATACTCATAACATAGGAAGAGAAGTTGTTTTAATAATAGACGAGGAACACATTGCTTCCTCGACTGTGCTTGCAAATGACTTAATCAAGAATGTTATTAACCCTCGTATCATTATCGGAGTATCAGCTACACCACAGACAACTGGAGTAACCGTAGAAGTTAAACGAGAAGATGTTGTCCGTGAGGGATTGATTAAAGAAAAGACCATATTCCAAACAGAAGAAGATTTGGATTTGCCTGAATTTAAAGGAATGGATCAAGATGAGATGCTTATAACTCTTGCATTTAATAAGAGAAAAGAATTAATGGGGCATTATAAGGCAATTGGTGTAGAAATTAATCCACTCGTTCTTATACAACTTCCAAATGACGATAAAGGAGATAAAAATACAACAACATTAACTAAACAAGATCTTATACTTAATTCACTAAGATCAAAAGGCGTAGGAGAAGATGAAATTGCTATATGGCTTTCAGAAGATAAGGTCAACTTGTCTGATATCACCAACAACACTTCTCCAATATCTTTCTTACTCTTCAAGCAAGCTGCGGCAACTGGTTGGGATTGTCCACGAGCAAGTGTTCTCGTTATGTTTCGTGAGATTAAGAATCCAACCTTTGCCATACAAACAGTAGGAAGAATACTACGCATGCCACTTGGTACCCATTTTGCCTATCCTGAGCTCAATATTGGCTACTTGTATACAAACTACAAGCGAAACGAAGTACTCACAGGGTATGCAAAAACCACCACAGAAAACAGACCTGCAATTTACGGAAGTTACCGCAAGAAAGAAGTAACACCAGTTACTCTTGAATCGGTATTTATGAGTCGTTCAGACTACAATGACTTAGGTGATAGTTTCCAGACTACCTTTAAGGAAGTTGCAAATGAATACTTTGGCATTACTTCTAAAGATACAGTAGCTAGCTTCCCTAAAAAACTTAGTGCTAAAGGGTTAGATATAGATCCATCCGTCACTAATGGTCTTATCACAGGAGTTGAGATTGATGACTATGATAACTTCACAGTAGAGCTACTTACTGAAGGTGATAGTCACGAACAAGAGATGTCACAGCATGATATGGAAAAGATTTATAACCTTTTTTGCTTCAATATCATTTCTAAACAAATTGATGAGAACAAGAAATTTGCACCTGAGCGTTCTTGGGGGAAACTAAAGAGTTCTCTTAATGTCTGGTTTATGAATATGGTTATAGGTAATAGGCAGAAGGCATATAAGATCATTGTGAATGACTTCCTAAAGACATCTAGCGTTCTTACTCCTGTTATCGCTAAAGCTTTAGAAACGTATCGACCATTACGTGAGCAGGAAGTTAACAGAAAGTCGGAACGAGCAAAACGAGTCGAGACAATTCAAGTACCACGAGATACTATTTTCTTTACTGATCAGTTTGAGGAAATGAAAGTTAAGAAGTCTGCTTTATCTCCATTCTATATAGAGAAAGACTATAAAGGTGAAGATAATGAAAAAGAGTTTATTAAGTTCTTAGAAGAGAACAAAGATATTTTATGGTGGTACAAGAACGGTGATTCAGGAAGTGAATATTTCTCACTCTCTTATTACAATCTTGACGAGAACAAAGAAAAACTATTCTATCCTGACTGGATAGTTCAAACGAAAACTAAGACGTGGATTATTGATACTAAGAAAGGATCAACCGCCGAAATTCCTGATACTAAATACAAAGCAGAAGCATTACAAGAATGGTTAAAAGGTAAAAAGAATTTTGAAGGAGGAATTGCAGTTCAAGATGGTCCAAATGGGTGGAAGCTTCAAAATAAGAAAACATATAAATATTCTCCCTCACTTGAAAATTGGGACTACTTGGCAGATCTGTTAGTTGAAAATAAATAATCAACTAACAATCTAGATAGGTCGGTATTTAGTTACTACTATTACTTGTTAAAAAATAGTCATTCCTTATTCCTTCAGAAAATCTGTACGTGTCCGCATGAGATAGAACTCCCAAGTATGACATAAGTGTTGCTTCTAGTTTTTCTTTCTCAAGTTTGTCTGACTTAAACAAGATAGTTTTCTCACTAACTCTTCGAGATATTCTTCTAACCGTTCTTTTGCGAACTTTGGTGTAATGTGGAAATACTACATATCCAAGAAAGTCGACACCTTCCGTGTATCTACGAATTTCTACTTTTTTAGGATGTATACCTAGCTTCAATTCTTTATTTAAGAACTCAGAAAGTTGAGGAAGAAGTGAGAGCAAGTATTCTCTACTTTGACTTACTACAACAAAGTCATCGGTATAACGAGCATAATGTTTAACTTTAAGCACATGCTTTACATGTTGGTCAAACTTGTCCATATACACATTCGCAAAGAGTTGAGAAGTGAGGTTGCCGATAGGTAAACCACATCGTTCAAATAGTGTGGAGCGACTGCCTGAGTAGCTCTCAATAACTTCAGTAAGAAGATTCATGAGTTGTTCGTCCTTGATAAGTTTCTTGAGAATTGAAAGTAGAATGTCGTGGTCTATGGAATCAAAGAACTTCTGTATGTCACACTTTAAGATATAGACAGTCCTTGTGTTATTCTTGCTTGCCTTCCAAAGCATAGAACGAAGAGCTTGAACTCCTTTATGAGTTCCCTTGTTAACTCTACAAGAAAACGAGTTATGAATGAATATCTTATCGTAAAGCGGATAGAGGATTCCCATAATCGCATGATGAAGTACACGATCTCGAACGATTGCCTTGTGTATATGTCTCTTCTTCGGATCAGAGATATAGAAACCACTATATCCACTGTGTTTGTATCTTCCACTCGCAAGTTCTTGATGAATCTTAAATATTTCACTTTCAAGGCTCTTCTCAAACAACACAACATCTTCCTTCTTCTTTTTGTCACGTCGAAATTCCTCCCATGCACGAAAAAGGTTTTCTGGATCGATAAGTTTATTAAATAAGTTTCTGTATATCCTCATATGAATGATACTGATGTCCCCATACTAAGAAAAATCCACGAACTCTACAAAACATTCCATGAGTATCGAGTATTAGTTCCAAAACATGAACGCTTCTCAATCTACGAGCGGTCTGAAAACGCAATCGTTGATATATTAGAACTAATCCTCGAAGCAAGTTATGTCTCAAAAGAACGTAAACTAGAACTGCTTGAAAAGTCCAGCGTTAAGTTAAACATTGTACGATTCTTCATTCGTCTCATGAAAGAGAGTAAGACCTTGGACATGAAGAAGTACACCGTACTTCAAGCTATTATCGACGAGATAGGTCGAATGCTTGGTGGTTGGATACGATCAACTTCTAGTAAGTAATACAAAAGGTATCCCAATCGGGATACCTTTTGCTCTTACATAGAGATACTTCGGGAGAAACCCCGAGACAGAGCCATAGTTCTCGTTGGCATTCGACACATCGTTGGTGTTGAACTTGAGCTTGTCGTCATTGAAGTTGAAGATCGGAGACTTCGAGAAGTCACCATCCGCATTCGGAGCATTACCACTTTCCGTCCGTAGCACAAACCACGAAACATGATATTGCACATGATTCATAGTTCTGTATTTTATCTGACAACACAATTACTTGTTTGTCTTGAAAAGCAGTAAGCAGTATCTCTTTAAGCAACAACACTGTCATGGTAACCGTAATCACCATGATACTGATTGCGATTTCTCATAGAGAAAGAGTTCGGTGACAGTAATCCGTAAACTACTGTTCACTAACCTAGACTCGCTGAGTATTATATCAAATATAAAAATTATCGGAGGTCTTCGACCAAAAGAAAAAGGGCTCGCAAGCGAGCCCTTCAAGGATTCAAGAATCAAGGGAACAAAAGAATCAAGTCCCCAAGATCCAAGGATCACTGCGGGAGAAACCCCGAGACAGAGCCATAGGGAACGTAGGCATGCGACACAACGCCGGTGAGGAACTCGAGCCTGCCGACAACGAAGAGGAAGACCGGAGACCCCGAGAAGTCACCATCCGCATCCGGAGCGAACTCGTCGCCTGCGCAGTCGGTGTGCAACTGCTCCCAACGAACGTAGCGTTCGGGGTGGGTCAGAGCCATCGAGCCGACAGCGAACGCGCCGAGACCGAATTCGTTCGTGCCGAAGCACTCACGAGCACGGCGGACGGAGCGACCACGGTGGCGGATCCCGTATTGCACGGGAATGATCAGGATGTCTCCCTTCTGCGTTTCAGCGATCTGTTCGAACGCTTGGAGCGTGCGGACATGCTGACGCAGTTGGCGGGGTGTGATCTCGCCTTCGCGGTAGTTGTTAAGGTCGCTTATCATTCCCTCATTTTACCATTTTTGAATATCATTAAGAAATTCAAGCTCAAAATTGAAATGCCAAAAGAAGGAAGTTTAATTTTTTTCAAAATTCTCTATATGTCCTTGTTTACAAAGCTTTTTCTCAAAAACTATCCTACTTTTAAGTCTTCCAAGTTTTGGCATTTATTGGCATTTGGATAGCGACCCACATACATATTTAGAGCTTGGAAAAGATGCTAAAATACCCTTATGGGGTCAAGACCTGTGGGTACTTAACCCACAATCACCGCCAATGTTTTCGCGAAGCTAAAACTTGGCGGAGACGAGCATATGGCCTGCGCCATATGCGTATGGGATTTGAAAGGCGGAGCTATGTTTCTGTACCAACAGAAACAAGCGAGCCGGGGTCGCGGAAATTCATGAGCGACGGCGAATGAATTATCTGTGACCAAATCCTCTGTCTTTTGTTTCTATCTGGAGAATTGGGTGAGTGGTTTAAACCAACGGTTTACTAAACCGTCGAACCTTTACTGGTTCCGTGAGTTCGAATCTCACATTCTCCGCAAAATCGCGAGCGTACTCGCGACCAGATTTTGCGCAGTGCAGAATACGAGCACAGCAGTGCGACAATATTCTGCCTCCGCAAACTAATAGTAAGTGATGACTATATTTTGCGCAGTGCATTTCAAGGAGTGTATTCACGACTATGAATATGCCTTCGCTTGAATAAAGTATCTCAGTGATATGATTTGAAATCGGTCACTGAGCATTACATTATATATTTCTTTGTTAACAACCCTGTTGCCCTATATAATGAGTAGATGATCTATTTAAGCGTTGCGTTCATTGCCTTCTTTGAATTCTGGTTAGCATATCCTGCTGCGATTACATTAAAGATTCCATTGGGAGTGGCAACGCTGCTAATTGCCTTTTCATCATCTTTCGGCGCCATTGTAGCTATATTCCTTGGTGCAAAATTTCGTGATTGGATAACACGAAAAATGGGTAAAGAAGGTTGGATTGCAAGAAGAACAAAAAAGTTTTTTGCTAAAGGCGGTACGATTGGTATCGGATTATTAGCACCATGGATATTAGGTCCTGTGCTTACTTCTTTAGGAGCGCTTATGCTTGGGGCGAATGAACGTCAACTTATGCGTTGGGTAGTTATAGGTATCTGGGTGTGGGTGATCGGACTATATGCGCTCTTTACATTCACAAGTTTGGATTGGACAATTCTTGTTGGTAGATAATACACAAGGGTTCTGATATGTGAGTAAGAATTTCTTATAGCTTCCGTCATACATAAGGCATTTGCTATACTGGTAGTTATTATTCCTTAATTTATAACCATATCATGGAAAAATATACCCTTCTTTTGGACGTTACTAAAAATATGCTCGGCACTCTTAATCATCTCTTAGATAAGGCAGATGCGCATGTGAAAGAACAAGGAGTACAAGAAAGTGATCTTCTCCAGGCAGCTCTTGCGCCAGATATGTTTAATTTCACCAAGCAAGTACAAGTTGCAACAGATGATGCACGTCGCAATTTACGACTTTTGGCAGGTAAGGAACATATCAAGATGGAGGATACAGAAACTACGATCGCACAACTCAAGGATCGCGTTAAAAGAACACAGGATATTATAAGTGAACTCAGTATCAATGACTTTAAGGATGCGGATACTCGCCAAGTAAGTCTGTACTGGATGGGGGAGATGGGAGTGGATGGAAAAGATTTTGTAGCGCAGCTTGCGGTACCAAACTTCCTTTTCCATGTGATTACTGCATATGCTATCTTGCGTAAAGAAGGATTAAATATAGGGAAGCAGGACTTTATCACGGTACTTCATATGAAGCCAAAGGCAACTTCATAATTATGGAAACTAAGCTCTATACAAAAATAGGATTATTTCTCTCTGGATTTTATATCTTGTGGTATATCTACGAAAGAATTGTCTGTGGAGCATTATGCTGGGGAAATGATTTATTCTTCTCTATTCCAGCCATGGCGCTTGTTCCGTCTTCACTTGAAGGAAATACTGTCGCTAAATATCTTGTAGTGATTGCAAACGCTATACTTTTGTTTATCGTTGTGTACTGCTTGGACTGGATTATCACGTCTCTAGTTTCTAATATGAAAAAATAGCATAACAACAATATGTCAGCACTTGTAATCAATAATTTAAAGAAAACCTATCGAAATGCAAAGAAGGAAACACTTCATGGCATTAATCTCACTGTACCAAAAGGTCAGTTTTTTGGTCTCTTGGGTCCAAACGGGGCCGGAAAGACAACGACTATTAACTGCATCACAGGAATCACATCTCCAAGTGATGGAACGATCATGGTAATGGATCATGATGTAGTAAAAGATTATCGTCTGGCCCGAGCTTCTGTTGGGCTTTCTCCGCAGGAATTTAATATTGATATCTTCCAAACGGTGGATGAGATATTGGATTATCAAGCAGGATTCTTCGGTATTGTAGGAGAGAAAATGAAAGCACGTCGCGAAGAAATGCTCAAAGAGTTTGATCTTCTCGAACATCGTGGAAAGAAATTCCAATTTCTTTCTGGCGGGCTTAAGCGTCGCGCTACGCTTGCGAAAGCAATGATGCATAATCCGGATGTGCTTATCTTAGATGAGCCAACAGCCGGAGTGGATGTCGAGACACGTCATGCATTATGGAAATTCTTGCGATTGCTTCATTCGGAAGGAAAGACAATTATACTTACCTCACATTATTTGGAAGAAGTAGAAGCGCTATGTGAGCGTGTAGCGATCATTAAAGACGGCATGATCGTGGTCGATGATACCGTGTCTAACCTTACTGAGAAAATGAAATTGGAAGACGTGTATTTACAAGTAGTGGGAACTAAAGAATAATTATATGAACTGGATAGGATTTTACACCTTAGTGCGTCGTGAAGTAGGCAGAACCAAGCGAGTACTTGGACAGGCTATCATCGCACCACTCGTAACTGCATCGTTATATATCTTCGTATTCGGATTTGTCATTGGATCAAAAATCCAGACGATCGAAGGAATTAAATATATTTCCTTCGTATTTCCTGGAGTAGTTGGCATGAACCTTATTCTTGCAGTGTTTGGCGCGACATCATTTGCGACATTCTTTATGAAGTTCCAAAAGACAATTGAAGATCTTCTCACGCTTCCAATCTCCTACGCCGAACTTGTGGTGTCACTTATTATAAGCGGTATTGCACGAGCGTTTATGATCACGGTAGCACTCGCTGCTGTGGCAATTGTCTTTAATGTGGCAACCCTTGTGCACCCGCTTGCACTTGTTCTCTATGTACTTTTGATTGGTATTTTCTTTGGACTGCTTGGAGTGGTGATCGGTGTGTGGGCGGATAATAGCTTCGAAAAGATTGGTATGGCAACGAACTTTTTGCTTACTCCGCTTACCTTCTTAGGAGGCGCGTTCTACTCTGTGCATATGCTTCCTGCAAATATGCAGTTCTTGGTGCATTTCAATCCAGTATTTTATGCAATTGATGGAATTCGCTACGCGCTTACTGGCTATCATGAAGCATCACTTATGCTTGGAGTTTCAATTCTTGCTGCGTTATCATTGATCTGTCTTTTCCTTTGCGTCTTTATTTTTAGAACAGGCTGGAAATTAAGAGCGTAGGATTCGTTAGGAAGTTAGGGGTTAGGAAGTAGGGAACAAAAGAGCGCGCCGTAGGCGCGCTCTTTTGTATCGATTTTTATAGACCTTACATAGGTTACACCTATGTAAATAAGCTTAAAAACCTTCCAAAACAAAGCTTTTTTGTACTATTGACATTTACTATAAATAATGCTATGATTAATAGTGAATTTGTCATCAAACCGGTCAACCTTACAGGAGACGACCATGTCCATCAACGTTTTGCGTACCCGTCCCGTGACCCCACTGGACGCTCTCAATCAGCTTCTGTCCGCTGGATTCGTGCGGGGGTATGTCGACGAGAAGGTGCTCGCACGAGCCCCGCTCTCAGACGCCACGGAAATCGACAACGACTTCCGGCCTCTCGGCCAGCCCGGTGAATTGATCCCCTGGAAGAAAGTTCCCACGCATGATGCCGACTTCGTCGGCATGTGTGCCACCTTCATGAAGGACAGGACGATCCTCCATGCTGGTCCCATCGCGATCCAATGGAACGACGAAGAAGGGAAACCCTGCTACGCGGTCTGGCTCTTCTGGTGCGGCGAGTGCGAGGTGAACGTCTACCGGCGCGACCGTGGCTGGCGTGGTTGCGTTCGCTTCCCGTTCCCTCGCAAGTAGCTCTTCGGCTCTGTGTCACTGTGATCTCAATTAGCACTTGGATCCTTTGACATTTAGCCCTTTGTCCCGTATGCCACAAGTGGTGTGCGGGACTTTCATTTTGTATACTAGAACATGAGAGTAGGTTAATGAACGTGCGTTTACGGATTCACGTCACCGAAATCAGTATCCATGTGTCCCAGAATATGTGCGGTCAAGGCTTCACATAGCGTGGTGCATGCAGAAACTTCAAAAATGAAGATACTTGGTGTGAAGTACTGGAGCATTTTATATGCCACATACTATACAATCCAAAGATAAGCAGATGCTTTTCGATGGATGGTGGAACAGATGGTACTTCACACATTGCTACGCGATCTGGAACTTCTGGAACGGCGAGTACAAGGTGAACGTCAACCGGAACGACAATGACTGGAATGGTAACGTTCGCTTCCCGTTCCCTCGCAAATCACTTCATTTCTAAAAGCCGACAATGTCGGCTTTTAGTTTTTGTATGCAACTATCAACGATAGGCGAAGTAACGATCAACGAAAATTTAATTTTATAGGAGTATACTCAAGCCATGAGAAAGCTTCTATTGTGTATACTTTTATTTTCTGTTCAATCTGCTTTTGCTTTGTCTATCTCTGTACTGCCGGAGAAAATAATTCAAGGCGATCCAATGATGATTACTTTTGAAGTGGAGAGTGCTACTTCTTCAGTTTCTTCGGTCAGTCGTGTCACTTTTACAAACAAAGATAATACTTTACTAAGTAAAGTATTATCTCCATTCTTATTTGATACTAAAGTAAGAGCATTATATGGTGTAGATCTCAACCAAAACCCGGGTGTATACACTATCGTGGCGACACTCGCAGATGGAACAACAATTTCAAAAGACATCACAATCGAAGCGCGCAAAAGAATCGAAGCACCACTTGGCATACCAGAAAAACTTGGTGGAAATACGGTGGCAAGTCAGCAAAAACTAGTCGATACGCTTGCAAGCGAAAATCTGAGTCTTCTTAACGTGCGTACTGGTACGCGCGCATTTTGGACCGAACCGTTTCGATATCCGGTAGCCGATCCAAAAGTAACGGATGAATATGGATATATACGTCAGACTGGATCTTTCAATATTGCCCATAAAGGGACTGATTTTAGAGCAGATACCGGAACTCCTGTGATGGCGATGAATCGCGGTGTGGTGAGAATTGCGAAGACGTATAGGAATTATGGAAAGACAGTAGTGGTAGATCATGGACTGGGGCTTATGACCTTTTATATGCATCTTTCAAAAATCTATGTCGGAGAAGGAACGCTTGTTATGCCTGGTCAAATACTTGGTGTAAGTGGTAAAACCGGATATGCGGAAAGTCCACATCTTCATCTTACGGTCCGAATCAACCATATTTCTATAGATCCTATGGTATTTCTATCGCTTTTTAAGTAAAACCACAGAAATAGCAATACAAGTGCCGTTGCCTAGGCAACGGCACTTGTATTTACTTTAAAAACTTTATAACTTTTTACCCAGTTAAATCCAGCAAAGCCTACGCAAAGCAATTTAACGGGGTAAACTTTACGAACTCTCTATGGATTGTGTATAACGTCCTCGTAGGAGTTCTTTACTACAGCTATACTAGGTATTAGACCATTAGTAAGTAAGTTTATAATCGTGCAATTATGATACTGTAATTGTTTTAATTTTCTATGAAAAAACTATTAATTCCTGCATTTGCATTTATGGCAACAGCCACACTTGCATACGCACAAACTGGCGACGTAATAATAAATCCAACTAATGTTGCTCCTATCAAGCCTCCAGCAACAAATGACGGTATCATCATAAATCCTAACAACGGTAAGCCTCCTGTAAGGAAAGCTCCACCTACCATGAACTCGAGTGCTCAAGCTGCTGACGGCACAGAAATCAATCCAACTAACACTCTGCCTATCAAGCGGCCAATGAACACTGCCGTTCTTAGAAACGGGGGTACTATTGGAGACCCAAACACTCCGATCGCTCCAATCAATAATGATACTGAGATAAATCCTAACAATGTTAAGCCTATAAAGCCATCAGCGCCAGTACAGGCTAGTAGTATTGCTGCGCCAGCAATACTTATTGCGGGAGCTACTGGGGATTCATCAACTGATTCACGATTGAAGCTCCTCAGATCTGAGTTTGAAACAAAGATGAAAGCGCTTGTGACTGAATACCAAGCAAAAGCAAAAGCAATTATCGGAAGCAGGCCAATTATTCTTCCAAATCAGATCGACCCAATCAAGGCTAAAATGATGCCTGTACAAAGCGACTCTATGATGAACCGAGGGGATGGGTCAGCTGTAGAAGCAAAGAAAGAAGAACTTAGGAAGCGTATGAATCTTCCTGTCGGAGCTCCACTTCCTTCACCAAAGGTAGAAGTACAGAGTTCTGCACAAAGTTTCTTCCGATCACTTTTCGGAGGGAACGCAACTGAAGCTCAAGCTCAGGTAAGATAGTTAATAGGTGGATGCGATATCCACAAATACAATAAATACAAATGCGGCGCCATAGGCGCCGCATTTGTATTTATTGTAGATTATCCCTAGTGTGCAAGCGTGATTGCCAGTACGTTTTTGAAACCAGCTTTTTCTAACATTTTTTTTGCTTCACGAAGCGTTGCTCCTGTTGTGGTGATGTCATCTATCAATATAATGGTACGCTCCAACAAAGAAATATTTTGTGCAAGTAAAGTCGTATTGACTTTAAATGCTCCATGAATACTTTTTTCTCTTTCACTCCTAGTTGAGGTTTTTGCTTGTTGTTTTGTATTGAGATTTCTCAATACTAGGCCTTCCAATAATGGGATGGCAAGCTCATGTGCTAGTTCTTGTGCGATAAAGTGAGTATGATCATTACCACGTGACCATTTACGAAAGGTGTTCATAGGAATAGGTACAAGATAGGGTTGGGGCATTCCAGCTAAAAAGGTGCGCAATTCGCTGTCAATGATATGAGAAGTGAGTCGTTTCCCTATATTTGTTTTTCGATAATATTTAAATGCGCGTAGTGCAGTTCGTACATGCTCATCCCGGAAAGAATAATAACTATATATCCAAGGATGAGGCGTATCGACAGACCTTTTCATGTGTCTGAGGCAAGCATCACACAAGAATGTGTTTCTTTGCTTACATAGTGCACATGCTGGAGGGAAAATCCTATCAAACAAGAGTTGTATAATCCACATAGAATCAGTATATCGAGTAAATAGAAAAGCTAAAGACAAGCTATACTATAGTTATGCTTGAAATCTTTGGTGCTAAAAAACCTCTCCATGCGCTTGGTGTCGATATCGGACAAAGTACGATCAAAGTTGTGCAACTTCGCCTGGAGAAAGAAAAAGTTTTTCTGGAAACATATGGAGAGATTGCACTTGGACCATATAGTGGCTTTGAACCTGGACAGGCGGTTGCTTTGGGAGATGAAAAGATATTACAGGCACTTGAAGATCTCTTTAAAGCATCTAAAATCACGACTAGAAATGGTGTATTTTCGATTGAATCATCATCAGCATTCATTTCGATGATTGAAATACCAAATGTAGGAGATGCAGACCTTAAAACCATTATTCCGCTTGAAGCACGCAAATATTTACCTATCCCGGTAAGTGAGGTGCAGCTTGATTTTTGGAGGCTGCCTAGTGGAGGAGTGGAGGATACAGAAGCAAAAAAGAGGACACAAGTAGTCTTAGCAGCGGTAAAAAATACTACGCTTGAAAAATATCAGCGCTATGCAGTCAAATTGGGCTTGGAAAATCCGATGTTTGAGATAGAAGGTTTTAGTTTTATGAGAAGTTCTCTGCGGGGTGATCAAACGATACAGCTTTTTTTGGATATTGGTTCTCAGTATACGACCGTACTCTTGATTCAAGCGGGGATTATACTTGATCTTCATGTGGTATCACATGGATCACAAAATAGCACGATACAAATCGCGAGAGCTCTTGCACTTCCTGTCGGCACCGCAGAAGAAACAAAAAGAAAATTCGGATATCTTGGGGATGTATCAAATCCTTTCTTGCAAGAAGTGATGCAACTTTCTAGTTATCCACTGTTTGGTGAGGTCGCAAGGCTACTGCTTACGTATGAAAGGAAGTATAATCAAGTAGTAGAAGGAATAGTAATAGGTGGAGGTGGTGCGCGAACACCAGGTATAGTCGAAGCTATCAAAGAGACCATCCATACGCCAGTGCGTATTGCGACCCCGTTTGATCAGATCGAAGTGCCTGCTTTTTTGAAAGACATGATCACTACTATTGGTCCTTCTTACATGGTTGCTGTGGGTTTAGCGCTTAAAAAGCTCAAGCAAACCAATTAACTTTTGACACTTTTGTAATTTCTATGGATTTTTCTTTTCATGTAAACGGAGATCAGACACCAAATGCTTCACATAAGGCATCTTTGTCCTCTCCAACGGTAGCAAACCGCGCATCACTTCTCCTTCTTAATGGGCCAGATGGATTTACTCGACTTCTGGTTGGCATAGCTGGCCTCTCTGTTGTACTTACGGCAGCGCTTTTTGGTTGGCAATACTATCTCACCAAGCAAATAGAAACTAAAAAACAGCAGCTCGTAGCATACGGTACGCATGTAAGTGAACTCCCTCTTCAAGAGATTCGTACTATTTCTACTAAATTAAAATTAGCCAATACGATTGCAAAACAATATCCTTTCGTGACGAATACATTTTCTATTCTTGAAGACAGTATTGAAAATCAGGTTACGTATATTGGTTTTGATTTGAAAACAAATCAAGAAGGAGAGTATGAAATGAATATAAGCGCGATAGCTCCGGATTATAAGACTGTTGCCAGACAAATGGATATTTTACGCACTGATACCTATAAGCGATATCTTAAACATTTAGATTTACTAGAGCTTGCTCCAGATGCAAAAGGAGGAGTTGGCTTTAGAATAAAAACCCCAATAGACTTAAAAGGGATCACTCCAACCGACCTCGTGTTAAGTACTACGCTGCCAGCTGCTGTTGATTTTTCGAATGTAATTACATCAAGTTCAACGGTAATTGTCGGCACATCAACTGAACCTCAAACACCATAAACACATGCCACCTATTCTCACCAAAATCGTCCTGATCGCAATCCCACTCGCACTTTATTTTGAAGTGATGGTTCCTTTGTATAAAGGTGGAGGTACGTTATATGTACCGACAAAAACTATAACCGGAATGAACAGACTTTCATCAGAGTATGATTTGGCTATCAACCAGGCCCGCGATCTAGTTACCCAAGCGAGCGCTTTGAAAAAACAATACGAAGAGATGCCGCAAGAAACAAAAGATAAATTAAACATTATGATTCCGCAAGCATCTAGTACTCCATCTGATCCCGTGCGCGTTATGGATGAAATAACTACAGTCATTACTGATGCTGGTTTTTCTGCCAACACTATTTCGTATAAAGAAAAAGCTGATCTTGGGCAGGGAAAGTCAGGATATACAATCGGTTTTTCTGTTAAAGGTTCCTATGCCAAATTTAAAGAATTAATAACAGCATTACAGAGCAGTCTTCGCATATACTCAATACAGGGTATTAGTTTCAGTGCAGCGGAACCTCAAGAAGGGATGCCGCAAGGATTGGTTGATTTTCGCGTTACTTTGGAAACCTACTATTTGAAATAATATGCAACTACCTAACATTACATTGCCACCGTTTCTTGAAAAGCATAAATTCATTTTATCTGGACTTACTGGTGCAATAGTTCTAGCATTGGCTGGAGTATATATTGTTATAATGTTTACCTCAGATGGCGGAGCAGTAGTCAAAACCAATCAAAATCAGTCACTTTTAGGAGAAGTCAGTCCAAGCTTTATCGTATTTTTACAAGCAATGAATTCTGAAAAGCTTTCGCTTAAAGATCAGTCATTTATCGATAGCTATCTTGTTCGCAACTCACACGACTACACCCAAATAATCAACCCTTCTTTATCTCGAGGGCGTCTTGATCCATTCTCCACCTATGTTGCTCCTGGATCTACTCGTTAATCAAGGCAAATTAGTTGAGGCTGAAGCAAAAGCGCTTGAGCTTGATTTGATCGATCATCCTGACGGTATTATCGACCAAAAGCTTATTGATAAAAATATTCCGGAGGAGCAGTTATTGCAAATACGCTCGACGCTCTACGGTCTTCCGATCTATAAAAAAGAAGTAATTCAAGATAAGGTGCTTACCAAGCTTGTAAGCTCTATTCAGTCTAAACAGCTTCTTGCAGTCCCTCTTGAAATGAAAGACGAAGTGCTTTCAATTGGTGTGGTTGATCCTGATTATGGTAACGTGATTGACGCATTGCAATTTATGTTTGGTCCGTCACATCGTGCGTATAAGGTATATTTGATTTCGTATTCGCAGTTTAAAAGCTATATGACTGGAGCGAAAGTGATCAAGCACGTGGAACCAGAAGCTCCGAAGAAAGTTGCGCAGACAATAGGTACCTCTCCAGTGATCTCTCCAAAGACACTAGAGCCAACTGGCAGTGTCACACCACCCACAAGCGAGCTAGTAGTTGAGAAAAAGACTGAGAAAACATTGCAAGAAGCTGTGGCAGAAAAAGCCGAAACTGAAGCAAAGACTGAAAATGAAGACAAGACTAAAGAAGAGGAGATCAAACCAGAGGTGATTGAGGAAATTAAACCAATTGATCCTAGAAAAGAAGTAGAAGAAGGAGTCAATTCGGAGGATATGGTTGATTTAAGCGCGGTAAGCGGAGTACTTGATGATGCACTTCTGGAAGAATCGATACCGATTATCTTCAATTCCATTGTGCGCCACGCACTTGATCAATTAGCCAGTGATATTCATATCGAAGACATGGGAGAAAAAGTCCGTGTGCGTTTCCGAGTGGACGGATCACTTGAAACAGGTCTTGTGATGCCAGGGACACTTCATCAGACACTTGTGGCGCGAATCAAAATCTTATCCAATATGAAATTGGATGAAAAACGCAAGCCTCAGGATGGGCGTTTCAGTACCCGGCTTGGTGATCATAAAATTGACTATCGTGTTTCAACATTTCCTGGTTATTACGGGGAAAAGGTGGTAATACGTATTTTGGATAGTTACCGAGGTGTTAGACCTCTTTCTTCGGTTGAACTTTCTCCTGAAAACCTAAGTCAAATACGAGCAGCACTTGCGCGCCCGTACGGTATTATTCTCGTATCTGGTCCAACTGGTTCTGGTAAAACTACTACCTTGTATTCAATGCTGGGTGAGATCGATAAGGAGCATAGAAATGTGGTATCACTCGAAGACCCTATTGAATATAACCTTCCGAGTATCAATCAATCGCAAGTGTTTCCGGAAATTGGGTATACTTTCGCGTCAGGATTGCGTTCTATTTTGCGACAAGACCCAGATGTTATTATGGTGGGAGAAATTCGAGATGCAGAAACCGCGGGTTTGGCTATTCAGGCGGCACTCACGGGTCACCTTGTGTTTTCTACGATTCACACCAACACCGCTATCGGTGTGGTGACTCGACTATTAGACATGGGAATTGAACCCTATCTTATCGCTCCTACACTTAATCTTGCAATCGGACAGCGGCTCGCTAAATCTATTGCACCAAACTGTGAAAGTCCTCTCCCACGAGATCCGGCCACGCTTGCGCTTATTGAGGAAGAATTTAAAGACCTTGATGAAGTCTATAGAAATAAGATTGACCTTACTAAACCTTTCCATGAGGCAAAGCCTTCAAAGGAATTTCCAACGGGCATGAAAGGGCGTGTGCCAGTGTTTGAGGTGCTTACTGTAGATGATGATATTCAAAATGCAATCCTAAATAATAAAGGAGAGGAAGAAATAACCAGACTTGCTCGAAGCAAAGGTATGACTATGATGAAGGAAGATGCGATGATCAAATGTATGAACGGGAGAATTCCATTTACAGAAATTAATGACCTTTAAGGCAGAATGATGAATCAAGAAGCATGAATAACGCATTCGTATTTCTCCTCGATTCACGCTCCTGGCTGTGTGTTACATAAAACTCAAAATCTTGTGGGTTATACAATTGTTGTTACATAAACTCTTGCTATACTTTGAAATATGAACTACGAAGCAGAACTTGATGATCTTGTGATGACACTTGTAAAGGAAGCAGGTAGCGATCTGCATTTTACAGTAGGGACGTATCCTACCGTGCGCGTTTCAGGAGAGCTTGTGCCGCTTACCAGAAAGAAAGAACTGCTTCCAGAAGACACAATCGGGCTTTTGCGTCAGATGGTAGGGGAAAAAGCTTTTACTAATTTCGTCGTGAGACAGGAGCTTGATTTTTCATATGAACATCATAAGGAATACCGTTTGCGTGGTAATGCTTCATTTCAGCGTGGGTTTGTAAGTGTCACGCTTCGTCTGGTGCCTAAAGCAAAATCAATCGGGGATTTGCATCTTCCAGAAGAACTCATCGCGTTTGCTCGAAGGCGAGAAGGTTTTTTCTTGGTGACAGGCCCAGTAGGGCAAGGAAAATCCACTACACTTGCCGCAATGGTGTCGCTTATCAACAGCGAAGCAAAAAAACATATTGTTACTATCGAAGATCCTATCGAATTTACTTTCTCACAAGAAAAATCACTCATTGAGCAGCGTGAAGTAGGCGTGGACACGCAGGACTTCTATTCTGCGCTTATCTCGGCGCTTCGTCAGGACGTGGATGTAATGATGATCGGGGAAATGCGTAACAAAGAAACTATTGCTGCTGCGGTAACTGCCGCTGAGACAGGTCACTTGGTGATCTCAACGCTTCACACAAACTCAGCGTCTCAGACTATTGATCGTATTATTGATAGCTTTCCAGGTGATCAGCAGGATCAAATCAGAGCTCAGCTCGCTGGATCATTGATCGGAATTCTATCACAGCGACTTATCCCGAGAATTTCAGGAGGCCTCATTCCAGCGTATGAGCTTTTGGTGAATACTACTGCGGTTGCCAATCTTATTCGTGAAAAAAGAACGCATGAAATCGATGTGCTGATCGAGACAGGTCGCGAAGAAGGAATGATTGACATGAATAGATGTCTTGCTGACTTGGTAAGACGCGGAGAAATCTTGCCAGATGTAGCCTTTGAACGTTCACGTAATCCAAGTATTTTAAAACGCCTCATCTAATATATGCTGTTTATTTACAAATGCCTCAATCAGCAAGGAGCTGTCTCGGAAGGTGAAATTGATGCAGCGGATAAAGATGTCGCAATAACCGAACTCCAAAAGCAGGGCTTGATTATTGTTTATATCGATCCAAAACCTCAAACTTTAAATATTGTACTGCCAAAGATCTCTTTTTTTGCTCCAAAAATAAAGGTCAAAGACATGGTGATCTTCTCGCGACAGATCGCTACCTTGTTTGAGGCCGGTGTTTCTGCGCTTAAAGGATTTCGTCTCCTGGCAGATGAAAATGATAATCCAGCTCTTAAAATCAAACTGACTGAAGTTGCGGATGATATTCAAAGCGGAGTATCCCTTTCTAAAGCATTGGAAAAGCACAATGAGCTATTTACTTCATTTTATGTAAGCATGGTGCGCGCAGGTGAGGAGAGTGGGAAGTTAAATGAAGCGTTTTTGTATTTGGCGGATTATTTGGATCGTGATTATGAATTAACCCAGAAAACCAAGAAGGCGCTTACGTATCCGGCATTCGTGCTTGCAACGTTTGTGATTATTATGACTGCGATGTTCGTGTTTGTGATCCCGAAAATGGCCGCTATGTTTGCCGATCAGGGCACGGAGCTTCCGACAATTACGAAAATTATTCTCGGATTCAGTGCTTTTTTGGTTAATTACGGCATCTTTATACTCCCTGTGATTTTGGCAGGCGCATGGTATTTTTATAAATACACCAAGACATATGAAGGGCGTGTATTGGTAGATACATGGAAGACACAAGCTCCAATATTTAAGACGATGTATGAAAAAATGTTTCTTACTCGCTTATCAGATAATATGGATACCATGCTTACAAGTGGTGTGTCGATTATTCGTGCGATTGAAATTACTGCAGATGTGGTGGATAATGAAATATATAAAGCGCTTTTGCTTCGCACCGTAGATAAAGTAAAGACCGGTACTCCATTTTCTAAAGCACTATATGAAGAGCCACTTATTCCAAATATCCTTGTGCAGATGGTAAAAGTGGGGGAAGAAACTGGAGAACTTGGTTATATTTTGAAAAATCTTGCGCACTTCTATAAGCGCGAAGTGGATGACGCAATCGATGCGGTTATTGGGCTCATAGAGCCTGCGATGATTGTATCTTTGGGTCTCGGCGTGGGTATTCTTGTGTCTGCCGTACTGCTTCCGATGTACTCACTTTCTTCAAGTATTAGTTAGAAGAAGCAAGAAACATGAAGCGTGAATTAAGAATAGCGCAGCGCCATAGGCGCTGCGCTATTCTTTTAATTTTACGTTTTATTGTTGGTATTATTCTAGATTCATTTCTCGCTTCATTTTTCTTAATGCAAACTTATCCACATCTATATTACTTGTATCTTGATAGAGCTTTAAAGAGTGCTATATACTTAGAAAGTCCCTTAGTAATATAAAATAATTATGAATCGTACACATTTTCTAAAAACAAACCTTTACCGCGGGTTTACCCTTATCGAACTTCTCGTGGTAATTGCTATTATTGGTCTTCTTTCAGCGGTGATCGCAGCTCCAATCCAGAACGCACGTAAGAAGGGTCGCGACGCGAAGAAGATTGGCGACTTCAGTGCTATCGAAATTGCACTTGTGCAGTATGCAGACAATAACCAAGGTCTTTATCCAGCATCTCTCGCTGCTGCTACCTTTATTCCGTCATACTTGCCACAAATACCTCCAGATTCTGTAGTTGGTACACCAGCTAAAGATAAGTACATGTATGTAGTGTACAAAGATGCTGCAGGTAACAATATTGGATATCACATGGGTGTGAAGCTTGAAGCTCCAAACTCAGCACTTGATGGTGACGCAGACTGTGGTATCGCTCCTGGTGCTGTTGGATCACCACCTACTGCTTTGGCTACTGGTTTCGGTATTAACGCTATTTGTCTTAACGATAACCGTATTCGTACCATATCGTATCCTTCATATGCAACTGGAGATGCTGGTAACCCTGTTGCAGCGGACGCCAACTCTGACTTCGGAAGTGGTACAGACTCTGCAGCAACAGCTTGTGACGCTCTTACCAACGGTGCCACTGCTTGTATCTACGACGTTAAGCAATAGTTTGTGTGTTTGAGATATTCTTCTTTGCACTATCGTTTGTATTTGGTGCTTCAATCGGCAGCTTTGTAGGCGTCATCGTCGACAGGTTGCATGTAGCACCCATAGTACATGGAAGAAGTAAGTGTCTCACGTGCGGGAAGCATCTCTCATGGAAGGAGCTAGTTCCAATTGTTTCGTTTGTCTTTCAAAGAGGAAAATGTAAGAACTGTGGGAGCGCCATTGGAGCACTACATCTTATTACTGAGCTTGTGTACGGTGTTCTATTTGTACTCCTCTACACATTTCTCTTTAGAGATATGACATTCACGTTAGCGCAAACAGGATGGTGTATTTATTACACGATCCTGTTTGTTGTTTCTGGAGTGCTTGTGCTATATGATCTTCGTCATAGGGTAATCCCAAGTGAGTTTCTGTATGCTTTCATGGGATTATCTTTCTTTATGCTTTGTGTACGATACAACGCATCTCATGATCTTATAGAATTAGCTTCTCCTTTTGTGCTCTCGCTTCCTTTTTTATTCTTATTTTTTCTCACTAAGAAAAAAGGGGTTGGTTTCGGAGATATCCTCCTTCTCTCCGGAATAGGTATGCTATTAGGTCCACCAAGTGGTTTTGCAGCCTTCTTAATTGCTATCTGGTCTGCTGCATTAATGGGTGTTATCTTGCAAATTATTAACAGGCGGCATTTTACTAGAAAGTATGCTTTGCCATTTGTACCATTCTTAATCTTAGGAACGCTTGTCGTGTTATTCACAGATATTTCCATGTGGGATATTGTGGACTACATTTCGAGGTATACTAAGCACATACTATGAAACCTACATTTTACAAAGCATTTACATTAATAGAGATGTCGATCAGTGTTGGTATTTTGGTCATATTAACCACAGTTCTTTTAGCGCGGTATCCTGATGCTGCTACAAAATTAAATTTAATCAATGATAACTTTGCAGTTGCTTTGTCTATCAATGAAGCGCAGGCAAAAGGAAGTGCCGTAGAGTCATTAAATGGAGTTATTGGTGGTTATGGTGTATATCTCGATATGGCCAACCCAACTAAAGCTATACAATTTGGGGATTTAATTAATGGTTCAACTTCAAAAAATGGTATTCCGATTGGCGATGGTTTGTATAGCAAAATGGTTATAAATGGAACAATAGTTGACGAAGCAAAGAGTACTATACAACTTCCATCAGGTTTTACATTTACAGGATTATGCGTGACCGATCCTCCAACTGGTTTACCTCCGTATAGGCGATGCAGCGATAAGACTGATGCTTTCGGATCACCACAGGTTAGAAATCTCACTATCACGTTTATTCGCCCTAATCCGCAGCCTCTGATTTACATTAATAATGTCGTGTTTGCATACCCAGAAGCATGTATAGAGATGAAATCTCCACAAGGCAAGTACACGAGATCTATCTTAGTGTATGACACTGGCAGAATTACAACTCAAAACGCAGGATGTGCTAGATAGTAATTAAGAAATGCATCGCGAGCATATCTTCTCCATTTATTTCCGTTTCTATACACAGGTATATTAAAAAAACAATACTAGCGAGGTTTCTCGTAGTACACTTACATATATGAGGTTACGTACTATGCGCGCTTTTACTTTGATTGAGCTTATGATTAGTATCGCCATACTTTTCATTCTGACTGGTATTTTAGTAGCGCGCTATCCTGATTCATCAATGCAGCTTAATTTAGTGAATGTTTCCCATTCTGTTGCACTTTCTGTGCGCGAAGCGCAGATTAGAGGCAGTGCCATTGACTCATTGAATGGACAAATTGCCGGATACGGATTATATTTTGATCTTTCTACACCGAGCACTTCGGGTAAAATGACACTCTTTGCAGACAGAATTACTGCAGTTGTAAAAAATGGCATTCCTAAAAATGGCATTCCTGTAGGCGATAATGTATATTCCTCTACACCCGTAGACGAAGCAAGTACAGTTACTAATTTTCCGAAAGGGTTTATAATCAAAAAAGCATGTATTGGAGCATCTTTTCCATATACGTGTGCCAACGTAACGTCACTCACGATTACATTTGCGCGGCCAAACCCACAGCCGCTTATTTTTTCTAATATTACTGGGGCAACTCCACAATCAGGAGCTTGCCTTGAAATATGGTCACCGAAAGCTCCTGCACAAGGACAGATTCGTTCCGTTAAAATATTAGGAACAGGACTTATTTCAACTACAACTGACGTATGCGAATAGTAAGCAGATCACATCAGTCAAAGCATTTTGCAGGATTCACGCTTGTAGAACTTATTATTGCGATGGCACTTTTCATTTCGGTGAGTACTATTGCAGTGGGTGCACTTTTTTCAGCGCAATCGGTTAACGCTCGACTTCAGTCGACTCATGTTATTTTGGATGGAATGAACCTGTCATACGAACTTATGTCGCGTGATATAAGGTATGGAAGCATTTTTTATTGTGGAAATGATATTACGCTTGCCTCAGAACGATCCTATCGCAATAGCTGCCCTTTTGATATCTCGAATCCAAATGCGGGAGGGAAAGTTATTGTGTTTAAGCCAGTAACCGCTACGAAACCTGATGATCGTAAAGGCTACTATGTGAATAGTGGGAAACTGTATCAATTGACGATAGATAATACCGGAAGCGATTATCCAGGTCGGCAAATTACTTCTGATGATGTTACTATCGACTCACTTCATTTTTTTGTCACAGGCGCGGAGACTTCCCAGTTGGCGAAAGACAATGGTAATACAGAAAATAAACCTGGCAACTCAACAGATATTTTGCAGCCGGTAATTACTATAGTAATTACCGGAAAGACGTTTGTTAATGATAAAGAAAAAGCAGCAAATCATTATATTGATTTTGAAATAGAAACCACTACCTCACCGCGGGGGCTTGATTTTTAAGAATATATGTCAAACAGTACTACACATTTCAAAGCGTTCACCCTAATCGAGTCAATCGTCTCGGTAGGATTACTTATGACGGCTATTGCCGGACCACTTTCTGTGGCAGTGCATTCGTCTGCGTATACAAAAGATTCCAAAGATCAGATTATTTCAAATTATTTAGGGCAAGAAGCAATAGAAATACTGCGATATAAGCGTGACAGTATCTTTTTGGCGTGTACCAATACTACTTCCGGATTGTGTACCGCACAGGAAGTACCTAACCCTGGCAGCGGCGTATATGAACGCCCATGGGAGACTGCATGGAGACTTTTCAAAACCCAGATGAGTGGCTCTGGTTCCTGCATGGATGCGGATGGTTGCAGATTTGATTTTTATAATATCGTTCAAGCACCGACTACTGTACCGAATCTCTATACTCCAGGAGACAATAACTGTGACATTTTATATCGAGATGACACTAAACTCATCGGTTCTTCACCAGGAAATGCAACAGACGGCATGTATCTTTGTACTATCAATAAAAATGCAAACTTTAGAATTACGCGCTTCACCCGCACGGTAAAGATTATTTCAGTTCCTTCTATCGCGGGGAATACGTATGACACTAATTATAATGACGATTTGCGTATAGAGGCAAGCGTGACGTATCCGCAAAAAAACGGCTTCTTGAAAACAGTGAAAGTAGTTGATTTTATGCGACCAAGAGTATAAGTATGATTATTATTTCCAACATCTTTCATAAAATAGTTACGCTTCACAAGAAGAAATTGAAGGGATTTATTTTGCCACTTACACTTGTGATTTTGGCTATCACTCTTGCAGTATCGACTGGAATTTCTACTATTTTAATCAAAGAACTTTTCTTTTCTCGCGTATCTCGCGATAGTGGACTTGCATATTACACGGCAGATGAAGGATTGTCTTGTGCGATCTATATTGACGATACGTATGTTGATCCGGCAACAGGATTAGGTATCTTTCAGTATAATGACCCGGTCACACCGGATGTAGTGCTTACCGCGGTAAATGCTAATCGTACTTCACGCGGACTCACTCCCATACCAGCAGTTACCAATATTAAATGCGCGACATCGCTTGTGTTTGATCCGGCAGCAGGAACTTCCAACTATGTGGTAACTGCGTATTCGCGGCAAAAAGCTGATTTAAGTACGGAAAATGGAAAGACAACTAACTTTACCATGATTATGGATCTTGCAGATGGAACCACACGCTGTGCAAAGCTTACTATCAATAAAACAGCCACATTCAGGCAGATTATTTCTAGAGGATATACCACGTGTGATACGCAGAGTCCTAAATTTATAGAACGCGCTGTTATTAACACCACCGAATTAAATTAAAAAAAACAGAGAAGTAAGTATGGTCGTTTTCTCCTTATTTTTCAGGTATAATTAGGTTTATGAAAGCCAAAGAGGCAAAATCTAGAATAGAGGAATTGCGTCAGGCGTTGGAAAAGCATCGAGTGTTGTACCATGTCCATGACACACCTCTAATTTCTGACGAAGTCTATGATTCTTTGATGGCAGAATTGGCCGCACTTGAAGCAGAATATCCAGAACTTGATTCTCCGTATTCTCCAACACATCGTGTAGGAGGAGACCCACTAGATAAGTTTGTAAAAGTTGCGCATGAAGTTAAGCAGTGGAGTTTTGATAATGTTTTCTCCCTGGAGGAACTTAAGAATTGGGAAGAAAGAAATCTAACCATCTTTAAAAAGGAAGACATACAAGAGAAACCGACGTATGTAGCCGAGATGAAAATCGATGGGTTAAAAGTGGTGCTTACCTACGAACAAGGAATGCTTATTCGTGCAGCCACTCGTGGGAATGGAGAAGTAGGAGAAGATATTACAGAAAATATTAAAACAGTGAGATCTATTCCGCTTACGCTTCCGAAGTCTCTTTCAATTACTGTAATTGGAGAAGCATGGATAAAGAAAAAAGATTTGGAGAAGATTAATAAAGAACGTAAAGAGAAGGAGTTGCCATTATATGCGAACACTCGTAACTTAGCAGCTGGTACACTTCGTCAGCTTGATCCAAAAATTGTAGCAAAGAGAGATATTCAGATATATGCATATGATATAGAAGGGGCTAACTACAAATCTCAAGAAGAGGAATTGCAAGCACTCGACGAATTTGGTTTTTTGGTAAATAAAGATAGAAAAATTTGCAAGAATCTTGAAGAGATTCAATCATTTTATGATGCCTGGATAGACAAACGCCACGGAGAAGATTACGGCATCGATGGACTGGTGATTAAAGTAAATGAAAGAAAACTATGGGACGCTCTCGGGTATACCGCGAAATCTCCACGTGGTGGTATTGCCTATAAATTTCCGGCAGAAGAAGTGGCAACAAAGCTTCTTGATATTACAGTACAAGTTGGTCGTACCGGAGCAATCACTCCTGTTGCTGAACTAACGCCTATACTTCTTGCAGGATCAACTGTTGCGCGCGCTACACTTCATAACGAAGACGAAATCAAACGTCTAGATATTCGTGTTGGAGATACGGTAATGCTACGTAAAGCTGGAGATGTAATCCCAGAAATTTTTGATGTACTACAAGACCTTCGACCAAAGAATGCAAAGGAATTTATCATGCCGAAGCATTGTCCAGAATGTAATTCTGTTTTAGAAAAAGTAAAAGTAGGAAAAACAGATAGTGCCGCTTGGTATTGTTTAAATAAAGAATGTCCAGCAAAGCACCTAGAAGGGCTGATTCACTTCGTGTCTAAGAAGGGAATGAACATTGAAGGTTTGGGGGAAAAGATTATTGAAACATTCCACGATATTGGTCTTATTACTGACGCGCCATCGATATACAAGCTTAAGAAAACAGACATTGAAGGATTAGAAGGATTTGGAGAAAAATCCGCTGAGAATATTATCGCTTCCATTGAAGGGTCACGAGATGTTTCACTTCACCGATTCTTATATGCTCTTGGTGTGCGTCATGTAGGGGAACAAACTGCAAAGGATATTGCTAAACACTTCTTAACATTCGAAGCAATTCAAGAAGCGTCACTTGAAGATTTATATGCTGTCGAAGGGGTAGGGGATATTGTGGCCGAGTCACTATACTCGTTTTTATCTGACAAGAGTAACAAAATACTAATCAAAAAACTGCTTAAGGAAGTAATTATTCAACAGGAAAAGAAAAAAGAGGCAGGTATACTTACCGGTCTTACTTTTGTCATTACCGGCACTCTTCCTACGCTTTCTCGCGAAGATGCGAAAGCTCTTATCGAATCCCATGGCGGCAAGGTTGCATCAAGTGTATCCAAAAATACCACCTATCTTTTAGCGGGAGAAAATGCGGGAAGTAAGCTTGCTGAAGCAGAAAAACTCGGAACGAAAATCATAGACGAAGAGGGCTTGACAAAAATAATAAAAAGAGTAGAATAAATGGTGGTCGTAGGCGAAGACGAAACTGCCACAAGGCGGGCGTTAGCCACGACCTTGAAAAAACAGTTTGAAAAAGGAAAAATAAGCAAAGTAAAAGATGCGAGGGTTCGGGTGTTCTTGGAGTCGTGTAAGTGCGGCCCAATTAAAGAAGTGAAAATGGAACACTCCCTCGTACGTCAGCAAGTAAAAGGCAGGTTCATCCTGCGCTTGTAGGGTTTCTCGAGAAGCTGTCGAGAAATACCTGGTCGATCAAACCGACCAAAAGAAAAGCAAACAAATTTGACGTAAACGAATATACTGATCAGACAAGCGAAGGCCAAGCAAATCAGATCTTCATGGCACTGTATGTCCCGGCCGGGATGGACAGTGCTTTTTCATTTTTTGAGTACTTGAAAAAATAATAAAAAGAGTAGAATAAACAAGGAGGTTGATTTCAGTAGTTCAGCCCTCAGCCGTTCAGTTCTTTGGGAGATAGTTGGTAAAAATCCATCGATTTCCCATTCATCGCTCAGTAATTGCCAGTACTAGTGACTGGCCGCTTCCGGAGGGGTAACCCTCAAACGCTTCCTGAGCTTTCAAGCTTGCCTGCTTCCAGAGGGGATGCCCTCAATGCTTCCAGCTTTTTGCTTCCAAGTGTAGGATGATAAAATCCTCACTAACGCTTCCATGAAGCTTTCATACAAGACCCTCGCACTTCGGTGTCGAGGGTCTCTTTTTATGTTAGAATAATCAAATATGGCATTTACCGAACAAGATTTGGATAATTTATCTTTGCTTGCACGCATTACTATAGACCCATCTGAAAAAGAAAAAATGTTGCATGATATGCAGGCGATTTTGGGGTATGTCTCAGAAATCAACGAAATTTCTGTAGACCTGGTACAGGAAAAAGATCCTGTGAGAAATGTGATGCGGGAGGATATAATCACTCATGACACTGGATCAAATACTGATGCGCTTTTGGATAATGCTCCAGCAACGCGTGATGGATACGTTGAGGTAACACAAGTATTGAAATAGATGTTAGAGATTAGATTTTAGATATGAAAACACTTGCACAATTACATGAAGAGCTGAAATTAGGCACTACTACTATAGAGGCGCTGGTTGAAAGTGCAAAAAAAACAATTGCAGAGAAAGATGTTGATGTTCATGCGCTCCTAGGAATGTATTCAGATGGATTGATGACATCACAAATCGTAAAAGCAAAAGAAATGTTTGCAAACGGGACAGCTACCACGCTTACTGGTATTCCTATTGTGCTTAAAGATAATATTTTAGTTAAAGGAGAATCTGCAACAGGAGCATCAAAAATTTTGGAGAACTATGTAGCAAGTTATGATGCAACAGTAGTGAAGAAACTTAAAGAAGCAGGAGCGATTTTGATTGGACGAGCAAACATGGATGAATTTGCCATGGGAGGGTCAACGGAGAACTCTGCCTATGGTGTTACAAAAAATCCAATTGATACTACACGGGTTGCAGGAGGGTCATCTGGAGGATCTGCTGCAGTAGTAGCCTACGGTGCAGTATCTGTATCGCTTGGGTCAGACACTGGCGGATCTATTCGCCAACCAGCATCATTTTGTGGAATAGTAGGACTTAAGACTACGTATGGTTCGGTATCGCGTTTTGGTCTTATGGCGATGGGCTCCTCTCTTGATCAAATCGGACCGTTTGGTCAGTGCGTTGATGACGTAGAAAAAGTATTTGAAGTTATTTCAGCATATGACCCAATGGACAGCACTTCTCTTCCAGACGCTTCTCGTGTTTTTAATAAGAAAGAAACAAAAACAATTGGTGTTCCAAAAAAATTTATCGAGCGGGATGGAATTGATCCTGAGGTGCTTAGTAATTTCAATGAATCAATCAAAAAATTAGAGCATGCCGGATACAGAATACAAGATATAACAATTGACCATCTCGAGAAGACGCTTTCTGTGTACTATATTTTGATGTTCGCGGAAGTGTCATCAAACTTGGCTCGCTATGATGGTATTCGTTATGGACTTTCTCATCCTGGAAAGAATAGTATCGAAAGCTATTTCAGTTCTCGTACCGCCGGGTTTGGTCCGGAGGTTCGTCGAAGAATACTACTTGGTACCTACGTACTTTCTTCAGGGTACTATGATGCGTACTATAACAAAGCTCAAACGCTTCGTGCAATGCTTAAGAAAGAATTTACAAAAGCGTTTGAGGGAGTGGATGTGATTGCCATGCCGACAAGTCCAATTCCAGCATTTAAAATTGGTGAAAAATCTTATGATCCTCTCGCTATGTATTTGGCTGATATCTTTACGGTACCAGTAAATATCGTTGGAATCCCAGCGATTTCTATTCCATCTGGAAAAACAAAAGAAGGATTGGCTCTATCTCTTCAGCTTCTTGCTCCACATAATGGGGAATCAGTCCTATTCACTTACGGCAAAGCATTTGAAAAGCTATACTAGATAGGTAATGCAGTCTATTTCGATCGACTATCTTTTTAATCGTATCTACGACGTACTTCTTTGGATAAAGTATGTCACTTTGTTTGGTATTTTTCGTGTTGATCCAAAACAGTATTTGGCAGATCACGAATCTCGAGTGTGGGATGGACTTCGTGATCGAGGATGGCTTGATTATGCGAAAGAAGTTCCTACATCAAATATTGTCCCTACAGTTGATTATCACATGAGCTTATGGGAGCGAATCTTAACTCATTTCGGGTATAAACTTCCTGATTCTGATGGAGATGGAATACCTGATGTCTCAGACCCAACTCCATTTGATCCGAACAATCTGAGTCCGTCCCAACTCAAAGAACGCTATCAGCCAGACTATAGTACATGGGATAGTATCCGAGACTTTTTTGGATTTGGTCCGAAAGATACTGACGGTGATGGTGTTCCAGATAGTTATGAGATAAAACATGGACTTGACCCAAATTTATCTGATACCGATCGTGATGGTCTTTCTGATGGAGAAGAAATTCGTATCGGAACAGATCCACTTAATAATGATACAGATCATGATGGCATTTTAGATGGACGTGATGCTGCTCCGCTTGACCCTGCGCGATCTATTGGAGTAAACGATACTGACACCGATGGTGACGGTGTGGGAGACAAAATCGAAAGCTATTTACATACTGATATCCATAACAGAGATACTGACGGTGATGGTATTCCAGATGGAATGGATACCTACCCACTTGATCCTACAAATCTAAGTAGCGTGCCAGGTATAGATCTTTCTTCTGCAACACAGGGGCTTCATCTATCGATTCATAATCCGATACTAAGTTTTATCACTGATCTTTATAGAGTGCTTGCATTATTTATTGTGTTTGCGCTTGCATACGTTGTGTTTAGATGGTTTTTGGAATTTTGGAAGGCACAAATGCATTACGAACACCATTTCTCGCATGCAGATACGCACCATGCTTCCAGTAGTCATACAACTGTAGAAAAAGGTCATGGAAATTCAATCGGTATACCTGGGCTTGCTACCCTTGAAGAAGGAATACCTGCTCCAACGATTGGAGAATTTGAACGGCACCCACGATGGGCAATTGTTGAAGGATACATGAGTTCTGATCAGGAAGCACTTTGGAGAATCGGGATTTTGGAAGCAGATAATATGCTAGCTGATGCACTTCGAGAAAAAGGATATCAAGGTGAAGACGTTGGAGAAATGCTTAAGAGTGCGAACTTCAATTCGGTTAGGCTTGCGTGGGATGCACATATGGTGAGAAATAAAATTGCCCATCAAGGGACAACCTTTACGCTCACAGCACATGAAGCAAAGAGAGTGTTTGGGTTGTACGAAACAGTTTTCCGAGAAATGAAATTGATCTAACAGAATATTTGTGTCGGCGGGTGGGAAGATCAACCTTCATTCGCTCCACTCATTTCGGTTTAGAAACCCCTCGGTTTCTATTCTTCCTCCACGGGAAAACTAAACACGTTTTCCCGACCCCTTTCCTGATCGTTCCCACCAGAATACTGCAAAGATAAAAAGCCAGAAAGAATCTGACTTTTTATCTTTGTGTGTCGGCGGGTGGGAACGATCCACCGACCTTGGGCTTATGAGTCCCACGCTCTAACCAACTGAGCTACGCCGACATATTTTATGTACTGTACTTCTATCGGACTTATAAGCCTATGGGACAAGTGCGCTTATGAGTCCCACGCTCTAACCAACTGAGCTACGCCGATATATTTATTTGAAATGCTAAGCGCCCGCCACTACGTGGCGGGCGCTTGAGCCTTGCTTTGTCACGCAGCTTTACTTGTTGCGGAGACAGGAATCGAACCTGTGTCCCGAGGTTATGAGCCTCGTGAGTTACCTCTACTCTACTCCGCTATATTGTTTATCTTACTTACTGATTTTTACTAAGGAATCATAACCTCCAGGTTCTTCGCGCTATTGGCTTCGTATGGAGTTACCTCTACTCTACTCCGCTATATTATATTTCTTGTATTGGTCCCGTAGATATACAACTTCAATCGGAATCATTTTACAGGTGTCACAAGCATACCACACTTTGAGCGGTTTTACAAGCATACTTCCGCACTTTTTATGCAAGCCATCCGTTAATTAATGATAGAGTTTCCTTTTCATTTTTTACTTGAATACAATGGAGTCCTAGCTCTTTTGCCGCATAATCATTTCCACCTTCGTATAGCGCATCTCCTACGTACAGAATATCTGCAAGAGGGATCATGAGATATGCAGCAAGTTTTTTAATGCCATAGGATTTATCTTCTCCTTTTTTAGTGATATCTATAGAAGTAGTTCCGCCCATGCGAACTTCATATTGTAATAATGCAGGGGTTAATTCCTTCAGTACTAATTTTCTTTTCGCTTGATCTTTATCCCAGGTTTCCTTGACTGCAAGAGGGGCTTCCTGTCCAAGCGCAGAAAATGTGATTTGCGATCCTCTGTCTTCTATACGCTCTCCATATACCTGTTCTGGAATTGGCAGATTGTTTTCTACTGCTTGCCTAAGAGCTTTGATAATTGTTTCCTTTTCTTCGGGTGTGAATTTTTCCTCGTATTCGTTCTTCCACATATTTTCTTTTCTGTCATACAGACATGTTCCTGATGCCGGCATGAGAAATAAGTTTTCCAAAGCTGAATCAGAGGAAAGCTGTGTCACTACTTCTTTTTGAAATTGTTGCCATGCTCCACCAGAAATGATGGCCACTCTTTTTTTAGCAAAAAGTAAAGCGAGTGCTTTTGACATCTCTTTTGTAATTGGCATTTTACTTTCCGCAAGCGTACCGTCTAAGTCAAACATGATAAGGGATTCAGTAGGAAGTGCCATAAAGGAAAAATAGTCGAGGTGTGATTAAGAGGTAAGTGTAGTTAATAATTCTTCTAATGAGCATCTTGCCATTCCGATAGTGGTGTCTGCCGCCCCATAGAAAAGCGTAAGTGTGTCCCCGACAAGTGTTGTACCGCAAGGGAATACTACATTTCCTACGGTGCCTTTCTTTTCATAATATTCTTCTGGTTCAAAAATAGGGAAGGCACTTCTCGCTAGAATAATAGTCGGATCCTTAAGGTCAAGGAGGAGAGCTCCCACACGATAGATATGATTCCAAGAAATACCGTGGTAAATCAAAAGCCAACCAAATTCTGTTTTGATAGCTGGGGTTGAGGCTCCGACTTTGATTCCATCCCACATGCCGTATCTGGGATCAATAAGTTCAATACACTTATCGATTTGTTCGTTTTTGAAATCAAGCGAGCTTAAATGATCAGCACAGATACTTACTCCAGCACGATGAATTACACAGTACCCATTGTGCGTTTTTTCCGGAATCAAGATTGCATCTTTGTCATCTACGTCAGGATGGGTGATTGCTTGCGGCGCTGTCCAAGCTTCCCACTTTTCATCTTTAAAGTCCTCATACGAGATAGATGACACTGCTACACGAGGATGTGCGCCATTGTATGCGGTGTAGAACATATACACTGTATCTTCAATTTGTATCAGACGGGGATCTTCGCAACCATAGTTATTATCTTCATTTCGTTTTTCGAAATCGGCTCTGGGCAAATATATCGGGGAGTCATTTCTCTGTATAATTTCTCCATCTTTCATTTTTGCAAATCCAATCGTTGAAACATTTTTTTCTGTAGCTGCACGATAAAGCATATATGTCACATCACCAACAAGAAGCGTCGCTGGATTGAGAACACCACCTTTTTCCCAGGGTGTATTTGGACGGGGAGCAAGGATTGGATTTCCTTCTGGGCGCACAAAAAGCTTTTTACCAAACATGGCGTCAAAGAGTCTATTAAGTGGGATTCGCGCAGTGGCGATATGTGTGTCAGCGCCACCGTAATAAACATGCAAGTCATTTCCATTAATGAGCGCACCGGTAGGGAAAGTGATATTTTGTACGATACCAATTTTCTCGTAATACATTTCAGGCACAAGGAAGGGTCCCCGAGTCTGTGCTATCACTTTTTTAGGATCTTCAAGATCAAGGAGTACTGCTTCAATACCAAAAACATGCTCTGGTGTATCATAGCGTTGAATATGAGAATAAATAAGTAGCCATCCTTTATCAGTCTTTAAAGGCGGAGCACCAAGTTCGATGTGGTCTTTGTCTCTCCGTTCAAGCTTAAAGGCATGCTTATCGAGATCTTTGTACCACACATCCCAATATTCTTTTGACCATATATCTTCTTCCTTATCGAAAAACGCAAGCCCAGCACGAATAGGTTTCAGATCCGGATTCACGCTGATGAGTGCTGCAAATTTTCCATTTATTTTCTCCGGAAATAGCATCATTGCTTTGGAATTAAATGGTGTGACAAGATGTTTTGATTCTATTGTCTTTAAATCTTTGCTGATCGCAAGGGCGGTACGGATATGATCTGCATTATAGGGGAACGAGCCAAGAGCGGTATAGAAAATATAATACGTATCATCAAGCTTGGTGACACGTGGGTCCTCACAACCATAGGCATCAAAGTCTTCTGAAGGAGTTATGAATGGAATTCTCTCTTTAAAATTAATACCGTCATTAGATACTGCTTTTCCGATAATCGAAAGACTCGTATGATTGTGTTCGTATGGGTCAGGGAGTCCCATGGCTCTGTAGAGCATGACAATCTCATCTCCATGTTTAATAGGGCAGCCATTAAAGGTCGCTAATTTCTCCCAAGCATGATCGCTCGGCGAGAGTATCGGATTGTGTTCATTTCTTGTGACAGTAAACATATATTATAGATTTTCTACTCCATGATTTTGGAGCCATGATAATAAGTTCTCCAGATTTGTCTCAGCCACGCAAATATGTTTATCTCCACCTCCGTAATATACCAGTAATTGCTCATCTTTTATTACCGCTCCACAGACGTATACAATTCCAGGTTTCCAATCATTTTCATACCACTTATCTGGCAATAATAGTGCTGAAGGCGACCTAGCGATAATCTGTGTTGGATCATTCAAATCAAGAAGCATCGCGCCGACTTTATATTTATGAGGTTCTTCCTTGCTTGTCGCGTGATATAGTACAAGCCAACCTTTTTCTGTTTTTACAGGTGCGGGACCAACTCCTCGAACCCAGGTATCCCATGTGTCTCGCGGTACTTTCTGCCCAAACTGACTTTTTATTTTTTGCGCACCATTATCGAGCGATTCAAGCCGTTCTACATAATCAATTTGCGGCTTTGGAGAAATGCTATGGAGAATAGCAAACTTCCCATTAATTTTTTCTGGAAATAAGACCCAATTTTTATTGATTTCACCCGCAGGAGAGAGAAACATTGGTGGAGTCCAGTCCCATTTTTTCGCAAGGAAATCTTCTTTTTTGATTGAGGTAACGGCAAGACGAACAAAATTCCATCCTCCAAATACACTGAAGCTTACATAAATGCGATCATCTATTGCTACCATGCGAGGGTCTTCGCAACCACCCCAACTTCCGCCAGATGGGTATAATAAAGGATTAAATGTTTTTTCTCGTGGTTCACCGTAGCGTGCTGGATTTTGCATAGAGAATACTGGATAGGGGGTTCTATCTTCAAATACAAATCCATCAGGTGAGGCAGCGTATCCTAGTCGAGATATTCCGTCATTTCCTACCGCGCGATAAATAATGTGTACTTTCCCTGTGTCATCCATGTACGCTGCAGGATTACAGGTGCCCTCTGCTTGCCAATCTAAATGCATAATGGGAGAAAGGGTAGGATTTTGATGGTATCTCTTAAAGAGGTGTCTCTCGATAATGTCTGGGCTGAGGTTCTTCTTGAAAAGTATTTTTAAAATCCATCTGATTGCCTCGTAGGCGAGGAAAAGTAAAACAACACAGGCGAAAATTATAAAGAAAATTTGTTCGGATAGTCCGTCGCTCATGATGTTGTGGTTTGTGAGTTGTCTACTCTTCCGTAATTATCTTCTAGTCGAACAATGTCATTCTCTTCTGCATCTCCCAAAGCAATTTCAAGTACACGGAGATCTTCGATGGCTTCGATACGGTGCTCCACTTCTTTGGGAATGAACCAGTGTAGTCCTGGAGACAATGGGTGTTCCTCATTTCCGACAAGGGCGCGTCCTGTGCCGGATATAACATACCAAAACTCTTCTCGCAGATGATGAAGCTGCTTGCTTAGTGCTTGGCCTTTCTTTACTTCAATTATTTTTACCGTAGAAGAAATGTTTCGAGTAAACTCAATAAAATCTCCCCATGGACGTTGTTCGGTGTAAGGAGTAATGGGAGCCATAAAGATACCTCAATTTTAGCATGCAAGCTTAATGAAAATGCCCGTATTTTAAGGCAATATGTTGATAACTCTCCAATATTATGTCCATAACTGGTGTGATTGCTAAAAATAGCGTTTTATTGTAAAATAGACGGACGTTTTGGAAGATTTTGTGTGTCGAAACGAAAATTGCGGCTGTAGCTCAACGGTAGAGCGCTGCCCTGTCACGGCAGAGGTCGTGGGATCAACACCCATCAGCCGCGCAAAATAATACAACCCGGACAATTTGTCCGGGTTGTATTATTTTGCACGGCTGAAGCATGACGCCTGCGCGTCGTGCGTTGGGTGTTGATAAGCGGAACTATGTTTTTCCAGCAGGAAAAACGAGTGAGCTGGGGTCGCGGAAATCTGCGAGTGGCGACGAGCAGATTATCTGTGACCAATACCACCTGTTTTTTGTAGTCAACACCCATCAGCCTCCACGCTTGGGGAATTGAGATAAAAAAGCACCTCATGGAAACATGTTCGCACAAGGTGCTCATGGTGATTCTGTTTGCACATCTTTTCTTGTTTTTTCTAAGCGCTCCTCAAAAATGCCATAGCAACTGATGAAGCTGCTGATTTCAGCGGATTGCATTGAGGTGGCAAATTGCGCCATTTCGTTTATTCTTCGCAGAAGATCTTCCTGTATTTGGCTGCACATAGCAAAGGTGTTCCAAAAAGTATCGATGTCGCTTGCTTGGAGAGCTTTGTCCAAGGTCTTCGCAATTTCTGAAGCGAAATCTTCGAGTGCTGAAATGATGAAATTGATTTCGTTCACCCTGGAAACAAGTTCCAATATATCCGAAGATTGTACATGCATGTCCGACTCCTTTGTTCCTGCTGTAAGGATAGTGCAGAACTGGAAGCGACACAAGGGAATTTCTTCTTTTTACTAAAGACGCTATACTTTCTGTATATGAACTTGGAACAAAACCAAAGCGGATCTGAAAATGTGCTGGATCAGATTGTACGGAGTGCAGAGGAAAATAAAGCGACACAGGAGCGCAAAAATAACGAATTAGAACGCGACAGATATATTATTTCAATGTTAGATAGTGCGCGTGATCTAAGAGAGCTGTATGATCGCATTACCACGCTTGCTACTGTCGAAGAACACAATAGTAAAAAAGCTAGTGATTTTTCTGAACTTAAGAAAGAGTTTGTGTTGTTACAAAACCAATTAGCGTACGTTATAGACGCAGCAAATGGTATGCATCCAAATGTAGATGGTCAACCAAATAGTTTAAGAGAAGTTATCAAAGCTTGGCCCAATACTCCATTTGGAGTCGTAAAAATAGACTATGGTTTCGCCAGAAAAGTTGAACAACTTTTAGGCGTGTTAGCAAAAGAACAAGGAATTGTTGATGTGGAACTATAAATACTATACTCGTAATTATGAATATGAAATCCCCAGGTGGAGTACCACAGCCTACGCAAGCAGAAATTATTGGTTCTAAAATACAAGAGTTGTCACAAAGACAGCTGGAAGTGTTTAAGAAATTAGAAAGCGCTCTCTCAATAGCCGGTTTACCAGTGTTAGAGAAAATAACCCCACAATATCTTTCCGATTTAGATCTTTCTCGAGAAAAACTTGATACCCTTGCCGACTGTCTGACCTTGCTCTTGGATACGACAAAGACTGATGGCGAAAAAAATAAGATAATAAAAAGTTTTGTCTCGACTTTAGAATAAATACCTACTCTACTGCCTTTTCCACAAACCCAAGATCAATTCCAGAATCTTTTAGGATTTGCTTCGCAAGACGCTCCTGAGATGAGAGATTTCCAAGCGAACAAGAAGTAGAAGTAATATTTGCATTCACATTAAGTACACCTTTTTCTGTAGTTTGATCTGCAAAACGCAGCATGAGTCCCACGCTTTTAAGTTCAATGCCTCCCATACGGTCTGTAAGGTGTAGATTTTCTATAATCTCCCACATATCGTCTACCCCATCTGACATAGCACGGCCTTTGGGTGCGATTAAGCGAAGTGTTTGTTTGCTTTCAGTAAATAATAAGTTCAGTGATTGTAATCTCCAAGAGAGGAGATCGCCCTTAGCACCATTTGTCGTAAGTGTGAATGTCTTGTCTTTAAACATTTGAATATCGTACAAATGTTGTTTCGTGTCGAGTTGTGACTCGAAGTTAATTCTGAGAAATGTTTCCAGGCACAGGTCTCGTTCCTTCTTACTTCCCGCGTATTTGATATCTATTTCATTACGGTCTGGGTGATAGATGAAGTACACATCTTTTACAGGTCGCATAGTAGTTGTGCGATCCAAAATTCCTTCCTTAAAATTTACTGATGGAGTAATTTTCGGGTAATCTTCGAATGATAAAAGAAGATGAAAACGATTATCGAACACTTTTGTTTCAATAAAAGAAAATCTACCTCGTGTTTCTTTGCGAAGTACCGTTTCAAATTCGTTTGTAAGTGAACTAAGCTTACTTTCTAATTCGATAATTTCTCTGTGAGGGGACGGGTATGTGTAATAGCCTTTGTTTTCATAAAACTCAGTCAAAAATAGTGTTTCATCAAGAAGTTCGGCGTGATTAGTTGCGTAATAAAGCACCTTATCTCCGGCGGTTGCGGTAACGAACTCCGAAAGATCCATGGCGATTCCTTTTTCGGTAGCAAGCAGGGTGCAGATGCGCGCGCCTGTTTTTGTGGAAAGCTTGGCGATTTTAATGAGGACTGGTTCCAGGTCTATTCTCTGTGAAGGGTCGATGTTCTGGTAGAACTCCGCCATCTGCCTGACTGCGTCCTTTTTTGGTGTGCTTTCTGGGATTGCATCGAATCCGAGTATAGAGTGTGCTTGATAGAATTCACTCAATAGTGTAGTTGTGTTTATTTTCTTGAAATACGCGCTTGGAACGAAACCTTTTGCCATACGGAAATGAAATTAAAGAATAAGTATCGGTCAGTGTAGCATATGAGATCAATATGCTAGGATGGGCATATGAGATTTGAAGATAAAGTTACTGAATTACGACTCAAGAAACATAAAGGCCGTGAGACCCCAGAGTTTTTGGCTGATGTAAAAGCTCTCACCGGTGGCGAGGCATACGAATACTTGATGGGTCAGGTACTGTTTTGTGGTGCTAAGATAGATCTTTCACTTCGGCCTATGATTCCTCGTCCTGAGACTGAGTTTTGGGTCAAGCAAGCTATTGAGGACATCATGACAACCTCTCGAGAATTTAAATTACGCATCCTTGATCTCTTTTCTGGATCAGGGAATGTGGGTCTCGCACTTTTGGTGAACATCCCGGAAGCGATTGTGGACATGATCGAGTATGATCCGAAACTCAAAGAGCAGATCGAAATTTCAATAACTAAAAATAATATTAAGAAGCTTCGCACGCGTGTATTAACGGGTGATACGTTTGAAGGTGCAGGTGGACTATATGATTATATTTTCGCAGTGCCACCGTATGTGCCGCCACAGCTGAAAGACGAAGTGATGAAAGAGCTCAGTGCGGAAGCACCACTTTCGTTTTTCGATAAAGAAGACGGCTATTTTTATCACAAACAAGTTCTTGGTGGTGCAAAGCAATTTTTAAAAGAGGGAGGAACTCTCTATCTAGAATTTGATATTACTCAACGAGAAAAAATAGAAGAACTCGCGAAAGAAAGGGGATGGAATATTGAAAAGTTTTTGAAAGATCCCTACGGTCACGAATGTACAGTCGTTCTTCGTTAGGACGTTGTTCGTTAAAAACACCTTATAAATAAGGTGTTTTTGTATTGACTTTTATACAAAAATGTGCTATAGTTAATATTGAATTGTCCCATCTCAAACCCGGTCAAACTTCGAAAGGAAAAGACCATGAAAACCTCGATTCTCTCGCTTCTGTTGAGTGTGATGTTCGGCGCAGCCCAGGCGCTCGAAGTCGATATTCACACCAACGGCAGACTGCCGTACATCACCGAGCATCCGTGCCAAGGTGAACCAAACGACAGTCACGGCTGTCACTTGCGGGTCAATCCGCAAACCGGAAGTTACGCCGGTCTCAATGAAGAAGAAGCCACGACTCAAGCGATCAAGCTCTGCAAGGAGCTCGCTCTGCCGAGCAGCAAGTACCTCACGGTCCACTTCCAGAGAGACGGGAGTCTGAAATACACCTGTCGTGTGAATTTCGACCAAGTCGACTTGTGGTGGCGAGGTCATTTTCCTCGAAAGCCACTGGTGATCGTCAACTGACAGGATCAACAACTTCCTCGCACCCGCGTTCTCGCAAGAGACCGCGGGTTTTCTTTTTTGCATTAAAAACTTTTCAAGTCACCATCTAAGGTCGTAGGTGAATATATTTTCAATAAATGTGGCGATCCAATAAATTCCGAAAGCGAGCTTGGTTGTTGCGAAGAGACTCTCGGAGACGGGCAGTCGAGAGGGAAGGATTTTCTTAGCAAAGAAAATACCTGTGCTCTTCACAAGAACTATGCGAGCGTAATTTGACAAGAAGTTACGTTGTGTGCTATAATAGACCCATTAGAAAGTCTCTGTATTTCATGCAGTAGTCACCGGATCTTAGTCGGTACTGAAGTTGTTTGATTTACATAGAAAAAATTAATGTAAATCAAAGGGGTGCGCCTATGTGGCCATTCTAACAACTTAAATATGTATACAATTACTACTGGAGGCGCACCAAGCACCTCATCTCGCAATTCGTCTTCACGCGGAGGTTTCCGTGGAGGACGTTCATCATCTGGACCATCTTATTCTCGTGGAGGAAGCCGCGGAGGCTTTTCTCGTGGAGGAGGAGCATCTGGTAAACCTTTTAATCCAAAGCGTGGATTCAAAAAGGATTATATCGATGAGAAACTCTTTATCAATAAAGCAACTACCGCAACTGAAGCTGAACAGTATGTGCCAAAGCATATATTTGCTGACTTCGGTATTCATGAGACGCTTGCAGCTAACCTTGCAAACAAGGGATTCGTACAAGCTTCTCCAATTCAGGATCAGGCTATTCCGGTAGCGCTCACAGGACGTGACGTGATCGGTATCGCTTCAACAGGAACTGGTAAGACTGCAGCATTTCTTATTCCGCTTATCAACAAACTTGTTGCGGATAATAATCATAAACTTTTGATTCTCGCTCCGACTCGTGAACTTGCGATGCAAATTGAAGAAGCATTCTTGGATTTCACTCGTGGCATGAAACTTTTCTCAGTATCATGCGTGGGTGGAGCTCCTATTTCTCGTCAGATTCGTGAATTGCAAGCCGGCGTGCATGCAGTGATCGGAACACCAGGACGTGTAAAGGATCTTATCGAACAAGGGAAAATCAATATGAAGTATTTTGATTCTGTTGTCCTAGACGAAGCAGACAGAATGCTTGATATGGGATTCGTGGATGATATGCGTTATATCCTTGGTCTTATGCCAAAGACAAAGCAGTCACTCTTTTTCTCTGCAACATTCTCAAATGAAATCAAATCTCTTTGTAAGGACTTCTTAAATGATCCTATTACTGTCACAGTAAAGTCTCGTGATACTGCAGCATCAGTTGATCAGGATGTAGTTCGTGTAGGGAGTGATGCTGACAAACTAGAGAAGCTTCATGAAATCCTTCTTAAGGAAAACGCTGGGAAGGTTCTTATCTTCCGAGAAATGAAGCGTCATGTAGACGGACTCGCTGAAGCGCTTGTCGCTCGTGGATTTAAAGCATTAGCTCTTCATGGAGACATGCGTAACCGCGAACGAGAGCGTGCAGTGCATGATCTTACAACAGGTCGCGCACAAATAGTGATCGCTACCGACGTGGCTGCTCGTGGAATCGATATCGCAGATATCACACTTGTGATCAACTACGATATTCCAAATAACTACGAGACATATATCCATCGTATCGGCCGTACGGGCCGAGCTGGAAAAGTAGGACAGGCGCTTACATTTGTATCAGAACGAGCACAAAGTCGCTCACGATACTAAATCTTAATTAGGAGACAATAGAAAAAGAAACACCGCACCTTTGGTGCGGTGTTTCTTTTTCTTGTTGCTATTTACTATCTGCATGAGATACTTACGTGCATATGCATGCAATGAAAAACTACTGGGAGACATTTACTAAGAGAGATTTGTGGGTGATTATGATTACGCTTATCGTCGGATTTGGACTGGGCACTTTATTTATCTCATGGAGAGTGCCGGACGCAAGTCATTGGATTCAGGCGTATAAAGATCAAGCCACAGAGACCAAACGCCTTAAAGATGCAAATGATGGGGTGATCCCACTAGAAGAGATGCCGATGAATCACACGACAGAAGGAAATCCTTATATGATGAGAAAAGTTGTTTCTGAAAAGCAGTTTGTCCAAGATATGGTGCTTCATCATCAGGCTGCAGTTACTATGGCTACTCAGGTCCTCGCGCTTCCAAATATTCGTCCAGAAATTAAAGATCTTGCACAAAATATTATCTCAGCTCAGACTACTGAAATCAAGATGATGCAGGATTGGATTACCGCTTGGAAATAATAGACAAAGATTAGACTTCTATCATCGGAAATAAAAAAGTGCGACCTTTGGTCGCGCTTTTGTTTCTGCCAACTTATTATGCTAGATTTGCTGTAGGTTAATCAATTGTAGAGGAATAACTTATTTTAAGTTGAATGAAAGGGGATTGGATATGAAATTTGCGACCATGCGAACTGAATTGCTCCTTACTCGGGAGTCTGGCCAAAGACTTTTTGAACAACTACATCAAAGTTATGATCATGATAGGAAAAGTGGAGGAGGAAGGAGAAGGCCCTCAGGTGAAATGATCTGTCATCTATGTGGTTGTCCCTATCGCAGTCATCCGCCATTTACTGAGGAATATGGTTGGAGTTTTTCGGGTGATTGGGATCCGCGACTCTGTGATGGAGAGGTTGTACATCTATGATGCGCGCAGGCTTAGCCTGCGCGCTATTTTTTATACTGGTTTGTTATACTCATTTCTATGGAAAAGCAAGAACAAATGAAGCAGATACGGGATGAGTTGCTCGATTTTAAAGAGTCTCCGCTTTATACGTATCAGAAAGAAAATAATTACTTTCCCGTGATTGGTGAAGGATCTTGCGATACACATATTCTTTTTGTAGGTGAAGCACCAGGGGAAAATGAAGCTAAACAAGCAAGACCTTTCTGTGGACGAAGCGGGAAACTTTTAGATGAGATGCTTGTATCTATCGGACTTGATCGTGAAAAAGTGTATATCA
>Ga0209515_10000892_pt1 | contig 51799 bp, 49 predicted proteins | sample Subgroupgradi54m_FD_187454 | JGI IMG/M metagenome (GOLD analysis project Ga0209515, IMG submission 187454) | Subsurface groundwater microbial communities from S. Glens Falls, New York, USA - GMW60B uncontaminated upgradient, 5.4 m (SPAdes)... ... | reverse complement strand
TACGGCGATCGCTTTCCGCTTGGCTCTTGGCCCGGTCCAGCTCATCCGCCGTAGCCGCGCCGCCTTTGGCCGCCTGGTCGGTGCGTCGGTAAGCTTCTGCGGATAGTTCCGCCTTTGCCCGCGCCGACTCTGCCTCACTGATCACGGCGTCCACATCGTCCTTACGCTGACCATGCAGCGACTTTTCGTAATCGACCTGGGCGGCCTGGAACGCCGCCCTTTCGGGCGCGTCCTCCATTTCCACAATTATGCTACCGGCCTTCACCCGATCGCCTTCCTGTACGGCGATGGCTGCGATTCGCCCTGGCACGGCGGCCGCGACTTTGGTCTCTTGCTCCCGCGGCTCGACGACGGCATTCCCGGCCACCAGAACCGGGTCCGGGAGCGCCATGCGCTCGTCGACGCCGCCAACCGGAACGCTAAGCCTTTGGGCCGCTACCGTATCTTGCTTACGCGTCACCGTTGAAGGTGCGCCGAAGATCTTATTCCCGATAAGCAGAACATTCACCGCCACCACGAATGCGATGATGCACCATTTCCAAGCCTTTGAATTTTTCATACCACTTCCTTTCCTATGCGCCCGTCTTCAATATGGACAATGCGATCCGCGAGTTCAAAAATCCGGCTGTCATGGGTCACGACCACGACGGTGGAACCGTGGACGCTCGCGAGTTCCTTCAGCAATCGAGTGACCTGGAGACCCGTGTGGGCGTCCAAGTTCGCGGTCGGCTCATCGGCCAACAGCAAGGGTGGATGCCCGGCCAAGGCCCTCGCGATGGCGACCCGCTGTTTTTGCCCGCCGGAAAGATCGCGGGGGAGCGAGCCGGCCTTGTTGGGAAGGCCCACCTCCCCGAGCAGTTTCTCCGCCTCGCTTTTGGCTGCATCCGGCGACCAGCCGCGCAGCCTTAGCACCAGCGCGATGTTTTCGCCCGCCGTCAATGAGGTGATCAAGTTGTAACCCTGGAACACGAAACCGATCAAACCCAACCGTAGCTCCGGCAGATCCACTTCGCGCGCCGAGGAGATATCACGACCGAAAAGGTTCACATGCCCGGAGGTGGGCTTCAGTACGCAGCCGAGGACGGAGAGCAAAGTCGTCTTCCCGCTCCCCGAGGGACCGGACAGCATGACGAACTCGCCGGCCTCCGCCTGGAAATCGACGCCCTTCAGCGCCTCGAAGGCAACCGCGCCACTCCCATAGACTTTTTTCAAGCCTCGCACGTCGACGACGCGGGAAGGTATATTCATGTTTTTCATCGGAACACCATGGCCGGTTCGACCTTTCTTATACGTGAGAGAGCGAGCAGGGAAGCCAGCCCGCACAGGAAAACCATCAGGAAGGGTGTGGCTGCGAACGTCTGCCAGGGCAGTATCATGGCCAGTTCGGGCGAACGCATGACTTCGTCCATAAGGGTAACGAGCCCCAACCCGATGAGGGAGCCGAGCATTCCGTAAATGGCGGACTGCAACACCAGCATCAGGGCGAGATCGCGATTACGGCAGCCGATGGCCTTGAGCGTGCCGAATTCGCGGACGTTGTCGACTACGGCGGAAAACATGGACAGGGAGACGATAATCATCCCCACGAGCAAACCGAAAATCGAGGACATCCCGGTGGTGGCGCCGATGCCCGTGCTGACGAGCACGTAGTGGACGACTTTTTCGTGGTAGCTCTGCGAGCTCAGCACTTGATTCCCGGGGACCCGCTCCTGCACGCCGTGCGCGACCGCTTCGGGATCGGCGCCCTTGTCCAATCCGATAAGTATGAAGCTCGTCTGGTCCGATGGCGTTCCCATCAGGACGCGGGCATAATCATATTCCGCAAAGGAGTAGGAAGGCGCGAAAGGCAGCAGCCCCCAGGTGAATCCGCCCACTATCGTGCGGTGCCCGTTCACCTCGCGCACACTCCCGAGATTGAGTCCGCCGATTTTGTCGCGTTCCGAATCCTCGAAGATCATGGCGTCGGAAGAACGCAGCGCATCGGCCGATCCCGCCACCAGGTTCCACGGTCCCCCGCGCCAGGCCGGGGCTTTTGTCCCTATCAAAGTAACCGGCTCGCTACCCCCGGAAGGCAGGGACACCGTCGCGCTGCCGAAGAGAAGCGGTTCGGCCCAGGCCACCCCCGGCGTCGTCCGAGCCGCGTAAAGCGCCGACATCGGCACCGGTTTCCCGGCCTGCAGCGTCTGGGTTGAACGGGGTGCGATCCACAGGTCCGCGCCCGCGTTGTCGATGAACATGGTGTTCTTACCGAGCAAACCGAGGAATACTCCCAATTGCTGGTTGGTGAGCACCACGGAAAAAATGACGCCGAAGAGCGTGCCCGCGAGCTTCAGCTTGTCATGGAACATCATGCGGAAGCCCACGCGCACCATGGTACGAATGCGTAGAATGCGCGGGGCATCCCCGCGTGCCGCGGGATTTTCCCCGGCCGGAGGCAGGTTCGGGTTGCTGGTTATCATTTCATCTCCAGGGTTCGGCCGGCGCTCAACCGCAACGAGGCCCGCGCCGAAGCCAAATCCGCTTCGGCTTGGATATTCGCCACCTCGGCCGAAAAAGCATCCCGCTCGGCTTGCACCACATCGAGCAAATTTGCCAAGCCGGAGCCGTATTTTTCGCGCGCCACCGAAAGCGCCAGCCGCGAGGACTCCCGGGAACTGCGCGCCGCCCGGCTCTTGGCGATTTGCGTACGCACCAGATGCCAGGCGTCGAAGATTGCGTCCGCGGCCTCGGTCCGCGAGCGTTCGGTACGGAGGGCCGAAGCTTCGGCAGCGCACCGCTGGGCCCGCGCTCCTTTAAAGGTTGCCGCATCGAGCTTCCAGGTCGCGAGGACCTGCGCCGCATATGCCGGAGACCGGCCGAATCCGGCCGCGTTGGTGGCACGCTCGGAAAAGGAAGCCGATACGGCCGGATACAACGCGGCCAGTGATGACGAGGCGGACCGTTCCGCGGCAATTCGATCGTGCTCCGCGGCGCGTACCGAAGGGAGATCCCCGAGGGAAAAGTTCCACCTCTCAAGTGGCGGTTCCTCGCGGAGATCGTCCTCCGGCAAAAGGGAATCTTCCTTGGCGGTATCAGCCTCGGGCGTTAGGCCGGTCAGGGTTTGCAACGAGCGCCACTGGATGATAGTGGAATAGTACGCGTCCTCGATGGCTTGGCGATCCCGTTCTACTTCGACCTGCGCCCGCTTCAAATCCAGTTCGGAAGCCAGCCCCGCTCCAACTCTTGTCCCGACATAGTGCGCATTGTCTTCCGCCGCTGCCAAGGTTCTCCGCGCGGCCTGCGCCACCACGCTCGCTCCGACCAATCGGTAATAGGTTTGCGCGACCGTCTTCTGCACGTCGAGGACCGTGGTCGCCACGCGCGCCTTTTCCGCTTCCTGAGTGGCCGTGGCGGCGCTGATCTGGTTCCAGACCGCGATGTCCAGAAGAGGCATGGTTGCCGTTACGCTGACGTCCCGCTGATGCTCTGGAGAAATGACCACGGACCGAGTCGGCAGAGGGACCCCATCGGCAGCCGTGCCCGTGGGCAATTCGGCGGCGCCGGGATATTGGTTGCGGATAAAATCGGATTGCATCATCACTGAAGGCAGGAGGCGCGCCCAAGCCTGACCGGCTTCCTGAATCCGCTGCGCCGCCATTGCGCGGGCTTCCCGATTATCGTAATTGCTCTGCGACGCACCCCTGAGGAATGCGGACAAGGGTTGCATGGCATGCGATCCGGAGGCGACAGCGCAGACGAACAACGTCGCCAATTTAATTGATTGCTCAATCAATTTAAAATCAAAAAAAAGGTTCCCTGGTTTCAATCGGATTTTCATGGGCTCAGCCCTTTCCATAGAGTGTCCACGAGCCGGCGCACGAACTCCTTGCGCGAAGGAGCATCTTTCTTTCCCCACAGCTTGGCGCCGGTCACCTGCTCGAATGCGAAAAACCAGAGCGCCCCGCTAAAGGTCTGAGCCAAGAGGAAAGGATCGTCCAGACGGATCCTCTTTAGACCCTCCTCGGCGCAAAGATACTCGATGAACACCTGCTGGCCGCGCGTCCCCCGTTCCCTAAAGTGCTTGGCGGCCTCCGCCGCGTGCTTGGGGTCGGGATTCGCCCAGGCCATGAGCTGCCCGGGCAGCACGGTAAAGAAGCGCTCCAGCAGTATTTCACCGAAATCAATCAGGTTCTTCTGCACTGTTCCTTTGCCGACTCGCGGTTCGAAATCCATTGGGAGCGCCGACATGGTCTTTTCGGGTTTCATGGCCGCGGCGAAAAGCGCCTCTTTGGTGCCGAAACGGTGGAACAGAATGCCTTGCGAGACGCCGGCCCGCTTGGCGATATCCCCGGAGGTGGCACGGATGCCATGATCCAGAAATTCCGCGCGGGCGGCTTCCAGGAGTTGTTCGTCGGTAATGGTTTGTGCTCGTGACATAATTGATTGCTCAATCAAATATAAACTCGATCGGGTTGCGTGTCAAGCCATTCTTACTCACCTTTTTCCAAACATCGGAGAATTGGGTTTTAAACGTGTACGGGCTATCCACTTTGGATATCCACTATTAAGGGGAGAAGAAAAGGGGAAACCGGGAGGAGGAGCCAAACTAGGGGGCCAATTAGGCACCCTCATGGCCGCGGTTCCTGCGAACCTGCGGCCAGAGGGGCATAAATGGTAGGCCTGGGCAGACTTGAACTGCCGACCCCCGCCTTATCAGGCGGAATCCCTGATCCCAGATATGCCGAAATTCAACGGGATAACGCCATTTCTGGCCGCTTCCACCTTGTGGGTGTCCACTTGGTGTCCACTTCCCGGAGAGAAATTTACCAACGCCAAGGACTTTTTCCCAGAGCGGTGATAATAGGTCTTCAACATATTGGTCTTCCATCCCGCAACCGACATTACCACCTGTTCGGGCGTGCCATTGTCCAGGAGGTTCGTGGCGGAAATATGCCGCGTGTCATGGAACCGGAAGTCCTTGATCCCCGCGAGCTGCTTGCACTTCGCCCAGGCTTTTTTGAAGTCCCCAAGGGGCAGGAATTGGCCCTTCTCGACCCTGTAGAATAGCCAAGGGCAAAGCGGGGGGATCGCCCGGAAGTACGCTACCATGTCAGGAGGAACCGGTTTCCAGCACCCCTCGTCGTTCTTGGTCGTCCCATTTCTGACCCGGATGGCATTGTGGATTAAATCGAGATCCTCCCGCCGCATTCGGACAAGCTCTGATTTCCGGCAAGGCACCTGGATTGCGAAACGGACGATGGCGTCCAGGTGTGGCGCTTCCGATTTGATGAAATCGAATAGACGTCCAATTTCCTGTTCGCCTAGCACCTTATCCCTGGGAACCTCCCTCAGCCTTGGGAACCGGGCATTGGTAATGGGATTTCTATCCAGGTATTCCATCCGGACAGCCAAATTTAAGGCCGCTTTGATGAGAATCAACAATTTGTTGATGCTCCCATTGCTCAGTAACCGCTTGGTTTTGAGGGAAGGAAACTGTCTGGCCAGTTTGAGGTAATTTTCGAGTTTCCCGGAAAGGTCACGGATGGGGACAGGGCCCAGGTCCGATTGAAGGCGCTCAAACCGCCCCTTTTCCTTGTCTGGAATCACGATTTTCCGTTCGGCATAAAGCCGTAAGGCATCGCCAAGGGTTTCGATACTTGCCGAGGAAGGCGATGACGCACCTTGCCCCTTGATCTCTCGCTTGAGATCCAGGAAGCGTTCCTCAGCCTGATTTTTCGTTCCGGAAAAGGTCTCGCGCTTCCGAATCTCCTGGCCGTCCTTTTTTACTCGGACGTCCAAAAGCCACTTGTTTGGACCTTCTTTAGTGATATTGATACCCATTGCATTATCCTTCGCAATGAATATCCCTGGCAGGTAAGGGAAAATATAATTCAATACCCATTTCTAATGATGCCTTTTTGCCCGGGCGGGCTCCAATAAAACTTGGCCGGAAAGCATCCGCTTTTGCACTTCCATCCAATCGTAGCGCCATACCCGCCCGACTTTTATCTGACCGGGAATCCTGCGCCCTTGCGTGTGTTTCTCCACCCATTTCAGGGATATGTGCAACCGGTCTGCCAATTGTTTTGGCGAGATTAATTCAGGCATACCCGGACCTATCTCACTATTTATCATGTTATTTATATATCATGTTTAATAAGGAAAGCCCATAGTTCGGGCCATTTTTATCTAGTGGGCTTAGCTTCCTATTGTTCCGGCTGTTCGGGTTCGATTTAGGAATTTGGGAAGGCAATTCGGGGCAATGTACCGAACCGGAGCGAAGCGAAAATCAGATTTCGTAATTTTTGAAACCGCACGCCGAAAGTTATTTCGGAATGTACCGGCTGAGAAGTTGGGTTATCTCCCCTACAGTTGCCGGATTGTAGGGATCCGGGATCAGCGCATTCAGGGCCATACGCGCCAAAACCTGCGGTGGGACTTTCAATTCTCGCGCTTTTTTTCGGAAATGAGCGATGTATCGGGGATCGAGCAGAATGTGGAAAGATTTTTTCCGGAACTCAACGGGGGGCCGTCCACGCTTGGCGGATATTTCGGAAGATTTCACCGACGTTTTCGCGGCCTTTTTCCTTTGCATTAATCCGCCTTACCTTCCTGAATTTAGATGCTATAAATTTATCGCTTTTATTCTGGCCCTGCAAGGGCACCGGCGGCAACTCATCAAAAAATCACGCTGATGGACTTGCATGGTGCAAGTTCTTTTTCGGGATTGCGATTGCTTGCTTGGATCTTAGTCTTCGAATTTACCAGGATTTGGTTTGGGCTTTCGGTTTTTTGGAGGTCCGTTTCCTGTTTCTTATCCCGTCGTATTTTGCGCGAGCAAAATGCAGACCAGGGAACCAGGGCTGACCCCTCCCCCTGGCGCGTAGCGACAGGCGCCGAGTCACGCGAGGCTCAAGGGGGGTGTCCAGAGCGCCCCCGGAACCTCGGGACGAGGTGAAGGGGTAGGAGTGAGGATTGGCGCGGCATTCGCGTAAGCGAATGACGTGACAACCGCAACGACGCTAAGCGCGTCCGGCCCTTGGTCAAGATGGCTCCCGAAGGGAGACGGCTGGGCCTAGGGACGGCTGGGCATCCCCCTTGAGCCTCGCGGGCGAGGCGGCGCTAAGTCGAAGACTTAGGGGAGGGGTCATAGTACACCCCGATGTACATGAGGGGTGTACTATCAAAATCGTCCCCGGGTCACAACCCGGGGGCAGGATTCCAACGGAATCCTCTCATTAGTCCAGTCATTTTTCGGGAAAGTATTGGTCCAGTTTGAAAGTGGTTGCACGAAACCACTTCTCGATTTTTCTCCAATCCTTGGAGACGCTACTGGTCCAGGTCAGATCGATCCGCGAATTTGCGCCTTGATAAACTATTCCGATGTCGGCGGCATCGCAAATCATGAACGGTTCCTGTATGAACGGGTTCATTCGGATGCGGAAAGTTCGGTGATCAATTCGAGGATGGCCTCGTTCGAAATATATTCCTCCGCGGTTTCTTTGTAGGGTCTTTTCCGACGCTCTGTGTCCATTCGGTTCCAAATGGTCCTTCGGATAAATCCGCCTTGCTCGTTTGCAATAATCCCATAGCTGTAGGCATCCAGAAAAGCGGGCTGGAACCAAAGCTTAAGCCGTTCTGAATAATCGGCCCTGTCCGGTAATCCTTCCAAGGTCCCCTGATGGGACGAAATGGAATCCTGAATATCATCACGCATGGCATGAGGTTCATCCATAAATCAACGAATGACTTTCCTGATTTCAATCGATGACTGATCGGTGTTAATCCTATAAGTGCCAAGAAGCATATCGGAAAATATTTAAGGGGAGATGGCATCGAAAACGTCATCCAATTTCGTGGCGACAAAATATTGTGCCGGCTCTTCCATGACAGCAAGCGACTTGAAGTGCGCCTTTCCGCATTCGATCTTCCCGCTCTCGATGTCTCCGAGATCATCGCTGAAAAGCCCACCCTTGGTCTCAACTACGAGATAGAGGCGTTCCGCGCCATCTTTCTCAACCAACACCGCCCAATCCGGATTGTAGGTTCCGAGCGGGGTCGGCACCTTGAACCAAGAGGGCAATTTCGCGTAGAGCTTGATAGCTTCGTTCTTTTCCAAATCCTCGGCGAATTCCCGCTCCACATTTGGAGAGTCGTAGATCACCAGTTCGTACACTGATTTTTCGGACGCGACGCTATTTTTCAAATAACCCAGGAGTTCTTCTTTTGCGAACAGTTCCTGGGCATAATAATATTCATCGCCGATCCGTTGGTACCGAATTCCATCGACAATGGCGAGCCGCTTGGCCCGAATGATCGCTTCCACGGCCAACTCGATGAATTGCTGTGGATTGCGTTTGAAATCGTCGAGTCGCAGACTTTCCGTCAGGATGCGCACGATGCTTCGCCGCGTGAGTTGCGTTTTGTCCTGCAAATCCGTGATGATATCCGGTAGCTCCAGGGCTCCTTCATCCAAGGTAATCGGAGCCGCCGAGCCAGTCTCAGTCGCTTCAACGCCACCTTTCCCGATAGCCAAGTCCGCCTTGCGGATGTGTACCCTGGTTTTGGATATAGGAGGTGCATTCCGGAGCGCCAGGGTGCATTCCTGGATCAACTTTTCATTATCGAATTGGACCCGATAGGTGGTCTTGTGCTTGATCCGATCCCAAAGGGCCTTGAAACCTTCGCTCTCCAAAACCGCTTGGCGCGATTTGATTTGGATGCGATCGTCGGCATTCTTGATTTCCAGCTTTCCGGCCATTTTGCGGAGGATTTCCTTGACCTGCGGAAGTTGTGCGGCAAACTCAGTGGTCAGGGCCAAGGTGTTGTCCTTCAACGCCTGCCTCAGCTTGTCCTGGATCTTGCCCTTCAAGTCGATGAGACCTTCACTTTTGAGGAATGCAAAGATGGCTTTGGAAGCCGCCACCCCCAATGGAGCGGTTTTCCCGTCCGTGCCTGTTACGGGTATCCCGGCGAATTGATGATCCTCGACCATGCCGAAGCGGATTCCGGTATCCTCTTCGATTTCCTTTTGCAGGTTGGCCGCGAACACCTAAAAGCTTTCGTTGGCGATAACCGTTAGGGTGTTGACTTCGAAGCCCCGTAGGCGCTCACCCTTTTGATTGACGCAAAACCGTAAACCGCGTCCAATGGTTTGCCGCCGCTGGCGCTCGGTGCCCATATCACGCAAGGAGCAGATTTGGAAGACATTGGGATTGCCCCAGCCCTCCTTCAATGCGGAATGGGAGAAGATGAATTTGAGCTTGGTATCGAAACTGAGCAGGTTTTCCTTATCCCGCATAATCAGGTTGTAGGCCCGCTCAGCGTTGTCGCGGCTGCTCTGGTTGGTTTCCGACGTGTCGGTCCAATCGCCTTTTTTATCGATGGAAAAGTATCCCTCATGGACTTCGGCCGCCGTCGCGTCCAGGTCCACTTCCCCGAATAGGGTCAGATAATCCGGATGGCGGGCGAGGCGCTTGTATTCCTCTTCGAACATCGCTGCCTATTTGCCTTTTCCCTTGTGTCCATCGGCCGTCACGGTCCTGTAATGGTCCACGGCATCGATGAAAAACAGGCTCAGCACCTTTATACCCTGGGGCCGCAAACGCTTTTCCTTGTCCAGGTGCTCCTTGATGGTCCGGCGGATCATCTGGCGCTTGAGCGCATCAGCATCGACATCCCCCACCGCTTCGCCCGGTTGCAGCCAGCGCTCTCCACCGGGAAACCTAAGCTCCATGTCCTTGCCAACCCGGATTTCCCCAATTCGGTGATTGGCGTAGATGGCCCGGTTGGTGATCAATTCCAAGTCGTCGCCGTCCTGGACCGTTTTTTCCACGCGAGTCACGGATGCACCCTGCTGCACGTCCAATTCCACCTTGCCCGAAATCACTCAGCGCTTGTTGCTTATAGTAATCAACCTGATATAGGCCCGATTGTGGCCACCCTCGACCTCCAAAGAGGCGACCTCGATTTGCTTCACCAGTTTACGCTCATAGGCATCCACGGCATTGAGCCGATAAACCATGTGGTGCTTATCGATATGAGTAGCGGAATAGCGAAGCGTACACAAGGGGTTCATAGCGTCCAGGGCGCTTTTTCCCCGGCCGTCCAGTCCGCCGTCCACGCTTTGGGGCTCATCCACGATTACAATGGGGCGCGTGGCTTTGATCAGATCGATCGGCTTTTCGTCGTTGGTCTTTTCACTCACCTTGTAGAGGTTGTTCACATCCTTTTTATTGATTGCGCCGACCGTCATCACCATGATTTGGATTTGCGGACTGGTGGCGAACCCCCTGACCTGGCCGAGTTTGGAGGAGTCGTAGAGGAAGAACTCGAAAGGAGTATTGGCGTACAAGGCTCCGAAATGTTCCTTTGTGTTTTTCAGGGTATGGTAAACGCCTTCCTTGATGGCCACTGAAGGGACCACGATGACGAATTTCGTGAACCCGTAGGCGCGGTTCAATTCGAAAATCGTACGCAAGTAGACGTAGGTTTTGCCGGTACCCGTTTCCATTTCAACTGTGAAATCGCCGGAAGTCAAACCGGCGGCGGGCTGTAAGCCATTGCGTAGTTGAATCCCCGAGAGGTTGTCCAACAGTTCATCATCCAGTAAAGCAAGCCGGTTCCCCACGCCCAAAGTGCTTTCCAAATGATCGATTTGCCGGCTTCGGGAGACCGTGAATTCGGTTCGGCAGGTTTCCTGGCCCCGAAACAGATCGGCTACTGCGGCGATAGCGGTTTGCTGGTGCTCCAGATCGGGTTCGAAATGCAGCTTCACTTTTTCCGGGCCTTTCTTTTTAACGGGACCCGGTCGGCTGCATCAACCAGCAACCTTTGCTCCCGATCCAGTTCCGCGCGCAATTCCGCTTCGGAAGGCAAAACCAGGCGATACTTGCTGGCGAAGAGTCGCTTATTCTCATTCATCACCGAATAGCGCACCACCGATGCGTCCTTTTGGGCACACAAGACAATACCTACGGTGGGATTGTCATCCGCCGACTTCCGCTGATCATCGTACATGCGCACGTACATGTCCATTTGTCCCACATCCTGATGGGTCAATCCTCCGGTCTTGAGGTCGAACAACACAAAACATTTTAACAGGTAGTTGTAGAAGACCAAGTCCACAAAGAAGTCCTTGGTTTCACTGCTCAATCGCTGCTGCCGTTCGACGAAGGCGAAGCCCTTGCCCAATTCCATCTGGAACTGCTTCAGATTATCGATCAGGGCCTGTTCGAGGTTGGCCTCGAGCATACGGCCCACCCCGGGCTTCCCCACGAATTCCATGACCACGGGATCGCGGACGAAATCGCGGGGCGTTTGCTTGAGTTTGGCGGATTTCTTCTCCGCCTCCTTGCGTACGGCCTTGCGGTCCTTGCTGGACAGCAGGCGTTCATAATACAAGGTGCCGATATGACGTTCCAGCACGCGGGTATTCCAGTTCTGCCCCACGGCCTCCTGCATATACCATTCGCGCGCCTTAGGCTCCTCCACCCGGAGTAGGGTGCGGTAGTGGGTCCAGCTCAAATCGTGACGCACTGCGTCACGAATTGGGAAAGTCTGGTAAAACAGGCGCATATTCCGCAAGTTGGATTCATCGAACCCCCGGCCGAATTCGGCCGTGAGATTGGATGCCAGGCCGACGAGCAAACCGGCGCCATATTGGGCTCGGGAGCGTCCCCCTTGTTCAAACTCGACGATATGCCTGCCGATTTCCCAGCAGGTGCGCACCTGGACAGCATCCACGGCCCGGAGGGCTTGCGCGCGGTATCGGCCAGATATTCCCGGGGCCTCACGCGGACATGGGCGAAGGGAACCGGATGATCGCTTTGATCGCGGACCATGGCCGTGAGCCCGTTGGTGGTCTCGGATACGCCGCCGGCTATCCGGCCGGAGCCATCGCATGCGCAATGGATCCAAGCGGCGGCGGCCGCCCATGCCCATGCCATTGCCATTGCCATTGCGGGACGGCGGTTCATTCGCCTCCTTCGTCGACCCGGCTCATGGGAAACAACTGGATGTTCAATTGCACGACCCGATCAAAGGCCGGCTGCGCGTTGACGAATTTGATGATTCCGGTCCGGAACTCCTTGATGCGTTCCTTAATTTCCTGGAAGCTTCGCTCGCTGACGTTCATGGTAAGGGTCGAAATATCCCGGAGCCGTTTCGGATGCCGTGCCAGTGATTCCCGGGACAGGCGGATGGCCTTTTCCTGGTAGCCCTGAATGGCCCTCGATTCCCATTACGGCCCCGTGGTAATGGTGGCGTGGGCCATGCGATAGCGTCCCTCGGCGTCTTTGGCGATAAGGCCCAGCTTATCCAGGAGCTGAACGGCTTCCTTGGCGGAAATCGGCGGCGAAACCATTTTGCCCAGGGCCCGGTAATCGCCTTGGAAATCGAAGAACTCGAAGATCAAGCGGATAGCGGAGCAGTACCCTTTTTGGTAAAATCCGTATTGCCTCTTCAAGAGCGTGTTGGCCCCGACAATCCGATGCGACAGGAGTTTTTCGAACAGCAGCTTGCTTTCCTTGGCCGATTTGGCCTTGGCGAAATGGACCAGGGTTTCGAAGTATTCTCCCTCGTCCTCCTTCAACCCGCAGTAGGCGGCGACCTTCGCGATGTTCAGATTCGAAATGTGCCGGTTTTTCATGAGCACCTTGGCCAGGTAGCTGGTGTCGATGCCGACCTTGGAACCGAACAAGCGGTATGAAAAGAACGCGCGGCCGGATTTCCTCTCCTCGTAAAAATCCCGCATGAAATCCCGGTAATCCAGGTACTCGATGATGGGTTTCATCGCTGTAGGCATGCGTCAGGTTAAGGTTGGAGTTATCGCCGCCGGACTGGCGACGGCACTAGGTAACATGCAAGCGTCCCTATGAATCGTACCATGCATAAGCCACATATTAATGCGGCGGGCGTAGACAATGCGTCGCCCTTGAAAGAAACCGTTGACGAAAGGCTCCAACACCGCGCGCAATCGCAACATGCTAAAGCCTAAAAATCCTTAAGCCTAAGGCCCTGGTATTCAGGACCGATAATCGGGAAGCCACCTCCATCCGAATCCAAGGGGGCCGACACTGCCTTTAAGCCTAGGGCTCGTTTGACCTCAGAGAAGAACGAAGCAGCCTAAGGAGAGGTGGAAGTCGGATGTGCGGAGAGGCTTCCATTGCTGCCGCTTCGGGGCCAATATGAAAAGGCCTATCATCAGCGTCCCCGTGGATTTGATTACCATGCGAACCCGCGAAGTTCTGGCGGTGATCCCGTCCGGATTTTGAAAAAAAAACTAGCCCCTTGCAAAAGTTTCCATTATATTTAATTTGTGATTCAATGGGCGGAGCTATACCCTACCCCGCAATCCCGTTCGAGACATCCGCCACTTTTTGCATCGCGTCTGACACCATCCTCCATCGATCATGCCACCAGCAGAACCAAGGAAAGCCATGGACAAAACAACTCGCTTTTCCGGAAGGGCGGGAATATATGGACAGTTTCGTCCATCGTACCCCTCTGAACTCATGACCTATTTGAAAACCAAATGCAATGCAGGTGAAGGTTTTACCATCGCGGATATCGGCTCGGGGACGGGCAAATGGACAGGGCAATTTTTCTCGTGGGGCTGCCCCATTTTCGCCGTCGAACCGAACGCCGACATGAGGCTCAAAGCCGAGGAGTCTTTCCGCGGTCATGAAAAAGTGCGCAGCCTGGAAGGAACGGCGGAAGCGACCGGATTGCCCGATAACAGCGTCAATCTCATCACCGCGGCGCAAGCCTTCCATTGGTTCGACTATGCGCCCACTTACAATGAGTTCCGCAGAATCGCCAGGGATGAGTGCCACTATGCGATAGTCTGGAACGACCGCATCTCCAAAGGGGATCCCTTCTCTGAAAGCTATGAAAAAGTCCTTTTTGACTATTGCCCGGAATATGCCAACTCCCGGCATCGTTCCCCCTTGGAAGGCTATGACTCCCTGTTCGGCGGCGTTCCGGAGTTGAAAGCATATGAATACTCCCAGCCCCTTGATCTGGACGGTTTAAAAGGACGTTGTTTTTCTTCCTCTTACGTGCCCATGGAGAGGGAATCCGAAATCAATGCGGAGCTGGAAAGCGTTTTCATCCGCTATCAAAATAGCGGACGCGTGCAAATGAAATACGTGACAAGGCTGGCATTCGGAGAGATCAAGTAATCTTCAACCGCTTTCCGCATGGAAACTTTTGAACTAAGGATTCTTGGAACGCTGTTCCGCTGCCAAGCGGTTGATTCCGCATGTTTCCGTTTCCTGGAAAGCTTCCAGAATGCCTATGCCGGCAATGAGCGGCAGAAAACCGTAAAGACCCTGTTCGTACAGATCAAATCCTTGGATTGGGATCCCGGCTCCTGGATTCCCTTAGAAACCGTGCCCGTTCATAAATCCAGCGCCATGCCCGAATGGAATATCGACGCGGTAAAAATGGAAGGTCCGGAGAAGCGGATTGCCTATCATTTGCCGAACCGGCTTATCCACGTCGAAACCGATCTCGAACGCGATCGGATCGGGATCCGCTTCCAAAAGGAGATTCAACCGGCTTATTTGGGCGAAGCCGTTTTTCATATATGCCGAAGCTATGCCCTGTACTTACGGCCCCTGGGAATACTTCTCCATGCCAGCGGGGTCAAAATGGAAAAGGGCGCCGTTCTTTTCTGCGGCAATTCCCTTTCCGGCAAAACCACTCTGCTGCTTGAGATGATCCACCGGTTCGGCGGCTATCCCCTGTGCAACGACAGGGCCTTCCTGCCTTCCGCCGAACCCAGTAAGATCATTTCCTGGCCAGGGTATATCAGCATGTGCGAAGGGACCATCCTCAATTATCCCTCGCTTCGCAACGCGGCCCTGGAATATGAAAATGGCGTTTATCCTTACAAGACCGCCGAATACGGTAAGGAAATCCGTAATATCTTCGACAAAAGAATGGGGACCAAACGCATGTACCCCATGGAATGGCTCCAGACGGCGATGGGGAAGCCTTACATTGAAGAATGCGAAATCCGTACGCTGGTTTTTCCCCGCGTTTCTCTCGAGTACGTGGAACCCGAACTCCAGCCATTGGATCCGGCCTTTTATTCCCAGGAAATCACGGCGCTGATGGAGGAAGCCAGTTTCGCCTTGAATGAGGATGCCTTTCTGCCATGGCATGGGCTGCCCTTCCCCCCCACCTCTACGGCGTTAGCGGCCTTTGACGCCCTGGTTGCCGCGGGCGTCCGTTTTTTCCGCCTCAGAATCTCGCCGCTGCAGCTCAATCGATTGGAAAAACTAAGCCTTCAATTTTAGCCCCAGGGTAACACACACATGGCAAAGTGCAACTTGCGATTTGATTTTTCCAATTGCTTCGACTTCGATATTTGGCGCCCGGAATCCACGCTGGAGAAATGCAAGCAGGCATTGTTAAGCCATAGCATCGTCTTGGTCAAAGGCATTCCTCCCAGCGAAGAAAGCTTTTTCCGGATTGGCGCCAAGCTCGGTCATCCGATGAGAAAATACAGCCAGTCCCAGTCCGATAGCATAGACCAGTACCTTGGGAAGGTGAAAAATACCTTGACCGCTTCCGGAGATGCCCCCATGCCCACCCAAGGGCATGGCCCCATAAACATGCACACGGCGCGTTCCTATTCCAGCATCCGCCCCGATTATTTCGCATTGCTCGCGAAGAATGAAGGCTTCCCTCTGGTCAGCGCGCAAACGTCCTTCGTGGCATTGGCCGATGCGATCGAGGAATTCAAGCGTCGCGAAGGGGAAACCTGGCCGAGCTCCCTGGATCTGCTCTCCTCCGTGAAGGTCCTTTATGGGCCCAAGCATGTCAAAGAAGGCGTTTGCGATGTCCCAATCCTGGAGCGGATGGAAGACGGTACCTATGTATTCCGTTACTGGGAAGAAATCATGAGCGGTTTGGAATCAACCGTCATTTCCGCCTCGGATCGGCCGCATTTTGTCGCCATATTGGAAAGGTTCAACCGTATTGTCAATAGCCCTGATTTGGCCTTGCAGCATCTGTTGAAAAACGGGGAAATGATTCTCATCGACAACCGCCGCGTCGCCCATGGGCGGACCGGATTCACGCCTTATCTGAGTTCCGATTTGGGGGAGAAAATATTCAATCCCCGGGAACTCATCTCCATGCATTTGCAAAGCGCCTCTCCTTAATGAGCCTGCCCAATCCGATTCCCCTTCCGGCATGGGTCCAGACCACGCTATGGGTCCAATGGCCCGTCGCTTCGCTGCTGTATTTTTCCCGCAAGTTCCCGGAACCTTTCTCGATACGCATGGTAGGCAAGCGGAACTTCGTGGTATTCAGCGCTCCGGACGCGGTGGAAGAACTCTTCACGAAGTTCACCTCGGCCGGGAATGAGGAGCTGCGCCCCTTTTTGGGAGACAATTCCCTATTCCTTTTGCAGGGCATGGAACATACCAAACATCGGCAATTGCTTATGCCTTTGTTCCGGGGTGAAAGGATGCGCTGGCACGCGGAAGTGATGGAAAGGGTTGTCGCCGCCGCCGCGCGGCGGATGAGGCCCGGCCAATGGGTGGATGTCAACGCCTTGATGCAGAAAATCACCATTGAAATCATTATCATCTCCTTGTTCGGCGTCGAAACGGGCGGCAAATTCGAATTCTTGCGGGACAAGATGGCGGATCTGGTGCGCATGGCCAATGGGCCGGCCATGTTTTTTGAATTCCTGAGAAAGGATCTGGGGCCGCTCTCCCCCGGACGAAAGATATGCCGCACCCTGGACGAAATCGAAAAATCGGTGCTCGCGGAAATCCTGGAGCGTAAGGGGGATGAGGCGGCCGCAAAACTGGACGCGATTAGCATCCTGCTCTCCGGAAAACAGGAGAACCGGCTTACTCCGATGGAGCTTTTGGATGAAATCAAAACCATCCTGGCAGGCGGGCATGAATCCGCGGCGGCTTCGCTCGCTTGGGCCCTCCACTTAATCCAGAGGGATGCGGGAGTAATGGAAAAGGTGCAATGCGAGGTACATGCCGCCAACCGTGCGGCCACCACCGCCGAAGAGGTGGGGATGAATACGGTTTCCTATTTGAATGCCGTCTGTTCCGAAACCTTGCGGATATACCCCGCGGTCCCCGTGGTGGATCGGAGGTTATTCTCGCGGGCTCGGTTTCAAGGCCGGGAGTTTCCCGTGGGCGTGCGCCTGGCGGCATGTTCTTATCTGACCCATCGGCGCAAGGATCTGTTTCCGGAACCCGAGGTCTTTATCCCGGAACGCTTTCAGGAGAAACGGTTTTCGCCTTTTGAGTTTTATCCTTTCGGTGGCGGCAACCGACGCTGCATAGGGGCCCAATTCGCGCCCTTTCAAATCAAGGTCGTCTTATTCTGCCTGCTCTCCAAGGTGCGATTCGAGCCCTACTCCGGCAAAAAAGTGTCCGTGGTCCAGAGAGGGTTAACCTTCGGGCCTTCGGCCGCCAACACCCTGCGCATAGCGGAAGTGATGACCTGAGCAGGCTCTCCAACCCGTAATGAGCATTCCGAATGCGCCCAGCGACCAGAAGCCCGCATGGTCGACCGTAAAGCCCAATAAGGGTGAAAGGATAAATCCGAACGCCGATTTCATGAACGCCTCGACGGAAAGCACCGTCGCTCCGAATTGGGCCCCGCAATGATGATCGATCCGTCCCAATAACGGCGGACGCCAAAGGTTTTGCAATAGGGCATTGGCAATCAGGCAGACGGCCCCGAATACCGCTTGCTTGCAATAAAGACAGGCCAGGGAAGCCGAAAACAGCGCGAACGAAAAAACCAAAAGCCGCCGCACGCTGCGCTCTTCCCCACCCATACGCGCGTTCAAAGGCCCCGAAAGCCGCGAGAGGAAAATCGCGGCGATATGAAAGCAAAAATAGGCCGTACCGATGGCGGCCGTGCTCATTCTCCATGACGCGGCCAACGCGAGGCAGGCCGAGGCTGCAACGGCTTGCGCCAGGATAGGCTGAACGAAATGAAAGGCGCCATCCGATGCCGATTCGAACGCCACGGAATCAAGCAATATTTTTGACAAGGGGCGATTGCCCAGAATGGATCGGAATCCGCCCAGCGCGAACCTTCCCAGGCCGGCCGGCGCGCCTATCTCCTGGTTCGAACCCGAATCGGGCGGATAAGCGGCGCAATTAACGATGCTGAGCAATACCGGAAGCAGTGAGAAATAAAAAATGGAACTGTAGCTTTTCAACAGCAGGGCTAAGGTCATCCCTATCAATACTGATACCGCCGATCCCGCCTTGAACCAAGCCCGGATACCCGCATAAACATGGATCCTTTCCCCCGTTCTGCCTTGGCTTCGCAGCCAGTCGAATACCAAGGCTTTATGGGGAGCGGAACGGAAGGCCTCACCGCAAGCCATGCATATCATTGCCAAGCAAAGGACCGGAAAGCGCCGGCTTGATGCGAGAAGAAGATAGGCGGGAATATAAGCGACGAAGGACAGCAAGAGAACATTGCGCTTGCCGTTCTTGTCCGCGAACAAACCGGCCGGCACGCCCAGAATGGCGGAAAGTATTTCCCGGCTTCCGAATAGCAGCCCGATTTGGAAAAACGTAAGGCCTTTCTCACGCAGGGCAAGGACGAAAAACGCGTCATGGTACGTTTGGTTTTTCAGAAATCCATATAATGAAAAACGCAGCAGCATTAGGATTCCAATTTAATAATGCCCCTCCTGGATAAAACCCTGGATTTCGAGATAAGTTTTGCGGACCGGCAGCAGCTTGCCCATTCCCAAAAAGATCCTGGCATGGCTGAGGCCGAACGCATTAAACCGATCCTGCCCTCGCCGTTTTGGATCGCTGTCGAAGGGACGCGCATTGTCTTCCATACGGCTTGGCATGCCGGCGCATTCGCGTTGTTGAGCGCGATGGGGAAAATGGAAGCCGTCAAACGGGCCGCGCTTTTGAGGTCCTATCTCATCAAGATGGGCCCATTGTATATGAAGGCGGGCCAGGTAGCGGGAACCCAATCCGGTTTTTTCTCCAGGGAAGTGACCGAAAGTTTCAGGGTGTTTTTTTCCGACCTTCCCCGCGATAAGGCCTCAACCTTGAAAAAGACGCTGGACAAGGCTTATGGAAAGGAATTCCGGGAAATCTTCGCGGAGTTCCGCTGGGAGCCGATTGCGGTCGGATCCGTGGCCCAAGTGCATCAAGCCACGCTGACGGGAGGAAAAGCCGTAGCCGTTAAGATTGTCAAGCATGGCGTCCGCGAGCGCCTATGGGCCAGCGCTTTCATCTTGAAGGGAGTCTTAAGGTTAGGGCACACCCTCTTGCCGGGATTCCGGCGGTATGACTTGCCCGGGATGTTTTCGGAGTTGCTGCCTCTCCTTACGGACCAATGCGACATGGGGTTGGAAGCCTCCCACCAGATGATTTTCGAAAAGAACTTCCGGGGAACGCCATTCGTAAAAATCCCCAAGCCGGTAATCGCCGCCTGCAGGAGCAATGTTTTGGTGATGGAATTCATGGCCGGGGAGCGTGGACATGAATATGAAAAAATAACCGCATCGCGCCCGCTTCTGGCGAGAAGGCTGCAGGAAATCTTCTACACCATGGTTTATTTCCATGGCTTCTTCCATCTGGATCCCCACCCTGGAAATGTTTTTTTCGGTCCTGAATCCCAGGTTATCCTTTTGGATTTCGGCCTGGTAGGCGCACTGTCCGAAGAGGATAAATGGCAACTATGCGCGTTCTACTACGCCTGCTCGCGACGGGAATGGGATATCGCGGTCAGGCGCTTTACCGTTTCCTTCGCGGCGCGGGAATCCGTTTTTGAAAAGCATTGGAGCGACTATTCAAGGGAGATGTCCGCGGTGCTGATCCGCCATTTCCAGGTGAAGACGGACAGATGGTCGACCATGTCGTTCTTTGAAGATGCCAACAAGGTCATGCACGCGTTCGGGGGACGGATTTCCACCCGATTTACCTTGCTCGGGATGGCCTTTTTGACCGGCGAGGGATTCATCTCCCAACTTGATCCGGATATCGATATCTGGAAAAATGCGCGGAAATTCACGGAGCGCTATTCGCCCTATCTCAGTCCCGATATCAAGACCCGCTTTCAGGAGCATTTCGCGAAAGCAATCCCGAAATCATTGGCCCTACGCGCCTCCGCCCATGGGTACATCGTGGCTCCGACACATCTTGATCGGTATGTTTTGCCAAGCTCTTTTCCGCTTATCGTGGCCAGCGCCTCCGGAAGCCAGATAACCGATATAGATGGAAATCGCTATACCGATATCTCCTGCGGATACGGACCGCACTTTCTGGGATACGCGCATCCGGTCGTGGTCGAAGCGATCTCCCGGGCGGCCGCATCGGGCGGAGTCAACGCCATGGGGAATATCCCCGAGCTGCGGCTGGCGGAAACGATCGCTTCCGCATTTCCATCCGATGCCAAGGTCATCCTCGCGAATTCAGGCACCGAGTCCGTTCTCATGGCGATTCGCTTGGCCAGGGCCTTTACCGGAAAGGGCCGGGTCGCGAAATTCGAAGGCCATTATCACGGTTTTTCCGATCAGGGCATGGTCAGCTCCTGGTTCCGTTTCAAAGGAGAGAAATCGCGGCCCATGCCCATTCAAGGTACTCCCGGCAGCCAGGATTCCGTAGTGCGGGATACGCTGGTGCTTCAATACGACGCCCCCGGCTCCCTGGAGCGCATCGAAGCTGAGGCGGAAGAACTGGCTTGCGTTATCCTTGAGCCACTACCTTCGGCCCAATCTGAATTCCGGTTGGAATTCCTGCGGAGATTGCGGAACCTGTGCACCCGTCGGGGCATTCTATTGATTTTCGACGAAGTCGTTACCGGCTTCCGCGTTCACTATGGCGGAGCCCAGCATCTAGCGGGGGTTTTCCCGGATCTCACCTGTCTCGGCAAGGTGATAGGCGGAGGCCTTCCTTGCGGCGCGGTGGTGGGGAAAGGCGAAGTCATCCACATCGCTAAGACCACTCTCGACCCCTTTACCGATATCGAGTCCAGGGCATTTGTAGGGGGGACCATGAGCGGAAATTCCATCACTTGTTCCGCGGGTTTGGCGGTTCTCGAATACCTACGCGATCGCCCTGAGGCCTATTTGGAAATGGAATCCAAAACCGCTTGGCTCGCCGAAACCATGAGCGAAAAGGCCCGGTCGTTGGGAGTTCCCCATCATATAAAGGGATTCCGCTCGATATTCACCATCGATTTCGATTTTTCCAGTTCCCTTTCCATCCGCGAAAAACTCACTGGGTCCAATTTCCGGGCTAATGTCGCCTTGGCCTACTACATGCGCAAGCATGGTGTCTATATGCCCGAGCTGCACACTATGATGCTCAGCATGGCCCATTCCCGGCAAGACTTGGAAAAGATCGTTAATGCCTTCGACAGCAGCATCCAGGAAATGGTGATGGACGGTTTTTTCTCATCCTGACCATGATTCTTCCAAGGAAATCCCCATGAAGTTTTCGGCTATAGAATACGCATTGCCGACCAAGGCCGTTACCAATTCCGACGTGCTGGAAAAAATCCGCGCCCAGAGCGCAAAGCACCTTTCCCCGCAAGAATTGGAAACCCTCCTCGAAATGACGGAAACCTGCTTTCAATCAACAAAAACAAGGATCCGCTATCATCGCGGCGAAAATGAACACGCTTGTCTCCTTGGCGTTGAGGCGGGAAAGAAAGCGCTCATGGCTTCCGGCCTGCGGCCGGAGGACATTGATCTCCTCATTTACGTAGGCATCGGGAAAGGGATGATCGAACCCGCCTCCGCCAACATATTCCTGGATCTGCTGGGTTTCAAAAATGCCACCGGGTTCGATGTCTTGGATGCGTGCGCAAGCTGGTTGCGGGCGCTCCATCTCGCCCAATTGTTCCTTTCGACGGGCACCCACAAGCGGATCATGATCCTGAATGCCGAATGCGTGGGCCGGGATTGCCATCGCTACGAGCTGAAATCCTTGGCCGAATTCGCCCACTGGCATCCCTCGGTAACCATTGGCGAGGCCGCCTCGGCCACGATATTGGAGGCTTCCGAATCCGATCAAATGCATTTCGATTTCCGGACTTGGGGCGATAAAAGGGATCTGTGCTTCGTCCCCCTGCCCAATTTCGAAGGCTACTTCGGAAAGGCGGTGGATCCCGCGTTGGATTGGAAGCCTCTGCAATTCTTTTCCTACGGCATCCGCCTGATGGAATTCGGGGCCGAGAAAATGATCGAGCATTATCGATCCAAGCCGGAGTTCAGCGAATATGTGCCCGACCTGGTTTTCGGGCATGCGGCCAGCGACGGGATGAGCGAGTATGTGGTCGAAAGATGCGGTATTCCCAAAGAGAAATTCCAGTTCACGCATCATCTTTTCGCCAATACCATCTCGGCATCCGTCCCGGTCGCCATGTCGGCCGCGATGAAGAGCGGAAAATTGCGCGACAATGTAAAGATCCTGATACTTTTCGCCTCGGCGGGCGTGACCACGGCCTTGGCCAGGTTCCAATTCCAATCCAAATAGTACGCCACATTATTCAACCCAAGGGAGTCGCTATGTCAAAGGATGATATATTCGGAGAAATCGTGGATCTCTTCAAGCGCAAGTCCAACTTAGACTGGAAGGCGCTACGATGCGATGAGAAGCCGATGCGCTTCTACGGAGTCGATTCCCTCGTCCTGATTAAGATCGTATCCGGCCTCGAAGAACGGTTCGGCGTCCGTATCCGCGATGAAGAAATGGTGGAGACGGGCAATTTCGCGAAACTGGTAAGCTTGGTCGAATCCAAGCTTGAATTGTCCGGGGCCGATAACCTGGCGAGGTGAATCCATGGACGCTTTTTTCGATCAAGTAGTGGAAAAATCCGCGACCCTCTCGGTCGATAGGGGCCTTCACCTGTACTCGGGGCGGGGAAAGGGATTTCGCTTCATCCCTTACCATTCCTTTTTAGCCGTGGCGCAACAGCTCGGGGACCAATGGTACCCGGTTCGCCCTGTCCGCCGCGAAGTCGTGCTGATAGGATATCGTCATCCCGGGCCCGCGCTACTCGCCTTTTTCGCCGCGCTCTCCGCCGGGACCATTCCATTGATCCTTCCAAGCCCCAAAGTAGCGGGAGGAAGCGCGGACTTCTTGAGCGGGCTCAAGGCTTGGATAGGGAGATTCCGGGGACGCTGCCGGGTTGCGGCGGAGGAGGGCTTGCTTCCCGACTCTGATCGGTTCGAGGGGGTTGCATTGGGCACCATCCCAACCGAGCCGGAATTCCCGGATACCCATGTCCGGACGGCGCAAGGAGGAGATGCCCGCCGGCCGGAGGAGATCGCATTTCTGCAATGCACCAGCGCAACCACCGGCGAAGGAAAACTCGTTGCCATATCGAACGCCAATATCCTTTGCAACCTGAAAGCGATTCGCAGCGCCGTGTCGGCGGGCGAAAACGAAAGCGTAGTGAGTTGGCTTCCGCTTTACCATGATATGGGATTGGTCGGCACAACGCTGTTCAGCTTCTACCACGGGTATTCGTTGTATTTGATGGGCCCGTTCGATTTCCTGAAGCAACCGCTCTTTTGGATTAAGGCTATCAGCGATTTCCGTTGCACCCTCACGGCCGCGCCGAATTTCGGTTTCGATTTCGCCGAGCGGAACATCCGGAGCCGGGATTTGGAGGGATTGAATTTGTCCTCCATCAAAGGCGCATTCCTCGGGGCCGAACCTATCCGGCACGAAACCGTCAGCCGTTTCGTCACCAAGTTCGCTCCCTACGGATTTTCTTCCTCCAGCATACTTCCTTGCTACGGGTTGGCGGAAGCGACCCTGGCGGCCGCCGTCGATTCGCCTTTTTCCCCGCCCAGGTATGTGGATGTGGAGCCCAAGCGTTTGGAGATGGGGAAACCGGTTTCCGTATTGTCCAAAGGATCCGTTGCCTTTGGAACCCCCGGCAGGAATACCCTGGAAGGAACCGCCGTTTTCTGCGAAGGCCGGACCGTGGAAGGCTTGGAGCTCGACATAGTGGGGGAAGATGGCCTTCCCATTCCGGAATCGGGCCGACTCGGTGAGATCAGATTGCGGGGAAACAGCATTTCGGGGGGATATTTGAATCCCGAAACCATGGAGGTGGAGGCTTTTGCCGGCGGGCAAATCAAAACGGGCGATCTGGGTTTCATCCTGGAAAACGAATTGTTCGTGCTGGAGCGGAAAAAGAACATCATCATCCGCAACGGACAGAACTTCCCCTGCGCTTTCCTTGAAGAGCGCGTAGCGGAAATCCTCGGCCTCTCGCCCCATGAAGTGATGGTGCTGGAAACGGATCTGCATTTGGATACCAAGGTGATAGCGGTCGTTGAAAACCATTCAGGGACCACGGATATTCCCGAGTCCGAAATCGTTCGCTTTTCCGAGTTGGACGTCCATATCAGCGAAATCAGGTACTTCCAAAAAAGGGTGATCCCGAGAACCACCAGCGGCAAGAAAAAATATTTCCTGGCCCGCCAAAAATTCGCCATCGCGGGTTCCCTGGAGAGTATTTCCATCTACCTAATGAAGGGAGCGGAGGAAAAGAAGGGAGCGAAGGAAAAATGAACCTATTGCCGAGAAGCAGGTATACGGTTGTCTTAAAAGAGGATTTGCTCGGGCACGACTTTTTCCATCCCCAAGCACAGCGTTGTTTTTGTTTCCTGTTGCATGCCACGCTGGCCGGATTCGGAGGATGGGGAGCCCTTCATTTCGCATCCTGGGCCGCAAGAGCGGCATCCTCGCTTCTGCTGGGGCATAGCATCGGATGCCTGGCTTTCGTGGGCCATGAAATGCTGCATGGTTCCATTCTCAGGAACAAAACATTGATCAAGCTGATCGGCGGGATATGTTTTTGCCCCTGGGGACTCCCTCCCGGGGCGTGGGCAAGATGGCATAACCAGATCCACCACAATCATACCAATGATCCATTCCAGGATCCGGATTGCTGGGGAAAGGAAATCAATTTCCGGCATAGCAAAATCGCCCGGTTCATCGAAGGCTTTTCGCCGGGATCGGGGAAACCCCGGAGCGTTCTCTTCCTATTCGTATTCTTTACCTTCAAGGTTTATTTCGTACTGTTCCTCCTTCCCCAATTTTTCCCTTCCACCAGCGAAAAGTGGATCTCCAGGGGCTATTTTGTTTCCATCCAAGCCCTCTGCGTTTCAGGGGCCTCTTTGGCCGGATGGCAAGGCCTCCTGTTCTTGTATTTCCTCCCGATGGCCACGGCGAACTTTTTGATCATGTCTTATATCATCACGAACCACTCGCTCAACCGCCTTACCGAGGACGAAAACGATTGCCTCGCCAATTCCCTGACGGTACGTTCGCCGTCCGCGGTGGAATGGCTGCATATGAATTTCAACTTCCACACGGAGCACCATTTGTTCCCCTCCATGAGCCCCCGTTTCGCCCCGCGGGTCCGGAACATGATCCTGGCGCGATGGAAGGACAGGTACAATGAAATGGCGCATTGGCGGGCCTTGGCGCGGATATACGCCACGCCGCGCTTTTACAAGGACGATTCCACTTTGATCAATCCCAGAAACGGTGAGATAGCGAGAACCATTAATTGAATTCTCTCGTTGAAATCCGGGCCGACAGCCCGGCCAAAGAGGCGGCGGTTTCCGCAAAACCACTACTTTGCGAAGGCTTATCCTATGCCTACGGAAAGAACGCGTTTGCCAACGACAACATCCGCCTTTCCATCGGCCCAGGCGAAATCCTGGGCCTCCTAGGTCCCAATGGAGCCGGAAAAACAACCCTGGTGCGCCTGATCACGGGACAATTGCGGCCATCCGCGGGCCATATTTCTGTTTTCGGTTTTGACATGTTCAGACAGCAACGCAAGGCGAAAAAGAGCATGGGGATAATCCCCCAGGACGTGGGTTTATTCAACCCTCTCACGGTCCGCCAACATGTGAGTTTTTTCGCGGCGTTGAAAGGAATTCCGCGCGCGGACAGGGATGCGCATATGGCTTCCGTGGTCCGGGAATGCGGGTTGGAACCGCTGCTTGCCAAGAAAGCCTCCGAATTGAGTTTCGGCCAAAAGCGGAAACTGCTGGTGGCGCTGGCTTTCCTGGGAAATCCGCCCTTGCTCATTCTCGACGAGCCGACGGTAGGCTTGGATCCCGTCACCCGGCGCGAACTTTGGAACGCGTTGAAACGCCGCAGGGACATGGGATATTCCGTACTGATCACCACCCACTATCTCGATGAGGCCGAACAGCTTTCCGATCGCATTGCGATCATCGACAAGGGAAAGATCACCGCTTGCGGAAGCCTTGGGGAGTTCTTCTCGAAAATGGGAAAGACAGTCGTCCTTAAGACTTTGGATGGATCCGGTCGGAACACAATGGAGGAATTCCATTTCGACTCGCACGAAGAAGCGCATGCGTTCCTTTCGGCCAAACGGTACGCCAATTACCACCTGAGCAGGGTAACGCTGGAGGATGTTTACCTGAGATACGTCGATAACCAGGCTGCCAAAGCCGGCGTGCGTGAGTGAGGTGAGAAAAATAATCCCCATCATGGGGATCTTCGCGTTGGCGGAAGCCGAGTCCATCTTGGGGCTTTGCGTATACAGCTTGGCTTTGCCCCTGCTCCTGGGTTATTTCCTGGAACGGACCCATCCGGCGGGGGGCGGAGCATCCGCCCTCGTGATACCCGGAGCGATGACGCTTGCCTTGGGCGGTCCATTGGCCCAAGTGGGATACGATTGGCTCAAGGATACCTATCTGGGACGGAAGGCGTTGATCCAAACTGTAGCTCCCGGGAGTTCCGTGTATTTGTATGCAAGGCTCGCTTTCGGCGCTTTGGAAAGCCTGCTGATAGCGGCCAGTTACCTGACCCTGCTGATCCTGATCGGCTCCTTGAGGTTGAAATGGGCGGATGCTTTCTTGATCATGGCATTGGTCGCCGCCGGTTCCCTGGCTCTTTGCAGCCTGGGAGCATTTATCGCCGACTCCTCCAAAAGCCTTGAAAAGGGAACGGCCATGGTGGGCATAGCCACCATGGCCTTGGGTTTGGTCAGCCCGGTGCTATACCCTATTGAAGCCTTGCCTTGGCCTATCCAATGGTTGGCCAGGTTGTCGCCGTTCACCGGCATAGCGTCCATTTTGCGCGTTGAATTCGAAAGCGGCACAGTCTCGGTTCCGGTTTTTTTCGCGTCCATTTTGCAATTCCTTTTGCTCCACGGCCTTTTTGTTTTCCTAATCCTCCGAGGTCCCAAGAGAACGTCGGGAAATGATTAAAGCCTTCCTCCAAATCCAGCTTCATTTGCATGCATTGAAGTTGACTAGCCTGGCCTTTTACGGAATCGCGGTTCCGATCTACCTCTCTTTCCTGGCGGCCAACGGCGCTTCGGATGCCAGCGCAAAGCCGGATCATCCCATGGGAATCCTGCTTTTTTCTTCCGCCATTCTGATCCTCCGCCATTTGGGGCATGCCATGGACGTGGATAGGATCACGGGAGTTTTCCAATTGTTGAAAACCACCGGCTTTGAAAAAATCCATTATCTGTCGGCCCGGTGGCTGGAGTCCCGATTCCTGGCATGCTTGCCTTTGGCGGTATTGCTTCTCCTCCGCCCGGGAGGACATTCGCTCCCCTCCCCTTACGGCCTCATGACCTACCTATTGTGGGCCGATATCCTATTGGCGGGTTCCGTGCTGACGTTGGGTTTGGCGAAACCTCCCGCCTCATTGCAAATCGTCAATTTCGCTTCAATCCTCCTTCCCACCCTTTTCCCCTTGTTTTATGAAATATCGCGGGTACCGCCCCTGATGTGGAAAGTGTTGAAGTGGCTTCCTCCCGGCTTGGCCGTGCAAATGCTTTCCGGATCCGGTTTTTCGGAAGGCGCGGCCTTTTTCCAAGCCGCAATACTCGCCTTGTGGGCCATCGCCTTTTTCTTGGCGGCTTATAGGGCTTTCCCCTGGGAAGAATAGGCGGTCCCATGCCCGAACAGGACACCGTAGGATTGCTCGCTTGGCTGGCAATGCATGCAGGAGTGGCGAAGGAGGATATCGTCCTAACCGCCCCAGCTTTCGCGATCCACACGGACGTGCTCATCATCCGCCGCGCGGGAAAAAAACCGGAACCGATTCCGGACGCCGGTTCAAGCGAAAAGGATGGCAAGCGGGTCCGGATCCAAATCGTTCCCGAATCGGAATTGAAAGGCATATCCGGGAAATTGGCGTCCAATTGCGCCGCGATTCCCGGATTCGCCATGCTGGCCAAGGCCTCCATCGATTTCCCCGCCCATGAAGACTTTCTATTGAGGGAACATGATTCAAGGCGACTCCCCTGCCTACGGAAAAGCCGCGATTCATGGCATTGGATGGCCGATCTTGTAGGCTCGATCCTTTCCGCCTTGGGAAGGTTCGGCCGCGGAAGCATGCAAGTGCGGTATCTCTCCGAATCGGAAATAAGCCTGATCGCGAAAATGCAGAATTGGATCCTCTTGCAGGGAAAAGAAGAGGCCGGGCCATGGTTGCAACGCCAGGTCGAATACGGCATCTCCCTCCAATTCATTTTGATGCACATGGTTTTTCTTCAGCGTTGTCTGGAAGATGTCAATGGAATGATAGGGACGCGTTCCCCGGCATCGGTTCTCATCAGCGCTCGGACCGGTTTTCTGCAATTGGCCAGGGCGATGCTGGCGGCCCAGGGTTTCCTGCTGGACTCCGAATCGATGCTGCTCCGCAAGGGCTCAGCGCTTGCGAAGCAAATGCGCGTTATTCTGCTCCGCGGATCCTTCCCTAGCTTGGAAGACGCGGATGATTACCTGGATTGGTTCCATGCCGAAGTCGAAAGCCAGACCCGCTTGTTGAACGCGTGCGCGCCCTTGAAACTTCTTTTGAAGCAGATCTGCACTTTCGTAAAAAGCGATATCGGCCGCAACCGCGTTAAAGCCTGCGGCCCGCGGCCATACGTCTACCCGAAATTCCCCGCGGGTCGGGAAGCCATGGATTCGATCCTTTCAGAATACGCCACTTCCGGAGGAACGCTTTTGAACGGAATCCAGCAACTCAAGCCCGAGGATTCCGTCATTCTGTCCGGTTCGATCGCGGCCGGATTGGGACATCCGAGATCGGACTTGGATCTGATGGTGATGACACGCTCTTTGCCGGAAATCCGGGCGAACGGGGTAACCGTCGCGAATGGGCATATGGAATGCTATTGCCCCCCTACGGCGAAAGGCAATGCCGTATGCGGGGAGTTCCTTTCCTTGGATTTGCTGACCGATGTGTCAAGCTGGTGGGCGCGCATTGAAAGCGCGCTCACGGAAGCGCGGGAAGATGGCGGCGAATCCTCTCCTTCCGGCCGTTTGATCCAAGCGGGAAAAGCCTCTCCTTACGCCAAACTGGTGGACCGTGTCCTCAACGGTTTTCCGCTGCAAAAAGGCGCCTTCCAATCGACCTGGGAGCTCTCCCTCCCTCGCGAAAAATTCGCTTCTTTCCTTCGCTTCTCCCATCTCTTGGAGGGACAACAATGGCTGCGGAAGGCGGGAAACCATGGCCTAGGAGAGGAGTGCATCCAGGAAACGGTACTCGACGCCCGCATGGCCTGGGAAAGCCTGCTGTCCGCTTATCTCGCCGGAAGGGGCATCTCCATTTGGTCCAAACGATGGCTTCCCGAAGAGCTCGGTCGCGTTGAGGATGCGGAACTACTTCGCTTGGGGCTTGCGGGGCTTTTCCCGGAACCGGCAGGAGCGGGTTATCTCGAATGGGTTGTCCGTCATCAGCATATCCTGATCGGGAAAATGGAAACGGATAAGGACTTCCCGGAAGCTTGGAACGCCTTATGTGCGGATAACGGGAAAGTATCGGCCTGAGTGCGCCTGAAGCGTGCCGCGTTTTGGCTTCTCGGTTCGGGGAGTGCGGCGGTGCTGATCATTTTGGCCCTCATTCGCGGCAGCTTGCTGGGGAATTGCGGCTATTTGAAAACGGGAACTCGGGTCGTGGAAAAGACCTTGTGGCTGCGCGGAAAAAGGGTCGAATACATGGAAACCGGCGCGGCGGATCTTCCCGTCCTGGTATTCCTTCATGGATGGACCTCTATGTACCGGGGCGCGTGCGGAAACGGAATCACTCCCATAGTGGAGGCTTTTTCCGCGTATTACCATGTAGTGGCTCCGGAACTTCCCGGTTTACTCCGATCCGAACCTCCGCCTGCAGCATGGGGGTTTTCCGAATATGCCGCTTTCGCCCAGGAGTTTACGGATTCACTGGGATTATCCGGCTTTATCCTTGCCGGCCATTCCTTTGGAGGGGGTATCGCCATGCAATGGGCGATCCGCGACCGGGCGAAGATCAAGGCCCTGATTCTTATCGACGCCGTGCTTCCGGATCGGCCTAAAAATTGGCGCTACAGGTTGCGCTTGGTCTATGACCCTCTTTTCAGAATCATTCAGTCCAAATGGTTTCCGGATTTTATCAGGCATGCCGCCGCCTCGGCCTATTTAGGAGTGCCATCCTCCGATCTCATTGGTGGCAGCGGCTGGGATTATTCGATCATGGCGCGGATCCACAGTAACTGCCAAGTTACGGCGAATCCAGCCGACCTCCGGATCCCGGTGCTCATGATTTGGGGAGCCGAGGATCGGGTCGCGACGCCTTTGGAAAATGCCATCGCGACCGCCGGAAAGATAACCCAGGCGGAAATCCGGCTGGTCAAAGGCGGGCACGACGGGATCTTCCTTTTTCCGGACTCCATTGTCACGGCCATTCAAAACGCTACGAGGAAGCAACGATGAACGAGAAATCGAAAACCTTGAGGAATATACTCTCTTCCCCAGCAATGGAATTCATGCTGGAGGCGCATAACGCCCTCTCCGCGAAACTCGTGGAGGAAAGCGGTTTCAAAGCCATTTGGGCGAGCGGCCTCTCGATTTCCGCGTCCATGGGCGTGCGCGATTGCAACGAAGCCTCCTGGACGCAAGTCTTGGATATTATCGAATTCATGTCCGATGCCACCACCGTTCCCATCCTCTTGGACGGGGACACCGGCTACGGCAACTTCAACAATTTGCGGAGACTGGTCCGGAAGCTCGAGCAGCGGGGCATTGCCGGCGTTTGCATCGAAGACAAGCTCTTCCCCAAAACCAACTCCTTCATTGACGGCGAAAGGCAGCCGCTCGCCTCCATAGAGGAATTCACGGGCAAAATCAAGGCCGGAAAGGATTCCCAATCCTCGTCCGACTTCAACGTCATCGCCAGGGTGGAGGCCTTCATAGCCGGATGGGGATTGGATGAAGCCCTCAAGCGCGCGGACGCCTACCGGTTGGCGGGCGCGGATGCGGTATTGATCCATAGCAAACGATCCGACTGCCACGAAATAGAGATGTTCATGAAGGAATGGGGCGGCCGCCATCCGGTCATCATAGTTCCGACCAAATACTACACGACACCGACCGAACGATTCCGCCAGATGGGAATCAGCGTTGTCATCTGGGCCAACCAGGTTTTGCGGGCAAGCGTCAACTCAATCAAGAATGTCGCGCGGAGGATCCACGACGATGAATCCATCTCGAACGTGGAACACAATATCGCCCCCATTTCCGACATCTTCGAGCTTCAGAAAGCCGATGAGCTGAGCCAGGCGGAAAAAGTCTATTTGCCCAGAACATCCTCGGACGTCAAGGCCATCATCCTGGCGGGGAATCCGGGGCGGTCATTCGGGGAATTGACGGAGGAAAAACCGAAGTGCATGATCAAGGTTCAGGGCGTCCCCATCCTCTACCAGCTTATCAACCAACTGAACATTTTGAATATCAAGGATATCACCGTTATCCGCGGCTATCGCAAAGAGGCGATCCGCGCCGTGAACTTCAAGACCATGGACAATGAGGATCACGAAAATACCAAGGGGTTGAAGTCCCTTTACCTGGCCAAGGAGGAAATCAGCGGCGACACCTTGATCGTTTACGGAGATTCCCTTTTCCGCTCATACCTGATCGAAAAACTCCTTTCCATGGAGTCGGATTTCAACATCATCGTCGATGCGGATCCCAAGCATGACGAGCGCGTCCGGGATTTGGTTCGCTGCAACCATCCCTACCGGAACGATTTCCAGAAGCAGGAAATCCATTTGACCGACATCTTCATATCGCGGAAATACGAGCAATGCCATGGGGAATGGATAGGCATGCTCTACGTGAAGGCGAGGAGCGCGCCGAAACTGAAAGCCGCCATTGAAAGATTGGGGGCCCGATCCGATGCCAATTCCCTGCACCTCGCCGACATCCTTTCAGAGTTGTCGAAAAGCGAACAAATCGCGGTGGCCTACTCGAAAGGGGGCTGGCTGGACGTAGACATTTACAAGGATCTGGAACTAGCCGGTTCTTTCTGAAAACCCAACAAAGAAACCCTATCGCCATGCTAGAAACCCGTACGTTCATCGATACCCTTCTCAAAGGCGGCGTGCGATTTTTCGCAGGCGTGCCGGATTCCACCTTGCAGGATTTTATCCGCGTGCTCGACTCCGAAAATGCCGCCTGGACGCATGTCATCGCGGCCAATGAAGGCGGCGCGGTAGGATTGGCCGTCGGTTACCATTTGGCCACGGACGGGGTTCCGCTGGTATACCTGCAGAATTCCGGCCTAGGAAACGCCGTCAATCCGCTCTTGTCCATCGCGCACGCGGCGGTATACTCCGTGCCCATTTTGCTCATAGTGGGCTGGAGAGGATGCCCGGGCCAGGCTGACGAACCGCAGCACGGAAAACAGGGCGCCGCCACGCCATCGCTGCTCACCGCCATGGACATCCCTTACATTGAGCTTTCCGACGAAAGCGCCGAGGCCGAGTATATGATCGAGACGGCGCTGGCCCGCATCCGATCCAGGAGAAGTCCACATGCTTTCCTGGTCAGGCCCGGCACCTTCTCTTCCGCCTCCCCGGAGAATTCAAGCGATGATTCCGACCTACCTACGCGGGAGGACGCCATTCATCGCATCCTTTCCAAATTGAAAGCCGATGATATCGTCGTGGCGTCAACCGGGATGATATCGAGGGAGGTGCTGGACTGGAAAAACAAATCGCATCCGGCGGGCCCTTGCGAATTCCTGAATGTCGGGGGTATGGGCCATGCTTCCCAGATCGCGTTGGGGATCGCCATGATGAAACCACGCCGCAGAGTGGTTTGCCTGGACGGCGATGGCGCCTTGCTCATGCATATGGGCGGGCTGGCCATCATCGGCGCTCAACGCTGTCCGAACCTGATTCACGTCGTATTGAACAATGGCTGCCATGATTCCGTTGGCGGGCATCCCACGGTGGCAAGGCGGATAAACCTGGTGGAAGCGGCCCGCGCGGTCGGTTATGCCCGGGCTTATAGATGTACCGGCCTCAAAGCGCTCGAAATGTTTCCGGGTTGGGAGTCTTCCGGCGAGAGCGGCCATTTCCTGGAAATAGTGGTCAGGAAAGGCCATCGGAAGAATCTGCCGAGACCAGATGGGCCATTTACAAAAAGGCGCGAGCGGTTCATGTCCAATGTGGTCGAATAGGAGGAAGGTAAAGTGGCGAGCAAAGGGTCTTCGGGCGAATCAGACGGAAGCTTCTTTCCGGTCTTTGATCCGTATCGAATGGAAAAGGTGGGCGAAGCTCCCGACCTGGGCTTCGGGGAAATAGATGCGTCCATTTCCGCCCTATCGCGCCCTATGGGTCCCATTCCGTTTCAGGCCATACGCGAAGCGTTGGAGGATTCGGCAAGGCGGATCAAGAAAGACGCTTCCGAATACGCCTTCTTGATTTCCAGGGAATCCGGGCTTTGCCTCAAGGACAGCCGCATCGAGTTGGACAGGGTTTTTGCGTGCCTGGAAGAATGCCTCCGCATCATTTCCGCGCGCGCGCCGGAAACCGTCCACGCTTTCCCGAAAGGATCCTGGAGACTCCTTAAAGAACCATTCAGCCTGGTGTTCGCGATCACCCCATTCAACCATCCCTTGCTGCAGGTATGCCATAAATTGCTTCCGGCCCTGATCGTAGGGGCGCCCATTTTGGTGAAACCCTGCGAGAAGACTCCCCTGTCCGCGCTGAAATTCATCGGGCAACTCTGGGATTCGGGCATTCCCAGGGAGCGTTTGCAAATCGCCACTACTTCCCGCCCCGCCGAAACGGCGGCCCGTATTTTCGATTGCGAAAAGCTGGATGCGGTCGCTTTCACCGGAAGCTTCGCCACAGGGCGCATGATCGCCAAGACCATAGCGCAAAGCAAAAATCCCATGGTCCGGCAAATCCATGAGCTGGGGGGCAGCTCCCCGTTGGTCGTTTGCGCGGACGGCGATATCGGCAAGGCCGTTGAAATAGCCCTTTCCGCGTTCCGGAATTCGGGACAGCGCTGCACCACCATCCGGAAGATCTTCATCGAAAACCGGATAGCCGGGTCCTTCCTCTCCGAATTCATCCCCGCAGTCAGGAAACTGCGGGTAGACGATCCCTTGCTGGAGGCCACTGATATCGGGACGGTCATCGATTCCGGGGCGGCCGAAAACATCGAGGCCGCCATCGTGGACGCCACCGGAAAGGGCGCGGAAGTCTTAACCGGCGGGCAGCGTGCCGGCGCTCAGATATGGCCCACGGTATTGCTTTCCCCTCCCGAAAGCGCCCGCATTCTCACCCAGGAAATCTTCGGGCCCGTTCTTCCCGTACTGCTCTTCGAGGAATTGGACGAGGTTATCCGGGTAGTGCGGCGCAGCAACCAGTACCGGCTTTCCGGATCCATCGTCACCCGTTCCAAGGACACCGCGCTTGCTTTGGCCAAGGCCCTGGAAGTCGGGCAATTCAACCACAATGCGGCGCCCGGTTTCCGCTTGGAGGGAGCGCCTTTCGGAGGATACAAGCATTCCGGGAACGGATCAAAAGAGGGAATCCTCTCCGCCTCCGAGAATTTCCAAAGGTCGACCACGTTCTACTCGCATGAATAGGGAAAAGCATGAACCTTAAAAGCTGGTCTTCTTGCATACGGGATCGGGAATTCGGGAAGCGGAACATCGAATGGGGACTCAAGACCAACGGAAAGCCGCTGGCCGGAGACATCCTGCTGGCCGAAATCGAAGACGAATACGGGTACCAATTCATCGAAAATTGCCACGGCAGGGACGTCAGGGTGTTCAGCGGGGATATTCTGGCATTCGTGCTGGGAAACAGGTTTTCCGGCACCAATAATTATGGTCAAGTTCCGGAAGGCCCTTTGGAATCGGGAATGCGGCTGTCCATATTATCCCAAAGCGGGATCGCCGGGCAATGCCTGGGGGTCGACGGCCTGCAAACGGGCAGCCGTCCGAAGACCATCCGGATCTTGGGCTTCCCTTCCGACGGCGATGGCGGTGTTCTGAATATCGCCGGCGTGAATTCCCACCCCGAGCGATTCACCGGCCGGTTCCCGCAAAGGCGGATTGTCTTTATCTTCGGAACTTCCGCGGAATCCGGGAAAACCACCTTGGCTTGTAATCTAATCCTCGCGTTGAACCGGATATTGGGCAAGGGAAAAATAGCATGCTTCAAAATCGCCGGTACGGGACGTCTAAAGGACAGCCTTGTTCACATGGATGCGGGGGCCCGGGTCATTAAAGATTTCGTCGACTTCGGATTTCCCTCCACCTATGGCGTTTCCGCCGAAAAATATCAACGCTTTTTGAATGACCTTTTGGGATTACGGGAGATACAGGATAGTGAGTTCGTGCTGATGGAAGTCGGTGGCGACCTGCTGGAGGCGAATGCGCCTGAAGCGTTGGCCTTTTCCGCACGGATGGGTTTTCAGAATATTCTGGTTGCCAATGACGCCATGGGCGCCAGCATGGGAGTCCAGATGATTACATCCGCGGGAATTCCTTTGTCCCACCTGCATGTAGGCTGCCTGAAGAATAATTCCTATTCCATGGAAAGGAGATTGGGTCAGAAGGTTTTTGCAATCGGCAAATCGGACGATATGTCTGAACTTGGCGGGAAACTGCTATCTTCTGGTACAAATCAAACCGATTGACCCATGCAGATTCACCGGCGAATCCTTGGTATTTCCATGTTGACCGTATGGCCGCTCTTGCTTTTTCCCTCCCTCGCTTGCGCCTTCGCTCCCCGCAAGTCCGGGTACGATAGCCTGGGATTGCGGGACTACCAGACTCTGGTTTTGCAAGGAAACCTGAGCTTGGAAAGCGCGCGGGCCGCCGTCGATGCCGATCAGAATGCCGCAAAAATGGAACGCTCCCGGCTGCTTCCCCAATTCGATTTGAACGGCGACGCTTATCGATTTCGAGGATTGAATGAAGTGCCCACCGTGGATCCCGAGGGAGAGGTTTATCGGGGATCGATAAGTTTCCACCAACTCCTATTCGACTTCGGCCGCAAATCCGCGCGATACCGGGCCGCCCGAAAACAGGAGCTTGCGGCGGATTTTTCCGCCGGCGAAACCCTGCGCTCACTCTTCTACCAGGCTTTCACGGCTTACTTTCATTGCCAATTGGCGGTTGCTTTACGAAGGGTGGCCGTTGAGTCCTGCTCGCTATCCCAGTGGCAATTGCAGCAGGCCAGGGTTTCGGTGGAATCGGGCCGGGAATCCTTCACCTCGCTCCTGAAGGCCCAAGCGGACTCATCGGTTTCCAGCATCAATCTGATGAGCGCCGATTACCAGGTAAGGACCTGGTTCCGCCAACTGGAAAAAATCGCGGGAAAACCGATGCCCGATCCACTGCGCCTGACCGAGCCCTTGGAAATATTGGAAAGCCTGCCGGACACGGCGGCCAAAGCGGCGGTTGATTTGGATAACCACCCTTCCGTCCTTCTCCGCAAAATGCAATCGGAGTCTCAACAAGCGCTGCGGACATCGGCGCAGAAAGCCTTGCTGCCCGAAATTTCCGCCCTTGGCGATTATTCCTTGAGAAAGTACAAGCAAGAAGACTGGAAGCCCGTTTGGAAAGTGGGAGTCCAGCTCAGTGCGCCCCTGATGGACGGCGGGGAAAGGTTTTTCGGCCTGAAGAAAGCGGAAGCCGAGAGCCGTCAAGCCAAGGCGACGCTGACGCAAGTACGCTGGGAAATCCAGCATGAATTCCAAGACGCATACGACGGGGCGAAAGATGCTTATGCGAAAGTTTCCGCGATAAAGAATTTGGTCGCGAAAGCGCAACTCGATCTCGACGTTTCGCGAGAGCGGTACCAGGTGGGAAAAGCAGGGACCGTGGATATACTCGAAGCCAAGATGGCTCTCACCCAAGCCGAATCCGAGCTTTCCCAATCCTATTTCGACGCGCGCGTCGCCTACTATCGCCTGGTGCAAGCCTCGGGCCGGGACTAACCATACGGCAGACGATGAAAATAAAATTCGCCTGGATCGCCTCCTTCATCCTGCTGACGTCGATTCTTTTCGTCATTTCCCGCTACGGGCACAAGGATGACCTCAAATGGAAATCGGTCAAGATAAGCCTTGGCGATCTTCATGTATCGGTCAAGGCAACGGCCGTCATCAATCCGAGGCGCAGCCTCCAGATCGTGGCGCCCACCTATGGGACCCTCAATTCCGTGCGCGTCGATTTCAACTCCCGGGTGGAGAAGGGCCAAATACTCGCCGAGTTCGATACGTCCATCATGCATGCCGAGGTCATCCGAAAGCAGGCCGAGGTGCGGAAAGCGGCCAGCCAGGTCTCCATTTGCCGGTTCGAATTGGGCCGCATTAAGGATTTGTGCGAAAGGAAAATGGAGCCCCAAGCTTCCATGGATGCCGCCGCCTCGAATCTGGAGATAGCCACGGCCAACTTCCAAGCCGCCACGGCGGAGCTCGGCAGGGCCCGGCTGGATTTGCAATCGGCAACCGCGAAAGCGCCTTTTGACGGGGTTGTGCTGGCACGGTCGGCGGAGCCTGGGCAGAATTTCCCGCCAGGAAGCCCGCTGCCCGTTTTGTTCCGCTTGGCCGATAGAATGGACACGGTCAATGCCTTGGCCGATATCGATGAGGCCGATATGGGGAAGATCAAAGTTGGGCTTAAGGCGACCTTCACCCTTGATGCGTATGGTTCCGAGATATTCGCGGGGAAAGTATCCCAGATACGCATCCAGCCGAACAGCGCGCAGAACGTCGTGACCTATACCGCCGTGATCGCCGTTCCCAACCCCGAGCGCAAACTTTTACCCGGCATGACGGCCCGCCTCACCGTTGAGGTCGAAACCCGTAGCCAAGTGCTCCTAGTCCCGAACTCCGCCTTGAAGTTCTCGCCCGCGTTTTCCGCGCAACCGCAAGCGTCCCTCCTCTCGGCATTCGCCGCCGACACGCTGGCTTTACGCATCGGCGTCCTGGCCACCGCCATGGGAAGCGGCAGGGTATTTTTGCTCCAAAAAAACGGGGTTAAAGCAATGCCGGTTTGGGTAGGCTTATCCGACGGGCGATTTACCCAGGTCGCTGGCGATATCAGGCAAGACCAGGATGTCGTCATCGGATACGCCAAGCCCGCCAAAAAACCGTCGGGATCGGACGCCCTTCCAAGAAGGCTATGAACCCCCAGCCCTTGGTCAAGACCTTAGACCTGTGCAAATGGTACGCTGGCGGCTCCCAAACCGTGCATACATTAGTGGACGTGAACCTTGAGATCGAACAAGGTGACTTCATCTCGATCATGGGAAGCAGCGGATCAGGAAAGTCCACCCTTCTGCATATCCTGGGATGCCTGGATGCGCCCTCCCGGGGAATGTACTGGCTGGAGGGAACGCCGGTTCATAGCATGAGTCCGGCGCGCCTCGCCGAAATCAGGAACTCCAAGTTGGGCTTTGTCTTCCAGTCTTTCCACCTGCTTTCCCGGACCACGGCTTTGGAAAACGTCGAACTGCCGCTTCGCTACCGTCCATCCTTCCGTCCCAAAGAAGCCAGGGAACGCTCCCTCCACGCGCTCGAAACGGTAGGGCTGGAAGAGAGGGCCGCCCATTATCCCAATCAATTGTCCGGCGGTCAGCAACAGCGCGTCGCCATAGCGCGGGCCATTGTAGCGAATCCATCGTTAATCCTGGCCGACGAACCGACCGGAAACCTCGATTCGAAAATGCGGCTGGAAATAATGGAACTTTTCCAGACGTTGAACAAAGCGGGAATGACCATAGTCATGGTGACCCATGATCCGGAGACCGCCGAATTCACCAACCGCAGGATTATTCTCAAAGACGGCCGGTTTTGACATGAGGCTCCTTGATACGTTGGAGATTGCCTCCGTATCGCTGAAGAGGAACGTATTTCGATCTTTTCTCACCACTCTGGGCATAATCATCGGAGTGGCATCCGTGATTGCGACCTTGGCCGTTGGGCAAGGGAGCAGCGATTTGATCAATGAGCAAATAGGTAGCCTTGGAAGCAATGTCCTTCTGGTCGTCCCGGGCTCCCTGAAACAAGGCGGCGTTCGGGTCGAAGCCGGTGCGGCCGCCAAGCTGGATGAAGAAGACGCAACGGAGATCAAGGAAGAGTGCGCCCTTGTCAAGTTCGTTTCGCCTCTGGTCCGGGTGGGTGCTCGGTTGAACAATGCGGGTGAAAACTGGACAACAACGGTTTATGGAGTGAATCCCGAATACCTTGAAATCAGGGAATGGGCGGTCGAAAACGGGGCGGACTTTACCCCAGCCGATCTTCAGGGGACGAAGAAGACTTGCCTGCTTGGAAAAACCGTGGCCGAAAATCTCTTCGGCGTGGAAGCCAATCCCGTGGGCATGGAAATACGCGTGGCCAACCTCGCGTTTACGGTGGTAGGGGTCTTGGAAAGAAAAGGCCAAAACCCGATGGGCCAGGACCAGGATGATGTGATCCTGATGCCTTATGCCACGGCGCAAAGGAAGCTGTCCGGAACCCCTTACGCCACCGCGATCCTGGTTTCCACTTTCGATATGGAAAGCGTCGAAGACGCTGTGGCGCAAATCAAGGACGCATTACTATCGGCCAAAGGCAGGCAGGGACGATTGGAAATGGATTTCAGCATCCGCACGCAGGAGGAAATAAGCGAAGCCGCCCATACCGCCGCGAACGTATTATCGCTTCTGCTTGCGGCCGTGGCGATGATCTCCTTGCTGGTAGGCGGCATCGGAATCATGAACATCATGATGGTTTCGGTCAAAGAGAGAACGCGGGAGATAGGCTTGCGCATGGCGATCGGCGCGAAGCCGAACGATGTACTGGCGCAATTCCTGATGGAAGCGCTCATCCTGAGCCTCCTCGGAGGCTTGCTGGGACTGGGATTGGGTTGCGCCCTCCCTATCGCATTGTACTTCTGGAAAGGATGGCCCCTGGTGGTCTCCCCCGCCTCATTGTTAACGGGCCTTGGCTCATCCATCGCGACCGGATTGTTTTTCGGCTGGTTCCCGGCGCGTTTGGCTTCGAAAATGAATCCCATCGATGCCTTGAAGTACGAATGACCGCGTTTACGGACCGGCGGCGGCGAAAGTATGAACGGAAGGCGAAAGAATAGGTCCATTCATTCAGTGGAGACTCCAGCATGCAGTCATGGTTAGCTCTTAAAACAAAATACCGCCACGAAAAAATCGTCGAAGCCGTGCTAATGAAGAAAAATGTCCAGAACTATTTGCCGCAGGTAGCGAGCCAAAGAAGTTGGAGCGATCGGACAAAGACCACGCATTTCCCATTATTTCCCGGGTATATATTCGTGCGCCCTTTGCCGGAACAATACCCATCCCTCCGATTTTTACCGGGCTCATGCGGGTTGGTCAATTTCTCCGGGAAGCCGGCTGAAATGAGAAACGAGGAAATCGAAAGCCTTCGGATACTTGTCTCCAGCAGTGAGACGCTCTCCCTGCATTCATCGCTGATGATCGGTCAGAACGTTCGCGTCGTTGCCGGCCCGTTAAAAGGCGCGGAAGGGCATATCGTCAAATTCAAAAACCGCCACCATCTCGCCATCAATGCCATCATGTTGAATAAAGCCATTACGGTCGAACTCAGCCGTCTCGATGTGCGCCGGATTTAAACCCATGCATGCCTCGGCCTGCGTCGCTATCCGGCCGGAATCCGATACCTTAAGTTCCGGTGAACCGATGCGTTTTTCAAAATTTTTATTTTCCCATTTCGCACACTTATTTTAAAATCGTGGGGGTAGAACAATTCTAAATAGGAAGTGCAATGGGATTTACCTTTGCAAGCATTTCAACCCTTTCGCAATTGAGCGGATTGGTTCAGGATATTTCCCTTTTTACGGCCATAAGTATCCATGAAAATGGGGAATTGCAAGCTCCAACAAAACCGGCCTCGCTGACGAGGCTATTTTATGGGCATATCGAATTTTCAGGAGAACTTGAACCGGTAACCGGAAAAAAAGGGCTCGCCCTTCTCCCCAACATCATTTTATACAACGGCCTACATAAATCCTTTTTCGAATCTTTCCGGCATTACTCGGAGAATCCTTCCCTGCAAGAGAAGATAGGCATGTTTTTGGAGCCAGACTCCCTGCTATCCTGGAACGATAAGTTTTTCGAAATCGCCGGGCGCGGTGGTCTGTGCCTCTGGTTCCCCTCTGCTAATACTCAAGTCGGCGGTTTCAATATTTTCCAATATAGAGCGGGGGAAAAATTCCATAGGAATAACCTTCCGGTCCTTCCTATCCTGACTTGACTCCCGTCAACAGGGAACAAAGATCATCGATATGCACATTCAGGCAAATGCAGTGCCCGAATAACGTGATTTCCATCAATACCTTATTGTTGGGATAAACGCGCAATACCAACCCGCTAACGCCTTTGAGCGGCCCTGATTTCACTTGGACTTTGCACCCAATCTTACAGCCAGATAAAGCATTCGAATTCAGGTTGATTTCCTCTACATCAATTAAAGGCTTTACTTTGGGGAAAACGAAAGACGTTACTGAAACTATTGGGGATTAGATCCCTTTCAATCAAAATGAGAAGCGCCAGGATTTAAAATATGCTAAGAATCGGCTTCCATTTCAATACCACAATCCATGGTTGCGAATCCGATTACGGGGCAAGCGGCAAGACGCACGAAAATATTTTCATAAAATAACCGTTACCGATTAGACGTTTCAAACCCTGATCTTAATACCGATCGGAATACCCTTCCTTTTCCGGTTACGAACCTCGGTATTGAACTAGGTTTTTGAACAGGTTTTTTCGAGAAACGGAAAGAGAGGATTCTTTAAAATCTATCGGAGCGTAATTTCTGAAATCATCGATCGTGATGGGAAGTGCACAGGGGTATTAAATAACTTCAATCAAAAAGGGGCCAATACTTGGAATTCTAATATGGGGAAGATAGCCTTATTCGTAAACTTCCAAGTCTCATGGCAGGCGCCACTGCAGCCGATGCTCTCCGCGGAAGCACGTTTTCTTTGGCTGGATTTGATCCCGCCTGTTGAATTGAAACCATTTTATCTTGAGAGGACAAGAAAATATGCCGCTTGAAACCCCTTATGTCGTCATCGTGGGAGCCTTACTTGACTCCAATCTCGTTAACCCGGATTCCGGCCAATGGCCGCACTATCACGTTCGACTAATCGCGAACAATCAGGTCATGGATTCGGCGATCAATTTGAAATCCCTGACTGAGGTGAAGATCGAATATCGGCGCCGCCAATTTCCGCTGGATGACGCCCGTTTTGCCAATATCGTTGCCCTTGGCGATGGAGTTCATCCTCTCGCGCAAACATCCGCTTCCGGAGCTCTCGATTACGTCCGTCACAACGGGTTGACGGGGACTACCGGTTGGACTTTGCAGAGCGGGGATAATCTTATCGCGGAACTGAACGCGTTGCTCGGGGGCGTGGTTCGGATCTACATCTTCGGAGCCGCATATTCTACCGGTGTCGGGGTACATGATGTCCACATGAATCAGGGAGATCCCGACGAAAGCCCATTTCAGCATCTTGACGGGATATGGCAAGACGGGGGCATTCTGTTCCAATACGGCGGACTGCAACATCGTCTAGAAATGCTTCAAATCAAATTCGAAACGCAATCGTTATACACGGACGACCAAGGGCATCCGATATTGTTGCGGCGGCCCAAAAACTACTATGAATATATTCCCCGCTGGCGTTGGCCGCCCGGCGATCCGATGAAGTCGCGCGAGAGACAGATTCTCGTGGAAAATGGCCTATTCCAATTGGCGGCCTGGGCAGCGCTGATCGGCGAAAGTTCGCCCGAAGTCAATGAGGCGCTGTCACGCGAACTTCATTCGGAGCTGACTCGACGATTGGAAGGGGCAAGTCCGGATCACATCACGCGTGTCGCCGGGTATATCGTCGAGATGGGCCGGCAGTTCCGCACGAGTGGCCGATAGTTTAACGCCGTGTTTCGGCGAGGCCATGCTTCTAACGTGCGTGCTCGAATCAACTATTCCGGCACCGCACTCAGCCAGAATTTCAATTGCGCGGATTTGATCGTCCCATCCCGTTCGAAGTACTGGTCCAGCCATGCATCGGGGGTAGACTTCAGCGACTGGTCCGCTCCCTTCTCACCCTCTCGTTTTACCTTGTAGCGCCAGGAAAAATGGTCGTACACGTCGAGGATATGCGTTGCATATGCCGTGGCGAGCTTTTTGTCGCCCTCGATAATCGCCAGGTTTTCATCGTTGTCAAACGACGCCTTATTGCCGAGGTTGTGGCTACCGGTGATAACCACGCATTTGTCCGAGAACGGGTCAATCACCATCACCTTGTCGTGGATGATGGCGAAACCGGCCTTCAAAATTTCCTTTTGCCAGCCAACGGGAATGATCTTTCCATCGAACGCCTCGGCGCCGATCACGCGGGGATCTTGTTTGATGGCCTTCTTTTCACCCTTCGCTTTCACGGGCGGGGCCATACCCTTCAATTCATAATAGAAGCCCTCCGATGCCGACTTGTTGGTAACGCAGCCCCGCACAAATAGCGCCTTGTTCTTTTTCAGCGCGTCGGCCGACCAGTTGGCGATGCTTGGCGCTCCCGGATAGAAAGCGAGGAAAAGGATAGCCTGCTCAGCAGCATTGATACGCTTCACCACCGCCTCCATATCCACCGGGCGTTTTTCCTTGGCCTTGTTGCTGGATCGCGCTTTTGGCGTATTCGGCGAGAACCAGCTTTCCAGCGATACGGCATCCGATAGCTTGATTTTTTTTCCACTGGCATCCCAGGTGCGCAACGCGGTGGCTTGCAATGATTTCGCTGCGCCTGCGGCGTCTTTGGTGTCGGAGGCGAGCTGCTTCCAATAATCGAGATAGCGAGTCGCAAGCTTTGCATCCTCGATCACCAAGGTGTTGTTGGTCTGGGCGCATAGGCCGGTGGACGTCCAGTTGGTCGAGCCGAACAGGACCGCCCGCGGCTTTCCGGCTTTGTCGACGTAAACGAGAAACTTGTTGTGACCAATGTGGCCATTCGGCATGATGCGATCCAACTTCTCGCCTGCGGTGAGCTCGAGTCGCGCGCGGGCCGGGGCATTACCGTCTGATTTTTCCTTCGTTTCGAGATCGGTCTCGATTGAGTTAGACAGCACGATGTGCAAGCGCTTGCCGATTTTTTCAAGCGTCTCGATCAGTTCCTCATCCTTCAATTCGTAAAGCGCGGCGTAAATCCTCCCCGAGGTTTTGGCGCGCTGGACGAATTCGGTGAGCGCCTCGACCATGTCGCCGGAGAGACTGGCGCGTAATTCATCTTTCATATTGACTATGTGATCTTTTAGGCTTTGTGGATCGGTCTTGCCCTTCAATGCCCGCGACACACGCTGGGTGGAAATGAGCCCGCGGTTAAAATAGGCATGGATGCCATGGGAAACCTGCGATGAGATCTCAACCTCGTTGGAAATCAATTGGGGTAGCGTCATTTTCTTCAGATTGCCTGGCGTGCCTTCGAGGGGGACGACTTTGTAACGAAACTTGCGGTTGCCGGTTTTTTCCGCTTCCAGACGCGCGTAAACATCCTTCCAGTAAAACTTCTGGATAGGATAATCCTCGGTAGTCTGGCCGGGTTCAATCGTTTCGCCCTTAAACACTGCGTGACTCGGCAGCGGGGACTCTTTACCCTTTCCGTCAATGCGGTAGACGGCAAAACCCATGCAGTTCTTCGGCCGAAAGCCGTAACTCCAAGCGACCGTGATGACATCATTGTTAGCGAAAGCAACCGCGTTTTGCATAATGCGCTCCTGGCGTAGGTGAAGCGTGGCGAAACCCGAGAATATGGGTATAAGTAAAAAATAGAAGCCATTTTCCCAACCAACGATGAAAGGATCTCGAAGGCGATGGGGAGTAACCGATCCGCATGGGCCGTAACTATCGCCAATCCGAATTTTGATTTCCCGAAAGGAAAAAGTCAGCATCGAAAATTCCGCGAGATCTTCCGCATTCTCCTGAATCGCATCAAGACGGAACACGGTGAAGACTCCTATCCACGGAAAGAACAACTCGAAACAGTGAAGAACCGGCTGGGCCGGGCCTACGAGGATCGTCTAGATGGCTATATCATCGGAACCCTATGGGTATGGAAGCGCTGGAGAGGGAACGGGAGAGTTTTCGATTGGAAGGCTTGCAAAGTACCACGAAGAATGCCAGCGAACAATTCCAGGAGGACGGTTTCCTAGGGTTGGATTTGATCGAAAATGCGCGCGCTCAATACCATGCCCGGGATAAGCTGGGACCTAAGGATATCCTTAGGATGGCGGCTTCGAATTTCTACCTGAAGGATGGGCGGATCCTGGCCGAGTATCGGCAACCGTTTGGATCCGCGGCGGTTGTGAAGAGGTTATGAAGAGCTTGGAAATTTCATCCCTGCGGGATTCGAACCCGCAACTATTGGCGAAATTGCGCTAGATCAAAGGAGTACGTAACACTTTACGGACCTTTTCCGCTGCTCACAAATCCTGATAGGGCTGGGTTCCGGCGTGCAGTCGCTGTCCGCAATCAAGGTGGGTGAAGGCGATGCGGCTGCGTTTGAATTTGCTATTCTCATCGCTGTGCGTCGCATCCGCGATTTGAGATTGCCCTCCGCGCTCATGTCTACCGTCGCTACGGAGACGAGTTTGAGAAGTTCGCGCGCCTGCTGCCAGACGCGAATGTTGGTGAACTTGGCCATAGGTAGACTCCTTGTGTGCTCCCGGTTGACAGGTCGCGCCCAGGGATCCAAGACGCGCAGCGCCGTCCGCTGGGCGGTTAGCCTGGACGGCGAGCATGTCCGGTACGATGGGGGTGCACAGGGAGCAGTACCAGGGAACCAAGGACATTGGCGACAAAATGAGTATGCTCGTTATTTTGGCCCCATAAATAGGCGCGACTAATCAACACGGGAGGCAGCACTAAATGACTAAACCGATAGAAGCACCAGCGGCCCCTACATCTGGAAGTATCAGGCTGCGATACGTGGAGCTATGTAAGTTCCGCCGTCTTGGAAAAGTCCAGTTGGACCTGGACCCCCAGACAACGATTCTTGTCGGCGCCAACAACAGCGGCAAGACTTCGATCCTCACCGCTCTGCGACACTTCTTATCTGAATCCTCCGCATTCGGCTCGTTCGACATCAGCCTGTCCGAATGGCCCGCCCTGCGCGCACTGGGCGTCAAATGGGAAGGGTTGACCGAGGACCCAGCGACTTCGGCACCAAAACCAGGCGACGACTGGGAAGGCCACTTGGCGACGTTGCTGTCGGCGATGCCCACGCTTGATTTATGGTTCGACGCAGAGGCGGGAATGTTCCACTACGTCCAGCCCTTCTTGTCCAAGCTGGTCTGGAAAGGTGGCGCTGTTGGCGTCCGGTTGCGCCTGGAGCCAGCCAGTGATGTCGCATCGCTCAAAGAACTGGCCTGGGCCTACAACTTGGCGCGCAAGCCCGTGAAGGGCATGAGCAGTGATTCACTGGCTTGGCCAATCGACCTGCTTGATTACTGGCTGCGCGAGCCCAGGAAGCTGGGACAGGTCAGGCCATACAGCCTCGACGCAGCCAACAATCCCATCCAAGGGATCAAGACGTACCAAACCCAGATCCTGGGAGCCAACGCGCAGCCAGCCGACCGTAAACATCTAGCCAAGCTGATCCGAGTCGACTTCGTAGCTGCGCAGCGTGGTCTGGGATCTGAAGAAGCCGATTCCAAGTCCACATCGTCGTCGCATCCCGTCGGTCTGTTTTCGAACCAGCTCCTAAAGTTTGCGCGCCAGCACCTCAACGTCGCCGTGACCGGGCACGGCCAACGCGCCGATCTCATCAAGGCGGTTGCCGACGCGCAAAAGGACCTGGACCAGAAGATCCACGACGCACTGGCACCCTCAGTTGCCGAGGTAAAATTGCTCGGCTATCCGGGTCTTCACGATCCCCAGGAAATCCGATTCAGGACGCGCATCCACACGGCCGATCTGCTCGACCATAGCACGGCCGTTCAGTACAGCATGAAGGGCGGGACTAGCGAAGACATGCTGCCGGAGTTTTCGATCGGCCTGGGCTACCAGAACCTGCAGTCGCTGAGCTACCAACTTGTGTCGTTCAAGACCGCGCGCATGAACCCAGAGAAGGGCTCGCCGCCGCCGGTCCACCTCGTCATGATCGAAGAGCCTGAGGCGCACCTACATGTCCAAGTGCAGCGCATCTTTCCCGACAAGGCGCACAAGCTCATCAGCCCGACCGACAAGGATGCCAGCGCGCTGAAAAGTCAGCTGCTGATTAGCACGCATTCCAGTCATCTCGCGCACGCGGAAGACTTTGACCGACTGCGTTATGTGAGGCGGATCCCCGCGTCGGCGATTCTTCCGACGCCGAGCACGGAAGTGGTCGATCTGGGCAAGGTGTTCGGAGACGACGATGACACACGTCAGTTCGCGGAACGCTATTTCCGCGTCCAGCACACCGATCTGCTGTTCGCCAATGCCGCATTGTTCGTGGAAGGTGTCGCCGAGCGCATGCTAGTGCCGCTGTTCATGGAGCTGAAGTACGAGAAGTTGAACAGCCTCTACGTCTCTTTTCTGGATATCGGTGGCAGCCACGCCCACCGGCTTAAGCCCTTAGTCGAAAAACTGCGCATCCCCACCGTCGTTATCACGGACATCGATCCGACGAAAGAAACGGTCAATGACAAGACCGGCAAGAAGTCATGGACTGCCACGGCGAACACTGGTCAGACTGGCCTCAGGTGTGGCAATGCAACCTTGCGTCAATGGCATCCTCAGCTGCAGGCGCTGGATGACTTCAAGACTCCCTCGGCTGACCAACTTACCTGGGAAGGCACACCAGACTGCAAAGTGCGGTTCGCATGGCAGCTTCCAGTGGCCGAGGCGGGCAACGAATGGCCGACCACCTTCGAGGACTCGCTAATCTTGACCAACATCGAATGGTTCAAGGAACTGAACAATCTGGCGGAAGAAGCTGAGGCCGACAAGGGCAAAGCAAAGGCCGCCAAGGCAGGCAAGCCCAAGAAAATCAAGCCAGCTACCGGCGCACTTGCCGCTGCGGCCCAGGCTGTCGCATGTGCCACGACCAACGTTGAGCTGATGACGGCGCTTCACTCGCTGATACATGGCTCATTCAGCAAGGGCGATTTCGCCGCCAGCATCTTCGAGCACGTCGCGGCCGGTGCGGACGTGACGTGCCCCAAGTACATCGCCGACGCCCTCACTTGGCTTCAGAACGAACTCGATCCCGCCGGGGACGCGACGCCATGAGCGGTGCCGTCGCCCATGAAGGCAACGACCGCGACGCAGGTGTCGTCGAGGAAATCTGTGGATACCTGACGGAGGAGGAGCCGCGTAGCTTCTTCCTGTTCGCGGGAGCTGGTTCAGGCAAGACACGCACGCTTGTCGAAGTGCTGCGTCGTCTGACCGGCGTTGTGGCGCACGAAAACGGTGGCAAACTGGCGCACCGCCTGCGTCTCTACGGTCGATCAATCCGCGTCGTCACGTACACCAAGAACGCCGTCGCGATCATCACCCGCCGGCTAGGCAGCAACGACTTAGTCGCGGTTTCGACCATCCACTCCTTCTGCTGGGAACTGATCGGCGGCTTTGACGACGACATCCGCGAAGCGTTGATCGTCGGCAAGCAGGCAAAGCTTGAAGAAGAGCGAACCGAGGCTGCGAAGAAGGCGAGGGGCATTAGCAATACTGACCGCAGAAACTTCGATGAGATCGAGAAGGAGATCGAAGCCCTTCGAGGTGTGCTGAAGTTCATCTACCACCCTGACAAAGACACCTACGGCGAGGGTGCTGTGCAGCACAGCCAAGTGCTCGATGCCACTGCCTGGCTGCTGTTGAACCGACCGACGCTGCGAGGCATCCTGCAGGACCGCCATCCCATGGTCCTAATCGACGAATCCCAGGACACGATGAAGTCGATGCTGGACGCGCTTATGCAGTTGGCGGATCCCAGAAGCAGGGGATTCACACTCGGCTTACTGGGGGATCACCGACAGCGAATCTATACCCACGGTCAATCAGACCTGCCCGGCCTAATACCTGCCAGCTGGGCTAAACCGGAGCTGAAGATGAACCACCGCAGCCAGAAGCGGATCGTTCAGCTCATCAACAAGATCTGGGGGGCACAGCTGGAAGGGCGAACGCAGCCTGCCTCGGGAGGCGAACAGCACCATCGCACCGAGAAGACCGCAGGGACGGTACGTATGTTCATCGGCAACGCGTCCCTCTCCACGCCAGAAAAGCGGCAGCGGGAAGCCTGGGTTGCGTCGCAGATGGAATTGAGAGTCAAAAACAACGCATGGGTGACGTCTGGCGGTTACCAGTCGCTCGCGCTGGAACACGCGCTCGTCGCGGCCCGCGGCGATTTTTTTACTGTCTTCGCGGCGTTGACGCTCATCGACCCGGATGCTGCAGCCCCTTCTGGCAACGGCGAGAACACCGGGCCTTCGGCCGTACGACTTCTTCTGCACGATCTCGCACTGGTCGGCGCCTGCGTCGCTGCAGAGGGCTCCATCAACGAATTCGCCGTGATCGAAGTGCTGAAAAGGGGCGGCTGCCTTGAGCACTTGCCGGTCGAAGCCGATCTACGGATTGCACGGATGGAGGAAATGCACAAGGCCATTGCGACCTTTGGCGCAGCTTGCGTCAAGGCTGACGCAACGGTTGCAGAAGTGATCACCCCGATCATTAAGGCACGAGTGTTCGAAGTGGACAGCCGGCTGCTACAGCAGTTCGCCGATCCGACACCCCCGCCGCCGGCGCCGATTCCCCGCAAGGAAAAGGAGACGGACGACGCAAGACGGCGAAGGGGTTGGAGTGCCCTGTTTAAGGCGCCTTGGTCTGAGCTTCAGAAGTACCTGCGATACTTGGCTGGCAACTCCGAACTTGCCACCCATCAAGTGGTAAAGGGGTCGGAGTTCGCGCACGTGATGGTTGTCATGGACGACAGTGAAGCAGGGGGCTTCTTGTTTTCCTATGACAAGCTGTTTGGCGCCAAGCAACTTACCGATCGCGATATGGATAATGCCACGGCCGGCAATGAAACAACCATCGATCGGAGCCTGCGACTGCTGTACGTCACTTGCAGCCGGGCCCGCGAATCGCTGGCACTCGTATTGTGGGCCGAGAATCCGGCCGAAGCGCTACAATTTGCGCGGGACAAGAGTGACTGGTTTGCATCAGAGGAAGTCGTGGAGATGACCTAGGGAGCCTTTAATCTAGTCGCTTCACCGGCGCCCTTGGCTCCAGGCCATCCACAACTTGCCCCGCGCTTACGATGTCCTGGTACTCTGACTTACCGGATGGGTGGGCGAAGATTTGGCTGCCCGGGTGGGTCAGGTTTGGACCGCTGGAGACATCCAACCCTTAGGAAGGGCCTCCCGGAAGCCTGATGCATCCCAGTGGGTATGCTGGGCGATGGGTCCGCGTCGCATATAACCGCGATCATGTGACCTTGCAGCCCCAACACGCCGTGATCGTCCAAGGCCCATTGTGGAAGCTTTGGCGGGATGCTCAAGATAAAATGCCCCAGGAGAAACCGGCGCGGTTCAAAGTTTACAAACTCCTCCATTTAGAGGTGACTACCCCGAAACATCGTAGTTCCATTCAAACCAAGAAAAACGAAGGACCAAAGGATGTTTGGAAAACGCCCAACCGAGCCGAAACGTTTGACCGAAAACCTGCTTAGAGTACCCGGTTAAACTCATGTTTCCGGGTGTCCACAAAGTGTCCACTTTTTGAGAGTAAGAGGGAGGATTTCGGAGGGTGAAGGAAGCTCGTTCGCTTCCCTCACCACCGGCCTATCACCTAATTCTTTCGAATTTCGGTGATTAAAAGTACACACGCCAGGATTCGAACCTGGGACCAACGGTTTAGAAATCCGAATACCTATTTCCCACCTATCCGCTCAAAGAGAATCAATCGCTGGCCAATAAGGAACTACTACCAACAGCTTTTCACGAGCAGAAAGGAACTCCTGCTGCAAACCATTTCCGGTCTAACTTGGATCCTGCCAGGGATACCCGGTTAAACATGAACGGGGTGTCCACTTGGGTGTCCACTTTTACAGGGTAGAAGGGGGTAACTGCGAGGATGAACCAAAATAGGGGACCATTAAGACCCCTTCGCAATTACCTGTTTCCCGTGAAATTAGGCAATCCGAGGGGTCTTAATGGTAGGCCTGGGCAGACTTGAACTGCCGACCCCCGCCTTATCAGAGCGATGCTCTAACCAACTGAGCTACAGACCTAAGACAGGTGGGGAAATTTAATCTCCGCCGCCGTTTCCTGTCAAGGGTTTGGGGCCCCTAAAACCCTGATCCTTCTTTGTTTCTGGCGATTATTCCCCGCTTAAGCTTCGCTTTCCAACCTGGGAGAGTCCTCCTCTGGAAGTCGATCGACCCGAGTCTACCGTTGGGCTGTTTGCGATCGAAAGGCCACCCGCGAAGGATTGAAGTGTAATAGTGAATTCTCCCCGGGTGGC